>Ga0137403_10003033_pt1 | contig 20275 bp, 23 predicted proteins | sample CZOMad2_1_16fung_FD_122057 | JGI IMG/M metagenome (GOLD analysis project Ga0137403, IMG submission 122057) | Vadose zone soil fungal communities from Angelo Coast Range Reserve, California, USA - CZOMad2_1_16fungal (Hybrid Assembly) | ecosystem: Environmental > Terrestrial > Soil > Vadose zone...
GAGTGCACCGTCGTCATGAAGCCGCGCTTGATGCCGAACTTGTCGTCGAGGACCTTGGCCGTGGTGGCCAGGCAGTTGGTCGTGCACGAGGCGTTGCTGATGATGCGGTGCTTCGCCGGATCGTACTGCTTTTCGTTGACGCCGAGCACCACCGTGACATCGGGGTCCTTGGCGGGCGCCGTGATGATGACCTTCTTGGCGCCGGCGCCGATGTGCTTGCTCGCGGTGGCGGTGTCCCGGAAGATGCCGGTGGACTCCACGACCACGTCCACGCCGAGCTCCTTCCATGGCAGCGCCGCCGGGTCCTTGATGGCGCACACCCGGATCTCGCGCCCGTTGACGAAGATGGCCTCGCCCTTGGCGGTCACGTCGGCCTTGAGGTTGCCGTGGACGGAGTCGTGCTTCAGGAGGTGCGCCAGGGTCTTGGCATCGGCGAGGTCATTGACGCCGACCACCTCGATCTCGCCGCTCGCCTCGAGCGCGGTGCGGAAGAAGACGCGCCCGATGCGGCCGAATCCGTTGACGCCGACTCGAATACTCATGGAAGGGCTCCTTGTACGGAAGAGCGTTACCGGTGCCTGGGATCAATCGAAATTATACGGCCACTTACAACACACGAGCAACTGTGAGCAGTCCGACCGAGTTGGCTCCGGCGGCGCGCAGCGCCCGCGCGCACTCACCGGCCGTCGCGCCCGTCGTGAGCACGTCGTCCACCAGCACGACGTCGGCGCCGGCGGCGGCGGTGGAGGCGACGAACGCGCCCCTCACGTTGGCGCGACGCGCGGCGGCGTCGAGCTCGGTCTGGGGCGCCGTCGCGCGCGTGCGCGCCAGCCAGCGCGGAAACAGCGGCGCGCCGAGCCCGCGCGCCACGCGCTCGGCGACGAGCGCCGCCTGGTTGAAGCCGCGCTCGCGCTCACGCTCGCGCGCCAGCGGGATGGGCACCAGCACCGCGCCCACCGGCACCGCCGCCGCGCACTGCTCCAGCACGAGCGCGGCGAGTGGCCGCGCCAGCGCCGGGCGGCGGCCGAACTTCAGCCGCTGCACCGCGTCGCGCAGCGGCCCCGCGTACAGGCCCGCCGCGCGCGCCCAGTCGAACACCGGCGGCGCCACCGCACACATTCCGCACGTTCCGGCGACGTCGTCACGGTGATCAGCGATCTCGACGAGCGCCACGGGTTCCCCGGGGCGCTCGGAGCGTTGGGGGGTTGGGGGGGCCATGTCGGGGCCCCCCATGAATGGAAGTCCGCAGCGCTCGCAGAACGGCGGTTCCACGCGCGCGATGCCGTCCCAGCAGGCGCCGCAAAGCGGATCGCGGCGGCCGGCGCCGAGGGTGGCCGCGCACACGGGGCAGCAGGCGGGAAAGACGAGGTCGAGCGCGGCGACGGCCCATCCGCGCACGGCGGCGCTCAGCGCGCCGACGCGGGACGCAGCGTGTTCCACCGCCGGCAGACAGCGCAGCGGTCCTGCCAGCGCGACGCGGCGGCGCCGCACGCCGCGCAGCGGTGCGGCCAGTCGAAGCCGTGCGCGAGCCGCAGCGCGCGCCGGTATTCGTCGAAGGCCTCGCGGGTGTCGCCGCGACGCTCGAAGATGGCGCCGAGGAACGCGTGCACGGTCGGCAGGTCGGGCGCGCGTACCTCGATCTTCTCGAACTGGTCGGCCGCCTCGTCGAGCATCTCGAGCTCGAAGTACACGCGGCCGAGCGCCGCCGCGAGGGCGAGGTCGTCGGGCGCGCGCTCGGCCGCCGCGCGGTAGAGCGCGATCATGCGGCTCGGCCGGTCCTGCTCGCGGTACGCGCGCTCGAGGCGCGCCAGCAGCGGCAGCACCGGGTGCGTCTCGGCGGCGCGCTCCCAGGTGCGCACGGCTTCGCGCGAGTCGCCCGCCGCCTCCAGCGCGTCGCCGAGCGCCACCGACGCCGGCACGAAGTCCCGGTCGGCGCGCAGCGCCGCGCGGAAGTGTCCGACGGCGGCTGTCGCCTCGCCCCGCGCGAGCTCGAGACGCCCCATCTCGTAGTAGCCGACGGCAAGCCACTCCGCCTCGGCGTGGCGCTCGCGCGAGGGCGCGAGCTCGAGCAGGCTCTGCTGGATGGCGATCGCCTCGTCCCAGTCACGCGCTTCCACCGCGAGGTCGCGGAGCGCGTGCAGCCCGCCGACGTGGGCGGGCCAGCGCTGGACGACGTAGCGGAAGAGCGTGCGCGCTTCGTCCGGACGGCTCGCCGCCCGTGCGGCCTCGGCGCGGCGCATCGCCTCCGCCGCCTGCGGATCGTTCTCTCCGCTCGCCGGCGCGCGCTCGAGACCGAGCAGGCGCAGGGCGCGGTGGCCGACGGTGACGAGCGAGTCGAGCGAAAAGGGGGCGGGTATCAGCGGCATGGAACGGGCGGCGAAGGCGAGGGATGTGCGCCGCTTACCCGGCCGCCATCCGCTCCTCCTCCTCGATCACCCGCTGGCACCCGATACAGTGGCGCGCGAAGGGCAGCGCCTCCAGGCGCTTGTCGCCGATCGTTTCGCCGCAGCGCTCGCAGTTGCCGAACGAGCCGTCGTCGATCCTCTGCAGCGCCGAGACGACGTCGCGGAGCAGGCGATTGTTGCCGTTGCCCAGCTCGAAGAAGAACTCGCGCGTGTAGGCGGTGTTGGCCTGGTCGCCGAGGTCCTTGATGGAGTCGTCTTCATCCTTGCTGTAGAGGGCGGTGCGGCCGACCTCATCGGCGAGCTGGCGATGCTTTTCGATCAGGCGCTTCCTGAACTGCGCCAGTCGATCCTTCCTCATGAACGCCCCTCCATACGACGAACGCCGCACACGCGGCGAATTATCGTACGCTAGCACGCACGCCGGGCGGCGCGCAAGACGCGAGGCCGTTTGTTTCGTCCACGGTTATCCACTCCTGTCCACCGTCGAGGATCTCAGACTATCCGCCGTCTTGCATCCCGGACGGCGTCACGCGCCGTCTTCCGCCGTCGACACCGACAGCAACGGCGCGTCGCCCCACAGCCGCTCCAGCGCGTAGTACGCGCGCGTGTCCTCGAGAAACACGTGCATGAGCACGTCCCCGTAGTCGAGCAGCACCCAGCCGCTCTCCGCCTGGCCCTCCGCGTGGAGCGGCCGCACGCCCTCCGTCTTCAGCTCCTCGCGGATCGCCTCGGCGATCGTCTTGAGGTGCGGCGCCGAACGCCCGCTGCAGACGAGGAAGTAGTCGGTGACGGTGGAGACGTGCTGCACGTCGAGCACCGTGAGGTCGATCGCCTTCCTGTCGAGCGCCGCGCGGGCGGCGCGCCGGACCTTGCGCTCGGCGGACGAGCCCGGCATCAGGCCGGCGTCTCCCGGTAGAGCCCACGCGCCCGGATGTAGTCCGCGACCGCGGGCGGCAGCCGGAAGGCGAGCGAGCGGCCCTCCCGCACGCGGCGCCGCAGCTCCGAGGCGGAGATGGGCATGGAGGCGGCGCGCGACACGATCACGCCGCGCTCAGGCACGCGCCCGCCGTCGACGGTGGTGAAGCCCCCCTCGACGCCGATCTCGCGCAGCACCTTCTGCGCGACCTCGCTCTCCGTGTCGAACGGGCTACCGACGCGCGGCACGATCACCAGCCGCGCGAGCCGGGCCACGCGGCGCGGCTCGCGCCACGAGAGGAGATCGAGGAACGTCTCGGAGCCCACGACGAGAAAGAGCGTCAGACCGGGCCGGGCGAGCGCCGCCAGCGTGTCCACCGTGAACGACGGGCCCGGCCGCGCGAGCTCCAGGTCCGAGACCTCGAAGCCGCGGTGGCCGTCGGTGGCCAGCCGAACCATGGCCAGCCGGTCCTCGGGCGGCGCGAGCCGCGTCGGATCCTTGTGGGGCGGATGCTTGGCGGGGACGAAGAGCACGCGGTCGAGGGCGAGGATCTCGAGCAGGTCGTCGGCGAGCAGCAGGTGCCCGAAGTGGATGGGATTGAACGACCCGCCGAAGACCGCGGTGCGGGGCACCCGGCTATTCCCGTACCTGGCCGTCGCCCTGCACCACGAACTTCGTCGTGGTCAACTCGCGCACGCCCACCGGGCCTCGCGCGTGCACGCGCGAGGTGGAGATGCCCATCTCCGCGCCCATGCCCAACTGGTTGCCGTCGAGCAGCCGCGGTGACGCGTTGACGAGCACGCCCGCCGCGTCGACCTCGCGCGTGAAGCGGCGCGCGCGGCCGAGGTGCCCGGTGACGATCGCCTCCGCGAGCCCCGTGCCGTGGGCGCGGATGTGCTCGATGGCCGCGTCGAGCCCGTCGACGACACGGATGGCGAGCACGAGGTCCAGGTACTCGGCGTCCCAGTCCGCCTCGGTGGCGGGTCGGGCCGAGGGCACCAGCGCCCGCGTCCGCGGGCATCCGCGCAGCTCGACGCCCGCCTCCGCGAGACGCGCCGCCGCCGCCGGCAGGAAGCGCTCGGCGATGGCCCGATCCACGAGCAGCGTCTCGAGCGCATTGCACACCGACGGGCGCTGGGTCTTGGCGTTGAGCACGATGGCGGTGGCCATGTCGGGATCGGCGTCCGCGTCGACGAAGACGTGGACGACGCCCTTGTCGTGCTTGAGCACGGGCACGCGCGAGCGCTCGGCGACCCAGCGCACGAACTCCTCGCCGCCGCGCGGGATGACGAGGTCGAGGTACCGGTCCTGCTCGAGCATGGCCGCCACCGCCTCGCGATCGGTGACGTCGACGAACTGGATCGCCTCCGGCGGCGCCCCGGTCTTCTCGAGCGCCTTGGCCAGTACGGCGGCGATGAGCGTGTTGGACTCGATCGCCTCGCTGCCGCCGCGGAGCAGCACCGCGTTGCCCGATTTCACGCAGAGCCCGGCCGCGTCGGCGGTGACGTTCGGCCGCGACTCGTAGATGAACGCGATGACGCCGAGGGGCACGCGCACGCGGGAGATCTCGATGCCGTTGGGCCGCCGCCACGACTCCGCGACGGTCCCGACCGGATCGGGCAGCGCGGCGATCTGGCGCAGGCCGTTGGCCATCTCCTCGATGCGCGCCTCGGAGAGCGTGAGGCGGTCCAGGAAGGCGCGCGTCAGGCCCTTGGTCCGCGCGCGCTCCAGGTCGGCGCGGTTGGCCTCGAGGAGGGCGGCCGTCTTCTCCTCGAGCGCGCGCGCCATCTGCGCCAGCGCCTCGTCCTTCACGCGCGTGCCGCACACCGCGAGCGCGTGGGCAGCCTGGCGCGCGGCGCGCGCTTTCGACTCGACGAGCTGCCTCACGTCCATTGCGGCTCCTCACCGTGACCGACGAGCGCCACGGGTTCCCCGGGGCGCTCGGAGCGCTGGGGGGGCATGGGGGGCCATGTCGGGGCCCCCCATCACAAGATCACGAGGTTGTCGCGGTGGATGACTTCGTCGAAGCTCTTGTACCCCAGGCGCGTCGCGATGTCGCGCGTCTTCGCGCCACGGATCCGGCGCAGCTCGCCTGCGTCGAAGTTGACGAGCCCTCGCGCGAACTCCCGGCCGTCTCCCACCAGCGCCACCACCTCGCCCGCCGCGAAGTCGCCCTCGATGTCCACCACGCCCGAGGGCAGCAGGCTCTTCCCATGATGAGTTAAAGCCTGCAGCGCCCCCGCGTCAACCGTGAGGCGGCCCTGCGGGGTCACCGCGAAGGCGATCCAGCGCTTGCGCGCGCCGAGGCGATCGGCCTTGGGCGCGAAGTAGGTGCCCACCGGCTCGCCCTTGAGAATGCGCGCCAGCACGCCCTGCTTGCGGCCGCTGGCGATCACCATCGGCACTCCGGCCGCCGCCGCCTTCTGCGCCGCCTGCAGCTTCGTGGCCATGCCGCCGACGGCGCCCGCGCCGGCGCCGTCGTAGACGAGGCGCGTGACGTCGTCGGTGACGGACTCGACCGTGTCGATCACGCGCGCGTCGGGATCGGTGGCCGGATCGCCGGTGTAGAGGCCCTCGACGTCGGTGAGCAGCACGAGGAGGTCGGCGTCGATCAGCGAGGCGACGAGGGCGCTCAGATTGTCGTTGTCGCCGACCTTGATCTCCTCCACCGCCACCGTGTCGTTCTCGTTGACGATCGGCAGCACGCCGAAGCGCAGGAGGGCCAGCAGCGTGTTGCGCGCGTTGAGATAGCGCGCGCGGTCGCCGATGTCCTGCGCGGTCAGCAGCACCTGGCCCACCGCTGTCCCGTGCCGCTTGAAGGCGGCCTCGTAGTGCCACATGAGCGCGGACTGCCCGACGGCCGCCGCCGCCTGCTTTTCCGGAATGGAGCGCGGGCGCGCGGGCAGCGCCAGGCGGGCCATGCCGGTGGCGATGGCGCCGGAGGTGACGAGCACCGTCTCGCGCCCCTCGCGCGCGCCCGCGATCTCCGCGGCGAGCGCGGCGATGCGGTCGGGGTCCGGCCCCGTGCCCGGCTCGGCGATCAGCGAGGTGCCGACCTTGACGACGAGCCGGCGGACGCGGCCTAGCTGGCGGCGCGCAGCCATCCGGTGTCGTCCAGGCGCGCGGCGATGGCGCGCACCAGCTCGGGCAGTCCGCGTCCCGTCACCGCGGAGACCAGCAAGAACGGCCGGCCCGCCTCGGCGCAGCGCGCCCTCACGCGCTCGGTCGCCGCGCGCAGCGGGGCGGCGCCGTCACCCTCGAGCAGGTCCGCCTTGTTCACGACCACGATCTGCGGCCGCGCCGCCAGCTCGGGCGAGTATGCCGCCAGCTCGGCGTTGATCGCGTCGAGGTCCTCGACGAGATCGCGGCCCGTGTTCGGGTCGGGATCGAGCAGGTGCACGAGCAGCCGCGTGCGCTCGGTGTGACGCAGGAACTGGTGGCCGAGCCCCTTGCCCTCGGCGGCGCCGGGGATCAGCCCCGGCAAGTCGGCGATCACGAAGGAGCGGTCGGCGTCGGCGCGCGCGATGCCGAGAGTCGGGACCAGCGTCGTGAAGGGATAGTCGGCGATCTTCGGCTTCGCCGCCGACAGGCGCGACACGAGCGTGGACTTGCCGGCGTTGGGAAAGCCGACGACACCGACGTCGGCGAGCAGCTTCAGCTCGAGATGCAGCCAGCGCCCGGGCCCCGGCCGGCCGAGGTCGGCGCGGCGCGGCGCCTGGTTGGTGGAGGAGGCGAAGCGTGCGTTGCCGCGCCCGCCGCCCGCGCCGCGCACCGCGAGCACGCGCTGGCCGGGCTCCGTGAGGTCGCCGAGGAATTCGCCCGACTCGCGCTCGGTCACGACGGTGCCCACGGGCACGCGCAGCACGAGATCCTCGCCGCCCGCGCCCGTGCAGTTGCTGCCCTGCCCATGCTGGCCGCGCTCGGCCTGGTAATGGCGCTGATAGTGGTAGTCGAGGAGCGTGGTGAGCGCGGGATCGGTCTCGAGGAAGACGGAGCCGCCGGCGCCGCCGTCGCCGCCGTCGGGACCGCCGCGGGGGACGAACTTCTCGCGACGGAAGGAGATGCAGCCGGCGCCCCCATCGCCGCCCTTGACGAAGATGTCGATCTCGTCGACGAACATCTTTCAGTGCCCGCTTGTCGTACCGAAGGTAGGGCGGGCCGCGGGCGCCCGCCAGCGAGTTCAGGCCGGGCTGGTGGCGATGCTCACGTAGCGGTTGTCGCCTCGCCGCTCGAACCGCACGTAGCCGTCGATCTTCGCAAAGAGGGTGTCGTCCGAGCCGAGCCCGACGTTGAGGCCGGGCCGAAAGCGCGTGCCGCGCTGCCGCACGAGGATGCTGCCGCCCGTGACGAACTGGCCGCCGAACCGCTTGACGCCGAGCATCTGCGGATTGGAGTCGCGGCCGTTGCGAGAGCTGCCGACGCCTTTCTTGTGAGCCATGACCTAGACCTCGATCTTCGTGATGCGCACGGTGGTGGCCGCCTGCCGATGGCCGCGATGGCGCCGATAGTTCTTGCGCCGCTTGAACTTCACGATCCGGACCTTGCGGGCGCGTCCCTGCCGCACCACCTCGCCCGCCACGCGCGCCTTCGCGAGGCGGTCGCCGCCCGCGATGATCTCGCCGTCCTTGTTGACGAGCAGCACGGAGGCGAACTCGACCTTCGCGCCCTTGTCGCCCGCGAGCCGCTCGACGGCGATGACCTGCCCGGTCGTCACGCGGTACTGCTTGCCGCCCGTCGCGATCACCGCTTCCATGCGCGTTCAACCTTTCCCCGGTGTTGGAGTAACAGTCGCTTATGGAACCACAGCGGCCGGGCGGGCGTCAACTCTCGGCGCTCAGCGCGGTTGGAGGTAGTCGGCGATCTGCTTGCGCACCCAGAGCCGCGAGCGGTGCACCCGCGACTTCACGGCGGGCAGGCTGATGCCGAGCGTTTCGGCGATGTCGGGGTTCGAGAGCCCTTCGACGTCGTGCATGACGAGCGCCGTCCGGTAGTCCGGCGGCAGCCCGTCGATGGCGCGCTCGAGCACCTCACGCAGCTCGCCGGTGAGCGCGCGCTCGTCCACGCGCTCGGACCAGTCGGCCATCGGCTCGAAGTGACGGCCGTCGCCGTCGAGTGCGGGCAGGACGTCGTCGAGGGCGACCTCGCGCGCCTTGCCGCGGCGCGAGCGCAGCTTCTGGTAAGCGGCGTTGGCGGCGATGCGGTACAGCCAGCTCCCGAAGGCCGACTCGCCCTTGAACGTGCCGATCTTGCGCGCGGCCGTCCAGAGCGCGTCTTGCGCGGCCTCCTCGGCGTCTTCCTTCACGCCGGTGATCCGCTGGGCGAGCCGGTACACGCGGTCGCCGAACCGCTCGACGAGGTGCTCGGCCGCGTCCGGATCCTCGCGGCGGAGCGCCTGGACGAGGTCGGCGTCGACGTCGGTGCGGGCGCCGGGCGAGACGGTCATGCCGGCACCTCGTACACCGCGAGATAGCGCTTCAGTTCGCCCACGCACTGTTCCATCACCCCGATGTCCTTGGTCACTTTGGTCAAGAGAATCGCGCCCTCGAGCGACGCCACCACGAAGCGCGCGGTGGCGTCCGGCTCGCAGGCCGCGACCACCTCGCCGCGCCGCTTCGCCTTCGCGAGCGCCTCCGCGAACTGCGCGTGCCACGTGGTAAACACCGATGCCAGCCGTTTGCGAAATCCCTCGTGCACGTCGGACAGCTCGGAGGCGAGATTGCCCATCGCGCAGCCGCCCATGCACTTGCGATCGCGCTGCGCCTGCTCGAGGCGGTCGAGGAAGCAGCGGATCTGGGCGAGCGGCGCACCGGTCGGGTCGGCGAAGCACGGCTGCAGCGTGCGCTCGACGAAGGCGGCGACGATCTGGTCGAGGATCGCGTAGCCGAGCTCTTCCTTGCTGCGGAAGTGGTAGTAGAAGTTCCCCTTGCCCACGCCGCTCTCGCGCAGCACGTCGTCGAGCGACGTCGCGTGATAGCCGTGCACGTGCATGAGCCGCAGCGCGGCCGCCAGGATCGCATCGCGCGTGGTCTTGCCGTCGCGGGTCTTGGCCGCCGGGCTCGGAGTCGCCGTCGAAGTCTTGGTCGTGGTCATGTGTACCAACCGGTCGGTACAGAGGCTACGCCCGGTAGCACAGTGCGTCAAGTTAATGGGGGGCCCCGACATGGCCCCCCAACCCCCCCAGCGCTCGGAGCGCCCCGGGAAACCCGGGGCGCTCCTCGATCTCGGTTAAAGGATAGGTCGCGTCAGGTCCGCCGACCGAGGAGCGTCACGGCTGCGCCGGGACGCTCCGAGCCGCCCCGGGGGTCAAGGGGCCCTTCGAGGCCCCCTTGGAAGAGAAAAACTAAAACAGCGGACTTGCGACGCGGAGGGCGGCCATGACGACGGCCTTCGGGTACACGCCGAGGACGACGACGCCGAGCACGCAGAGCACGAGCGAGAGGGCGAGCGCCGGCGCCACCTGAACGCGTCCGGTGCGCGTCGGGGCCTCGATGTACATGCTGCGCGCAACGAGCAGGTAGTAAAAGAGCGCGACGACGGTGAGGATGGCGCCGACGAGCACGAGCCAGTAGAGCCCGCGCTCGGCCGCGGCCCAGAAGACGTAGAGCTTCGCCCAGAAGCCCGCCACGAACGGGATGCCGCCCAGCGAGAGCAGGAAGAGCAGCATGGCCAGCGCGAGCAGCGGCGAGCGCTGGGCGAGGCCGCGGAACGCGGAGGTCGCCTCCGAGCCCTCCGAGCGCGCGACCGCCTCCACCACGAGGAAGGCGCCCATGTTGCCGAACACGTAGGCGACCAGGTAGAAGAGGATCATCGCGGTGCCGGAGGCCGACGCCGCGGCGAACCCCACCAGCATGTAGCCGATCTGCGCGATCCCGGAGTACGCGAGCAGGCGCTTGGTGTTCGTCTGCGGCAGGGCCATCAGATTCCCGCCGAGCATCGTGAGGGTCGCCAGCCCGGCCGCCGCCGGCGCCCACACCGCGGCGCGATCGCCAACGCCCTCGAAGTAGACGCGGAAAAGCGTGACGAAGCCCGCCGCCTTCGGCGCCACGCTGAGCCACGCGACGAACGGCGTCGGCCCCGCCTCGTAGGCGTCCGGGACCCACATGTGGAACGGGAACGCGGCGATCTTGAACGCGAGCCCCGCCAGCGCGGCCAGCAGGCCGAGCGTGAGCAGCGGCGAGGCCGGCGCCTTCGCGATCGCGGCCAGCGAGGTGCTGCCGGTGGCGCCGTAGACGAACGACAGGCCGTAGGCCATGACGGCGGAGGAGACGGAGCCCACGAGGAAGAACTTCAGCGAGGCCTCGATGGGCTCGGGCTCGCGCTTGGCGAAACCGGTCAGGATGTAGAGCGGAATCGACATCAGCTCGAAGGCGACGAACAACACGATGAGGTCGCGCGACGAGGCGAGGACCAGCATGCCGAGCAGCGAGGCGAGCAGCAGCAGGTGGTACTCGGTGCCCCGGCGCGCCAGCGCGCGGTCCGGCGAGCCCAAACCCGAGAGCAGCCCGATGAACGTCGCCGCGAGAAAGACGCGCTTGACGAAGATCGCGAGCCCATCCTGCACGAACATGCCGCGCAAAGCCGGACCCGACGGCTCCAGCGCTAGCGCCCCCGCGGCGAGCACGAAGACGCCGGCCGTGGCCAGGGCGCCGACGGGGCGGCGCCCGAGAACCCCGACCGCGAAGACCACGAGCATCAGCGCGCCCACGCCCAGCTCGAGCACGTACGGGGCGGCGGTCACGGCTGCAGGATCCTCGACAGCAGCGGCACCGTCGCGGTGTCCACCGGGACCAGCGCGATGCCCGGCGCGAACCCGAACAGCACGAGGACGCCGACGAGGAGCACGAGCGCGACCCACTCGGGTCCGCGCGCGTCCTCGAGGTGATGGAAGTGCGGCGATGGCGGGCCCCAGAAGATCTGCTTGGCCACACGCAGGACGTAGACCGCGGTGAGGAAGGTGCCGGCCACCGCCGGCAGCAACCACCAGGGGAAGTCCGAGCGCCACGCGCCCATGAAGGTCAGGATCTCGGCCACGAAGCCGGAGGTGCCCGGCAGGCCGAGCGACGAGAGGCCGCCGATGGTGAATGCGGTCGCGATGCCGGGCATCACGCGCCCGAAGCCGCCCATGCGGAAGATCTCGCGCGAGTGCGCCTTCTCGTAGACGAGGCCGACGAGGGCGAAGAAGAGGCCCGTCATCACGCCGTGGGCGAACATCTGAAAGACGGAGCCGTTGAGGCCCGCCTCGGTGAGCGTGGCCGCGCCGAGCATCACGAGCCCCATGTGCGAGACCGACGAGTACGCGATGACGTATTTCAAGTCCACCTGCGCCATCGCCGAGAATGCGCCGTACACGACGTTGATGCAGGCGATGCCGCCCACGAGCCACGCCAGCTCGGCGGCCCCGTCGGGCAGGAGCCCCATGCCCACCCGCACCACGCCGTAAGCGCCGAGCTTCATGAGGACGCCGGCGTGGAGCATCGACACCGCCGTCGGCGCCGAGGCGTGGCCGTCGGGCGACCACGTGTGCAGCGGCCAGATGCCGGCGAGGATGCCGAAGCCGACGTAGAACGCGAGGAAGACCCAGCGCTGCAGCGCGGGGTCGAAGGTGGCGGCCTCGAGCTCGAGGAACGAGAACGACGCCGTGCCGGCCGCGACGTAGAGCGCGAAGATGCCGACGAGGATGAACGCCGACCCGAACAGGAGATACAGGGTCAGCTTCATCGCCGCGTATTCCTTGGTGCCGACGCCCGTCTCTCGATAGGCCCAGGCGAACATGCCGCGCGGCCGCACGTCGCCGCTGGAGCCCCAGATTCCGATCAGCAGATACATCGGAAGGACCGCCAGCTCGTAGAACAGGAAGAACACGAACAGATCCAGGGAGACGAAGACACCGTACACGCCGGTGACGAGGGCGAGGAGCAGCGCGTAGAACTCCTGGGTCCGCACCGTCACCGTCCACGACGCGAAGACGCCGGCGAAGATGATGATGGAGGTCAGCAGCACCATCAAGAGGCTGATGCCGTCCACGCCCAGCTCGTAGTTGATTCCGAGCGGCGGCACGAGCGGGATCTTCTCGTAGAACTGGAAGCCGGGGCCGCCGGTGAGCGCCGACTCGCGGTCGTACGCTCCGTAGAGCCAGAGCGAGAGCGCGGTCGAGATCCCCGTGGTGACGGCGGCGATGAGCCGCACCGCGAGCGGACTGCGGCGCGCCGTGAACATGATCAGCAGCGCGCCGACGAACGGCATCCAGGTGATGACCGACAGGATCGGAAAGCGCATATCAGCTCAGCTGCGCCCAGACGAGCAGGAGCAGCACGCCGAGCGCGACGCCGTACACGTAGTCTTGCGGCTGGCCGGTCTGGATCCGCCGCAGGGCGTCGCCCGCGCGCAGCGCGCCGGCGCTCAGCGCGTTGAGCACGCCGTCCACGACGTACCGGTCGACCCAGCCGACCACGCGCGAGAGCCCGAGCAGGAGCAGCCGGTACGTGCCGCCGTAGATGTCGTCGAGGAAGTAGCGGCGGCGCGCGAGGAAGTCGATCGGCGCGAACGCCGCGGCGAGCCGCGCCGGATCCAGGCGGCCCGCCTGGTAGGTCGCCCACGCCAGGGCGATGCCCGCGAACGCCCAGGCCAGCGAGATCCACGGCAGCCACCCGGGCCCCTCGACGTGGTGGCCCGCGATGGCGGCGCGCAGGCCGAGCGCGAGGGTGAGCACGGCGAGGGCGCGGCACACGGCGTCCATGGCCACCGGCGGCTGGGGGTGCTCGTGGTGCACGTGCGCGTGGCCGAAGAAGGCGAGGAATACCACGCGGAACATGTAGAACGCCGTGAGGAACGACGTGGCCATCAGCATCAGGAACGGCACGGAGAGATGCGCGTGCAGCACGCCGGCCAGCACCGCCTCCTTCGAGAAGAAGCCGGGCGGGATCACCCCGGCCAGCGCGAGCGTGGCCACGAGGAACGATCCGCCCACCCACGGCCGCTGCCGGAACAGCCCGCCCATCCGGAACACGTCGTTGGTGTGGAAGTGGTGGATCACGATACCCGCGCCGAGGAATAGCAGCGCCTTGAACACGCCGTGCGTGGTGAGGTGCTGGAAGGCGGCCTCCGGCGCGCCGGCGCCGTTGGCCGCCATCATGTAGCCGAGCTGCGAGACCGTCGAGTAGGCGAGCACACGCTTGATGTCGCGCTCGACGCAGGCCATGGTCGCCGCCAGCAGCGCGGTGAACGCGCCCACCCACGCGATCAACGTGAGCACCGAGGGCACCAGCGCGAACAGCGGATACGCGCGCGCGACCATGTAGACGCCCGCCGTCACCATGGTGGCGGCGTGGATCAGCGCCGACACCGGCGTGGGGCCTTCCATCGCGTCGGGCAGCCAGACGTGCAGCGGGAACTGCGCCGACTTGCCGACGGCGCCGAGATAGATCAGGAACATGATCGTGGTGAGCCCGTCCACGTGCAGCGAGCCGCTCTCGGCGGCCTGGAACAGCGGCCAGAAGTCGAAGGTTCCGGTCCCCGACCAGAGCATCACGATGCCGGCGACGAAGCCGAGGTCGCCGAGCTTGGTGATCCAGAACGCCTTCACCGCCGCGCGCGCCGCCGACGGCCGGTCGTACCAGTAGCCGATCAGCAGATACGAGCAGAGCCCGACCAGCTCCCAGAAGACGAACATCTGCAGGAATCCCGGCGAGAGCACGAGGCCGAGCATCGAGAACGCGAAGAGCGACTGGTACGCGTAGTAGCGGCCGAGCGACGGCGGCGGCTCGTCGGCGAGATACGACCACGAGTAGATCTGCACGAGGAGCGAGACGAGCGTGACGAGCACGCACATCTGCATCGCCATGCCGTCGACCCAGACGCCCACCGAGGCCATGGGCCCGCCGTCGGCGGGGAGCCACGACCACAGCACGGAGGGATTCAGCGCGCGCGCCACCGGCAGGGCCTGCCACGACAGCGCGCCGGCGGTGAGGAACGCGGCGGCCATGGCCAGGATCGAGACGGCGGCGGCGGGGCGCCCGCGGCGGCGCAGCGGCCGGATCAGCCCGATGGCCAGAAAGCTCGCGAAGGGCAGCGCCAGCACCAGCAGCGCGAGCTCGGGCGAGCCGATGCGCACGCTCAGCCCCGCAGCAGATCGAGGTGGTCGGCCTCGATCGTCCGCCGGACGCGGAAGATCACGATGACGATGGCGAGGCCGACCGCGACTTCGGCCACCGTGATCGCGATGGTGAACAGCGTGAAGATCAACCCCGTCAGGTCTGCGCGGAAGCGCGAGAAGGCGACGAGGTTGATGTTCACCGCGTTGAGCATCAGCTCGATGCCGAGCAGGATGCCGACGGCGTTCTTGCGCGTGAGCACGCCGAAGAGGCCGATGACGAAGACGAGCGCGGCCAGCACCAGGTAGGCGTGGAGCGGCACTCAGTCCTCCGCCCGCGCGAAGTAGAGGGCGCCGAGGAGCGCGATCACGAGCAGCACGCCGAGGAGCTGGAGCGGCGCCGCGAAGGGTCCGACGAGCGCGCGACCAAGGTCGCCGAGCTGGTCGCCGACGGCGGCCGGGCGCGCGACGGCGCCCGCCTGCAGGAGAAAACCGAGGATGCCGACGAAGACGGCGGCCGCCAGCACGGCACCGTTGAACACGAAGCGGCTCGTCTGTCGGATGGACTCACCCACCAGCCGCTCCGTCAGCATGATCGCGAAGACGACGATGGTGACGACGCCGCCCGCGTAGAGCAGCAGCTGGACGCCGAAGAGGAACGGCGAGTCGAGGAGCAGGAACACGCCGCCGGTGGCCACGAGCGCCAGCGCCAGCCAGAGCACCGCGTGGAACAGGTTCGGCGTGAGCACGACCGCGAGGCTCGCGGCGACCAGCACCACGGCCGCCACCCAGAACCCCAGCGTCTCGGTCATTTAATATTTGCCGTCGGAGCGCCTTCGGAGGCCTCCGGCGCTCGACGGTCGGGCGACGTCTGCGCGGCGGACGAGGCCTCCGGCGCTCGACGGTCGGGCGAATCCTGCGTGCCGGTCATTCTTGCTTTGCCGTCGGGGTGGCGGCGCCGGGCTCCGGCGCGTGCGCGGGAGCTTTGGCCGCCTTGGGCGGGGCCTGCATGTCGCGGAGCCGGTTGCCGGTCGCCCACGACGGATCGAACTGCAGGCCCAGCGCGTGCAGCCGGTCCTTGTCGAGCAGCAGCTCGCGACGGTCGGCCGTCGCGAGGTCGAACGATTTCATCATGATGATGGCGTCGGTGGGACACACCTGCACGCAGAGCTCGCAGAACTCGCAGGCATAGAGCTCGAGCGTGAAGTTCTTGGCGAAGTTGCGCTTCTCGGCCTTGAGCATCTCGACCCTGATCACCTGGGGCGGGCAAATGTACTCGCAGAGCCGGCAGCCGATGCAGTTCTCCTCGCCGGTCTGGGGATCGTAGGTCAGCGCCAGGATGCCGCGGAACCGGTCGGGATAGACGCGCTTCACCGTCGGATAGCGCACGGTGATCGGCCGCCGCAGCAGATTCTTGAAGGTGACGCCCATGGCGCGGCTCACCGCGCGGACGAGATGGCCGGTGTCGGTCCAGAACCCGTGCCCGTCAAACGCCATGGCCGCCTCGCGCGGCGACCCAGAATGCGGTCACCAGCAGCAGGACGATGGACGCGGGCAGCAGCAGCTTCCACGAGATCGCGAGGATCTGATCGACCCGGATCCGCACGAAGCTCCAGCGCACCCACGTGATGACCAGGAAGACGAGCATCGCCTTGAGCAGGAACCACAGCGCGCCGACGAGCGCGTGGTCGGAGCCGGGCCCGAGCCAGCCGCCGAGGAAGAGCAGCGCGGTCAGGAACGAGGTGCCGATCATGTGCGCGTACTCGCCGAGCTGGATGAGCGCGAACTTCATGCCGCTGTACTCCACGCGGAAGCCCGCCACCAGCTCCGACTCGGCCTCCAGGATGTCGAACGGCACCCGGTTCTCGGCGGCGAGCGTGGCCACGAGGAAGGCCACGAAGGCCAACTGGCCAATCACCGGGTACATGACGAACCACTTCGGCACCAGCCCCAGCCACGCCCCCTCCTGGGCGGCCACGATCGCCGACATCTGCAACGACCCCGCCAGCACGACCGGCACGAAGGCCGCGAAGACGAATGGCAGGTCGTAGGAGATGATCTGGTTCACCGCGCGCATCGCGGAGAGCAGCGCGTACTTGTTGTTGCTCCCCCAGCCGCCCATGAAGAGGCCGACGATCTCGAGCGAGGACACGGCGAGGAAGAAGAGCACGCCGATGTTGAGGTCGGCCACGCCGAGCCCCGGCGCGAACGGCAGGGTGGCGAAGATCAGCACGCACGGCAGCAGGAAGACGATCGGCGCCAGGTTGTAGACCCAGCGGTCGGCCGCCGTCGGCACCACGTCCTCCTTCAGCATCAGCTTGATCGCGTCGGCGATGGGCTGGAGCAGCCCGTGCGGCCCCACGTAGTAGGGGCCGATCCGCGACTGCATGCGCGCCGCGAACTTTCGCTCGAGCAGCGTGACGTAGGTCACCATGCCGATCACGACGTTGAGGACCACGAATCCGACGAGCGCGTGGTACGCCAGCGGCGGCAGCGTCACCGGTCGACCTCGCCGAACACCGGGTCGATGGAGCCCATGATGGCGACGACGTCGGCCACCTTCACGCCGGGCAGGATGTGCGGCAGCACGGAGAGATTGGAGAAGGACGCGCCCCGCCACTTCAGCCGGTACGGCTTGGGACCGCCGTCGGCGACGAGGTAGCAGCCGACCTCGCCGCGCGCGCCCTCGACGCGCGCGTAGCCCTCGCCCTTCGGCACGCGCACCTGCCCGACCGACTTCACGCCCGGCCGCGAGGAGATCGGCCCCTCGGGCAGCCCGTCGAGCACCTGGCGCGCGATCGTGATCGACTCGCGGAATTCCACCATCCGCACGCGGTACCGCGCGAAGCAGTCGCCGGCCGTCTCCACGGGCACGCGGAACTGGAAGTCCTCGTACGAGGAGTACGGCGCCGCCTTCCGCAAGTCGTAATCGACGCCGGAGCCGCGCAGGAGCGGACCGCACACGCCGACCTCGTGCGCCAGCTCGCGCGAGATGACGCCGACGCCCTGCGTGCGGACGCGGAAGAAGGCGTTCTCTTCGAGCATCGCCTCGTATTCCCCGATCCGCTGCTCCACGTGGTCGAGCGTCTTGCGGCACTGCGCCGTCCAGCCCGCCGGCAGGTCGTAGCGGGTGCCGCCCGGCTGGTGGAAGCCGTAGAGCAGGCGCGCGCCCGTGAGCGCCTCGAAGAGATCGAGGACGTCCTCGCGCTCGCGGATCGCGTAGAGGAAGACGGTGGCCCCCCCGCCCAGCGCGCCGCCCATGTCCATGCACCAGGTGCCGAGCCAGAGGCAGTGCGATGCCACGCGCTGCAGCTCGGCGGCGAGCACCCGCAGCCACTGGGCGCGCTTCGGCACCTCGATCTTGCCGACCAGCTCGACGGCGGAGACGTACGCGAGCTCGGCCGTCATCGCCGCCACGTAGTCGGTCTTGGAGGCGATCGACGGGTACTGCACGTACGTCAGCGTCTCGCCGAGCTTCTCGTGGCAGCGGTGGAGGTAGCCGATCACCGCGTCCACGGCGACCACCGTCTCGCCCTCGAGGGTGAGGATGGCGCGGAACACGCCGTGGGCGGACGGGTGCTGCGGCCCCATGTTCATCGTGAGGCGCTCGCTGCCCCCGTAGCCGATCTCGAGTTGCTGGCGCGCGACCGTGTCCATCTTTCTTTCTTGTGTTCCGTCGGGGCGCCTTCGCAGGGCTCCGGCGCCGCCCGACGGTCTGCCCTAGATTGCGTTGCGTGGCATTACTTCATCGGCGATACGGACGTCGGGACGAGCACCGCCGCCTGCATGGTCACCAGCAGCGGGAGCGCTTTCCCGAGAAACGCCTGCCAGTCGGGGTCGCCGAGGGCCTTGGCGCGCGCGGCGGCCCGCTCGTTGAGATCCTTGTACACCCAGAGGTGCACGGCCTCGTTGAGCTGGCCCGCCTCGGTCTGCCAGTAACACACGTTGCGCGAGTACTTTTCGCGGCTCGGCAGCACGCCTTTGGCGAGGTTCAGCCACTCGCCGAGCTTGCCGACCTGCGCGCGGTACCAGCGCAGCTCGTAGATGTTGCCGCTGTCCGCCGGCGGCTTGAACGGGGTCACCGCCGAGAGGATCTTGTTCTCCTGCGCGAGCAGCAGCGGACGGATCTGCGGCACGTAGCCTCTCGTCCACTCCTCGTTCTTGGCGAGCTCACCGCGCAGCCGCTCGCGCTCGTTCAGGTCGGGATAGCTCCAGAGGTGGACGTACTGGTTGAGCGTGCCGAACTCCGTCGTCCAGCCGCCCTCGAACTTCCCATACTTGTCCCCGCGGATCTTGCGGCCCACCTCGGCGTTGAGCTTCAGGTATTCGGGCTGCTTGCCGGGCTGCAGGGTGTAGGTGCGCAGCTCGTACATCATGGTCGGCTCCTCTCGTTCAGCGGTACGGTGCGTGCGGCGTGTCGACGGCGTAATCCTTGCGCAGGGGATGGCCCTCCCAGTCCTCGCCCAGGAGGATGCGGCGGTGGTCGGGATGTCCCTCGAACCGCACGCCGAACATGTCCCAGCACTCGCGCTCCATCCAGTCGGCGCCCCGCCAGACGCCGGTGAGGGTCGGGCAGCGGTCGGCGCCGGGGCCGAGGCGCGTGCGCATGAAGACGGCGAGGCGCGCGTCGAGGTTCTCGACGCGGCACAGGACCTCGAACCCCTGCTCTTTCCAGTCGACGGCGGTGAGGAAGCTGAAGTAGGCGCAGCCGAGGGTGGCGCGCGTGAAGCGCGCGGCAGCCTGCCACTGCTCGAGGGCGAGGGGCACGGTGACGAGGGCACCGTCCACGGTCGGCTCGACGGCGAACTGCTCGCGGAGACGCGCGGCCGCGTCGGCGGCGGTCAGCGGGGTCACTTCGTCTCGGCGGCTGCGGGAAGGCGCTCGCCCGTCTTCTGGAAGTGCGCCACCTGCTCCTGCAACTTGAGCAGCCCGTACATCAGCGAGTCCGGCGTCGGCGGGCAGCCGGGCACGTAGACGTCCACCGGCACCACGCGGTCCACGCCCTTCACCACGTGGTAGCCGTGGCGGAACGGGCCGCCCGAGTTCGCGCACGAGCCCATCGAGACGACCCACTTCGGATCGGGCATCTGGTCGTAGATGCGCTTGAGCATCGGCGCCATCTTGATGGTCACGGTGCCGGAGACGATCATGAGGTCCGAGTGGCGCGGCGACGCCCACGGCACCATGCCGAACCGCTCGGTGTCGAAGCGCGAGGCGAAGGTCGCCATCATCTCGATGGCGCAGCACGCGAGCCCGAACGTCAGCGGCCAGATCGACGACTTGCGCGCCCAGTTGAAGACCTTGTCGGTGCCCGTGGTGACGATCCAGCCGCCGGGCATGTGGTGGATGGCGTCGGCGATCGAGGCCAGCGCGTTGGACGTCTTGTCGTCGTCGGCGCGGTGCTGCCGGTACTTCTCGAACTCCTGGAGATCCTTGAACTCCGTCCACACCGGCGGGGGAATCTGCGGAAGGGGCGGCTTCACTTCCACTCCAGCACCCCCTCGCGGTAGGCGTACAGCCAGCCCAGCGCGATGATCCCGACGAAGCCGGCCATCCCCCAGAAGGCGGGCAGGCCCAGGGGCTTGAGCACGAGCAGCCACGGCACGAGGAAGACGGCGAGCGCGTCGAACACGATGAAGACGAGGGCGACCAGGTAGAAGCCCACCGGAAAGCGGACCCAGGCGGGGCCGATGGGCTCGGCGCCGCACTCGTAGTTCATCAGCTTCACGATGTCCGGCCGACTTGGCCGCAGCAGCCGCGCGATCGCCAGGGAGAGGACTCCGAACCCGACGATGAGCGCCGCAAAGATCGCCACCGGGACATACCCCGACACCCGTCTCCTCCTCTGGGAAATCGCTCCGGAAG
>Ga0137403_10003035_pt1 | contig 20269 bp, 13 predicted proteins | sample CZOMad2_1_16fung_FD_122057 | JGI IMG/M metagenome (GOLD analysis project Ga0137403, IMG submission 122057) | Vadose zone soil fungal communities from Angelo Coast Range Reserve, California, USA - CZOMad2_1_16fungal (Hybrid Assembly) | ecosystem: Environmental > Terrestrial > Soil > Vadose zone...
AAAGTCGCTAATCGCATTGCGGACCAGCAGCGGTTTCTTTTGCCAGAATTGTGACAGAAATTTTTCTGCGCTCAGCCCACCCAGCAGTTGCATTCTCATCGCCGCGATTATAGTCTGTTGATGCCTTGAAACTGGCGAGGAAAACTTGGAAAGCGCACACCAAGCGTCGCTCAGGACGACCGAATGCCCACCTGATGCATTGCAAGCAGGGCAGCCGGCGCCGCTTTTCTCGCTTCCCGACGCGGACATGGAAACGGTGGACCTCGGCCAGTTCCGGGGCAAGAAGCACGTCGTGCTCTATTTCTATCCCAAGGACGGCACGCCCAACTGCACGCTGGAGGCGACGGACTTCTCCGACCACGAAGACGAGTTTTCCCGCCACGACTGCGTGGTGCTCGGCGTGAGCCCGGACGATTGCCTCTGTCACGCCGGTTTCCGGGACCAGCACGGCGTCTCGATCCGGCTGCTCGCGGACACCGAGAGCGAGGTGTGCAGGAAATACGGCGTGGTGCACGAGAAGGAAGCCAACGGATCCAGGAAATCCTGCATCACGCGCTCCACTTTCGTGATCGACAAGCAGGGCACCGTGAGGCACGTGTTCTATGGCGTCAATCCCCGCGGGCACGCCGCCCGGGTGCTGGACCTCGTCAGATCGCTGCGTTGACCGGGAGTCGGCCCCGAGCCCACCCGAGCACTTGATCATCGCAAAAGACACGATCGTCTCGCTCGACGTCGAACTGTCCGACCTCTGGGGCAAACTGATCGAGCGCTCCGAGGAACCTCTCCAGTACCTGCACGGCGGCTACGGGAACATATTTCCGGTGGCGGAGGCGGCTCTCGAAGGCAAGCAGGCCAAAGACCGCGTCGAAGTGCGCCTCGAACCCGAGGACGCTTTCGGCGACTACGACGAAAGTCTTCTCAGAATCGAGCCGCGCAGCCGCTTTCCCGAGGTCCTCGAGGTCGGGATGCGTTTCGAGGGCGCCGCGGGCGGTGATGACGCGGACCTGATCTTCACGGTCACCGATATCGCCGAGGACAAGGTCGTGCTCGACGCCAACCATGCGCTCGCCGGCATGGCACTCAAGGTGTCCTGCACCGTCGTCGGCGTGCGCCCGGCCACCGAGGTCGAGATTCAAAACGGCTCGGCCGACGATCCCGAATCGGTGATCCTGCGCATCCTGCCCTGAATTTCCCCGGCGCCGCGCGTTTTCCCCTATCATTTGACGCGGGCTTCGCAGCGCGTTCCTGCGGAAATCGACGGGAGAGGAGGGAATCGTGTCCGGCATGCTGGGCGTCGTCTCGTACGGCCTCGGGACTCTGATCGGGTTCGGCTTGCTTGCATTCCTCGTGATCGTCTTCATTCAGGACATCACGCAAAAGAAGCACACCGTTCTTCGCAACTATCCGGTCATCGGGCACCTGCGCTATTTTCTGGAGAAGCAGGGCGAGTACTTCAGGCAGTATTTCTTCATGAACGACCGCGAGGAGTTGCCCTTCAACCGCGCCACTCGCGGCTGGGTCTACCGCCTGGCGAAGGCCGAAGGCGGCATGATCGGCTTCGGCTCGACCAACAACACCAACGAGCCCGGCTCGATCCTGTTCGTCAACCATCCGTATCCGGTGCTCGAGGAGGACCGCCTGCCTACGCCGCCGCTCGCGATCGGCGAGGATTTCTGCAGGGAGCCGTACCTCGGGAGATCGGTGGTCAACATCAGCGGCATGAGCTTCGGGGCGATCTCGGAGCCCGCGGTGCGCGCCTTGTCGCGGGGCGCGGCGCTCGCCGGCTGCTGGATGGACACGGGCGAGGGCGGGCTTTCGTCCTTCCATCTGGAGGGCGGCTGCGACGTCATCATGCAGATCGGAACCGCCAACTACGGAGTGCGCGCCGCAGACGGAAGCTTTTCCCGGGAGCGGGCAAAAGAGGTCGCGGGGTTTCCGCAGGTGAAAGCGTTCGAGATCAAGCTCTCGCAGGGCGCGAAGCCCGGCAAGGGGGGCGTGCTGCCGGCGGCGAAAGTGACCGGGCAGATCGCGGGCATCCGCGGCATTCCTCCTTTGCAGGATTCGATCAGCCCCAACCGTCACCGCGACGTCGCCAACGTCGATCAGCTGCTCGACAAGATCGCCCTTGTCCGCGACCTCACCGGCAAACCCGTGGGCGTGAAGACGGCAATCGGCGGCTGGCAGTTCATGAACGAGCTCTGCGATGCGATCCACCGGCGCGGCCTCGAGTACGCACCGGATTTTCTCGCCATAGACGGCGGCGAAGGCGGCTCGGGCGCGGCGCCCCAGGCGCTGATGGATCACATGGCGCTTCCGATCGCCGAGGCCCTGCCGCGCGTGATCGACTCGCTGATCGAGTCGGGCTTGCGCAAGCGCATCCGCGTCATTGCCGCGGGCAGGCTCGTCACTTCTGCGAAAGCCGCGTGGGCGCTGTGCGTCGGCGCCGATTTCGTCAACACGGCGCGCGGCTTCATGTTCTCGCTCGGCTGCATCCAGGCGCTGCGCTGCCATCAGAACACCTGTCCCACCGGCGTGACGACACATAACCCGCGCCTGCAGCGCGGACTCGTGGTCGAGGAGAAATACCTCCGCGTCGCCAACTACGCGATCGGCATGAACAAGGAAATCGACATGATCGCGCACTCCTGCGGCTGCCGCCATGCGCGCGACCTGAAGCGCGAGCACGTGCGCATCGTGCAAACCGCGGGCCACAGCGCGCCGCTCAACATCTTGTATCCGTACCCCGAGCCTGACACCAAGCGCAAGGCCGCCTGATCCCCAGCGGCGGTACTATTTCCTGTGGGCGCTACGGGCGTCGAGCCGGCGCTGCATCGATGTGCTAGATTGCTCGCACCTTACCTCTCGCTTGAGGAGACTCATGATGAATCTCAAACGCGGCCTTGTCGTCGCATCGCTTCTTGCCGTGTCGCTGCCCGTCGCGGCGAAAGACATCAATATCCAGCCTCTCAATCAAGGCGAATTCCGAGCACTTTCCGAGGACTTGGGCGCGGCGCTGTCGTACAAGCCGTTGACGCCCACCGCGCCCCTCGGCATTACCGGTTTCGATGTGGGAATCGCGGTGACCGACACGAAGCTCCAGAACAGCGCTGTCTTCGCGAAAGCCGGCGCGGACATATCCAACGCGGCCGTGCCGTCGCTGCGGGTGCACAAGGGACTGCCTTTCGGCATCGACGTCGGTGTCATGGTGGGCGCGGTCCCAAGCACCAACATAAAGCTCTACGGAGGCGAGTTGCGGTACGCGATCGTCTCCGGCGGGGTAGCGATGCCGGCGATCGGCATCCGCGGCAGCTACACCAAGCTCACCGGCGTGGATCAGCTCGACTTCGATACCAAGGGCCTTGACCTTTCGATCTCGAAAGGCTTCCTGATGTTTACGCCTTATGCCGGCATCGGCAAGGTATGGGTCGCTAGCGCGCCCAAAGACATTCCCACCTCCACCCCGACGAAAGAATCCTTGTCGCTAAACAAGGTTTTCGTGGGTATCAATATGAATTTCGGATTGACCAACCTCGCCTTCGAAGGCGACCGGACGGGCGAGGCCACCAGCTACGGCGCGAAGCTGGGATTCCGGTTCTAGCCGCGGCGGTTGAGAAGGGCGCGCGCCCGGTCGATCACTTCGCTTGCGGTGATGCCGATCGGGCCGGCGCCCGAGGCGGCGAGCGCGTCGGCGGCGGCGCCGTGGAGGTAAACGCCGGCGAGGAGAGCCCGCAGGGGTTCCACTCCCTGCGCAATGAGCGCCGCGATCATTCCGCTCAATGCGTCGCCCATTCCGGCCGAGGCCATCCCCGGGTTGCCTGAAGGGTTGATCCAGAATTTTCCGTCCGGCGCGGCGATCACGCTGCCGTTGCCTTTCAGCACGACCCAGCTCCGATAGCGCCGCGCGATCCCTCTGGCGGAGGCGACGCGGTCCGCCTGCACTCCAGCGGTCGTTATGCCCAGCAGCCGAGCTGCCTCTGCGGGATGAGGCGTCAGGACGGCGCCGGCCTTGCGTTTCGCGAGCGACGCGGCGAGCGCGCGGCTCGCCGCGATCAGGTTGAGAGCGTCGGCGTCGAGGACGATCGGAACCGGCGCGACGAGCGCGGCGGCGAGCAGCTTGCTGGTGGAGTCGGCTTTGCCCATGCCCGGCCCGGCGACCAGCACGTTGACGAAACTTTTCGCGAACAGTTCTTTCGGCTTGCGCAACATCAGCTCCGGCTGCGCGTAGTCCACGCCGGGGCTGAGCGGGGTGAGCAGTCCCAGGTAGACGCGCCCGGCGCCGCACTTCAAGGCGGCGCGACCGGCGATCACCGCGGCCCCGACCATTCCCGCCGCGCCGCCCAGAACGCCGACGCTGCCTGCCTGTCCCTTGTGGAAGTTACCGGGACGGGGCGTGATCGCGCGGGCCAGGACTTCCTCGTCGAGCAGCATCCCCTCGGGTTCGAGCAGTTTCGCAGGATCGATTCCGAGCGTGTCGAGTCTCAGTTCGCCGCAGTGGTCCGGGCCGTCGAGGGTCAGCAGCCCGGGCTTGTGCGCGATGAAGGTGAGGGAGTGGCTCGCGTGCACCGAGCATCCCATCACGGCTCCCGTGTCGGCGTTGATTCCGCTCGGAACGTCGAGAGAGAGGACGGCCGCGCCGAGGGCATTGAGTTTCCCGACCAGCGCCGCGTGCTCACCCGCGAGCGCGCGCGTGAGCCCGATGCCGAAGAGGCCGTCGACGGCGAGATCGAAGCGCGCATCTCCGGGGATGTCCTTCTCCAGCGCGCCGCCCTCGGCTTCCCACTTCGCGAGCGCGTCGCGCGCATCTTTCGACAGCTTGTCGCGCTCGCCGGAGAAAACCACTCTCACGCGGAAGAACCACCGCTTGAGATGCGCCGCAACTTCAAAAGCGTCCCCGCCGTTGTTGCCGGGGCCGGCGATCACCAGGACGGACTTCGCGGTGTCGCCGCAGATGGCGCGGGCGAATTCGGCGGCCGCCAGGCCGGCGCGCTCCATGAGCGTGCCGGACGCGGGCGCCGCCAGCTCTTCCAGCTTGCGGATCGCTCGGGTCGCGTAGATGGGGAACGCGGGCATGGCGCGCCAATGATAGCGCAGCGCCTACTTGCCCATGACGATGTCGGGCAGCCAGGTGACGGTGATCGGAAACGCGGTGATGATGGCGATGCAGAGGACGAGGCAGGCGAAGAAAGGCAGCGAGCACCTGGCGATGTAGTTGCTGTCCTTGCCGGTCATGTTCTGCAGCACGAACAGGTTGAATCCCACGGGCGGCGTCACCTCCGCAATTTCAACGAGCAGCACGATAAAGATGCCGAACCAGACCAGGTCGAAGCCGGCTTTCTGGATCATCGGCAGCACCACCGCCGAGGTGAGCACGATCATCGAGATGCCGTCGAGCGCGGTGCCGAGGATGATGTAGAGGATGCACAGCACCGTGATCAGCGCGTAGGGGCTCAGGCTGAGCGAGGCCACCCATTCGGCGAGCGCGCGCGGGATGCCGGTGAACGCCATGGTCATGGAGAGGAACGACGCGCCGGCGAGGATGAACATGATCATGCAGGACACGCGCGTCGCTCCCATCAGGCTGTCGATGAAGCTCCTCCAGGTGAGCGATCCGCCCCACCAGGCGATGGCAAGCGAGCCCAGCACCCCGTACGCGGCGCATTCGGTCGCCGTCGCCCAGCCCGCCACCAGCACCCATACGATGAACAGGATCAGCAGAGTGCAGGGAATCAGATTGCCGGAAGCCCGCACCTTTTGCATGAAGCTCATGTCGGGGCCGGCAGCCGGCGTCTTGTCGGGGTTGCGCAGCGCCCACCAGACGATGTATCCCGAGAACAGCGCCATCAGGATAAAGCCCGGGATGAATCCGGCCAGGAAAACGCGGATGATCGAGGCGTCGGCCGCGACCGCGTATACCACCATGGTGATCGAGGGCGGGATCAGGATGCCGAGGGTGCCGGCGGTGGCGAGCGAACCGAGCGCGATCTTTTCGTCGTAGCCGCGCTTCAGGAGCTCGGGCAGCGCCACCTTGGAAATGGTGGCGCAGGTTGCCGCCGAGGAACCCGATACCGAGCCGAAGATGCCGCAGCCCAGGATGGTGGTGTGCATCAGCCGGCCGGGGATTCGGTTGAGCCAGGGCGAGAGGCCCTCGAACATCTCCTCGGAGAGCTTGGTGCGGAAAAGGATCTCTCCCATCCAGATGAACATCGGCAGCGCGGCCAGCGTCCAGGAGGCGCTGGAACCCCAGAACGCGGTGAAGAGGTTTTTCCCGGGCGGCGTGCCCGTGAAGAACGCCATGCCGATCCAGCCGACGATGGCGAGCGTCATGGCGATCCAGACGCCGCCCGCGAGCAGCAGCATCATCACGATGAGCAGCAGGCCGGCGATTTCGATCAACTCCACTTCCTACAGGTCCTCGCTGAAATCGCCGCGCGCATGGCGCTCTTCGGCGGCGGTCACGTAGGTCGGCCTTTCTCCACGCAGCACCAGCACCAGCTCGTCCACGACGGCGATAAAGAAGAGCAGGGCGCCTGCGACGAAGCTCAACTGCGGGATCCACAACGGAACGGCGATCAGGCCGTTGGCCATGTCGTGGAATTGCCAGCTCTCGTAAGCGAAGCGGAAGGCCCAGAAGGCGAGGTAGCCGATGGCGCATGCGGCGACGGCGAGCGAGGCGATCTCGAACGCGTGCCGGGTGCGCGGGCCGAGGCTTTCCAGGAGCAGCGTGACGCGCACGAAATCGCCCCAGCGGAAGGTGTGCGCCATGGCGAGGAAGGCCGAGGCGGCGCAGAACCAGGCCACGAGATCGTCGCTGCCGCCGGTGCGCAGTCCCAGCTCGCGCATGACGGTGCCGCCTATCATCACGGCGAAGATCGCAAAAACAAAAAACGCCGCGAGGGTGCCCGCGGCGTCGTAGAGGAAGTTGAGGAACCGGCGCATTACATCTTGCGATAGGCGTCCACCACGGCCTGGCCGCCGGGGCCGGCTTTCTTCAGCCAGTCCTGCAGCATGGTGTCGCCGACTTTCTTCAAGTCCGCGGCGAGCTGGGCGCTCGGCCTGTGGATGGCCATGCCGTTCTTGCGCAGCTGGTCGTAGTACCACTGGGTCTTCTCGTCGGACACCTTCCAGCCGCGCGCTTCGGCCTCGCCGGCGGCCCTGAGCAGCGCATCCTGCGTCGGCTTCTCGAGCGCATCGAAGGCTTTCTGATTGACGATCACGGCGTTCTTGGGCAGCCAGGCCTGGGTATCGTAGAAATTCTTGATGTATTCGAAAGTCTTGGTGTCGTAGCCGGTGGAACCGGAGGTCATCATCGAATCGATCACGCCCGTGGCCATCGCCTGCGACAACTCCGCGACCTGCACCGTCACCGGCTGTGCGCCCACGAGCTCTGCGATCCTGGCTGTGGCGGGGCTGTAGGCGCGCCACTTGAGGCCTTTCATGTCGGCGATGCCGTTGATCGGTTTCCTGGAAAAGATGCCTTGCGGCGGCCAGGGCACCACGTACAGCAGCTTGATGCCCTGCGCGGCGAGGAGCTTTTCCAGCGCCGGCCGGGAAGCCTGGTACAGCTTCATCGCGTCCGCGTAGCTGGTCGCGAGAAAGGGCACGCCGTCCACGCCGAACAGCGGGTTCTCGTTTTCGAAATTGACCAGCAGGATTTCGCCGGCCTGGGCCTGGGCGCCCTGCACGGCGCGCTTGATCTCGGGCGCCTTAAAGAGCGAGGCGTTGGCGTGCACCGCGATCTTGAGCTTGCCGCCGGCGGCCTTGTCCACGTCGCCGGCGAACTGCACCAGGTTTTCGCTGTGGAAGTTGCCAGGCGGGTAGGCGGCGGGCAGGTCCCACTTGGTTTGCGCGATCGCGAGGCTGCAAGTCAGACCCACGGCCGCGATCGCGAGGGTTCGGAATTTCATGACGCCTCCTCCGGGATGGTGCGGGGCAGTGTGTCAGAGGGGGAAAAGGGCGTCAACCGCGAACGAGCTCCCGCACATGATCGCCGATCGCCAGAGCGGCGGTCAGGCCCGGCGATTCGATGCCGAACAGGTTGACCAGACCGGGAACGCCGTGGTCGGCCGGGCCCTGGATGAGAAAATCGCTCGCCGGCTGGCCGCGCGCCTGGAGCTTGGGCCTGATCCCGGAATACGCCGGCTGCAACGCGCCATCCTTCAGGCCCGGCCAGTAGCTGCGTATGGCGTTGTAGAAAACTTGCGCGCGCCCGGGGTCGACGTCGTAATCGACGCGCTCGATCCACTCGACGTCCGGACCGAAGCGCGCCCGGCCGGCGAGGTCGAGCGTCAGGTGCACGCCCAGGCCGGCGGCCTCGGGCGCGGGATAGACCAGCCGGGCGAACGGCGAGCGGCCCGAAAGGCTGAAGTAGTTTCCCTTGCAGTAGTGCGTGGGCGGAATCCGTTCCGCGGGGAATCCCCCGATGCTTCGCGCGACGTCCTGGGCGAACAGGCCCGCGCAGTTCACGACCGTTTGCGCGAGCAAGCGCATGGGTTCCGCGCCGCCCACTTCCACCTCGATTCCGCCCTCCCGTATCCGCCCGGCGAGCAGGGGGCTGCGAAATGCGATCGCCGCGCCGTGGTCTTCAGCCTCGCCGCGCAATCCGAGCATGAACGCGTGGCTGTCCACGATACCCGTGGACGGAGACTCCAGTGCCGCCACGCAGGCGAGCTGCGGTTCCAACGCGCGCGCTTCGCGCGCGGTGAGCATGCGCAGATCGGCGACGCCGTTGGCCCTGGCCTGCGCATGGAGCTTTTCCAGCCCCGGGATTTGCGCCTGATCGGTAGCGACGATCAACTTGCCGCAGCGCCGGTGCGGGATTCCATGCCCGGCGAGGAAGGGGTAGAGCGCGAGCCGGCCCGCCACGCACAGCTTCGCCTTGAGCGAATCCGGAGAGTAATAGATCCCGGCGTGAATCACTTCGCTGTTGCGCGAGCTCGTGGCGGTCCCGATCGCGCCTTCGGCCTCGAGAACGATCACTTCGCGGCCGGCGAGCGCAAGCGATCTGGCGACGGCGAGACCCGCCACGCCGGCGCCGATTACGACGGAATCTACCCGTTCAGCAGGCATGGGCGGACACGCGTGTGCGATACTTCGCGTTCAGCCGGATGGCGATAAGCAAGGTTCTCATTATCCATCGGACTCGATTGATGGGAGAAGCCGAAAGACAGCGGGATCAGCTTGCCGCAGGCTGGAACGCGATCGAGCGCGACCCCCGCTCGGCGGAGGAGATTGCCCGCATGGCGCTGCGCGGCGGATCCCCGCATATCGAGTTCGTGAGACTTCTCGGCGCCAGCCTTTTTCTGCAGGATCGATTCCAGGAAGCCATAGAGCCGTTCCGCGAGGTGTTCCAGAAGGCGCGCACCGCGGGGGCGGGTTACCACCTCGGCCACTGCCATCTGGCGGTCGGCGACCCCAAGACCGCATCCGCAGTCCTGGAGCAGGTGGTGCGGGAATTTCCGCAGATGGTGCAGGCGCACAATCTGTTGGGGATTTCGCTGGCGCAGCAATCCAGGCATCGCGAGGCGCTCGCTCATTTCGCGTTCGCCATGGAGCGTTCTCCCCGGGACGCCGAGGCGCACAACAACATGGGCAATGCGCTGTCCGAGCTCGGCCGTTACGAAGAGGCGATCTCCTATCTCGAAAAGGCGACAGAGCTCACTCCCGACGATCCCCAGGCCCGCAACAACCTCGGAAATGCGCTTTTCAAATTGCATCGAAGCGACGAAGCCATCGCGACTTACCGGAAAGCGATAGAGCTCGCACCGGACTACGCAAAGGCGCACAGCAATCTCGGCGCCGCCCTGGTCGAGCGCAACCGCTACGAAGAAGCGGTTACCTCCTGCCAAAAAGCGCTGGCCATCGACCCCGACCACGCCAACGCCCATATCAACCTGGGGCTCGCCTACCACGGCCTATACCGGTTCGACGAGGCGATCGTGTGTTACCAGAAGGCTCTTGTGATAGCGCCCGAATCGGCCGAGGCGCATACGAATATCGGCCTCACTCAACAAAGGCAAAAGCGCCTGGAGGAAGCGATTGCTTCTCATCGCAGGGCGATCACCCTCAAACCCGGTCTGGCCCACGCGCACCTCAATTTGGCATTTACTCTCCAGAGTCTCAAGCGTCATGAAGAGGCGATAGACTGCTTTAAAAAAGTGTTGGCCATCGAGCCCGACCACAAGTATGCCATCGGAGGGCTGCTTCAGAGCGAATTGGCGAGTTGCCGCTGGGATGATTTCAGCGCACGCATCGGCGCGTTGGAAAAACTCATACGGGAAGGCTCGTCGGTGGCGGAGCCCTTCGTTTTGCTCGCGGTCTCGCAGAACCCGGAGGCGCAAAAGCTGTGCGCCGAGCGCTTCGTGGCCGACAAGGTCCGATGGCGGCCGGCCGCGCTTTGGCGGGGCGAGCAGTACCGGCATCCGAAAATCCGGGTCGCTTATCTGTCCGCGGATTTTCGCGAGCATCCCGTCGCGCACTGCATCCAGGAGCTTTTCGGGCTGCACGATCGCTCCAGGTTCGAGATATTCGGCGTATCCTTCGGCGCGGACGACGGGAGCGAGATGCGCGCGAGGCTCATGAGCAGCTTCGACCGGTCCTTCGACGTTCGAGCGAAGGACGATTCTCAGGTGGCGGGTCTGGTAAGGGAGCTGGAGGCGGACATCGCGATAGATTTGATGGGGCACACCTCGGAGTCCAGACCGGGGATCTTCGCCCTTCGCCCGGCGCCGGTCCAGGCGGCTTATCTGGGTTTCGCCGGCACGACGGGGTCGGAATTCATCGACTATCTGATCGCCGACCGGTTCGTAATTCCCGAGGAGGACCGGCGGCACTACCGCGAGCAGGTCGTCTATCTGCCCGGTACGTTCATGGTCAATCATTCGAGCAGGCTCATGGCCGAGCCGGCTCCGCGGCGCGCGCAGGCCGGCCTTCCGGAAAACGGTTTCGTGTTCTGCTGTCTGGGCAACAACTACAAGATCACCCCCGAGTTTTTCGACGTCTGGATGCGGCTGCTTCAGAAAGTCGAAGACGGCGTTCTTTGGCTGTCGCTGGACAACCCCGCGGTCGAGAACAATCTTCGCAAGGAATCGCAAATCCGGGGCGTCGACCCGGCCCGATTGATTTTCGCGCCCTTCGTGAAAAGAATCGAAGAGCATTACGCCCGCTATCGCCTTGCCGATCTGTTTCTGGACACGGCCTACAACGGCCATGTAACGACCACCGACGCGCTATGGGCGGGGCTTCCCGTGCTGACTCGTGCGGGGGGGTCCTTCGCAGGCCGGGTCGCGGGAAGCCTGCTCCACGCGGTGGGGCTGCCGGAGCTCGTCACCCATGGTCTCGGTGAATACGAGGCGATGGCGCTCAAACTTGCCCGCGATCGGCGTCTCCTCGAATCGCTCCGGGCGAGGCTCGAGCCGCGATCGGCGCCGTTGTTCGACGCCGACCGGTTCCGGCGCCACATCGAGTCCGCCTTTACGACCATGTGGGAGATGCGGCAACGAGGGGATGAGCCCGGAGCGTTCTCGGTCCCCCCGATCGAGTGACCGGGCCAATGGGAAAAGCGGAAAGGCAGAAGAAGCGCCTCGCCACGGGTTGGCAGGCGATCGAGCGCAACGAACTACGCCCGGCGGAGGAATTCGCCAGGTCCGCGCTGCGGCGCAATCCGCGCGACAGCGAGGCCTTGGGCCTTCTGGGCGCGAGCCTGTTTCTGCAGCGCCGCTTCCAGGAGGCCGTAAGCCCTCTGAGCGACGCGTTTCAAGATGTGCATACGCAAGGACTGGGCTACAACCTCGGCTATTGCTACCTCGCTCTGGGAGATCCCGCGCGGGCGACGGTCGTTCTGGAGAGGGAGGTCGACGCCTTTCCCGACTTTGTCGACGCGTATAACCTCCTCGCCCTCTCCCTGATGCAGCAATCCCGCCACGACGAAGCGGTGACGGTACTCGCGTCGGCGCTGGCACGCGCTCCTCGTTCCGCGGGAACACACCTCAATTTTGGAAATGCGCTGACGAATCTCCGCCGGTACGAGGAGGCGATTCCGTGCTTCGAGAAAGCGATGGAGCTCCAGCCCGATCTTTCGCAAGCACACAACAACCTTGGATACGCGTTCAAGGCGCTGGGGCGTTTCGACGAGGCAATAGCGAGCTACGAGCAGGCGCTGCGAATCGCGCCAGACGATTTCAAGGTGCACGACAACCTGGGCACTGTCTTGGGTGCCTCGGGCCGACTTGACGAGGCGGTGGCCTGTTTTCAACGTGCGCTCTCACTCAGGCCCGACTATGCCGAGGCGCATGCCGGTCTCGGCATGATTTATCGGGCACAAAAGCGTCTCGACGAAGCGATCGCGAGCCTCCAGAAGGCGCTCTCCATCCAACCCGATTTCATCGAGGCGCTTGTCCACTTGGGCGCGGCCTGCCAGGAGCAGGGTCGCCTCGACGAGGCCGTCGCGCACTTTCAGAGGGTGATTCCTCTCAGGCCGGAATTGGCGGAAGCGCACCACAATCTGGGCATTTCCCTTCAAGGGCTTGCGCGCCATGACGAGGCGATCGCGTGCTTTCAGAAAGCCCTCGCGATCGAACCCGGTCACAAGTACACCTTGGGGGCCCTGCTGTGGAGCGAGCTCGCGATTTGCCGCTGGGAGGGCTTGGATTCGCGCATCGAAGCCCTCGCCAGCGGTGTCCGGGAAAGGCGATCGTTGACCGAGCCGTTCGCGCTGGTTGCGGTCTCGCAGGATCTCGGGGAGCAGAGGCTGTGCGCGGAGCGCTTCTTCGAAGAGAGGGTGCGGGGCGGGCAGGCGCGGTTGTGGACGGGAGAGCGATACGAGCATCCCAGGATCCGGGTGGCTTATCTGTCGGGGGATTTTCGCGAACACGCAGTCGCGTATTGCATTGCAGAGCTCCTCGAGCTCCACGACCGCTCGAAGTTCGAGATCATCGGCGCCTCCCTGGGCGTGGATGATGGGGGCGAGACGAGGTCCAGACTTGTGCGGAGCTTCGACCCATTCCTCGACCTCCGTGACAAAGGGGACTTCGAGGCGGCGAAGCTGATGCGCGATCTGGAAGTGGACATCGTGGTGGACCTGATGGGTTACACCCGGCATTCCCGGCCGGGCATCCTTGCGCATCGGCCGGCCCCGATTCAGGTCGGTTATCTCGGTTATCCCGGCACCCTGGGAGCGGAGGTGAATGACTATGTCCTTGGGGACAAGTTCGTTCTCCCGCAAGAGCACCAGGCGTTCTACTCGGAGAAGATCGTCCATCTCCCCGAGTCCTATCAGGCAAACGATTCCAGGAGAAAGGTCGCCGAACGGACGCCGACCCGGGCCGAGGTCGGTCTGCCCGAAAAGGGCTTCGTGTTTTGCTGCTTCAACAACAGCTACAAGATCCTGCCGGCGATGTTCGATGTCTGGATGCGCCTTCTCGGGGACGTGCCGGGAAGCGTGCTGTGGATCCTGGAGGACAACGCCCCGGCGGGGCGGAACCTGCGAAAGGAGGCGCGAGACCGGGGCGTCGATCCAGGCAGGCTGGTTCTCGCGCCGCGGGCGGGCGTTGCCGAATATCGGGCGCGCTGCCGCCTGGCGGACCTGTTCCTGGACACGCTGCCCTATAACGGGCACGGAACGACGGGCGACATGCTGTGGGCGGGGCTGCCGGTGCTGACCTGTGCAGGCTCGGCCTTCGCGGGCCGGGTGGCAGGCAGCCTGCTGTACGCGGTGGGGCTGCCGGAGCTGGTGACCGCCAGCCTCGAGGAATATCAGACCCTCGCCCTGAAGCTGGCGCGCGGAGACCGGCTCCTGGGAGAGCTGCGGGCGAGGCTCGAGCGCAACCGCGCGTCTGCGCCGCTCTTCGACACGGACCGGTTCCGTCGTCACATCGAGTCGGCCTACAGGACCATGTGGGAGATCTGGCAGCGCGGCGACAAGCCGCGCGCGTTCGTGGTCGAACCGCTCGAATGACTCCGGGAGCGACCGCGGGCAAGTGGCAGTTCTGGATCGACCGCGGCGGCACTTTCACCGATATCGTCGCGCTTCGCCCGGACGGCCGCATCGTCGCTCACAAGCTGCTCTCCGAAAATCCCGGCCGCTACCGCGACGCGGCGATCGCCGGAATACGCGAGCTGCTCGGGGTCTCACCCGGCGCGGCTATTCCCGGCGAAAAGATCGAGGTCGTGAAGATGGGCACCACGGTCGCCACCAATGCGCTGCTCGAGCGCAAGGGCGAGCGCACCGTCCTCTTCGTCACGCGCGGTTTTCGCGACGCGCTGCGCATCGCCTACCAGAACCGGCCCCGGATTTTCGACCGGCATATCGTCCTGCCGGAACTTCTGTATGCGAAAGTCGTCGAGGTGGAGGAGCGCATCGGCGCGCGGGGCGAGGTGCGGGTTCCGCTCGAGCTCGAACGGACCCGGCGCGACCTCGAATCGGCGTACCGCGAGGGCTATCGCTCGGCAGCGATCGTGCTGATGCACGGCTACCGACACCGGCAACACGAGAAGAAAATCGCGGAACTCGCCCGTGCGATCGGCTACCCGCAGGTTTCCGTGTCGCATGAGGTGAGCCCGCTGATGAAGCTCGTGTCGCGCGGGGACACCACGGTGGTGGACGCCTACCTGTCTCCTATCCTGCGCCGCTATGTGGATGGCGTCGCAGAGGAGCTGCGCGGCGTGCGCCTCATGTTCATGCAGTCGAACGGGGGCTTGACCGATGCGCGCCGTTTTGCAGGCAAGGACAGCATCCTCTCGGGACCCGCCGGCGGGGTGGTGGGCGCGGTCCGCGCCTCCCTCGCCGCGGGCTTCGACAAGATCATCGGTTTCGACATGGGCGGCACCTCGACCGACGTGTCGCATTTCGCCGGCTCCCGACTGAGCGACCTGGAGCGCGCGTTCGAGACCCAGGTCGCGGGCGTTCGCATGCGCGCACCCATGATGAGCATTCACACCGTGGCGGCGGGCGGCGGCTCGATCCTGCATTTCGACGGTTCGCGCTATCGCGTCGGCCCGGACTCGGCGGGGGCCGACCCGGGCCCGGCAAGCTACCGCGGGGGCGGCCCGCTCACGGTGACCGATTGCAACCTGATGCTCGGGAAAATCCAGCCGAAATTCTTTCCCCCGGTGTTCGGTCCCGGGGGCGATGCGCCGCTCGACGACGTTGTCGTGCGCGCGAAGTTCGCGGCCCTTGCCGAGGAGATCCGCCGCGCCACGGGCGACACCCGTACGCCGGAGCAGGTCGCGGAGGGCTTCGTGGAAATCGCGGTCGGCAACATGGCCGAGGCGATCAAGAAAATCTCGGTGCAGCGCGGCCACGATGTCACCGAGTACACGTTGTGTTGCTTCGGCGGCGCGGCCGGGCAGCACGCCTGCCTGGTGGCCGACGCGCTCGGCATGACGCGCGTGTTCATCCATCCGCTCGCCGGCGTTCTCTCCGCTTACGGCATGGGGCTCGCCGACACGACCGCGATGCGCGAGGAGGCGGTCGAGGTGAAGCTGGAGGCGGACAAGCTGGCCGTGCTCGAAGGTGCGCTCGAGAAGCTGTCCCGCTCGGCGCGGGAGGACCTGACAGGCCAGGGCGTGCCCCAGGCGCGCTTGAGCGTCGTGCGCCGCGTGCATCTGCGTTACGACGGCACCGATTCGGCGCTGATCGTGAACTTCGGCAGCGTCGCAGAAATGACGCAGTCGTTCGAGTCGGCCTACCGCATGCGCTACAGCTTCCTGATGCCGGGCCGCGCATTGATCGCCGAATCCGTTTCGGTGGAAGCCTTTGGCGCGGCCGCTGTGCCGGCCGAACGCGCGGGCAGCGGCCCCCGCAGTGCCGGCAGGGCCGTTCCGGCCGATTGGGCGAGCCTGCACACCGGCGGTCGCGCGCACCGCGCTCCCGTGTTCGAGCGTGAACGGCTGGCAATCGGGGACAGAATTTCGGGCCCGGCGGTCATCGCCGAGAAGAACTCCACCACGGTGGTCGAGCCGGGCTGGCGGGCCGAGGTGATGCGGCCCGATCATCTCGTGCTCGAGCGCGTGGAAGCGCGGCCGCAGGGCCGCGCGATCGGCACCCGCGTCGACCCGGTCATGCTCGAGGTCTTCAACAATCTCTACATGTCGATCGCCGAGCAGATGGGCCTGCGGCTCGCCAATACGGCTTACTCGGTGAATATCAAGGAGCGGCTGGATTTTTCCTGCGCGGTGTTCGACCAGCAGGGACAGCTTATCGCCAACGCCCCCCACATGCCGGTACACCTGGGTTCCATGGGCGAGAGCGTGCGCGCCGTCATGGTCGCGAACCGCGGCCGCATGAAGGCCGGCAACGTCTACGTGCTGAACGCCCCCTACAACGGCGGCACGCATCTGCCCGACGTGACGGTGATCACTCCCGTGTTCGACGATGCCGGAGGCGAGATCCTGTTCTACGTCGGCTCGCGCGGCCATCACGCCGACATCGGCGGCATCACCCCCGGATCGATGCCTCCGGGCAGCAGGGTGGTGGAAGAAGAGGGCGTGCTGATCGACAACTTCCTGCTGGTGGAGGAGGGCCGCTTGCGCGAAGCGGAAACCGTCGCGCTGCTCTCCTCGGGCCGCTACCCGGCGCGCAACGTGCAGCAGAACATGGCCGACCTGCGCGCCATGATCGCGGCCAACGAAAAAGGCTCGCAGGAGCTGCGGCGCATGGTCGCTCACTTCGGGCTCGAAGTCGTATACGCCTACATGAGGCACGTGCAGGACAACGCGGAGGAAGCGGTGCGTCGGGTTATCGGCGTTCTCAAGGACGGCGATTTCGTCTACGAAATGGACAACGGCGGCGTGATACGGGTGAAAGTCACCATCCGGCGCGAGACGCGCGGCGCGACGATCGATTTCACCGGCACCTCGCCCCAGTTGCCGGACAATTTCAACGCACCCGCGGCGGTATGCATGGCGGCGGTGCTTTACGTTTTCAGGACGCTGGTCGACGACGAGATCCCGATGAACGCGGGCTGCTTGAAGCCCCTGGAGGTGATCATCCCGGAGGGGTCGATGCTCAGGCCGCGCTATCCCGCGGCGGTGGTGGCCGGCAACGTCGAGACCTCGCAATGCGTGACCGACGCGCTCTACGGCGCGCTCGGCGTGATGGCGGCTTCCTGCGGCACGATGAACAACTTCACGTTCGGCGACGACGAACATCAGTACTACGAAACCGTCGCGGGCGGATCCGGCGCCGGAGAGGGATTCGAAGGCGCGGACGCGGTCCAGACTCACATGACGAATTCGCGCCTGACCGACCCGGAGGTGCTGGAGTGGCGCTTTCCGGTGCTCCTGGAAAGTTTCGAAATCCGCCGCGGGAGCGGTGGCGCCGGGCGCTGGCGCGGGGGAAACGGCGTCATCCGCCGCGTGCGCTTTCTGGAGCCGATGACGGCCGCGATTCTCTCCGGGCACCGAAAGGTCGCGCCATACGGCATGGCGGGCGGCTCCCCGGGCAAGACGGGGCGCAACTGGGTGCGTCGCGCCGACGGCAAGGTCGTGGACCTGGAAGCGTGCGACCAGATCCAGGTGAATTCCGGGGACAGCTTCGTGATCGAGACACCCGGGGGCGGCGGGTACGGGCGCTCGGGCCTATAATAGAGAAACAACAATACAGCGGGCGCCGGCTTACTCGAGAGCACTGAACCGCAACAAAGTATGAATCGTCGATCGATTCTCACCAAGACCGGCAAGGGCCTGATGGAGGCGACCGGCAAGACCAGCGATCTCGCGCGGGATCTCCGCAACATCCTCAAGGAAATCGACGGCAAGGTCAGCGTTTCCGAGCTGATGCGGACATTCTCGAAGATGACCGAGCCCGAGCTCCTCGAGGCCTTGAAGAGCATGGAAAGCGAAGGCTACCTGCGCGAGTTCGTCGGGAAGCAGGAAGAGGCGCCGCGTGCTCCTGCACGCCCGCCGATCTCGCAGTCCTCCACGGGCGGCGGCGAAGACCTCGACTTCACGGCGTTTACTCCCGCAAAGCCTTCAGCCAGGACGAGCGAGGACGCAAAACTCCACGCTCAGGCTCAGGACATCGCCCGCCAGGCTCAGGCTACGCGCGCACGCGAGGAAGCCGCGGCGAAGGCGAAGGCCGAGCTTGCTGCGCGCGCTCGAGCGGAGGCCGAGCATAAAGCAAGGCTCTCGACGCGGGCCGGGCTTTCGACGCAGAGCGACGCGCTCGACCAGGCGCGGCGCGAGGCCGAAGAGCGGCAGCGCAGGGAAGCCGAAGAGAAGGCGCGCCGCGAAGCCGTTGCGCGAGCGGTCATCGAAGCGGAGCAGGCCGGGAAACGCGAGGCCGAGGAGCGTATCCGCCGGGAGATCCAGGAAAAGGAAAGGCGCGAAAACGAGGAGAAAGCCCGGCGCGAGGGCGAGGTTCGCGCCAAGCGCGAAGTTGAAGAGAAGGTGCGCAGGGACGCCGAGGAGCGCATGAAGCGCGAGGCGGAAGAGCGCGCCCGCAAGGATGTCGAAGAGCGAATGCGTCGCGAGGACGCGGAGCGCCTGAGGCGAGAGGAGGAAGAGCGCGTCCGCAGGGACTCCGAGGAAATCGAACGCCGCAAACGGGAAGAGTACGAACAAGCGGAACGACGGTCCCGCATCGAAGCCGAAGCGCGCGCCAAGGTCGAAGCCGAAATGCGCGCCAAGCGCGAGGCCGAGGAGCGCGCGCTCCGTGATGAGGAAGAGCGGCCCAGACGGGAGGAGGAGCTGCGGCGCCGCACCGAGGAAGAAGCGCGCGGGCGCCGGGAAGCCGAGGACGGCGAAGCCTTGGAGCGTTCCCTGCGGGAGCAGGAAGAGAAAGAGCGGCGCGAAGCCGAGCAGAGGGAGCGTTACGAAGAGCAGCGCAGGGAAGAAGAGGAACGCGTCCGTCGCGAATCCGAGGAGGGGGCCCGGCGTGCCGAGGAAGAGGAGCAGCGCGCCAAAGAGGAGGGGAGACTCGCCCGGGAAGAGGAAAAGGCGGCGAAGAAAGCCGCAAAGACCCGCAAGGCGGCGAGGGCGAAGGAAAGGGCCGGAGAGGAAGCATGGCGGGGCGACGACGAGGCCGTCCGGGGCCCCGGCGAAGCCTCGCTTTCCGCGCGGGAAATCTGGGCGAAAAGGAAGCCCGGCAGCCTCGCCAGGCAGTTCGCGGTGATGTTGCTCGTGATCCTGGTCGTGGCGATCGCAGCGCTCCCCTTTGTGCCGTTCGAGCCCGGTCCATACGAAAAAGCGGCGCAGGCGTGGCTGGGGGAGCCGGTCAGGATCGGCACCGTCAACCTGACACTGCTGCCGGTGCCGCAACTGAAGTTCGAGAAAGTCGTCATCGGAAAAGAGCACCCGATGCGTGCGGCCGTGATCAAGGCGACCCCGGTGGTCACGTCCCTGCTGGAGGACCGGATATCGCTCAAGGACCTCGCACTGGAAGGCGCGACGTTCCCGCGGGAATTTCTCCCCGCGCTGTTGCAGGACAAGGGCAGGCGCGGGTCCTTCGGGATCAAACGCATAACGGCCAAGGGGCTGAAGCTCGACATCCCGGAGCTGAATCCGCCGCCGCTGGAGGTCGATGCAAGCCTTTCTTCGGATGGTGCGCTGAATTCGGTCGCGCTCTACAACGCCGAGCGCAAGCTCTCGGTGAAGCTGGAGCCCAAGGGGGGGAGAGCGGGAATCGAAATCTCCGCCAACGATTTCCCGTTGCCCGTCGGCGCGGATCTGGCTCTGAGCGAGTTCCTGGCAAAGGGCACCGTGACGAGGGGCGAGCTCGCGTTGAGCGAAGTCGAAGTGCGCGGCTACGGCGGGCGGCTGGTCGGCAACATGCGCCTCAGATGGTCGAGCGGCTGGAGCATGGAAGGCGAGTTCGCGGTGCACCAGATGGAAGCGGGGAAAATCGCGGCGCCGCTCCTTGCCGGAGGGACGCTCGACGGCAAGGGGGTGTACTCCATGAAGGGGCTGCTCCCGGAGAGATTGACCCTGAACGGCCAGCTCGAGGGCAATTTCACGATACAGAAGGGGTCGATCACCAACGTCGACATGACGCGGCTGCTCCAGGCCAGCGGCTCCGGCGGAGGAACGACGCTCTTTTCGGAGATGAGCGGCAACGTGTCCGCGGATTCCAATCGACTCCTCGTTCGCCAGATCCGGATGGCGGCGGGCCTCCTGAACGCCGCGGGACAGGTGGAAATGGATCCCCAGAAAAACCTGTCGGGGCGAATGCAGGTCGAGCTTCGCGCCCAGAGCGTCCAGGCGCGCGCGACGCTCACGCTCGCGGGCACTTTGCAGAATCCACAATTCCGCCGCAGCAATTGAGTTAGCAGGAGCC
>Ga0137403_10003036_pt1 | contig 20263 bp, 14 predicted proteins | sample CZOMad2_1_16fung_FD_122057 | JGI IMG/M metagenome (GOLD analysis project Ga0137403, IMG submission 122057) | Vadose zone soil fungal communities from Angelo Coast Range Reserve, California, USA - CZOMad2_1_16fungal (Hybrid Assembly) | ecosystem: Environmental > Terrestrial > Soil > Vadose zone...
CTCGGGCAGTTTCTTTCTCGGACCCCCGCCACAATGAATTCGGGCGGCCGCTGGGTGGTGTTGAGTTACCACTCGCGGGAAGACCGCCTGGTGAAGCACGCGTTTCAAGAGGGAGAGCGAGCAGGAACGCTCCGCGTGCTAACCAAACATGTAATCCAGCCCACCGAGGAAGAAATGATGGGCAACCCGCGTTCGCGAAGCGCGAAGCTGCGGTGTGCGGAAAGGTCGGCGGTCTTACCGCCGCCAGTGAGGATGTCGGTCGCTTTGCGGCCGCCAAGGTAACGTCATGAAGCGGAAGAAAAAAGCAGCGGCGATGCTGGAGTTTCAGACGGTCAAGCGGATCGACAATTCGAGGCTCGTTCGACACGTAGAGCCCGTGAAGATGCGCAATTACTACCGCATGGTTGCGCTGGGCGGGATCGTCGCAGGATTTTTCATGCTATACATTTACCAGCATTTCCGTTGCATTGATTTGAGCTTTCAACTCGAAGATGTAAGGGGCAAGCAGACCGAGGCGGCGGCGCTGAACTCTTCGCTGAAGCTGGAGATCGCGAGCCTGCGGAATCCGATGCGGATCGACGTGATTGCACGGCGGCAGCTTGGATTAACCGAGCCGTTGCCGGCGCAGATGCAGGAATACGACACGCCGAGCGGCGCCGAAGTGGCGGCTGCGCGCTATGTCCATTCGAATCGCGCGCAATAGGCGTCCGTGCCGGGCGCTCATCAACCAGTTTGCTGTCCATTCAATCGTTACCCATGCGGAGCGATCGCCGATCTGAATTCGCCATGCAAAAAAATCGCCCCCACGTCGCTCCCAGTGGCCGCTTGGCGGCCGATTCGAAGGGCGGGCACAGAACGGTCAACACGAGGGGCGACCGCGGCCAACTTCAGACAAAACGCTTACTAATCGTCGCCGCCGTGGCTCTGGTGTGGATGGTGGCGGTGTTCGGGCGCTTGGGTTACCTTCAACTTTTCCGCCATGGCGAGTACATGGCGCGCGCGCTGCGGCAGCAGAAGCGCGTGATTGAAATCACGCCGAAGCGCGGCGCCATCTACGACCGCAACATGCACCCGCTGGCGATGAGCCTGCAGGTGGATTCCACTTTCGCGATCCCCAGCGAACTGGGCGACAACAAGGCGCAAGCCGCAAAACTGCTGTCAGGCGTGTTGAATATTCCGCGTGACATGCTGGAAGCAAAATTCGAATCAGGCGCGACGTTTGTGTGGGTTGCGCGCAAGCTTCCTCCGGAAAAGAAGGAAGCGGTCGAGGCGTTGAACCTGAAGGGCGTCTATTTCCAGAAGGAAAACCAACGGTTCTATCCCAAGCGCGATCTTGCCGCGCATGTGCTGGGGTTCGTCGATCTCGACGAAAAAGGGCTGGGCGGCATCGAGTACGAACTCGACGACCAAATTCGCGGCAAGAGCGAAAAAATTATCGTGATGGCTGATGCGCGGCAGCGCTGGTTCGATGGCGGCGAAGCACAACGGGAACGCGGCGCCAACGTCGTTCTCACGCTGGATGAAAAGGTGCAGTACATCGCGGAGCGAGAGTTGGCGGCGGCGATTGCCAAAACGCGTGCGATTGCAGGGACCGTGGTGGTGATGAATCCCAATACCGGCGAGATTCTGGCGCTGGCGAATTGGCCGAAATTCAACCCAAACGCGGCGTCCGACGCGCCTGCGGAAGCGCGGATGAACCGCGGAGTGAGCGCACTCTACGAGCCGGGGTCAACTTTCAAGTTGATCACCCTGGCGGCGGCCTTTGATCAAGGGATCACAAGGCCGGGGGAAGTTTTCGATTGCGAAAATGGCGCGGTCTATGTGGCGGGGCACCGCATCCGCGACCATAAACCGTTTGGATTGTTGAGCGTCTCCGACATTCTAGCGCAGTCGAGCGACGTCGGCGCCATCAAGATTGCGCTGCGTCTGGGCGCGCCAAAACTCTATGACTACATTCGCGCGTTCGGATTTGGCCAGCCGACGGGTGTGGATTTGCCCGGGGAGAGTAAAGGAATTTTGCGACGCCTCGAGAATTGGTCGGCGATCTCGATCGGATCGATTTCGATGGGCCAGGAAGTCGGAGTAACGCCGATCCAGCTGGCTAGCGCCGTCTCCGCGATAGCGAATGGCGGCCTACTCTACAAGCCACGCGTGATTGCGGAATTGCGTCGCGGTGACAAAACGTTACCTGCGGAAGGTGTGCTAACGCCGCCAGAGCCCAGGCGCGTCATCCGCGCAGAGACTGCCGCGACGCTGCGGCGATTGATGGAAGGCGTAGTGCTGGATGGCACAGGAAAGTTGGCACATCTGGATGGCTGGACCGCTGCGGGGAAAACGGGCTCCGCGCAGAAAATCGACCCCGCTACGGGAAGATATTCGCGGACACAGTTGATCGCCTCCTTCACAGGGTTTGCGCCGATCAGCAATCCGGCGGTCACCATTCTCGTTTCTCTCGATTCGCCGGTCGGGCAGCACGAAGGCGGTCAGGTGGCTGCTCCGGTTTTCAAGCGCATCGCCGAGCAAGTCCTCCCGTACCTGGATGTGCCGAGAGATGTCCCGGTAGGGCCGCGACTGATGCAAGCTGCGTACAGGAATCTTGACTCGGCAGACAGCGCAGCTCTGGCAGATTTTGCGACCACGGATTTTTCTGGTCTGCCCGACCAACCTCCGGCGGAGCTTTCTGCACCTAATCCAAAGGAGCATAAGCACGAGACGCCTTCCGTAACCGTGGCCGTGGACGAAGGGGGCGAGATCGAGGTGCCAGACTTCTCCGGCGAGACGATGCGCGAGGTGACTGAGGTTTGCATTCGCCTTGGGCTAGAGCCGGTTTTGGTTGGCACGAGCCTTGCAACGATTCAGATGCCAGCGGCGGGAGCGAGAGTCAGGCGCGGAGCAAAGGTCACCGTGCAATTCGGAGCAACAGCACCAAAGATCGCGAAGCCGCACCAGAGGACCAGGCATTAGGATGAAAATTGGATTGAGCCAAGAGGAAGAACAAGGACGAGGCGGCGCCACGAATAAAGTTGACACACCATTGAATCCGTCTGCCCACCAGAAGAAAGCACCCATTCGCAGAAAACTGACGGAATTGTTCCAGGGCGCGCAGGCGACTGTGCCCCCCGCTGTAAGCAACTTCGAAATTCGCCGGGTGGTCTGTGATTCGCGAAAGGTGCAGCCGGGGGCACTGTTTTTTGCGTTGCATGGTGCAAAGGCAGATGGGAATGCCTTCATTCAGGACGCGGTGAAACGAGGCGCGGTTGCGATCGCCAGCGAACAGTCTGCACCTGCCAGTCTGCCGGGCACTGTTGCCTGGATTCAGGTTCGAGGGGAACGCAAGGCGCTGGCGATCGCCGCGGCGAATTTCTTTGGCCGCCCCGCGGATGTGCTGCAACTCGTGGCTGTAACTGGAACAAACGGCAAGACCACTACGACGTCGCTGATCGACGCGATTGTGAAGGCGTCGGGAGCGAAGACGGGCCTATTCGGGACGATCGCCTATCACACTCCTCTTGGCGATTATCCCGCACCGAATACCACGCCTGAGTCCGTGGACCTGCAGGGATTTTTCGCAGAAATTCGCGACGCGGGCGGAAAGTACGCGGTGCTCGAAGCCAGCTCACATTCCTTGGCGATGGATCGCTTGTGGAGTTGTCATTTTCAGGCCGCGGTCTTCACCAACCTGACGCGCGAGCACATGGATTTCCACAAGACGTTCGAGGATTACTTCGCCGCAAAAAGGAGGCTATTCGAAGGCACAGGCGCGGGCGCTCCTGAAGTCGCAGTGCTGAACGGCGATGATGAGTTCGGGAAGAGGCTGGCGGGGCTGGCGAAAAGAACCGTAACCTATGGATTGGAATCACAAGCGGACATCACGACAAAGAAATTTCAACTGACATTTGAAGGCCTGACATTCACGGCGCAGACGCCGAACGGAAAGTTGAATGTAGTTTCACCGCTCGTAGGCCGCATCAACGTTTTTAACCTACTAGCAGCAATTGGAGCGGCACAGGCGTTCGGTCTTTCGAATGAAGTCATTGAAACGGGTATCCGGAATCTCGAAAGCGTTTCCGGACGCTTCCAACGAATTGATCTCGGACAGCCTTTCCTGGTGATTGTGGACTACGCGCATACGGATGACGCACTGGAAAACCTGATCCGCACGGCGCGCGAATTGAATCCCAAAGGCCGCATCATCACGCTCTTCGGTTGCGGCGGAGAAAAAGACCGCACCAAACGTCCCGTGATGGGAGAAGTGACGGGCCGGCTGAGCGACCTGACGATTCTTTCCAGCGACAATCCGCGCAGCGAGGATCCGCTGAAAATCATCAGCGACGTCATCGTGGGCCTGCAAAAAACGGCAGGAAAATATTTGATCGAGCCGGACCGCGAGAAGGCCATCGGCTTGGCCATGGATGAAGCACGCGCTGGAGACATAGTGTTGCTCGCGGGAAAAGGCCACGAGAATTATCAGATTCTCGCCGATCGTACATTCGAATTTGACGATCGCGAAATGGCGCGTTGCGCCCTCCGCGATCGCGGTTTCGAGGGGCCGCCGCGCAACGGCTTGGGGTTTGGCACTTAGCGCGCTTGTTCTACAAGTGCGGCGAGGGAGCTGGTTCCCCGATCCAGTTGGGGCGAGCGAGCTGCTGACCTCTCGAAAGGAGGAGCCCTCAAAACGTTGAGACCACAACGAGCCGTGGGAAGTGCCGTTAAGAAGAACCCTTTGAGGAACTTATGCGGTGGACGATTGGACAGGTGGCTGGCGCTTTGGGTACTCGGCCGGGGACGGGACTCGACCCCCTGGCCCGGGTGGCCGGCGTCTCGATTGATTCTCGCACGGTACGTGCCGGAGAACTGTTCATCGCCATCCACGGACCGCGTCACGATGGACACGATCATGTGGGCAGCGCGCTGGGGCGTGGAGCAATCGCGGCGGTGGTGGCGGAGAGCCAGCTTTCGCGATTCGCGGGCGAGATCAGCAGCCGGTGCATCGCCGTGGGCGACACCTTCGAAGCGCTCAAACAATTGGCGAGCGCCGTACGCCAAGCATGGGGCGGGAAAATTGCCGGGATCACGGGTTCGGTCGGTAAGACCACAACGAAAGAGATCCTGGCGGCTTTGCTGGGCGCGAAGTTGCGGGTCCTGAAATCGGAAGGAAATCTGAATAACGAGTATGGGCTGCCGCTGACGCTGTTCCGGCTCGAGGAAACATATCAAGCAGCGGTGCTGGAGATGGGCATGTCGCGGCGCGGCGAGCTGACCCGGCTGGCGGCGATTGCGCGGCCCGATGTTGGAGTGGTGACGCGAGTGGCGCCGGCGCACCTGGAGTTTTTTTCATCGGTCGATGAGATTGCGCTCGCGAAACGCGAATTGATTGAAGGATTGAACGGGCACGAATCGACCGCGGTGCTCAACGCGGACGATCCGCGCGTCGCGGCATTTGGAGCCTTCGCGCCTGGGCGGGTGGTGACTTATGGAATCGAGAAGCCTGCGTTCTTCATGGCGCAGGAAATTGAAGACCGCGGAGCGTTTGGATCGGCATTCGACTATGTGAGTCCCGAGGGCCGCGTGCGCTTGGAGCTAACCGTACCGGGACATCACGCGATTTCGAATGCGCTGGCGGCGCTGGCAGCCGCGAGCGTTTGGGACATCGGCGCGGCGGAAGCGCAAAGCGTGTTTCGCTCTTTGCGCGCGCCAGCGATGCGTGGAGAGCTTTTGCGATTTTCGAATGGAGCGGCGCTCATCAACGACAGCTACAACTCGAGTCCCGCAGCGCTGCAGGCGATGACGGAATTGCTGGCGGCCACTCCGAACTATCGGCGCAGGATTCTTGCAGCGGGAGAAATGCGCGAACTCGGTGCGTCTTCAAAAGAATTGCATCAGGAAGCGGGAAAGTTTGCGGCGAAGACCGGCAGGCTCGATTGGATTATCGGTGTCTCAGGCGATGCTGCAGAGATTGTAAATGGCGCAGTGGCGTCCGGTTTTTCGCCGGATCAAACCAAATTTTTCGAAACGCCGGAAGCAGCGGCGGAATTTCTGGGAGGGATCATAGTTTCGGGCGACCTGTTGCTGGTGAAAGGGTCGCGGGGAGTGAAGATGGAGCGCATCGTTGAATCGTTGATCGCCCAGCATTCCGCCCCGGGTGAATTTTCAGGAGAGGAGATACGGCACTAGGATGCTCTACTATCTTCTCTACCACGTCTTGCAGCGCTACTTCAGCCCGCTGAATGTTTTTCGCTACATCACCGTGCGCACAGTGTACGCGAGCCTGACGGCCATGTTCCTTGCGCTAGTGTTTGGTCCGTGGCTCATTCGGCACCTGCGGGAATTGCAGATCGGCCAGTTTATCCGCGAGGAAGGCCCCGAAGAACACAAGAAGAAAGCAGGCACGCCGACGATGGGCGGCGTGCTCATCGTTCTATCGACAGCCGTGCCTGTACTTCTTTGGGCCGATCTGACCAATCCCTTCATTCTGCTCTCGCTCTTCGCGCTGTTCGGTTTCGCTATCATCGGGTTCATCGATGACTACGCAAAAGTCTCGAAACAGCGCAACCTGGGTCTCACTGCGAAGAAAAAGATCTACTTTCAAATCCTGATCAGTCTTGGTGTTGGGATCTCCTTGCTGATCCTCGTTACGCGATATGCGTATTCGACGCAGCTCATCATTCCGTTTCTGAAGCGCATGCATCCGGATCTTGTGATCCATTCGCTCATCGGTGTGAAACACTTCTGGCCTCTCGCCTTTCTTCCTTTCCTAATCTTCGTGTGCCTGGTCATTGTCGGCTCATCAAACGCCGTAAACCTCACTGATGGTCTCGACGGGCTGGCCATCGGTTGCACGGTAATCGCGGCGGGGGCGCTGACGGTGTTGACCTACGTGAGCAGCAACTCGCGATGGGCTTCTTACCTGGAGATTCAATACATTCCGCGCGTGGGCGAGTTGACCGTGTTTTGCGGTGCGCTGGTCGGCGCTTCGCTTGGGTTCCTCTGGTACAACGCGCATCCCGCGGAGATTTTCATGGGCGACGTCGGCTCGCTTTCGCTCGGGGGAGCGCTGGGGACCATCGCTGTCATTATCAAGCAGGAGATTCTGCTCTTCTTTGTCGGCGGGATTTTTGTGATTGAAGCGCTTTCCGTGATTCTGCAAGTCGGGTCGTTCAAGCTGCGGGGAAAGCGCATTTTTAGAATGGCGCCGATTCATCACCATTTCGAATTGATGGGCTGGAGCGAATCGAAAGTGATCGTGCGCTTCTGGATCGCAGCGCTCGTATTCGCATTGTTTGCGTTGACGACGTTAAAGTTGAGGTAATGAGACATTATTTGCAGGGGGTTTTGCGATAGAGATGGCAAATCCGTTCGAATTGCGAGGCAAGCGCGTGCTCGTTGTGGGACTGGCCAGAACGGGTGTGGCCACGGCGCAGTTTTGCGTGGTGCGCGGTGCCAGGGTGACGGCCACAGATGCACGAACGGAAAACGAAATTGGCGAAGCGATCAGGCCGTTGCGCGCTGCCGGAGTCAACCTAGAACTGGGCGGCCACAAAGAGCAAACAATTTTGGAGCAGGATTTGATTATTCCAAGTCCGGGAGTGCCGGCTGACGCGCCGTTGCTGCAAGCCGCCCGAGCGAAAGGCGTCACGATTTGGAGCGAGATCGAACTGGCGGATCGATTTTTGAAAGGGCGCATGATTGGCATCACGGGTTCGAATGGCAAGACGACGACAACTTCGCTGATCGTTCACATCTTGAAGAGTGTGGGAATTCCGACGATTCTCGCTGGGAATATCGGCACGCCTCTGATTTCGCAGGTCGAGCAGACCAGCGATAAAACGATCACGGTGGTCGAGCTGAGCAGTTTTCAACTCGAGTTCATCGAGACTTTTCGCGCCGACATCAGCGTATTCCTGAATCTCACGCCGGACCATCTGGATCGCCATCACACGCTAGAAGCCTATGGCGCTGCAAAAGCGCGAATTTTTGAAAATCAGACGGAGTCGGACAGCGCCGTACTGAATGCGGATGATCCGGCAACCAGACCGTATGCTCCTACAAAGTCGCAAGTGTTTTGGTTCAGCCGGAAGCAGCGCGTCGCGCAGGGGGCGTTTGTTTGCGAGAACGAAATCGTGTTCCGCCAAGACGGAAAGGACGAGTTCGTCCTGAAGCTTCAAGATATTCCGCTGGCAGGCGCGCACAACGTTGAAAACGTGCTGGCAGCAGTGGCGGCAGCACGCCTTGCCGGTGCGCAGGCGGCGGAGATCGCCAGTGGCGTGCGCTCGTTTGCGGGTGTGGAGCATCGTCTGGAGTTCGTTGCGGAGATTGGCGGCGTGCGCTACTACAACGATTCGAAAGCGACGAACGTTGACGCGACATTGAAGGCCCTCGATGCTTTCCCCGGACGGATCCGGGTCGTGCTCGGCGGAAAAGATAAAGGCAGCGATTACACCGTGCTGCAGAAACCGCTGCGGGAAAAAGCAATTCTTGCGCTGCTGATAGGAGCGGCTTCGGAGAAAATTGAAAAACAGATCACCGGAAGCGTAGCGATCGAGCGCGCGGGAACGATTGAACGCGCGGTAGAGATTGCCTCCCACGCGGCACGGCCCGGAGACATCGTGCTTCTCGCCCCGGCATGCGCAAGTTTCGACCAATTCGAAAACTATGAGCACCGCGGCCGCGTCTTCAAGGAGTTAGTGCACCAATTAGAGCGGCAGGCCGCGAGTACGAGTTCCGGGAGAAGGTGAGCTGCATTGCCGAGACGACTTGAGAATGATCGCTGGCTTTTCGGAGTGACGCTGGTGCTTTGCCTCTTCGGCGCGGTGATGATCTTGAGCGCCTCCGCAGTTACCGCGGAGCAACAGTACGGCCGCTCTTCCATCTTTCTGCTGCGGCAGGCGGCGTGGCTCGTTATCGGATTATTGGGAATGTTTGTCCTCATGCGGACCAACTATCGCAAATTGCGAGAGCCGGCGGTGGTCTACCCGGTCGTGTGCATTGTATTGCTGCTCCTTGTTGGAACTTTGTTCCTCGATAAGTCCCACGCAACGCATCGTTGGATCAGGTTTGGCCCCGTGGGAATCCAGCCTTCGGAGCTCGCAAAGCTTGCGGTCATTCTTTATTTGGCGTGGTTCCTTGACCTGAAGCGGCGCGGTAGAGCCGGGATGGAATTCTGCAAGGAAGATTTTCTCCAGACAATCCTCCCCGCTGCCGGGCCCGTGTTGCTCTGCGTGGTACTGATTCTTTTGCAGCCGGATTTGGGCACATCCGTGGAAATCGTTCTTTTCGCCACCGCGATTCTCTACGTCGCGGGCCTCTCTTGGAAGTGGATCGCTGCTGGTGCACTGACCGCCATGCCGGTTCTCTACCTTTTGATCACACAAGTGTCGTACCGCCAGGCCCGGCTTATGGCTTTTCTCGATCCGGCCTCGGACCCGCGGGGTGCCGGATTTCAATTGTTGCAGTCGCTGATCGCCGTGGGTTCCGGTGGATTTACAGGTGTGGGATTAATGGAGAGCAAGCAAAAGCTCTTCTACTTGCCAGAAGCGCACACCGATTTCATTTATGCCGTGATTTCTGAAGAGCTCGGCTTCATCGGTGCGACGATTGTGATCGCCCTCTTTGCCGTCTATGGCTGGCGCGGCATGCGCGCGGCGTTTGCCGCACCCGACGGGTTTGGGCGGCTGCTCGCGTTGGGTATCACGGCCATGGTGCTGAGCCAGGCGTTGATCAATTTCGCGGTGGTGCTCGGCATGGTGCCGACGAAAGGAATTCCGCTCCCATTCATCAGCTACGGCGGATCCAGTTTGCTCAGCATGCTGCTGGCCACCGGCGTGCTCCTGAATATTTCGCAGCAAGCAGCGGAAGCGTGAGGAGTGGACGCGCCAAAGTGAAATTGCTGATCGCAGGCGGTGGCACGGGCGGACACGTTTTTCCGGCGCTGGCGATTGCGCAGGAATGGCTTTCGAGAGGGAACGAGAGAGAAGTCGTGCTGGTAGGAACACAACGCGGAATTGAGATGAAACTGGTGCCGCAGGCCGGGCTGCCGCTGGAAACCTTGCGCGTGGCCGGATTGAAAGGCAAGGGTGGCACGACGCTATTGAAGAATTTGGCGATGCTCGTTCCCGCGATGCTGGATGCGCGCCGCGTGCTGCGGAAGCACAAACCTATCGCGGCATTTGGAGTCGGTGGCTACGCTGCGGGGCCGATGCTGCTCGCAGCGTGGCTTGGGCGAGTGCCGAATGTGATCTTCGAGCCAAATGCCGAACCGGGTTTCACGAACAAGGTGCTGGCGCGAATCTCAAAACGAATCGCAACCGGCTATGAAATTTCTGCACAAGCCTGGGGCAACAAAGCAATTGTTACAGGGTGCCCGGTGCGGCTGGAGTTCTTCTCGATTGTGGCGCGCAAACCGGAGAAGCCATTTCGCTTGCTTGTCACCGGTGGCAGCCAGGGCGCGTTGCCAATCAATCGGGCCTTTGCGGATGCGATGGATCGCCTGGCCGCGCGAAAAAGCGAGTTGGCCATCGTGCATCAGACCGGCGAGCGCGACTATAATGCTGTGCGCACCGCGTACGCGCGGCGCGAAATTCACGCGGAGGTTGTCCCCTTCCTGACGAACATGGCGGAGCGCTTTGCCTGGGCAGATGTGATCGTTTGTCGGGCAGGAGCCATCACCGCAGCGGAAGTTGCTGCCGCGGGCCGAGCCGCCATCTTTGTCCCCTTCGGAAGAGCTACCGACAGCCATCAATTGCGCAACGCGCAGGAAATGTCGCGCGCAGGCGCCGGCCGGCTCATTTCCGAATCGGAACTCACGGCCGAGAAATTGGCCGCTGAGATTTTCACTCTGCTCGACCAGCCTCAGGAGATCGAAAAACTTTCCACTGCCGCGCGCGTACTCGCCCGCCCTCATGCCGCGCGCGATATCGTCAACTTGATTGAAGAGGCTGCGAACGTGCAGGGAACACAGCAGAGGGCAGAGTTATGATGGTTTCTTTTCGCAATTTTCAGCGCATTCATTTGGTCGGCATCGGCGGCATCGGCATGAGCGGCATCGCTGAAGTGCTGCTCACGCTCGGCTATTCCGTTTCGGGTTCGGACGTGAAGCCTTCGACGATCACGGAACGGTTGCAGAATCTCGGCGCGTCAATTTTCGAGGGCCACAAAGCTTCGAATGCGGATGGCGCTCACGTCGTCGTGACCTCGTCCGCTGTGAAGGCGGACAATCCCGAAGTTGTCGAAGCGCATAAGTGCAAGATTCCGGTAATTCCCCGCGCGGAGATGCTTGCGGAGTTGATGCGCCTGAAATATGGAATTGCTGTGGCGGGCGCGCACGGCAAGACCACAACAACTTCAATGGTCGCCTCGGTGCTGGCCGCAGCACATCTCGACCCGACGTTTGTCGTCGGGGGGAGAGTGAATCAGGCAGGCACCACCGCCAGGCTGGGCAAAGGCGAATATTTTGTCGTGGAAGCCGACGAGAGCGATCGCAGCTTCCTGATGCTTGCGCCGGTCGTCGCCGTGGTGACTACGATTGACCGCGAACACCTGGACCAATACACCTCGCTCCAAGACATTCAGGACGCGTTCATTCAGTTCGTGAACCGCGTGCCGTTTTACGGCGCCGCAATCCTGTGTACTGACGAGCCCAACGTGCAGGCCATAATTCCGAGCGTGAAGCGGCCGATCATCACTTATGGAACGTCGAGCCAAGCCGACCTGGTCATCAGCGACGTAAAGCTGGAGGGGCTCGACAGCGAATTCCGCCTTACCTATAAAGGTGATGATCTCGGTCTCTTCAAGCTGGCTCATCCGCCGGGCATGCACAATGTGCGCAACGCTGCGGCCGCGGCTGCCGTGGCGCTCTATCTGAACGTTGCATCCGACCTGATCCGCGAAGGCCTTGCCAAATTTGCCGGAGTGGGCCGCCGTTTTGACATCAAGGGCGTCGTGAATGACATCACCGTCGTTGATGACTATGGTCATCACCCCGTCGAGATTCGCGCCACGTTGGAAGCGGCCCGCGGCTGCAAATTCAATCGGCTGCTGGTGCTCTTTCAGCCGCATCGCTACACGCGCACGCAGCATCTCTGGGATGATTTTTGCCGTGCATTCAACCAAGCCGACGTCCTCGTATTGACCGACATCTACGCCGCCAGCGAACCGCCCATCCCCGGCGTGACCAGCGAAACGCTCGGCAACGCCATCCGCGAAGCCGGCCACAAAAACGTTCACTATTTCCGCTCGATGCAGGAAGGCATCGGCTTTTTGCTCAAGCAAGCGCGTCCCGGTGATGCCATTTTGACCATCGGGGCAGGCAGCGTCAGCCGCGCGAGCAACGAGCTCATGGTTTTACTCGGAACGGAGCATCCGACGCACCATGCGCATTAGCGATCCCAAAATCGTCGCCGGACTCGCAACGCTCGACGTCGAGCTTCGCCATGGGACGTCTCTCGCGGAGCTGACTTCGCTCGGCATTGGCGGCACCACCGATCTGCTGCGCATCAACAAGCATGAGAGCATTCCGAGCCTCTTGCGGCTTCTCGACGAGAACCACGTTCCGCACAAGTTTTTGGGAGGCGGCTCGAACTTGCTCGTGGGCGACGGCGATTTGCCGTGGGTTGTCCTGCAACTCGTTTCTCCGGAGCCTGACATCGTTCTCGAAGGCAAATTAGCGCACGTTGACGCCTCGGCAGACCTCGGGCGCACCGTTACGTTCTGCGCGAAACATGATCTCGGCGGAATGGAGGGCTTGATCGGCGTCCCCGGCACCGTCGGCGGCGCCCTCCGCATGAACGCCGGAGCCTACGGCATGCAGATTGGCACTTACGTCCGCGAAGTGAAGGTCTACCGCGCCGCCCAACGCAAAATCGAAATCCTCCGGGGCCATCAAATTTCCTTCGAATACCGGCACACTTCTTTTGCGCCTGATGATATGATGCTCGCGGTGACATTGGAACTACCCTCCAAACCGTTCAAAGAAATCCTCGAAGGTATTCGTATCTGCAACGAAAAACGGCGATCCAGTCAGCCGCTGGGCCAGAAAAGTGCCGGCTGCATCTTCAAAAATCCTCCAGGCGCATCCGCCGGCCGCATGATTGACGAACTCGGACTCAAGGGGCTGACCGTCGGCGACGCCCGCGTAAATGACCGTCACGCCAATTTCTTCGTAAACGCAGGCAAAGCTTCCGCCAAAGACATGCTGGCGCTGATTGCCGATGTGCGCGAGCGCGTGCACAAGGCGTACGGGGTCGAGCTGGAGAACGAGGTGGTTCTTTGGAACGCGTAAAGGCCATGCATCGGAATGCGGCGGCGGCGGATGCCGATTCTTACCGGCCCGAGCTGATCGCTGACGACGAGCCACGCTATCTGCGTCGGCAAAAACCGGTTGAAATCCGCCGCAAGAAATTTTCCGGGCGGGGATGGCCGTTCTATCGCCGTGTGCTGGTTTTATCTTTCGTTGGAGTGGCGGGCATGGCGGGCGCGAGCTACGGGATGCGTTTTCTGCTGTATTCGCCCACGATGCTCCTCCTCAAGCCGGATCAGATTGAATTGAGCGGCAATCGCATCGTCAGCCGCGAAGCCGTGCTGCAACAGTTTGTTCATGATCACAACCGCAGCGTCCTTCGCATTGCGCTGGACACACGCCGCGGCCAGATCGAGCAAATCCCCTGGGTCGAATCCGCCAGCGTGCAACGGATTCTGCCGAACCGGATTCGCGTCGAGCTGACTGAACGGACGCCGGTTGCCTTCGCACGCAATGGCAACGAGTTGGCGCTGATCGATGCGCATGGCGTCATCCTAGAAAGGCCCCGGGGTGAGGATCTGCGTTTTCCGATCGTCAGCGGCGTTTCAGAAGATGTGCCGCGCGACCAGCGCGAGAAACGCATGCAGGTCTACCAGGAGTTTACGAAGGGCATCGATCTCGTGCGCGCCGGGTCGTCCGAAGGCGTCAGCGAGCTCGATCTTTCGAATCCCAAGGATCTGCGTGTCGTGATGATTGGGCTTTCGGGTCCCACGGACACGCAGGCCGTGACCATTCATTTCGGCGCGGGCGAATTCACCGGCAAATACAAAATGCTGGTGGACAATTTTTCACAGTGGCAGGCAAACACCGGCCGCGTGGAATCCATTGATTTGCAGTACATGCGGCAAGTGGTCGTGAATACCGACACGAGTGCGGGTACCAAGGCCAGGAAAACTAAATAGATTCATCGCGGGAGCGGCGGCTTGGCGAAGAAAGACAAATACCTGGTGGGACTGGACATCGGCAGCACGAAGACTTCCGTGCTCATCGCGGAAATCGAAGGCGAGCTTGTGAAGTTCCTGGCGCTCGGCGCTGCCGAATCCAAGGGACTGCGCAAAGGCCTCATCGTCAATCTTGATTCCACGGTTAGCTCGATTCGCCGCGCCGTCGAAGAAGCCGAAAGCGTTGCCAACGTGCCCGTGGAAGAAGCGTTGATCGGCGTCGCTGGAAGCCACGTGCGCGGAGTAAACAGCCGCGCAGGAATCACGCTGGGCAACCGGCCGCGAGACATCGAGCGAGATGACGTGCGCCGCGCGGTGGACGCGGCCCGCAACATTACTCTTCCCGAAGACCGCGAAGTTCTTCACGTCCTGCCGCACGAATTTAGGGTGGACGCACAGGACGGAATTCGCGATGCCATCGGCATGGTCGGCCAGCGCCTCGAAGCCAACGTCCATCTCGTCACGTCGTCGGTGGCGGCAACGCAAAATCTTGTCACTGCGGCGAACCGGGCAGGCATTCTGATCAGTGACACGGTCTTGGAGCCGCTGGCTTCCGCAGAGTCTTCCCTCACGCAGGACGAACGCGACCTCGGCTGCTGCTTGCTGGACATCGGCGGTGGCACCACGGAAGTGATTGTTTACGGCGGTGGTGTGGTCCGCCACACAAGTGCCGTGGCAATCGGCGGAGATCATTTTACAAATGATCTCGCTGTCGGTCTGCGCACGCCGATTCCTGAAGCGGAGAGAATCAAGCGCCGCCACGGCTGCGCTGCGTCCGCATTCATGAAGGCAGATGGCCCGATCGAAATCGCCAGCGTCGGCGACCGCCCGCCGCGCACGATTTTCGCCCACATGCTGACAGACATCATCGAGCCGCGCGCCATGGAATTGCTGTCCCTCATTCGCGACGATTTGCATCGCGCCGGGCTTGACGGCCAAATTCCCGCTGGCTTCATCATGGCGGGCGGTGGCGCGCGGCTCCATGGCCTGGATGAACTCACCGAACAGTCGTTCCACCTGCCGGTGCGCGTCGCGGAACCAAAAGGATTGGCTGACCTGCCGGAACAGGTGGCGCAGCCGGAATATGCAACGGTTGTCGGGCTTGTGTTGTTCGGCGCGAAAGCGCGGCGTAGCTCGCCGCAGCGCGCAGGAAATCTTGTATCCAAATTGAAGTCCATGTTCGCGGGTGCCTCGTGACCCTGCCCAAGAGCCGCTGACGAAACTGGAGAAGGTTGAGGAAAGCATGACAGCGAGAGATGCAGGAATCCGGATGAGCTTCAGCGAAGAGCTTCAGCCGGCGAAGATCAAAGTCATCGGCGTGGGCGGGGGCGGGTGCAACGCGGTGAATCGCATGATTCGCGCCAAGCTCGAAGGTGTCGAATTCATCACCGCGAATACCGATTTGCAGGCGCTCAAGCTATCGCAAGCGCCTGTGAAATTACAGCTCGGCGCGAAACTCACCAAAGGGCTTGGCGCTGGCGCAAACCCCGAGGTCGGCCGCAAGGCCGCGCTCGAAGACACGGAAAAAATTATCGAAGCGCTCGAAGGCTCGGACATGATTTTCATCACCTCCGGCCTCGGCGGAGGCACGGGCAGCGGCGCGGCGCCTGTGGTCGCTTCGTTGGCCAGCGAGCTTGGCGCGCTCAGCGTCGCCGTGGTAACGAAACCTTTCGCCTTCGAAGGCAAGCGCCGCATGATGCAGGCCGAGCAGGCCCTTCAAGAACTCATTGGCGCCGTAGACACCGTCATCGTCATCCCCAACGAGCGCTTGATGGAAACCGTCGAGCGCGGCACCAGCTTTTTCGATGCGTTCCGTATCGCGGATGACATCCTGCGTCAGGCCGTGCAAGGCATTTCGGACATCATCACGGTGCCCGGCATTATCAATCGCGACTTCGCGGACGTGAAAGCCATCATGCATGGTCAGGGCTACGCCGTGATGGGTACCGCTGTCGCGACGGGCACGAACCGGGCCGTGGATGCTGCGAACCGCGCCATTGCCAGCCCGCTCCTCGAAGACAATTCCATCCAGGGCGCGCAAGGCATCCTGATCAATATTTCCGGCAGCTCGAGCCTCACGCTGCACGAAGTTCACGAAGCTTCCAGCGTGATTCAGAAAGCCGCGCACGAAAATGCGAACATCATCTTTGGCGCCGTTCAGGACGACAACATGAAGGACACCGTCAAGATCACGGTGATTGCCGCAGGCTTCAAGGACGCCAACAAGAAAAACACGCATCAGAAGCCGTCGTTCCTCCCGAAGACCTGGAAGGCGGGGCGTGAATTTCCAGAAGCACCCATGCAGCAGGCGTCGCCAAACGTCGTCCATCAGGTCCAGCAAAACGTCCGCGAGGTCAGCCACGACGTTCCAGCGGACGATCTGGATGTGCCTACATTCCTCCGCCGCCAGGCGCAAAAGGCTTGATCGAGTTTATCGCTGCGCGCTTCTGAGCAAAGAGACTGCAATTTAACTCTGTCGAAAAGAAGCTTCGATCAGAGAGGCGCGGGAAACCGCGCCCTCTGCTTTACGCGCAAAGGAAAAGGGTGCCGAGCGGTGCGAGGCTCACTTGCGTCAGGGCACTCTTGCCAGTCCTTATTGACAGCGAAGTAACAGAGGGTTAGCATTCCCGGCTGCGGGGGGTGGGCTAACCATTCGGACGAGCGCGTCCCAGCTTGTCCAGCCATCTCCATTCTTGCAAGCTGATTCCTTCATCGGGAGGTCTATATGAATGCTTCTCCGAGCAGCGTAAAAACACGCAAGCTCGCACTTCTTCTTTTTTTGCTGGTGGCAGCCGGCGCCGCGTTGACGCTGCCGGGAACCATCGGATCACAGACCGCGCGGGCCGCCGCAGACCAGAAGACCACCACTACGGACAACTCCGGGGTCACTTATGACATCACCACTCTGGCTGGCAAGGTGGCGTCGGTAAATGGCACAGCTGGCTTGCAGATTCGCTTCTCCGCGTTTATCGAGCAGGAATCCGATCTGAGCGACCTGATCTCCAGCCCCTCTTCAATTCCCGTCACTCCTTTCCAAATCTTGTCCAGCCCGCTAGACGGCACAAGTGTCCTCGCGCCGGACGTGACTGTGAACCAGGATACGGCGGGAGCTCCCCAAAATGAGACGGCCATTGCGGTGGATCCCAACAAGCCGATGCGCATCGTTGCTGGTGCGAACGACTACGTAACTCTCACCTGGAACTGCAGCATCGGGGCAATACCGTGCAGTGCTGTGGGCGACGGCTACTCGGGGACGTATTTCTCCAACGATGGCGGCAAGACCTGGTGCTGCGCTTCCAAACTCGACGGGACAAGCTTGGGGACATTGATTCCCGGAGTTGAACATTTGACCGGAGGACCGTACGACGCGGGCGGAGACCCCGCTGTGGCCTTCGATAGCCGTGGCAACGTTTATTATTCGGGTCTGGGGTTTGACCGCACCTCGCCAGCCAACACAGTCGCTGTGAACAAAGGAACCTTTGACAGCAACGGGAACCTGACTTGGGGGGCGCCGGTGTTCATCAACCAAACCAAGGCCCCTTCCACAATCAATGACAAGGAATGGATCGCCGTGGATTCCCATGCCGCGAGTCCCTTTCGCGACAACGTCTATGTGACCTGGACGCGGTTTATTTTCAATCCGCACAACGGTCATTACGTGCAGTCGCCCATTGCGGTGGCTGTGTCGCGCGACGGCGGGCGCACCTTCAGTGACCCGCAGCTCATCGTCGGCAACGTCCTGTATGGCCAGGGCTCGCGGCCCGTGGTCGGCCCGGATGGCACCGTCTATGTCTTTTGGGACGCGGCGACTCGGCTCGCCACTTTCGACAGCATTTGGGTAGTCAAGTCGACTGATGGCGGTAGGAGTTGGAGCAAGCCGGTGGCGGTGTCTCCGCTAGTGGACATCATCCCGGCGGCGAATACGTCATTCCGCGTAAACAGCTATCCGGCCGCCAGCGTTGCGCCCAACGGGGACGTGTATGTCGCGTGGTCCTCGATGATGAGTAACCAGGGCGGTCTCTGCCCGGGGCGCACAAACACCGGATGTCATGCGGCGTCGCTCTATAGCAAATCTACCGACGGCGGCGCAACGTGGAGCGCCCCCGCGCTGGTCCTGCCGTCCGTCGATGCTTCCACGCGCACCCCCATTGGCTATCCGCAAACACAGCCGGACGGAAGCACGCTGAACGCGCCCGCCGCTCGGCGAGTGGACACTTTGTTCCCCGCGGTATCAGTCTCACCTACGGGACGCGTGTACATGTCGGCCTACGCTGCCGACGTGGTTTCACCCTGGCAAACTTGTGCGGAGTTCGGCGCGCCGAGCCTGAATGGCGCAAGCTGCAAGACGCTCGGCCCCTTCATTAACAATGCACGCCTGGACTATGTGGTGAGAGACCTGACCAGCGGCGTGACCAATACCGTAACGACCCACCCCATCAACACTCGATATGGTTTCCGCGGCACGTTCTTCGGCGATTATACGGACATCGCGGCGGGGGCCGACGACGTCTTCCACGCCTTTTGGACCGATAGCAATAACGTGCAGAACTTCGTGTGGTTCGGCGGCGTTCAGTGGGTTGCCGGCACCGCGAGCCACCAGCAGGATGTTGTCGTTCGTTCGGACAGCTTCTAGTCCCACGCTTCTGATCTTAGCTTCTGACGAATCTGCAGGTTCTGTGGATGACCTCTACATGCCGCCCGATGGCAGCTTCCTCCGCATTGCCACCTGCGGTCGCGGCGTCTGGGAGATCCAGCTATAAGCCACATGGCTGTACCAGCTCTTGCAACTTTCTCAAAGGGGCGGACTTCGGTCCGCCCTCTTGTTTTGAGAGGGTAAAGTTATCACCTAAATCGAGGCGGGATTGCGTGTGACAGCCATTTCCAGGTAACCGCAAAACGCATTCGCCAGTTGCATCTGCCGCGGCGTTCTGCATTCCGGTTCGAAGAGCTTTGGGCTGCCCACCAAAATCACTGTCGTCATCGCCCGCGATGTTGCGACGTTCAGTCGGTTCAAGCTGTACAAAAACTCCATCCCGCGCGGCGCATCCTCCCGCGACGACGTCGTCAGCGAATAAATCACCACCGGGGCTTCCTGCCCTTGAAATTTATCCACTGTCCCGATGCGCATTTTCCGGAGCCGTGCCGACAAATCCGCAACCTGCGCGTTGTAGGGCGCCACAATCAAAATATCTTCTTCCTTCAAGCTCCGTGGATTTCCAGCGCTCTGAAACCACTTTACCTCCGGCTTTAGCAGTCCCTCCACGATCCGCGCCACCACCTCCACTTCTTCGGCGCTCGAATTCCGATTCCCGTCATGTTCCACCGGAACAATCCACAATCCCGCCCCATCAAGCCACTTGTGACCTGCGAGCACCCTGCTCTGTGAAATCGGATGCGAACTCAACTTCGCGTCGTAGAAGAATTCGGACGTGTATTGGCAAACTTTCGGATGTAGTCTCCAGGTTTCCGGCAGCAGAAATCCCAAGTCCGCCGGAATCGTCTTCCGCCCGTTCAGTAGGTGTTCCAGCGCCGACTTCTCCGCCCCCTCGGGATGGCTTCCTTTCGTCGGCCGCTCCAGTTGTTGCGGATCGCCTAGCAACACTAGCTTTTTTCCTGCTTGCGAGACCGCTAGCACATCCGCCAGCGACATCTGCCCCGCCTCGTCGATGAACAACACGTCCACCGCCTCGAAAGCGGCTTCCGGCGACCACAACCACGACGTTCCACCCACAACATTCGACTTGCCGATCCTCAGTGCTTCCCACGCCTCTTCGTTGCCTTCTCTTGCAACAGCCACTCCTTCGCTCTGCTCTCCTTCATTGTCCCGATGCAGGCATCGCACTTCCGCTATGCTCTTTTCACTCGCGGCGTCCACGACATCGTCGAGCAGCTTGCGGATGACTTTGTGACTTAGCGCCGTCACGCCGACCTTCTTCCCGCGCTTCACGAGTTCGCAGATCATTCGCGCGCCCGTATACGTCTTTCCCGAGCCCGGAGGACCCTGAATTGCAAACACCGATTCCTCCAG
>Ga0137403_10003037_pt1 | contig 20263 bp, 14 predicted proteins | sample CZOMad2_1_16fung_FD_122057 | JGI IMG/M metagenome (GOLD analysis project Ga0137403, IMG submission 122057) | Vadose zone soil fungal communities from Angelo Coast Range Reserve, California, USA - CZOMad2_1_16fungal (Hybrid Assembly) | ecosystem: Environmental > Terrestrial > Soil > Vadose zone...
GGAATTCTCGCCGCGCACTGGTATTGGGTCGGCGCGATTCCCGCCATGCTTTTTCTCGGCCTGGTGATGATGCCGTTCTATTACATTTCGAAAACGCATTCCGTGCCGGGTTATCTGCAATTGCGTTACGGCACCGCAGCCAGCGGATTGAGTGCGGTCACTTTCGCCATCATGACCATCTTGATGTCCGGCGTGAACATGTACGCCATGGCCGTGGTGATGAAGGTGGTACTTGGCTGGGATTTGAACTTCAGCATTTTCGTTTCGTCAATCACCGTGGCAATTTATGTTGCCGCGGGCGGACTTTTTTCCGCCATCTTCAACGAAGTGCTGCAATTTTTTCTGATCTGGTTCGGCGCGCTGCTTATCCCTATTCTCGGTTTGATCGAAACCGGCGGCTGGAAGGGTATGGTCGCGCGCATCCAGCATAACTTCCCCGGTCAGGACTTCACCCACATGTGGAGCAACCTCGGACACTTCAAAGATAATCCGATGGGCATGCACTGGACCGGAATCGTGTTCGGGCTGGGAATGGTGCAGGCCATGGGTTACTGGACGACAGATTTCCTGGTCGTGCAGCGCGTGCTTTCTGCCAAAGACATCCGTTCCGCCAAACTTGCTCCGGTAATCGGATCGTTTTTCAAGATGGCGGTTCCGCTGATCGTCATTCTTCCCGGATTGCTCGGCCTGGCGCTGCTCCCGATGCATTTGTATCCCGCAAGCAATTTGCAAGCCGGGCAATTCAGCTACAACGAAGTGCTGCCGCTGATGCTTGCGCGTTATTGCGGACCCGGACTGCTTGGTCTCGGTATTACGGCATTGGTTGCCGGATTCATGGCGGGCATGGCCGGAAACGTCAGCGCTTTCGCTACGGTGTGGACCTACGATCTGTATCGCCCGTTCATTCGCAAGAATGCGCCCGACCAGCATTACGTTTCGATGGGGCGCTGGTGCACTCTGATCGGTGTGTTCATCAGCATTGGCACAGCGTATCTTGCCATGGGCTTTGCCAGCATCATGGATTACGTCCAGGCGCTATTCGGATTTTTTATCGCGCCGCTGTTTGGCACCGTGCTGCTGGGAATGATGTGGAAGCGGGTCACCAAGGCCGCAGGGTTTTGGGGATTGCTGGCCGGCACAGTCACTTCCATCGGGATATTTTCGGCGATGAAATTCGATCCGCGATGGATCGCCGTTTTCGCGCTTTCGCCGGACGCGAAAGGCCTGGCGCAGGATATGTACCAATCGCTGTGGTCCTGTGTAACGTGCGTGGTGGTCACGCTGTTGGTTACGCTGGTAACCAAGCCGAGACCGGATGCCGAGCTCAAAGGCTTGGTCTATAGCTTGACGGAAGTGGCCCACGAAGATCGCGTTGCATTGCTGCATCGGCCAATCTTCTGGGGCGGCGTCGCGATGGCCCTTCTGGTTGTTCTGCAAATTATTTTCTGGTGAGCTCATGAGCGAAAAAGGTGAAATCATTCCAGTTTGGTTTTTTGTCGGCGTGCTGTTCCTGGTGTACGGCATCCTGATTTTTGCCAGCGGCCTGGCGGAGTGGTCGCATCCGCCGGATACTGTGCTCGCAAACCTGCACGCACCGGTGTGGTGGGGCGGCCTGCTGATCGTGCTGGGCGGCGTGTACTGCGGAACCTTTCGGCCGGGACGCAAAAAAGCATAAATTCTTGAACGGGTTCGAGGCGCCCGCTTGCTGCGAGCATTTTAATTTCCCAGTGAAATTTAGTTACTAGTGTATACACGTAAAAACGATTATTCTGTGATTGAGCCCTCGCGACATTTTCAAGGGAGGGCTTCATGCCAATTGACTTTTCCAACGCCTGGAACACCGGCGTCAAGATCATCAACGAAACAATTTCGCTTCTGCCGAACATTCTACTGGCCCTTCTTATTTTCTTTGCGTTTCTGCTACTTGGGGCGGCCGGCAAGTCTCTCGCGCGGCGTTGGGTACAACGGCAGCGCAAACATCAGGGAATCGCTTTGCTGATGGCTCGAGTGGTTCAGACCAGTATCCTGATCCTGGGTTTCCTGATCGCACTCTCCGTTGTCGCTCCATCTTTCAAGGCCGGCGATCTAATTAAATTGCTCGGAGTCGGCACAGTGGCCATTGGTTTCGCTTTTCAGAATATCCTGCAAAACTTTCTCGCCGGGATTCTGCTCCTGTTGCAGGAACCGTTTCAACTCGGGGACTTCATCAGTGTTATCGGCATCGAAGGAACAGTTTATGACATCCAGTCACGCGCGACGATCGTAAGCACTAAAGACGGCAGGCGAGTGGTCATTCCGAACGCCGTTTTGTTTACAAGCCCGGTTGCAGTTGAGTCGTCGGCCGCAAGAGCAGCGTAAGCGGCTCGCTGAACTCTCCGCAGCTTCACAGTAGGTACGTGAGTCGCAATGTGCCGCACCTGGCCGAAGCTATACAAGAATCAGATGGAGTGGAGGGCGGGATAGAGGCGGCGGAATTTGGCGTATTTTTTTTGTAGGAGAGTGGACGATGCGGGATCGGGCGCGACGCGGGAGGCGACTTGGATGACCGCGTCGCAGGCTTCGTCGACGGAGGCGAAGTGGCGAGCGCCGACGGCAGCGAGGATGGCGGCACCGTGGGCTGCGCCTTCTTCGGCGGCTACCAGTTCGACTTCGTGTCCGTAAACGTCGGCTTGAATCTGACGCCAGAGCGGTGAACGTGCGCCGCCGCCGCCGAGTCGGATTTGAGTGACGGGAACTTTCATCTCCTCAAGAATTGAGAACGAGTCTTTCAAACTAAAGGCGACGCCTTCGAGAATGGCGCGAAGAATGTGCGCGCGGCGATGCGATGGCGTAATACCGACTAGTGCGCCGCGTGCATTGGGATCGAGATGTGGCGTGCGTTCGCCCATTAGATAGGGCGCCCAAAGTAGTCCGTCTGCGCCGGATGGCGCGGAAGTAGCTTCTTCGGAAAGAAATTCGTAAGGATCGCGATCGCCTTCCTCTGAAGTGGAATCGGAGACTCCAAAAGTATCTCTAAACCAACGCAGCGAAAGCCCCGCCGCTTGCGTGACCCCCATAACGTGCCAGCGTCCGGGAATTGCGTGGCAAAACGTATGCAGCCGGCCACGCGGATCGAGCGCCGGGCGATCGGTTGCAGCGAAGACCACGCCGGAAGTTCCGATCGTCGCGCTGACGACGCCTGCGCGAACGATGCCCATTCCGACTGCTCCGGCGGCTTGGTCGCCAGCACCGGCCACAACCGGAGTGCCGATTTTCAACCCGGTCGCGGCCGCTCCTTCTGCGTTGAGCTTGCCGCAAACTTCGGGTGACTCGTAGAGCGCGGGAAGAAAACTTTTCTCAATGCCAGTGCCCAGGAGCACTTCAGCGGACCATGCGCGCTTTGCCACATCGAGCAGCAGCGTTCCGCTGGCATCGGCCAGATCAATGGCGCGGTCGCCGGTGAAGCGAAAGCGAACGTAATCCTTGGGCAACATGATGTGGCGAACTCGCGACCACAGTTGCGGTTCGTTTTCGCGTACCCACAAGAGTTTCGTGAGAGTGAAATTCGTCAACGGCGGATTGCAGGTGAGCTGAATCAGGCGGTCGGTGCCAAATTTTTCCGAAAGGTCGCGCGATTGCTTTTCGGTACGCTGGTCGCACCAGATCAGCGCGGGGCGCACCACTTCACCAGCGGAGTCCAGCAGAACCGCGCCGTGCATCTGGCCGGAGAAGCCGACACAGGCGATTTCTTCGGCGCGAACCGATGATTTCTGCAGAGCTTTTTTTACCGCGATGCCACAGGCGCGCCACCAATCGCGCGGATCCTGTTCCGCCCACCCAGGATGCGGCGAAGCAAACGGTTGATGTTCTTCAGTGCCCGACCCAACGACCGTGCCGGAGACCTCCATCAACAGCGCTCGCGTGCCGCCGGTGCCAATATCAATGCCGAGGAAGTAGATGCGGTTCTCCAATCGTCGAAACGGAATGAAGATTCCAGAAGCAGGCAGCGACGATGGATTGTAGACGTGATTTGTTTCTAAAACAAAGTTTCCCGCACGCTAAAATTCGGCTTATCGCAATTGACCGGGCAGGATGCCCTTTTTGCGTGCTTCTTCATACATTGCTTCGATCTGCTCTTGTAGGTGGTTTCTCTTTTCCTCCAGCTTAGCCATTTGTTCCGGTATTGGAGTGGTGTTATAGCGTTTGTGCAACTGTCTTCCAGCGTCGCCGCTTAATTCGCCAGCCTGAAAGCGCTTGAGCTCATCGAGTTGTCTGTCCACGTCCTTCAACTGGGACTGCAACTTTTCCAGTTTGACGCGCAGTTGGGTGGCCAGCTGCGCGTTCGCGCCGGCCGCCGAAGGCGCGGGCGAAGTTGCACCCTTTGCCGCCACGGTGACGCCGGGGCTTGCCTGCGCGACATCGTCATTGGTCCAAACTTTTTTCGGTTTTGCATTGGCCGTGCTCGAGGGAGTGTCGGCAGGTTGCTGCGCACAAGTGATTCCGGCTACACAGAGCAACAGGCACGCGGGAAGGACCATCCGAAAAGGAAGACGAGACAAACACATCCGGGCCGAAGTGTCGGGGATCACAGGGCACACCTCTTTCTCGATTAAACCGCAATGCTTCGAAGAAGTGTCAATCAGTTTCTATGCTCAGTGGCAGATTTCGCTTTCATTTCGTCCAGATGCGCCAGTTCCGACTGTATCTGTGGAATGGCCTCGGCCGGCGACCCGATACGTTTATACCCGCTATAAAAGGTTTTTTCGTGTACCGAAATGTTTGAGAAAAATTTCCGGCCGTCAAAATCGTATTGCGTGAAAGACGGCAACCAAATTCCCGACGTCATTTCGTAGCGGTCCTGCATAAATCGGCTGCCCCGGTAGATTTTTGCCAGAAATACTCCCAGGGAGATGTCGTCGGTTACTTCGCCCTCCACCTGTGCCAACTGCTGGGCGGCGTCATCCACCCACAGGTAGCCTTTGACCTTCATATAGATTGAAGTAGCGCGATTGGTTGGCTTGAACGCCGGATTAGGTACCATGCGGTATTTAGAAAGCGTGCGGTCGCCGCGTGTCTCCTGGCCGACGTATGTCAGAAGAAAAGCATTGCGTGTGGCGTCGATCAGTTCGTCGCGGTCTTTTTGTTTTTTCTGAATTTTCTGGTACGCCTCGCGCTGTGTTTGCCCCGTAGCGACGGCCCAGGTAAGCGACTTCAGCAGCTTGTCGAGTTCGGCGCGGTAGGCGTCTGCGTCCGCGGGCTTGCCGTCCAGCCCCAGCGGAATTTTTGCCATGCCAGTTCCGGCCGGTATCACCCGGGAAATTCGCACACTTTGCGGATCGGCATCTCCGGCCTGTTTGCGGGTTTCCACTCGTTCAATTCGTTCGTAAAGGTACTGCGCGTGTTCGGCCTCTTTCAAGCCGTCGATAACGTGGCTCATTACTTCTCGCGATGGAGAAGCGGAAGAAACACTTGAATCTCCTGCCCTGGTAAAGGCGTCTTGCGTCGCGGAGCCGGCGAGCATCGCCAGGGCCGTGACGACACACAACACTCTGGACGAGTAGAACAATGCGATACTCCCAAGACAGACTTTACCCAATTTCGTGACACTTTTTGGATTCTCTGAAACTGTACGGTGTTGCATCTGTCAAGGAGCGCCAATCGCCGCACGAGCGTCTGCGCTTTCAGATGCGTCTAAGTTACATAGAATACTGAGCTTACGGAATAAATTAGAGCTTTTAGGTACGGAGCGCGCCCTCCCGGCCTCTTACCAGCGATACGGTTATGAACCTCGGAAAGCAAATCATCAGTTTTTAACGTCTAACAAGGAACGAAAGGGTGTTGTCGCGCGTATTAAAGACACGGACGTTTCCGCCGCAGACCAGGGAGATTAAGTTGGGTGTCACGCCGCTTGAAAGATTCAGCCAGGTAAGCGTCCTTGTAGGAGCTGCCGATCGCAGCACGCGGATCGCCCGAATCCGGCGTTCGCTGGTGGCCCTATTTGAGACCTTTCGTCTGGCGTTGGATTCCCTGCGCGCACACAAACTGCGCAGCTTTTTGACGCTGCTGGGCGTCATTTTGGCCGTGACCACCCTGGTGGTGGTGATGAGCGTCGTTGCGGGTATGAATTTTTACGTTGCCGACCGCATTGCCAATCTCGGCGCCAACGTTTTTATCGTGGACCGCTTTGGCATCATCACCAGTAACGACCAGTGGGTAAAGGCGCAAAAGCGACCTCTACTAACCATGGATGAATTCGAGTATTTGCGCGACAACATGAAGACCGCAAATGCCGTCGCGGCTTTGGACGACCGCAACATGGACTTAAAAGCCGGTAACGAGCGCCTCGAGCGAACCGACGTCATGGGCGTTACCGCCAACTACACGGACGTACGCAACATCGGTGTGGCACAGGGGCGCATGATAACTGAATCGGACGACGAACACCGTTCACAAGTAGTGTTTATCGGCGCCGACGTGGCGGCCAAGTTGTTTTCCAACGTGGATCCGATTGGCAAGACGTTGCGGGCGGAAACGCATGAGTATCAAGTAATTGGAGTCGCGACTCCCATTGGCAGCGCTTTTGGCCAATCGCAAGATAATTTTGTCATCATGCCCATCCACACCTACCAGCGGGAGTTCCACAAACAGAATGACTGGGTCGGAATTTTTGTTCAGTCCCCGAGCTCCGAGATGATGGATCCCTCAAAGGACGAAGCTCGCATGTTGATGCGCGCGCGCCGTCACCTGGCGTACGACGCGCCAGACAATTTTGCCATTCTTGGTTCCGATTCGATCATGGCGCTGTGGCATCAATTGACAGGCACGCTGGCGACCGTAGCGGTTGGTCTGGTCAGCGTCTTTCTGGTGGTAGGCGGCATCGTGATTATGAACATCATGCTGGCCAGTGTCACTGAACGCACCCGCGAAATCGGCGTGCGCCGGTCCCTGGGTGCCAGGAAGATTCACATTATGCTGCAGTTTATGACGGAATCTGGTGTGCTGGCAGCGGTAGGTGGAGTTATGGGACTAATCGCTGCCTATGCGCTAGTCACTTTGGGTCGAACTTTGACTTCCATTCCCATGCAAATGCCTTTGGGTGCGGTCGTTCTTTCTTTGCTGGTATCGACCGCGGTTGGATTGTTCTTCGGCATCTATCCTGCCATGCGCGCGGCAAAGCTGGATCCCATCGAAGCATTGAGAGCGGACGGATAGGAGCGTCGTATGGCCCAGGCACACGGCGAAAATCTAAAGCAGGCCATGGACACGCTACGCGCGCATAAGCTGCGCAGCGGGCTGACTGTGTTTGGCGTGGTCCTCGGAGTCAGCGTGATCATGCTGGTTGCCGCACTGATCACCGGCTTCGATTACCAAATCCAGGAAAACATCAAGCAGTTTGGCGCGGACACCGCTTTCGTTTCCAAGTGGGACCAGGGATTCCACGGCGGCCACGAGCCGCCGCTGGAGGAGCGGTTGCGCAAGCCGCTTACGATCGAGGACGCCGAGGCCATCAAGGAAGCCGGCCGAGATGTAAAGAGCGTCACCGCTTTTATCCAGACCTCCTGGAAGCAATCGCACACCGTGCGGACCAAAGCCGGCGAGGTCACCGCGATTGATTTCCGCGGAGTGCAGCCGAATTTTGGACAAGTGTATGCCAACGCTTCCACGCTGGAAGGGCGCTTCATCAGCGAGGGCGACGATTTGCACCGCGAAAAAGTCGTCATGCTCGGTGAAAACGTAGCGCCAGTGCTCTTCCCTGAAGGCCATCCCATCGGCAAGGACGTCATGATCGATGGTACCGATTTCCAGGTGATCGGCGTGGTCGAAAAGCCTAAAGGCGGATTCGGCATGGGCGATGAAGATCGCCGCGTGTTGATTCCCTTCAACACTTTCAAGAAGACCTATCCATCCGCGGACGAATTGAACATGCGCGTGCAGGCCTATCCGGGGTTGCTGGACCCGATGGTTGACGAAGTGACGGAAATTTTGCGGCGCCGCCGCAATGTGGCCTATGAAGCGAAGAACAATTTCTCGATCGGCACGGCGGCTCAAACCGTAGAAGAGTTCCACAACATCATGGCCATGGTGTACATCGGAACCATCGTGTTGAGCAGCATCGGCTTGCTGATCGGCGGCGTGGGGGTAATGAATATCATGCTGGTCAGCGTCACCGAACGTACCCGCGAAATCGGCATCCGCAAAGCCATCGGCGCGAAAAGCAAGGACATTACCTGGCAATTCCTGTTGGAAGCTATGACGCTAACTGGGACCGGTGGCGTGATCGCGCTCATCGCGGTGAATGCGCTGGTCTTGTTGATTCGCGCCACACTGAAATGGCAGGGCACCGTGCCCGCGTGGGCCGCGATTCTCGGCGTGACCGTCAGCGTATCGATTGGATTGATTTTCGGAGTGTGGCCGGCAATGAAAGCCGCAAAGCTCGATCCAGTCGAAGCTCTTCGTTACGAATAACCCTTGGTTCTGTGAATCACAACGAGCCATGAACGTAGCGGTGCCGTCTCCATCGAAAGCAAACGTCTAAGGCTATTTAATAAAGGAACAGGTTTCGGTTGTCGTCGGGAGCATCGCAGATGAGGTCGGTTACCGCAGTTACCCTGGCCACCGCATTGTTTTTCGCTCCTGCTGCAAAAATGAACGAGGATAGCCAGCAGGCGACGCCACGGCTGCCCTTGCCTACTGGTCCATTCGGGGTTGGCCGCATTACGTATGACTGGATCGATAAATCGCGACCGGAACCACTGTCGCAAAAGGCGGGAGCGCGCCGCGAGATCATGGTTTACGTGTGGTATCCCACCGCTGGGGCTGGCAAGGCTGCGAACTTCGCACCGTACTTTCCGGACTTTGTAGCTGCTAAGGGCGCAATCAATGATCAGGATTTCAAAGACATGTTCCGGCCCGCTGACGAGGAGATTCGGAAGTCTGGATTACCGCACACCCACACGATTGAAGCGAATGGTATGACCAAGGATACCAAACGGTACCCCGTACTTGTGTTTTCGCACGGATGGGGATTACAGAGTGCGCTTTATACCGCAGAACTGGAAGACCTGGCCAGCCACGGTTACGTGGTTGCTGCGGTCGATCACCCCTACGACACCACCGTTACCCTCTTTGCCGATGGCCACGTGGCGAAATTCGCCCAGGACAGTTTTGACGCCGCAGCGAAGAAGCCTCATGGTTATATTGACTATGCGTATGAACGGGTCGAGGTTATGGCAACTGACATTCGGTTCGCAATCGATGAGCTTTCTCGATATGACCGGACACCGTCACTCCGCGCACCCTTTGCTGGTCACTTGGATCTCAGCCGCATCGGTGTGTTCGGGCATTCGATCGGAGGAATGGCATCCGCGCGGGTTTGTCAGATTGACTCCCGGATTCGGGCATGTAGTGACCAAGACAGTACCGACGACTTGGGTTCGCCATTCCCGGTATCTACGCCGGGCTCGATTCCCAAGCAGCCGCTCCTGCTATTCATTGCCAGTTCGTCCGATATTTTCAGTCAAGAAGCGATGCACCCAAGTGAGGAAAGCCTGAGCAAGCAGAAGCTGTCACGCGCCAAATACGACGAAATCATTCAGAAGCAACAGAAGAATCAAAAAGAAATACTCGAGGAAATCGCGAGCGGCAGTTACCGCGTAATGCTGTTTGACCTGCCCGGGTTCACGCATAGAAGCTTCTCCGACCTGCCCTTGCTTGCTGCGGACAATGATCAAGCAAAGTGGGAAGAAGCTGTGCATAACTTTCAAATCGCGCAGTCCTACACGCGTGGGTTCTTTGACAAGTTTCTGAAGAGCGACCCGAACACCGAGCTCGACGCCAAATCTCCGACCGACCATCGCGTGCGAGTTGACCGGTTCGGCCCTGCCGCAAAATAAGAAGCCGGATGCGGTAATCCGGTCTTCGATACTCGGTCGCTGCACCCTCCGGACACCGGGCCGTTTGCGAGAAAACTATGCTGATCGCAACAGCCGCGATGCACGATCGCGCAAGGTAACCGGCGCAACTGCTTTTGCTTGCGGCGCAGCGCTTACAACTATCTTGTGCCGCGCCAACGGATACAGCCTCTGGGCCAACTCTTCTCCGGACGACAGGCGTGCCTCGGGATTCTTGGTAAGGCAGGCCGCGATAATTTCGTCGAAGCTCGCGGGAACCGGCTGCAGCTGAGATGGCATGGTAACAGTTGACGACAGCACGCGATTGCAAACTCCCTGCAAAGAATCCGCCTCAAACGGCCGCGTTCCAGTCACCATTTCGTATAGCACCACACCCAGCGAAAAAATGTCCGAACGCGCATCCTGCGGGCGGCCCATGATTTGTTCCGGGCACCAGTAGGCAGGCGTACCCAGCAAAGGAGAATCCCCGGTGTCGCGTTTTGCTACCCGCGCCATGCCAAAATCCGTAAGCTTCACTTTTCCGTCCGTGGTGATCAGGATGTTCGCTGGCTTTACGTCTCCGTGAATCACTCCGCGGGTGTGCGCCACGTCCAGCGCTTCGGCCGCGTGCGCAATCCATGCGCAAGCGCGCGGCAGCGGCAAAGTGCCTTTCTCAAGCAGCCGATCTAGCGGCGTGCCGTCGATGAATTCCATTACCAGATAGGGAGTCTGCGTCGACTCCTCGATTCCCATATCATGCAGCGTAATAACGTTGGGATGAGTCAGCTGGCCAACCACTCTGGCTTCGCGAAGGAATCGTTCCCGGGCTTCGCCAATTGCCAGCTCGGGACGAAAAAGCTTTATTGCCAGCTGCCGCCCGATCATCGGGTCAAATCCGCGCACTACCCGGCTGCTGGCGCCGACGCCAAGGGTTTCGAAGAGCTGGTAACGTCCGACTTGCATTGGGGACCTTCCGTTCCTGGCATGCAATTTACAGTTGGCGGCCGCAAACGCAAATGAAGCGAAAGTTCCGAAAAATGGCAAACCGAGGTACTAGGACGGAAACACGGCTAAGTCATTGAAGCATTAGAGGTTACTTAGGTGGTCCGGCGCTGCTTTCCATTGGTTTACTTTGTTGCAGGTCACCGGGACTTGTACTCGACCAGCGCTGGCGCACTTTTCAGCCGCGCCGGAAAATCTCTAATAAATGACTTCATGGACGGGTGCCAAAACCCGTTGAAACCGAAAAAATACATTTCGTTCATGGCCTGGGCCGGCAGCCAGCCCTGGTAGGCCATGCGGTAGGTTGCCACGAAAACTCCCGTGCGGTCATCGCCAAACCGGCAATGCACGAAAACTTTTTCCTTAGGATTATTGCGAAATAAAGAAAGAAATTGTGCCACCTGCTCGTTACTCGGCGGATCCCATCCGCTGACCGGAATGCTTACGAAGCGAATTCCCAGCGATTCTGCTTGCTGTCTTTCGGAATCTCTTTGCGCTGGATTTTCGCCGCGCAAATCCACGATGGTGGTAATCCCCAGATTTTTCAACTCTTGTATTCCTGCGGCGTGCGGTTGCGCACCGCGATAAAGAAAATCGTTCACGCGTCCGCCATTCGGGAGTCCGGGGAGTCGCAATTTGTCGCCATACGCCGAGCGCATCACCGGCGGAGCGGCAGAAGGAGCGGAAGGCTGCTGGGCGAACGCGCTTGCCGCCAAAAACAGAAAAACTATTGCCGGCAAGTGATTGCGAGTCATAAAGATTTGGACGCGAAAAGTCTAGCGGCAGTTGACAGCGAAAGGAAGCAGCAAAATTGCGGTGATTCGGTCCGCATCGCTTCGCGCGATCTGGGCAGCGCAAACTTCTCGTTGCGCTGAAAAGGAAATTCGATTTTTGCGGAAAAGTTTTTCCAGCCCAGCGCGCGGTAGCGTACATAGGAAGAAATTCTTGCACAAACAAGTTTCTGTAGGCCTGCGATCGAGAAGGATTGCATGCCAGCTGTTGAAAAAAGTTTGCAATTCGCCCAGAAAAACTTTCCTGCACATTTCGTAATTGCGATTTGCGCCGAAAGCAGTTAAGAGGTTTCTCATAAGCAGGTTACGAGAACGTTGCCGCTCATTTCTGCTCCGTTTCTTTCGGGCAAACTCACGCGGGCTTGGCATACGTACCACAAGATATGGGCGCTTTGAGAAAATCTCATCCACATTTTGCGTTTTTCTCTTGACAGGATTTTTCCCGCCGTTGATACTGCAACTCCAGATTCGGGGGATCGTGAAAGCGCCAGACGGACCCAGTCGAGGGCGACAAAGTCCGGTCTAACACGAAACTTTCCCGGGTTTTCGCATCACAATCCAGCGCGAAGTGACTGCTCCGCGCCTTTGTACGCGCGAAGTGGCGGGCTTGCTATGAGGCTCAGCTTCTTTTAGATAGCCGATGGCGGGTCGTTTTCGTATGCGGACGCCAGACTTGGCGCCGTAAATTCGTGCTGCAAATTTTTGCGAATCCCGGCGGCTTTCACGGAACGCGAATCGAACGGACTAATACAGTAGTTTTCTAAAAATTGTGATGCGCATGACCTCTGCAACGCAGAGGAGTAAAATAATAGGGTTCCCCCAAGTCAGCCACTGGGAACCCAGCACCGGGTTTCAGGGTTTGTACTTACAAACCCTGACCTAATGGGAGGAACAGGATGGCAACGGTGAAGCCGGCACTTCATGGTAAAGCAGTGGAAGCGGAAACGCGCGAGACTCTCGGAACGCAGAGTGGCTTGGTATTTGACCGCTTCTTCACCGACGGAAAGATTTCGCCATTCGATGCAGTCGAATGGGAAAAGCGCACTGCGCTGATTGGCAACGAAAAGGGCACCACCATCTTCCGCCAGGACGATGTGGAAGTCCCCAAGACCTGGTCGCAGACCGCGACCAACATTGTTGCCAGTAAATATTTTCACGGCAAGCCCGGCAGTACCGAGCGCGAAGGTTCAGTGCGCACGTTGATCGCCCGGGTCGTGAATACCATCGTTCGCTGGGGTACTGAAGGCGGCTATTTCGCCGACAACGCATCGCGCGATGCCTTCAAGGACGAACTGACTCATCTCCTGGTCGAGCAGAAAATGGCGTTCAACTCGCCGGTATGGTTCAACGTCGGCGTGCAGTCCAAGCCTCAGTGCTCCGCATGCTTCATCAATTCCGTGCAGGACAACATGGAATCGATCATGGGCCTGACTCGCACTGAAGGCATGCTTTTCAAGTGGGGCTCGGGAACCGGCACGAATTTTTCCGCGCTGCGTGGCAGCAAGGAAACTCTTTCCGGCGGAGGCATCGCTTCCGGGCCGGTCAGCTTTATGAAAGGCTTCGACGCTTTCGCCGGTGTAATCAAGAGCGGCGGCAAGACCCGCCGCGCCGCCAAGATGGTCATCCTCAACGTCGACCATCCGGACATCGTTGAATTCATCGAGTGCAAATATAAGGAAGAAACCAAGGCTCACGCGCTGATTCGTGCCGGCTATGATTCCGCAATCGATGGCGAAGCTTACACCTCGATCTTTTTCCAGAACGCCAACCACTCGGTGCGCGTCAGCGACGACTTCATGCGCGCGGTTGAACAAGACAAAGATTGGTGGACCAAGAACGTCATCGACGGCCAGCCCGCCGACAAGCTTCGCGCTCGCGATTTGATCTACAAAATGGCCGAATCCACCTGGCATTGCGGCGACCCTGGCATGCAGTTCGACACTACGGTCAATCGCTGGCACACCTGCAAGACCACGGCTCGCATCAACGCCAGCAACCCGTGCTCCGAATACATGTTTCTGGATGACACCGCCTGCAACCTGGCCTCTCTCAATCTGATGAAGTTCGTAAACTCCAGTGGCCAGTTTGATGTTGCAGCGTACCAGCATGCAGTGGATGTCACCATTACCGCGCAGGAAATTTTGGTGGACTTCGCCAGCTATCCCACGCCAAGGATCGCCGAAAATTCGCATAATTTCCGGCCCCTGGGTCTGGGTTATGCCAATCTTGGCGCACTTCTAATGTCCATGGCCCTGCCGTACGACTCCGATGAAGGCCGAGACGTAGCCGGAGCTGTCACCGCGCTGATGTGCGGCGAAGCTTACGCGCAGTCAGCTCGCGTCGCGGAAAGAATGGGCCCGTTCCCGGGTTACGCCGTCAATCGCGAAGCCATGATTGACGTCATTCGCATGCATCGCGATTCAATGCGTGGCATCAATCCGGCTCATGTACAGCCGGATCTGTTGTTAGCAGCGCAACATTCCTGGGACCAGGCGTTGTCCCTCGGCGAAGAACACGGCTTTAAGAATTCGCAGGTCACCGTTCTCGCTCCCACCGGCACCATTGGCTTCATGATGGATTGCGATACCACCGGCATCGAGCCGGATCTGGCCCTCGTAAAATACAAAAAGCTAGTCGGCGGCGGCTTGATTAAGATCGTCAACAACACCGTGCCGCAAGCCATAATGAAGCTGGGCTACACCCCGGAAGAAACCAGCGAAATCGTCGCCTACATCGACAAGAACGGCAAAGTGGAAGGTGCTCCCTTCTTCAAGCCGGAACATCTCCCGGTGTTCGATTGCTCGCTCGCCCCGATGGGTGGCGGCCGTTCCATCACCTGGACTGGCCACGTCAAAATGATGGCCGCTGCTCAGCCATTCCTTTCCGGCGCCATCTCCAAAACCATCAACATGCCGGAAGAATCCACGATCGAAGACATCATGAACGCCTACATGGAATCGTGGAAACTTGGCCTCAAGGCCGTGGCCATCTACCGCGATAATTCCAAGAAATCCCAGCCGCTCAATGCTGGTGGCGAAAAGAAAGACAAGCCGGCCGAAGCGGTGGCTGCCGTCGCCGCCGCTGTCGAACCCATGCAGCGCGAACTCTTCGCCCGCGCGCAACGCGAAAAGATGCCGTCGGAGCGCGCGTCGGTCACCCACAAGTTCAGCGTCGGCGGCCACGAAGGCTACATCACCGTCGGCCTGTACGAAGACAGCCGCCCCGGCGAAGTGTTCATCAAAATGTCCAAGGAAGGCTCGACACTTTCTGGCGTCATGGACGGTCTGGCGCTCACCATCTCCATCGGTCTGCAATACGGCGTGCCGCTCAAGGTGTTCGTGGACAAACTCGTTAACACCCGCTTCGAACCGAGCGGAATCACCGCCAACGCAAATATCCGTTTCGTCTCCTCGGTACTTGACTACATCGCACGCTGGCTCGGCGGCCGTTTTATATCTTCGGACTACTTAAAGCTCAACGGCGCCGCTCCCGAATTGATCGTCACCGCGCCGATGCAGACCGCTCTGGCTTTGCCGCCGGCCATCAAGTCGTCAGAGCCAGCCGGCTCCCGCACCCCCAGCAATGCCCATGAAGGCGCGCCGACCTGCAGCGAGTGCGGCATGTTGATGGTGCCCAACGGCGCCTGCTACAAATGCGAAAATTGCGGCAGCACCAGCGGGTGCAGTTGAGGATGCCTAGGCAGGAGCGAGACACGCCATGAGCGCCTCTGCCCCTCGCACGGCCATAACGCCAGATAACGCAGGGTTGCAAACCCGCGCCTTTCTTCACATCGTCCGCCACGGCACCGGCCCGCGTGCCGTATACGTACTTACCTATCATCGCCTTGACCGCGTCGGCGTCAGAGCGAAGCCGCTTCTGGCAGAAGGCGCTCAGCCGCTACTCGATCTTCTCGATCGCATTGGTGTGGACTTCCGTCGCAGTGAAGTGCGCGGCGCGTTGGAGGACATTCTCCGTCTTGGCTCCGCGAACATTCCCGACCTCTGGCTCAGCGAAGAAGAAATGGTCGAAAAAGGTCTGATCGAAAGCTGAGAGCTCGCGATAGCGGCGCTCACGCTGGTCCGCTTCAAAATAGCTTTCCATAGTTCCGCTTGACTCTTACTGGCGAAGCGAATATATCACGCCGGTCGTCGTGTCCACTTCAATGGGCTTTCCCTCATGTTCCAGGCCGGTAGTTGAATTCGGATAGGACGGTGTTACGGCCACAGGCTGCGAGGATTGCGCACCTACCGTCATCGAAGCGTTTGCAGTTGCAAGACAAAGCGTGAAACATGACAGCACGAATCGCCGTAGTTTTCGATGTTTGAACATTCCGGACATGTCGTGAGCGCCGACATGGTAAGCCAAAAGGCAATCCTAAGTGCTACAGATGAAGAAAAAGACCGGAGCATACAGCCTTCGGTCTTTTTTTATGATGGCGCGACGCCAACAGAAAAATCTATCGCGGCCTGGGCCGCAGGGGGCGAGCAGTCAGCGAACGCGGCCTCATGCGAAGGCGCGGCCCGATCGGCGGGGGTACTGCTTGCAGCGAACTTCCGCAACTGGGGCAGAATTCCAGCCCAGCGTTGGGACCGGAAAGATACGCCCGCAACCAGTGTCCGCGCGCGGAACATTCTTGATTGATGCACTGCACGGTCCAGCCCGGCAAGTATTGCATCGTGCTTCCCCCAGTGGCCGCAGCGCTCTTCGCCGTGCGACCGAAGCAGTAAATACGCCGGATTGTGAAGCGGGAAGCCAGTAGTGTCAAGAACAAACCACACAAGATATAGGGGTCAGGTTCTAAGGGTGTGAATTTCCTGTGAAACCTTCGACAATTATTGCTGCCAGGACATTCCTCGCTCGACTCGAGTTGCGGTCCTTGCTGCAACATAAGATGATTGCTGCACCCTGAAAGCACTCAGTTCTACCCAGCTTGGGACGGAGAAAAAGCATGACCACTACCGGACGCGGTGATTTCGATTTGGGCGGCTCGCTTCGGGCCATGCCGAACTTTTCCGGCTTCAGAAATCGTTTTCTGCGCATCGTCGTCGTAATTCTGCTGTTGATCCTGCTTTTTTCCAGCGCCACCTCTATTCCCACCGGAAACGTCGGGGTACTGACCCTGTTCGGCAGGGTTACGGGCGACGTGCTCGGCGAGGGCATTCACCTGATCAATCCGTTGAAGTCGGTGCAGAAGCTTTCCGTTCAAACCCAGTCGGTAAAGGAAAGCGCCAATGTTCCTTCTAATGAAGGACTCATCCTGGCGCTCGACACTTCTTTGCTTTTTCGTCTCGATCGCAACAAAGCCGCGCAGGTATACCAAACTGTTGGCGACAACTACGCCGAGAAAATCGTCGAGCCAACTCTCCGAGCCGCGATCCGCGCTTCTACGTCCTCGCATACCGCCAACGCGCTATATACCAATGCGCGCGAGCTTGTGCAGCAACAAATTCAGGACGAGTTGACCGCACAACTGTCGGTGCGCGGCGTAATCGTCGAAGCGGTGCTGCTGCGCGACGTGCAACTGCCTGCCATGCTGAAGGGTTCCATCGAAGCCAAACAGCAAGCCGAACAGGACGCCCTGCGCATGAGTTTCATTTTGCAAAAAGAAAAGCAGGAAGCTGAACGCAAGCGCATCGAAGCGCAAGGTATCGCCGACTTTCAGAAAATCGTCGCGCAGGGCATCAGCCCGCAACTCCTCGAATGGAAGGGCATCGAAGCCACCGAAAAACTGGCGCTGAGCAACAACACCAAAGTAGTGGTAATCGGCAATCCGAAAAACGGCTTGCCGCTGGTCTTGGAGCCAAAGTAGCCCCTCAATTCTCGAAAAGCAGCTGTTCTTTCCATTTGCTTCAACTCGTCGCCGCGTACCCGGATTTCAGCGGCAGCGCTCTTTTTACCAGTAATTTTCGTCCCAGCGGAGCGCTCGTCAAAACATCCACAATCTTTTCCGACGCCGTTCCATCGCCATACGGATTCTTCATTCCGCGCAACGATTCGCGAAACTTGCTGCTGCCTGCTAGCGCAATAGCGCAGAGAACCGCTTCGCGATTCGCTGGCGCATCGATTACATTCGCGGCGCGCTCCCGTCCGCGCTGCCGCTCTCCAATATTCACCGTAGGCACTGCGAACGAAGCGGTTTCCATAATTCCGCTGCTCGAATTCCCCAGGAAGACCTGCGCTTGCCGCAGCAGGCTCCAGTAAGTAACAGCATCAAGATTCACAAACAGTTTCCCGTTCCCGCGTTTTACCAAGAAAGCCGTGGTCCGCTCGATCAGCGCCCGGCTGCCCGCGTCCGCATTCGGATAACAAAAAATCAATTGCGAATTCACGCTGTCCAGAGCAGCGAACAACTCGTCGGCTTCTTCTAAAGTGTCCATGGCCAGCGTCACTGGGTGATATCCAATCACCATCGCCGACTCTTCCAGTTGCGCAGCCAATTTCCCTGCAACTTCTTCCCGGCTCAATAAGTTTGATCTGCGAAGGTGGTCCAGCGACGGCGCACCGGCGCGCGTCACCCGCCAGGCCTCCTCGCCCATCGCGATAATTCTGTCTCTCGCCGCAAAGGTGGAAGTGAAGTGCAGATGCGCCATCTTGGTCAACGCATTCCGTACCGCATCATCAATCGCGCCTTCACTGATTTCGCCGCCCTCGATGTGCGCAATCGGAATGCGCAGCGCCAACGCCACCGCCGCGGGAGCCAGCATCTCGTAACGGTCCGCGATCAACAGCAGAATATCCGGCCGCATTTCACCCAGGACGTCAGCCAGACTCAGAGTCGCCAGGCCAATTGTTTTGGCCGTGCCCACATCCGAATCCGAACTCAGCAAACACTCAATCCGCGCCGCGATTGCAAATCCATCTTTTTCAATTTCATGAATCGTAGTGCCGAATTCTGGCGAAAGATGCGCTCCCATCACAATTAATCTCAATTCCACGCGCGGGTCTTCCTTCAACAGCCGCAGCGGCCAATATAGATGGCTGTAATCCGCGCGTGAAGTGGTTACAACCGCGATGCGACGGCGAGCCTCAGTCATCTCCCGCTCCTCCCGCAGCGGCTGCGCGCTTCTTCGTCAGCTTCGGCCCCGGCAGATACTCCGGAACGACCTCGCGCAGAACCTCCAGCAACGCTGCAAACTCACGGCGCCTGGTTACTTCCTCAATCACCTGAAACTGCGCGTCCAGAGATTCCGCGTCAACCTTTTGCCCGCAGATCGCTCGCAGTCCCGGCGCGACTTCCGCTCCCGTCGATTCTCCGCGCGAAAGCAAATCCTCGTGCAATTTATCGCCTGGCCGCAACCCGGTGATCTTCACGCTGATCTCTGTACAATTCTTTTTAGAAGCGGCCTGTATCATCCGCTCCGCAATCTTCAGGATCAAAATTGGGTCGCCCATCGCGGGCAAGTACAATCCAGACGCATCCTGCACAGTCGCGAGCATGGCAATCGTCGCGGAAGTCTCAGGCATCGTCAAAAAGTATCGGGTGGCTTCAGGATGGGTCACGGTCACCGGCCCGCCCCGCAAAATCTGCTCGCGAAATATCGGCAAAACACTTCCGCTGGAATCGGCCACGTTGCCAAGGCGCAGTGCACTCATCCGCCCGCGCGATGAAGTCCAACGAAGTATCGCCAGTTCCGCCAACCGCTTCGAAGCTCCCAGCATGCTGCGCGGGTTTGCGGCTTTGTCGGTCGAAATCAGCAACACCCGCGCAACTCCAAATTTGGCCGCGGTCCGCACCAGCCGCCACGTCGCCAGTCCGTTATTCACCACCGCTGCAAATGGATTTTCCTCGAGTAGGGGGACAGGTTTGAATGCCGCCGCGTGGAAAATGAAGTCGGGTTTTTCCTCCGCCAGCAAGCTTTCTATAAGCTGGTCGTCGCGCACATCTCCGAGGACGAACTTCGCCTGATTCTCCCGATCGTGACGGTTGAATCCGCGTCGCAATGCAGAAATTGCCTGCTCTGAATGGTCCATCAGCACCAATCGTTGCGGCGGAGTCTTGCAAATCCTCCGCGCTAGTGCCGATCCAATGCTTCCGCCAGCACCGGTAATCAAGATGCAACGGCCAAGCCCGGCAAAATTGCCGAAATCGTGTGGGTAAAGTGGTTTGTGTTCAGGAAAGACTGTCCTGAAGTCTGTTTCGAAGGGCTGGTGCATGTCGCGTCGCTTCAGCCAGTATAGGCGAATCCACGCGATGCTAGCGGATCAACCGTTTTTTGAAACGGGTCTTTGCAACGATTGATTTTTCTCCATGCTTAGCGAGATGGCGGGTTTTTCTCGGTCTTGTCGGATTTGTCGGTCTTGTCGGACTCGTTTTCGGTGCTGTCGCCGACCATGTCCTGCAATTCAGCAACCCGCGCTTTCAATTCATCCACGGATTGTTTCTTATCGCTGATCTGTTGCGCTTCGGCATCCAGATTCGCCTTGCCTTCTTTATCGCTCGCGTAATCTGTTTTTGAGTAGTAGCTGTCGCTGTCCAGCACAGCCTTGCGCTCCATGATGTCCAATTCGCTGAGAAGCTGAGCCAGTTGCTTTTTCGCGCGTTCCAAGGCGGCCGCATTATACGCTTTCCGCTGCTTAGCTATTTCGTCGTTCGGGGCTGCA
>Ga0137403_10003038_pt1 | contig 20260 bp, 16 predicted proteins | sample CZOMad2_1_16fung_FD_122057 | JGI IMG/M metagenome (GOLD analysis project Ga0137403, IMG submission 122057) | Vadose zone soil fungal communities from Angelo Coast Range Reserve, California, USA - CZOMad2_1_16fungal (Hybrid Assembly) | ecosystem: Environmental > Terrestrial > Soil > Vadose zone...
GTCCTCGACCGAACCGTTGCCATTCGCGGCCCAGGTAAACGTGATCCCACTCATCAAGTTGTTGAATTGGTCATATCCCGCAGCGGTATACGCCTGGGTCTGGCCAGCTGAAATCGAAGCTGTAGACGGCGACACGCTGATCTGGGTCAACACCGGCTGGGGCGCAGGAGGATCTGCAACTGTGATGATTACGGATGTGCTTTTTACGCCTGCACTGACATCAATTGTGCCAGTTCCCGCCGAAAGGCCTTCGACCAGACCGGTAGGGCTTACACTCGCAGCGCCGCTGGAGCTGGAAAAAGTGAAAGTGATCCCCGGCATGACATTGCCGTCCTGATCTGTCGCGGTTGCCTGCAATTGTTCCGTGGAACCAATCGTGATGGTGCTTGCGGCTGGCAGGACTGAAATCGCGCCGATGGTCGACTTAGCAGATGGATCGCCGCCGCTCATGGAGCCGCCACCGCATCCGGACAACCCCATCGCAGCAATCAGGATCAGCAAGAGTGGGAGCGGGAAGAAAGAGCTTGCCAGTGCCGCCAAACGCGAAAGATCGTTCTGCTCAGACTGGTTGTCTACTGCATAACGAATCGTCACTGTCCCCTTACTCCGACTTGTACTTGTCGATGCCTCACGGAGCGCGCACCTTGACCGGGCGGTCCGAGGGGAGTTTGCGACCTGCCTTAACGGTAGAGCGTGGTTAGCGGATTCCGCAGTCGCCGATGGAAACCGAGATCTGGGGAAGATCCCTTCCGGCGGTGCCTCCGCCCTTAGGGCGGTTGCAATCGCAAGGCCAAGGTGTACTAGCCCGTACCTATGCCGGGGCAACAACTCGGATCCACCGAGGCCGCTAGAAGGCCACCAAACAAAGAACTTGCCTCTGGGGACGGCGTCGTCCGAGGTCCGGGACTGCGTGGCCTTCGGGCGCGGTAATGGCCCTCGTGATTACGGATGTAACCCGAATTCAAATTACTGTGAAAGAACATTTCCGCGAGAAAATTGAAACATGTTCCACCCGCACAGCACGCTGATCCGCTGCGCTGATTACTATCTTGTAAGTAGCCCGTTCGAGCCATTCCCACCTAACCTGAAAGCCGTTAGGCTGTTTGTGAGCAGACTTCGGGGGAGGGCTGTTCGACGAGCGTCCCATGACTCTATGAGTCTGGGACGTTTTCGTTTTTGCACGGATTTGTAGCGCCGGCGCTACTTTTTCGGGTCGCATCCTGCGTCCACATTTGGAGACCGAACTGCGATATGGTTAGCTGGTGAAGCTCGCTTCCCTGATTGCCGGGTCGGTTTCTCTCTTGCTGGCACTGCTGCCGGCCGTGGGGGCGAACCCGACTCTTGATGTCCACGCGATTGCTCAGGCCGTGGACAACCGGTACAACCACCTGCAAACTCTGCAAGCTGAGTTCACTGAAACCTACCGGGGCGCTGGCATCGAGCGAACCGAATCTGGCTCCCTCTGGCTGAAAAAACCCGGCAAGATGCGCTGGGAATATCGTTCTCCCAAAGAGAAGCTTTTCCTGAGCGATGGCAAGGACGCATGGTTTTATCTTCCAGGAGATCGCCAGGTGCGGCGCAGTTCGGTAAAGAAGCTGGATGATTTGCGCTCTCCCCTGGGATTTCTTTTGGGGAAGACACGGCTGGAAAAGGAGCTGGACGGCCTGTCGGCGGCCCCCGACGTGACGCCTACGACCGCAGGCAACGTGGTGCTGCGAGGCGTACCCAAGGCAATGGCCGACCGGGTCAACGAAGTTGTGCTGGAGATTACACCGGATTACCACATTGCGCGCATCCAATTTGAGGAGGCCGATGAGTCGGTAACCGAGTACCGCTTCAGCGAGCAAAAGGAGAATGCTGGAATCGCCGACCAGCTCTTTCGCTTCAGTCCTCCAGCCGGAGTTGAGGTCGTGGATGGAGACTTTGGCCAGTAAAATTGTAGTGCTATTTTTATCATATACTTACATGGTTTTGTGAAAGCCTCAGTTGCGGTGTAAGCCGGGTGTTACCAGAGGTACCTCTAGAGGGCAGCCATTAGGGCATATTCACGCCAGGTTCATGATTCCGAATGCTAGACTTGGGAGGGAAGAGGGGTAACAGGACAGGGGCATGGCCCAATTTCTGGTAAAACTCGCGGACGATCGCGGTCACCTGGCACAGCAGGTGGAGCATGGTTACTCGGAGTCCGAGGTCCGGGAGCGCTTCGTGCAGCAGGGTTACCTGGTCTATTGGGTAAAGCCCCGAGGACTGTTTTCCGGAGGCAAGCTGCAGCTCGGGGGACGGAAGGTCAAGCAAAGCCAGTTCGTGATCTTTAACCAGCAGTTTCTGACCCTGATCAAGGCAGGACTGCCTATCCTGAACTCTCTCGATCTGCTGATCAAGCGGCAAAAAGACGCGAATCTGAAGTCGCTGCTGGCGAATGTTCGTGAGCGGGTGAAGAGTGGCGAATTGCTGTCTGACTCGTTCGCGGCTCAAGGTGTGTTTCCTCGGATCTACACCACTACGCTGATGGCAGGGGAGAAAAGCGGCAACATGGAGGAAGTGCTTGGCCGGTACATTGCCTTCCAGCGGCTGGCGCTGACTTTCAAGAAGAAACTGGCCGTGTCTCTGGTGTATCCCGCGCTGCTGGTGACGATGGTGCTGGTCATGCTGGTATTTCTGGTGACCTACGTTGTGCCCGAATTTGCCACACTCTTTGAAAACCTTAATGCCCAGCTGCCCGCGATTACGATATTGATGTTGGCGGTGGGGACCAGGGCACAGAGGTGGGCTCCCTATCTCGCTATAGCAAGCGTCGTGGCAATCGTACTGTTCTGGCGCTGGAAGAGCACGGACCGCGGCGCCGAGCGCCTCGATTCGATCATCTTGAAGATGCCCATGCTGGGGGACATCTGGTTGAAGTATCAAGTGGCGAATTTCTCCCGCATGCTTTCGACTTTGCTGGCCGGCGGTTTGCCGCTGGTGCCCTCGCTCGAAACCGCAGGTGCGTCCATGAGCAGCCGGCGAATTCTTAACGGCGTCGCGGAAGCTGCCACCCGGGTGCGTGAGGGTCAGACGCTCTCGGGCAGCCTGGAACAACAGAAAATGTTCCCTGATCTTTCGGTCGAAATGATCGAAGTCGGCGAATCCACCGGGGCCCTGCCGGCCATGTTGAATTCGGTGGCTGAATTCTATGAGGAGGACGTGCAGACCGCGCTGGGAGCGACTATGGCGCTGATCGAGCCGGTGATTCTGATTGTGATGGCGGTGTTCGTCGGCGGAGTGTTGATTTCGCTTTATCTGCCGATCTTCTCATTGGGCGCGAATATTCATTGACGGGGGTTGGCCATGGTCACGGGCGAGTCGCCCGCGACCACATGAAACCGGACCGGAGTTTGCAGGAAGATCTTAGGAAGTGCAAGAAGATTTGGAATGGCAAAAATGGCGGAAACCAAACCCATAGTCGCGCACGGGGGGAATGGCGGGGCACGCCTCACTCCCGCTCCCCACGTGGACGATCAGGCCAAGGCCCAGGACATAGCCCGGCGCTATCGCTGCGAATTCGTTGACCTGCACAATTTCCAGCTTCACCACGATCTGTTCAAAAAGATTCCGGTAGACCTGATGTTCCGCTATCACTTCGTGCCTCTCGACGAGACCGAAGACGGACGCCTGTCCATCGCCATCGCGGATCCCAGCCAGCTGATGATGATTGACGAGATCAGCCTGCTGCTGGGGAAGCGCATTCTCACCAAGGTTTCCACTCATGCGCAGATCGGCGAAATCCTCAAAAAGACCGAGCAGTCAAAGCGGGTGCTGGAAGAAGCCAGCGAGGGTTTCACTCTCGCGGTGGTATCGGAAGACGAAGCCGGCGGCGAAGACAGCATCTCCATCGACCGGCTGACCGCGCAGGGCGACATCAGCCCGATTATCCGCCTGGTGGATACCACGATCTTTACTGCCTTGCAGCGGCGGGCCAGTGACATTCACATCGAAACCCGCGATGATTCGGTGTGCATCAAGTTCCGCATTGACGGCGTGCTCACCCAGGCCATGCCGCCCATCGGCAAGGAGCACCACTCCACCATCATTTCGCGTATCAAGGTGATGAGCGAGCTGGATATTTCCGAGCGCCGCGTGCCCCAAGATGGCCGCTTCCGTGTGAAATACGGGAGTCCGGAGCGCCCCATCGATTTCCGCGTGTCCATCATGCCTTCGATTCACGGTGAGGACGCGGTACTGCGGGTACTCGACAAAGAGTCGATGAGCGAGAAGTTCCACAAGCTAGTGCTCGACGTGGTGGGCTTTGACCCCGATGACTTGAGAAAATTCCGGCGCTACATCGCCGAGCCCTACGGGATGGTGCTGGTGACGGGCCCAACCGGTAGCGGCAAAACCACAACGCTCTATGCCGCCGTCAGCGAGATCCGGACCGAAGAAGACAAGATCATCACCATCGAAGATCCGGTGGAATATCAGATTCGTGGCATTACCCAGATTCCGGTCAACGAAAAGAAGGGTCTCACTTTCGCCCGCGGACTGCGCTCCATCTTGCGCCACGATCCGGACAAGATCATGGTGGGCGAAATCCGCGACACCGAAACGGCGCAGATCGCTATTCAGTCAGCCCTCACCGGCCACCTGGTGTTCACCACCGTGCACGCCAATAACGTGGTTGACGTGATTGGCCGCTTCCTCAACATGGGCGTCGAGCCTTACAACTTCGTTTCCGCGCTGAACTGTATTCTGGCGCAGCGCCTGGTTCGGCTGATCTGCGAATCCTGTCGTACGGTAGTGCACTACCCTTCCGAAGTGCTGGAAGCCAGCGGGCTCGATCCCGGACAGTGGTCGCAGGTTCCGTTCTACGAAGGGCAGGGTTGCATCGAGTGTGCGGGTACGGGGTTCCGGGGCCGGACGGCCATCCATGAGCTGCTTGATCTGAGCGATCGCATCCGCGAGATGATCCTGGTGAAGAAACCAACTTCGGAAATCCGCCGTGCTGCCCGCGAGGAAGGCATGCGCTTCCTGCGCGAGTCGGCCCTCGACAAAGTCCGGCTGGGCATGACTACGCTGAAGGAAATCAACAAAGTCACATTCATCGAAAACATGCGGTAGAGCAGTCGTCGGTCGTCAGCCTAAACCCCTTGGATTGGCTGACGACTGAAGACCGACGACTGACGACTTGGTGCAGTGCCCTTCCGGTTATTGCAATTGCACGCTCAACCGCGTTTTACTTGTAGGATCGATAGATACTCATGAGCCGTGTACCCCATTCTGGATCCCAGCCGAAGCTGGCCTGTGAAATTTCTGCTGACCGCGTGCTGGCGGGCCGGGTCTCCGAAAACGGGGGCCACACTCTTGAAGCCTGCGCGTCGAGCGAACTCGCGCCCGGCAGCGTGGTTCCCGACCTGATCGAGACCAACCTGCGGCAACCGGACGCGGTATTTGAAACCGTCCGCGACACCCTGGGCAGCGTCGGCGGGCGTTCGCGGGACGTGATTGCCGTCCTGCCCGATGCCTCGGTCCGAGTGGTGCTGCTCGATTTCGAGACCCTGCCTTCCAAGCGCGACGAAGCCGAAAGCGTAGTCCGTTTTCGGCTGAAGAAGTCTTTGCCCTTCGACGTCGAAAAAGCCAGGGTTTCCTACCATGTGCAACCGTCGAACACCGGCGTGCGTGTGATCGCGGCCGTGGCATTGGCCAATGTCGTCGATGACTACGAAGCAGCTTTTCGCCAGGCCGGTTACGAGCCCGGTGTGGTCATGCCTTCCATGCTGGCGGCGCTGGGAGCGGCGGATGCACCCAAGCCATCCCTGGTCATTAAGGTGGACGCTCGCACCACCAGCATCGCCATCCTGGATCGTGACCAACTATTGCTGTTTCGCACCTTGGAAAATACGCGAGGCGTGACCATTACCGGCGAGCAACTGGCGGAAGAGGTCTACCCTTCGGTGGTATTCTTTCAGGACACTTATCAAATGAATATTGGCCAGATCTTTGTGGCTGGTCTGCCTGAATCGGGCGGCGCCGCACCCGCGCTGCGCGCCCAGACCGGAGCCCAGGTCACCGACCTGGTGAATCCCTCGCAACTTGGCAGGAGCGTCGGTTCGATTCCCAAGTGGAGAATGGCGGGCGTCGTGGGGGCATTGCTTTCCTGATATGCGCGTTGACATCAATCTCGCCACTCGTCCCTACGAGGACTCCGGACCCCTGTGGTTGCGCTGGGGCGGAGCTTTGGCGGCGCTGAGCCTTTTCACCCTGATTCTGCTTTATAGCGCGCTGTCGGGCTGGGCCGCCGCAAGGAAGGATCACGGACTGATCGAGCAACGCCAGCAGCAGATTGCCGCCCGCGACCTGCAGAAAGCCAAAGCGGAAGAAACGCTCAATCTGCCGGCCAATCGCGGCACCCGCGACCGGGCCGAGTTTCTCAATGATCTGTTTCTGCGCAAGGCCTTCTCCTGGACCAAGGTATTTGAAGACCTAGAGCGAGTAATGCCTCCGCGGCTGCACGTGGTTTCCATCCATCCCGACAAAGCCTCCGACAATCAGTTAAAGATCAAACTTGTCGTCGCGGGAGAATCTCGCGACCGCGCCCTTGAACTGGTCCGCAAAATGGAAGGTTCCCAACGCTTCCGCCAGACTCAGATCGAACAGGAGTCGACCCAGGCAGGACAGACGCCGGGCGACAATGTGCAATTTGATATCAGCGCTCTGTACGTGCCCGATTTCGCCGACACAGATACAGATAAGGCGGACAAAGATAAACCGGACATGGACAAGACCGGCACGGCCAAGACCCATACGGCTAAGATCGACCAGCAGGAGGCGCACTGATGCGCGAAGTCCTCGACATCCGGAAGAAGGCGAAGATAGCGATTGTGGCTCTGGTGGTGGTGGACATCGCTGCCGTGGTCCTGCTGTTTTCTCCGCTGGTTGGATCGGAGCGCTCGCGCCGGGAACAACTGGACCAGTTGTGGCAGGAGTTGCAGCGCAAGACCCATGAGGCGGAACCGCTCAAGGACGTCGACAAGAAGATCGCCCTGGCCAGCCATCAGATTGATGACTTCTACAAGACCCGGCTGCCCTCGCAGGACTCTGCGATTTACGAAGAACTGGGAAAAGTGGCAAAACAAAACGGTGTTCGCATCGGACAGATTCGCTCCAAGGCGAAGGACACCGACCCGATTGGCTTGCGTCCGGTGGAGATCGATGCGGATTTCTCGGGAGACTACCTCCAACTGGTGCGCTTCATCAACTCGCTGGAGCGCGACCCGGTATTTTTTATTATCAACAGCGTTGAGCTGGGGGGCGAGCAGGCGGGAGTGGTTCGCCTGCAATTGAAGCTGGAAACTTATCAGAAGGCGAGCGGATAGATGCGGCTGGGCACGGAAAATCGTAATAAGACGATAGCAGCCATCGCCCTGATGGTAGTAGCGGTCGTGTTTGTGGTCGTGCGTCTGATCCCCGATTCCCCGGCAGCAGCGAAGACTCCCACTCCGGTCGTGGTCCCGCCACCGGGAACTCGCCGGATCGTGACCGTGAGGGCGCCAGGGAAGAAACCCGCGGTCAGCGCCGAGGTGCGTTCGCTTGATCCAACCCTTCGATACGACTGGCTGAAGGCCAGCGAAGACACCAAGTATCAGGGCGCCGGGCGAAACATCTTCCGGGCCGAAGTGGAAATTCCAAAACCGATCGTGCCGGTCCACATCGCGGCCCCTGTAGTTCCGCAGGGACCACCTCCGCCGCCGCCCATCAATCTCAAATTTTTTGGTTTCGCCAACAAACCGGGCGAGGCGAAGCGGATATTCCTCTCTCAGGGTGAAGATGTGTTCATTGCCGGGGAGGGCGATATTGTCGATCGCCGTTACAGGATTCTCCACATCACGCCGGTTTCGGTGGAAGTGGAAGATGTGTTGAACAACAACCGGCAGAGTATTCCGTTGACGCAGGGTTAGCCGTTGGTCATTCGTCGTTGGTGGTTGGCCCCTTCCCCGGCTGCTCGGTTTCGGGAGAGACAGCGGGATGCTAAGGACCGACGACGATCGCCCAACGACGAGCAGCTCTATGACGGACCATCTTAACGATTACCGATCTCACTCGGCTGCCCGCCGTTCGGAGCGCGGCTACATCCTACTCATGCTGATGTTGTTCGTTGCCCTGCTGGCGATTGCCGCGGGCGCTCTTGCTCCCAGCATTGCCTTTCGGGTGAAACGCGATCGCGAGGAAGAGATGATCCATCGTGGGGTGCAGTATTCGCGTGCGCTGCGCCGCTTTGTGAAGAAAACCGGACGTTACCCCAGTCGCATCGAGGAGCTCGAAAATACCAACAATATCCGCTTTCTGCGAAGACGCTACAAGGACCCCATCACCGGCAAGGACTTCAAATTACTGCACGTGGGAGAGGTGCAACTCGCGAGTTCGCCGGGTATCGGCATAGGCGTTGCCGCCAGCGAGATGGGGGCTAAGGCTGCGACCGCCGGAGGAGCCGCAGCGCTTCTCGGAGCAGCCAGTAGCATGATGGCAGGAGCCGCCGCCCAAGCCACGCCAGTCATGCCTCAGACCCCATCTGCTGATGCCGGCGCCGACGCGTCCGGCGACTCGGGAAAAAACGCTGGTGCCGGCGGCGATCAGTCCAAGCCCGACTCCAGCCAGCCGGGTGGCGGAACTGCCGGCAGTCAGTTGACCAGCACAGTCTTCGGGGGAGGCCCGATTGTCGGTGTGGCCAGCATCAGCAAGGCCAAGACGGTTCGCGAGTTCAATCACAAGAATCATTACAATGATTGGCAGTTCATCTACGATCCAACCATGGATCGCGGAGGCCTGATCATGACCCCGGCCCAGCCCGCATTGCAGGTGTCGGCTCCGCCGCTGCAGCAGAACTCATCCGGCTCCAACAATTCCTCTGGATCGTCGAGTCCCTTTGGCGGAATGCAGAGCGCGCCTCCGGCCCAGCAGCCCCAGGCACCACCACAATAAGCATCTGCCGACGGACAGGCATGAGTATGACGGGCTGGGACGCCCGTCTTCCCCTTGTGCTTCTATCTGTCTGGCACGGGCGTCTGGTTTTGCGCATCGACGACGCGCTCCATTTCGATCACGCCGACCCATTGGCCGTGGCGGGTTTCGGTGTAAACCAGATTCCCGCCCAGGATTTGAGCCGCCGCCACCGGGGGCACATCGCGATGGTAGTCGAAAAATCTCGCCTTCCACTCCTGCCACAAACGCCAGTGCTCCGACAGGGGATGGGCCGGTTCATATTTCGTGGAGAACACAAGAGCCACCTCGAAATCCGGGCCGGCTCCGTTCGAGTGAAGATCGGCCGCGGACATCAGCTGTTCGACAGCGAAATGTTCAATACGCACCACCTGCATGGGACGCGTGACGTAGCCTAAATATGGATGCGTCAATTCGTCACTGGCCGGCCACGCGGTGAGTACGCGCGCCATGGGATAGCGCGCTTCCAGATATTCTTCGGCGTGCTGGTGCAAGCGGATGTAATCCCGATAGGCCAGGTTGTCTTCCGGAGCAAACCCGTAGGGTGGATTGACAAACCAGCCCGCCACGAACATCAGGCCTATGATCGCGAGCACAGCACGGGACAGCGGCATCCTGCGCCAGAGAGTGGAGACGCAGACCAGAACGACCAGCGGCACCGCCGGCAGCATGTAGCGCGCCAGCTCGGCACCTCCTACGGTCGCCATAGCGACAACGTAGGCCACGATCACCGAGAGCATGCCGAACTGGATGTCCAGTGCGATGCGGGGACGCTCGCCACCCGGGCCGTGCAACGGAGGGAGCCACATCGCGAAGAGAGCGGCCGCAGTCAGCATCAGCAAGTGGAAGTAGCCGGCAATTTGCCACAGCCGGACCAGCAGGGCGAGAAGTATCCGGAGGGGATTGAGCGTGGCCTTGACGTTGTAGCGAAAGAACTCGGGATTCCCGAAAACAAAGCCGGTCTCCCTGTAGTGGAAGCCGTACCAGCCGGCGAGAAGAAGGAGGGGGAATAGAAGCAGAATGGAATTTCGGGTCTTGCGCCCAAGCGACCTGTCGCTACCTTTCACGAGCACCAGGGGCGATAGAACATCCCATGCGAACAACGCCAGCGGCGCCAGAATTGCGGTTTCCTTGGTTAAGGTGGCGAGCGAGAACCAAAGTGCCATTTCCCATCCCCGGCCCTTCACGTATGCGTGAACACCCCAAAAGGTTAATCCTGCGGCTGCCAGATCGAGGTGGACGAGAGAGCTTTGCGCGAAGAAGACGGGATACACTGCCGTCAAGATTATGGTCGTCACCGCGACTTCGGTGTTGGCAACGGTCTTCGCCAACCGGAACAGGCCAAGCAGAGTAAATGCGGCAGCCATAAGCATGGCAGTCCGTGTCACAATTGGCGCGAAGCCCGCCAGTTTCCACCACAGTGCGAGATAAGCCATCAGCAGCGGCGGGTGAGCGTTGGAGACAGTAGAATGCGGAATCGGGCTCCCGCTCAGCAACAGGTCGCGCGCTGCCGGAACGTAATAGCCAGCCTCGTCCCAGAAATACGGCAGGCGCAGCAGGTTGGCGTGCAGCGCCAGAAGCGCGGCAAAACTCAGAACGAACACCAGCGCGGGATGGGGCCCGCGCGAAGATTGGTCACTGAGTGTCAAGAGTTATAGAAGCTGGGTCGTGCATCAGTTTGATGCGGTTCCCCCATCATCCCCAGCACCGCAAGGCTGTCAACCTGAGCGCAGTATTTCGTCCCGCGAAGCGGATGAAAGCAAGCGAAGGACGCGTGCATTCCGCGCCGTCCTCACATGCTGTGTCGGCTCAAAGTCCAGAGTGAAAGCGTATCACCAGATCGGGCAGGGTTTTGGCGCCGCTATCGTCCCGCAATACACAGATCCTTCGTTGGGAACCCTTCGCCTTGCGAAGGACTCCGCTTCCTCAGGATGACAGGGAAATCCACCGGCCGCTTAGTGCACCGGCCCGGGAGTCATCATACGCGGATCCAGCTTGATCTCTCCGAACGTGCTTTCGTAACCGGCCACGTTTTGCTGCAGGATGCCCGACAACGCCTTGGCCTGCTGCGGACTCAGGTAAATGCCCTGAAAATTATTGACCTCCACCTGGGTCTCACTTTGCTGCTGCAACGTGCCGAAGACGAGGAAGAAATCCCAGACGTTCACCCGCACCTGCACGCTGTTGGCATAGCTCTCGCGATAGTCGGAAGTATTGGTCAGTTTGATGTTGGGCTGATTTGGGATCGACATAGGAAAATTAGTGTAGCGGGATTGCAGCGGTGAAACAACGCCGCTCGTGGCGACCAGGCGTTAGCATCCGCTGCTGTAAGGCCAAGTGCATCAGTGACCTAGGCCAGGTCTCCGGCAAATCAGGTGGTTGCGGTAATGGCTATATCGCGACATCTCCAACGCTGCCGAAGGCCTGCCACCGCGTTCGGCTCGGGAACGACAGGGTGGCAATAGTGGCCAGGAAAAGCGTGGAACTGCTGACGCCTACCGCATTTTTCCGGTCAGATCATTGGTGGTCGGCGGGTGGTCAGCGATCCCGAAATGGGACGATCCGCTATGGGCTATCGGCCAAATCGCCCGCCGGTAGCGGGGTTTGGGACTGCCTGTGGAAAACTTTTCGCCAGATTTTTGCTAGTATTCCCGGGCCGCTACTTCATCGAGCCCAATGGTTCTGTCCGAGTCCTGATGGGACTCGGGAAATACTGTTTGCAGCAACCGCCTCGGGTTCCAGTTCCGTCACGTCTCGCTGCCTTATGGACGTGGCGTTAGGTTTTCATCATAGGAAGTAAATAGGCGGAGTAGTCCACCTGTGCCCTGCTTTACGGGTAGACAACCGCTGGGTATCGAACTGGCACGTTGAGCACAAATCTTCAAGAGCTCAGCAATCGGAAATTTTGAAACGCTCCTAGGCCCCCGCTGTCCCTCTGGCCAAAAAGGGATTGGTTCGCCATTCCCTATCCCCTATACGAGAGAGAGATTTTTCCATGATGAGGGCGCTCGTTTTAGTCTTTGCAACTCTTTTGCTCGCGAACACTACATTGCTTGCGAGCGGGCCGACCTTTGTGCAGGTAAAGTCTGCGACCCCGCAGACGGCGAGCGGGTCGGTGGCAGTGACCTATCCAGTGGCGCAGACGGCGGGGAACTTAAACATTGTGGTGGTGGGGTGGAACGACACGACGTCGACGGTGAGTATGGTGAGCGACAGCCTGGGGAACAACTATGCGCTGGCGATCGGACCGACGACCGGGACGGGGTTGAGACAGTCAATCTATTACGCAGCGGGCATCAAGGCGGGCAGCAATACGGTAACGGTGAGGTTTAACCAGGCGGCCGCGTATGTGGATATCCGGGCGCTGGAGTATAGCGGACTGGATCCTGCTAGTCCGCTGGATGTGAAGGCGGGAGCGGCGGGCAGCGGGACGACCGCGAGCAGTGGTGCGGCCACGACCACGTCAGCGAACGACTTGATCTTCGGGGCGGGAATGACCATCGCGCGGTTTTCAGCAGCGGGAGCGGGATTTATTTCGCGGATCATAACCACCCCGGACGCGGACATCGCGGAAGACAAGACGGTCAGCACTACGGGAAGCTACAGTGCGACAGCGCCAAACAGTTCGGGGAGCTGGGTGATGCAGATGGTTGCCTTCCGCGCCAGCGGAACCGGCGGAGGAGGTTCGAGTAATCCGGCGCCGACGGTGAGTGCGATCTCGCCGAATACCGGCACAGCAAATGGCGGCACGGCGGTGACCGTCACGGGTGCAGGTTTCCTGTCGGGAGCGGCGGTAACGATCGGCGGCACGACGGCGACGGGCGTGACCGTGGTGAGCAGCACGTCGATAAAGGCGACAACTCCGGCGCACGCCGCAGGAGCGGCCGACGTAGTAGTGAAGAATACGGATAACCAGACGGGCGCCTTGAGTGGCGGCTACACTTACACTTCAGCCACGGGCGGCGGGTCGGGAGCTCCGGCCGGCGCAACCGTCTACGATGACTTTTCGAAGGGTTCGCTCGACACTTCTAAATGGATCCCCTCCAACTGGGGCGCCCCGGGCGGAGGCAAGTTCGTTCCTTCGTATCTCGACTTCTCCACCGGGATGCTGCGCATCAAAGTCACGCAGACCTACAACTCGAGCGGCGGGATCGCCTCGGTTGGCGGCGAGCTGCAATCCAAGAATGCCCTCGGCTTCGGAACCTATGAGTGGGTCATGCGCGCTGCTTCGACTTCCAACACGCCCACGGGATCCGGCTACACCGTCTCCGGCCAGATCAGCTCGGGCTTCATATATGTGAACAACTCACAGACCGAGATCGACTCCCCGGAGATCGAAGGACAGAATCCCGGCACCCTGTGGTGGACCAGCTGGATTGGGGTAAACAAGAAGCAGTACACCTCGACGCAAGCGCCCTTCGCCCCCGAGAAAGGCTTCCACTCCTACAAGTGCGTGTGGACGAACACTTCAATCAAGTTCTACGTTGACGGCGTGCTGGTGTCCACGCACACCGGCGTAGTTCCGCAAACCCCGGCGTACGCCATGATCAACCATTGGGGGACGAACAGTACGGGCTGGGGTGGCCTCGCGACTCCCAACATCACCCGCTACATGTTTGTGCGGAGTTTTAGTTTCGTGCCGGCGAAATAGAGCCTGGCCTGGGGTGCTGCCCCACTCTTCGCCAACAAAAACGCGAGGCGTGGGGCCAACCCCGGCGCTTTGGTCACGGCCGCTTATCGCGCCGATCGCCAAATTCTTCGACCGGACGACTCTTGTACGCCCGTGTTGGCTCTCTCATCGCAGTATCGGTATAAGCAATCGCGATGACGAAAAAACGGTGTTGAAGGAACTGGTGCCCACGCTTGCGTGTCTGAATTCAAGCGGCGAGGGTCGGTCTGCGTTTTGGTCGTCCGTAGTGAGATACAACCGGAGCTTGTGACCAGCTCGAAAGCGTCGGGCATTGGGTACTAGCGGAATCCGATAGCTCACCTTCTCTCGAATCGGCACAGCTTCGAAGGCCCGGCACGGCAGAAACGGGGCGCCACGCTTGCTCGCGACCTCGTCCACTCCCCGCAAGCTGGACCGGAGGTAGCCCGCTGTGACATTGATAGCGTTCTCGTTTTCGTTTTCATCGAATCCCACATCCTGTAAGACTGCGATGAAGGCTGTGTCTGGTGCGGTGCAGGCGGCATCCAACTGCAGTTCGATCGGACCGATCAGGTCCAAATCGTGTGTCAGCGACGTAGTAGTCCAGTGCAGGAACGCCGGAGGGTCCGTTTCGCTCGGGTGTGGGCGATTGAGACCACCGCCAAGGTTCATGTAAGTTCTCGAACCCGCTTCTCCTTCGTCCTCACTGAGACTTCCGTCGGCTCGCAATGTATAGGCATGATGCGAAGCTTGGCGAATCGGCCAGGCATCGCTGGTTCGCCAGCCCTCTGCCTCAGGCAAGATGTAACGGAAGTGCGGGCCATCGAGAACGCCTGTGTCCTGCTGCTTGAGCCAATGATCGAACCAGGCAATCGCCTCGATGTGAAGACTCTCCCATGGCCAGGCGAGGCCGTGCGGTCCCATCATTGCAACCCGCAAATGCTTGCTGTTCGTCAACCGCTCGTAGGCCGTGAAGGTGTGCGGTAGATGAAGGGGCACGTTCTGCCAGTCGCATCCCATATAGACTGGCACCTCGACGCGATCGAGCAGCGGAAGCAAATTTCTGTCCTCCCACCAGGCATCACGAAACGGATGTTCAGCGGCAATGGCGCGCCAGAGATCGTCCCAAGGGTGGGGATCGTGGTGCAGGTTGAGCAAAACCTTAAGGCCGGCGATCGCAGCTTCCCCGTTTGCGGTCTCGAACTTCTTGTGGATGGCGGGGGTGAGGAGGAGTGCACGCATGGCCTCCATCAATTTGCTGCGCCAGAGCTTGTTGGTATGCCCGGATGTCATTCCAATCATGTAGAGGAACGGAGTGAGAAAGCCGCTGCTCAACAGTCCATGATGGGTCGCCGACTCATAGAGGTCAAATGTCCCAGCAATGGGCATGATGGCTTTCAGATGCGGAGGTCTTTCAACTGCAGCTTCCATCTGCGTTCCGGCGAAATAACTGATCCCGATCATGCCGACATTGCGGTTCGGCCAGGATCGTTGCGCAGCCCACTCGACCAGGTCGTACATATCACGGCGTTCTTGCCCATCAAAGAAACCGAAGGTGCCGCCAGACCCGCTGGTGCCCCTGCAATTCGCAATGACATGAACATAACCACGGGGAACGAAGAAATCGCTGGCGCCAGCTTCAATGAAGCCCGCCGGCGCACCCAGGTTTTGAATCTGCCGCGGATAGGGAGAGGCGGCAACTAATACCGGATACCTACCGGGTTCGGCCGGACGATGCACGTCTGCCAGTAGCGTAACTCCATCACGCATTGGCACCTCAACGTCGTCATCGTGTGCCATCGTGTATCTAGGCTGGGACAGGTTGCGATATTCACGTCCAGTGGTTTGCGGGCCGTTAAGTCGACGTTGACCGGGCTCTATCCCGGACGATGGAACGTTGGTCATGCTCTTTCTCCTGGGGCGGATCCGATGCCGGGTGCCCCACACATTCGCACATTCGCGAATGTGTGGGTCGCGGCAGAATAGGGGAGGCGAGAGATCACAATCGAAACTCGATGGATAGGTAGGCTAACCATGCATCCACTGGACATTTATTCTACCCGCGATTTATGACGCAAGCCGTACACACCGCCCACGCATCGCAGAGTGCGCGATGTGTGGGCACCCGGCCACTTATTGCCGTTTCTTGTTTTCGTCCTGCTTGACTCGCGCCTTCACGATTTTCTTTATGAGTGCAGTGGGCAACGGCTTGTCCACCGGGAAGTGGATACTTCCCTTGGAGGTAGAGAAGCCCTTCAGTTCGTCCTTGAACTCTTCGATAACCGAGGCAGTCGGAAATAGGCTGCAGTGGTATGAAAATGCGGCGAACCACACCAGGATGTTTTTGCGCTTGAACGCAGGAATTTTATAACTGATGGTCTCGGTAGCGTCCGATGGTAGTGCGGACCGAATCGCCACCCGCATCTTTTTCAAAGTGCTGCGGGCAGGCTCCGGAACTCCCGCCAAGTATTCATCAACGCTTTGGGCAGCGCCAAACTTCGCCTTTTTCATGCGGGCCATGTTACGAAAGCCGCTACTTCAAGTCCATTCCCCAGACCATCTCGGTTTTTTCAGAGAATCCGCCGCTGTCGGCCGCCTGCCTCCTACCTTTCGCAAAAAACGCGAAGCATGAGGCACCCTCGGTTGGGCGGTGCCGGCCACTCGACCGACCGGACCTTGATTTGGGGTCGAGCAAAAGATTGAATGTTTTGCACCTTTCGGGAATGGTACCTTACACAAATCCCAGGAATGCTATCGGTGCAATCGAAGATGCCAATCAGCAGGCGTGAGTTCATCGGCAGAATAGCGCAGGCAGGCGGTTACGGTGCTGCTTTCATGACCATGCACTCGCTGGGACTGCTGGGCGTGGTTGAGACCGAGCAGCGGAAGGACTTTCCGCTACCGCCCTCGACCGGGCGCGGGACGAAAGTGATTATTCTCGGCGCCGGGATTGCCGGACTGGTCTCCGCCTACGAGATGCGGCGGGCTGGTTTCAACTGCACCGTGCTGGAAGCGCGGGAGCGTCCCGGCGGACGCAACTGGACCCTCCGTCAGGGGTCGAAACTGCTCTTCAATGACGGGAGGTCGCAAGATTGCACCTTCGACCAAGGAAATTATTTCAACTGCGGCCCGGCGCGTCTGCCCTCCGTACACAAGACCATGTTGGGTTATTGCAACGAGCTGGGAGTTGACCTCGAGGTCGAGGTAAATTCATCGCGCAGCGCGCTGCTGCAGAACGACAACGTCTTTGACGGCAAGCCCATCCGCCAGGCGCAAGCTATCAATGATACTCGCGGCCATGTGGCCGAATTGCTGGCCAAATGCGTGCAACAGGGGGCGCTCGATCAGCCCCTTACGCAGGACGACCACGCCGTGGTGATGGAATTTCTGAAGTCCTATGGCGCTCTGGGAAAGAATTACGAATACAACGGCTCCCCGCGTTCCGGCGACCGGCAGTTGCCCGGGGCGGGCGATCAGGTTGAAATCCCTCGCGCTCCACTTTCTTTCTCAGAGCTGCTCAAGTCGCAATTTTGCGTGCCTATGCTTTTTGAAGAAAGGCCCGACATGCAGGCCACTATGTTCCAACCCGTTGGCGGCATGGACCGGATACCTTACGCGTTCGCACGTTCTTTGGGCAAAGTGGTCCGGTATAACTCGCCCGTTACCGAAATCAGAAAAACAACCGACGGGGTCCGAGTGTTGTACCGCAAAGGAGAATCCGGCCCGATTGAATCCATCGAGGCGGCCTATTGCATTTGCGCGATGCCGCTAACCATTCTCAAGACCATACCGAATGACTTCGCCCCGCGGGTGAAATTGGCAATCGAGGACGCCACCTACGACTCTGCCTACAAGATTGCGTGGGAGTCGCGGCGCTTCTGGGAGCGGGACGGAGACGAGATTTACGGCGGCATCTCGTTCCTCACGAGCGGTCTCATCAATATGGTCTGGTATCCCAGCGCGAAGCTGATGTCGAAACGCGGAGTGCTCATCTCCGGCTATGCCATGGAGAACTGGATTGAGTTCGGCAAGCTGCCTACCTATGAGGCGAAGATTGCAGCTTCCAAAGCTGCGGTGGAAAAACTGCATCCAGGCAAGAGCAAGGAACTGGAGAAGCCAATCTATATGTCATGGGGCAAGGTGCCTTATAGCCTGGGATCCTGGGTTAGTCGCGGACCCCAGTATCCTTTTGCTGACGACGCACCTTACTATAAAGGACCCTACAGAGAACTCATCGTTCCCGACAATCGGATCTACTTTGCCGGGGACCACTGCAGCCATATTGTCGGTTGGCAGGAAGGGGCGGCCCTGGCAGCCCAGAGGGCAATCACGATGATCGTCAGCCGCGTCAGCCAGTCCTAGCAAGACTTCGTTTGAAGAAGTTTGAGCGTATGCACCACGTAGGGGCGGACGGGTCTAGGCGTTTTGTGCTGGCCTTCTGTTAGTGGGGCCGGATGCGTAGAAACACAATCCCGCCGACGGGGTGTTCGCCATAAGTTGGCTTCAAGGCATCGGGAACGCCGTACCAGGTAAATTGTGCGCCCAGCGCGGTGGAGAGGTGCGGGATGTGCCCAACCTCTCGCTCATAGCCTGCGGTGTAGGCTTGCACTCGAGTAAAATAGCGTTCGTTGAATCCAGCCGGCTCGGGAGTCTCGCCCAGAAGTAGCTCGTTTGTGCGGTCCACATTTTCGAGACGCATCCAGGCGTAGTTTCGTTCGAAAAAGCGCAGAGTCGATTCCAGGAGGTAGCTGTTACCGACGTTGCCCCCAGCCACGTCCTCGTTTCTTCCCCAGAGCAGGAGCGATGCCCAGTTTCCTTTTTGCAGTGGGCGATTGTACTGGACCGACGCGGTCATCCTTCTTACGTCCACACTGGCGACGAGCGCCTCCGGGCTGTGCAGTTGGGCAATCGAATATTGCAGACTCCAGTTCTGGCTGGGGTTGGCCGTGACCCGCGCCGACCACGAGTCAGTGGTTCCGGAATCGATGTTCCAGCGGAATTCGTCGGGCTCGCGTCCATGAAAGCCCGAGGCTTCAAGCCGGAAATCGCGGTAAGTGATGCCCGCGGTGATCACGTCGGCTGCGATGTGAGTAGAGTCCTGAAGATGATGTCCCAGCGGCGCGATCGGATCCTCAGAGGCCGAGGCGCGGTGAGGATACGCTGGCGGTCCCATCGCGGGATCGCCCATGGGCGCGGCGTACACCGACAACAGCGTATGCTCCCCAACCTTATAGTCATACAAAGCGGCCAGCTCCATGAAAAAGTCGTGGGGATGCTGCCCGTCCACGATGGGACGGCTGAAGGCGGTTTCACCCTGCTGGAAAAGCTCCGGGTAGCGCCGGTCGGAAACCGTGGCGGGCTCGAAGCTGAGCATTGTCCGGATGGTCAGCGTGCCGTTGCCGAATTTTCGTTGTGCCATCGGCATCCACCAGTTGGTGGAAAATAGTTTGTCGCCTCCGCGTGGACCGCTCTGCTGGATTTCGCTGAGGAAGGCTTCCCCGTGAAACATCAGCGTCCAACTTCCCCGGGTGGTCATGAGCATCCCAAAAGGAGTGGAGTTAGGTTCGGCATCCGTGCCGGAGGTGGCATGCTGTATCAGAGACTCAACGAGCGAGGCGGACTGCATACTCATCGTTTCCTGGCCCATGCCAGGCATTCCATGCATGGAACCGGATTGCGATTGAGCGGGCATGTCCACGCCATCTCCGCTGGTCTGGCCCGACGCAGGCAAAGCCAACACCACGATGAACGACGCGCTCACGAGAGAGACTACAAATAGTTTCCGCACCGATATCCCCTTGCGCCTCTTGGAAAAAGACCAACGTTTGGGCTATTCAGGCCTAAGGTTGCGCAGAATAAAAAGTTTGTGAGGTTTCTAGACGCGCAGAGGAACCGTATGGGGCGGATCAGGAGACGAGAGGATCAAGCTGTGAAGACAACCCTGAGTCGAGACTGTAATCGGGGCCGGTATCGAAACGCCGGTTGAGGCCAGCGCTGAATACAGGAGCGTTGTAAATGAAGTTTGCAGGACCGCGGAATTGTGTCCGCTTTGGCAGCACCGGTAGCTCACCGGCGGGGAAGCCGGCGGCTTCGCACCATGTTGATGACATCCAGCTGGGGGGGCCGCAGGCCCCGTCATCGCCATACTGTCCTGACCGGCCCACGAAACCGTGGCCATCAGCACTAAGAGCAGGGTCGCGAACACCTTTGAGTAGCGCTTAGCCATCCGGGTTGTTCGATGCGCAAGCCACCGCGCGTGATAACGGCTGAAACGATTTCGACGCTTTAGCAACCTCGTTTAGTGTCCTATGTGCGGTCATGGGAGGTCAAATCGAGGGACATCGGTACTCGTTCTTGCGACGGGAGCAGTGCTAGTCGTTTGCCTCATAGGGCCACACAAAGCCCATGCGGGAGTGGTAGGCACAGAAGGGGCATTCCTTGGGTCAGCCGTGAGTGCCACCTCTGCGGGTCTGGCTCTGGGGACAAGTTCGGCCGATGGATCGAAGTAAGATACCATCCTTCGTTGATACTCTCCTCTGCGAACTAGTCCGCGCCGAGGCCAACGGCAAGCTTTCGCTGTTGGGCCTATTTGGCGACGCTATGCTCGTCCCGAGCATTCCGATCGTCTTGGCGTCACTTGCC
>Ga0137403_10003039_pt1 | contig 20254 bp, 16 predicted proteins | sample CZOMad2_1_16fung_FD_122057 | JGI IMG/M metagenome (GOLD analysis project Ga0137403, IMG submission 122057) | Vadose zone soil fungal communities from Angelo Coast Range Reserve, California, USA - CZOMad2_1_16fungal (Hybrid Assembly) | ecosystem: Environmental > Terrestrial > Soil > Vadose zone...
CAAGTTCAGGTCGGTGGTGGAGAAAGGCTTTGGCTTCTGCGATGTGGTGTTCGGCTGGGACTGCGGCGACCAGGCTTATGATAATGCGGGCTATACGGGCTGGCATACGGGCTATCCGGATGCGGCCACCGTCATCGATATACAGACCTTCAGGCAGATACCCTGGGAAAATGCGATCCCGTTCTTCCTGGCCGACTTCCGCGATGCGCAGCAGAACCCGTTGCCGGTCTGTCCCCGCGGCCTGCTGAAGAGAACGATGCAGCAGGGCCTGGATGAAGGGTTCCTTGCTTTTTTTTCACAGGAGTTCGAGTGGTATAATTTCTCGGGTGCTTCGGGCGCTGGAGGTTCGGGTTCCTGGGGCGCGGCGGGCGCTGGAGGTTCGGGTGTTGCAGGTGCTTCGGGTGCGGGTGGCGGCGCGACGGGTGGTGGTATCGGAGGTGCGGGCACTGGTTCCGCAGGCGGGGGATATGCCGGGACTGGCGTGAATGTGAATGAGCTGAAGCCGATGACCCAGGGCATGTTCGGCTATTCGATCCTGAGGGCTTCGCAGGGGAGCGCTTATTTCCAGGATCTTTTCGATCTGCTGACGAAGTTCGGCGTTCCGCTGGAGGGACTGCATACGGAGACAGGTCCCGGCGTATATGAAGCGGCCATATTATATGCGGAGGTGCTGGAAGCGGCCGATCGCGCCGTGCTTTTCAAGGCGGGCGTAAAGGAGATCGCTCACCGGCATGGCGTCCTGCCTACGTTCATGGCCAAGCCCAATGAGGCCCTGCCCGGATGCAGCGGTCATGTCCACCAGAGCCTCTGGTCAACGGATGGAAAGAAGAATTTATTTTATGATAAGGGAGGCTCTTCGGGCATGAGCGCCCTGATGGAGAGCTATATTGCGGGACAGCTGTTCTGCCTGCCGCATATCCTGCCCATGTATGCGCCTACGGTCAACAGTTATAAGCGCCTCGTTGAAGGCGCATGGGCTCCCACCACGCTGACCTGGGCTATCGATAACCGAACGACGGCCCTTCGTGCCCTGCCGGGGGGAGAGATGTCCACGAGGCTCGAGACCAGGGTAGTGGGTTCCGACTCCAATCCTTACCTGGCGATGGCCGCTTGCCTTGCATCGGGGCTTTACGGTATCCGGAATAAAATGAAACTGACCGTTCCCGCTACGACGGGCAGCGGCTATGCCGATAAGAAGAATGGGGTACTGCCCCGCAATCTCTGGGAGGCGACGCAGGCCATGAAGCAGTCTCCCCTGGCGCGGGAACTTTTCGGGGAAGGGTTCACGGATCATTTTACGGGGAGCAGGGAATGGGAATGGAGACAATTTTCGAAGTCGGTAACGGACTGGGAGCTGAAGCGATACCTGGAGATCATTTAAGATCGACGGCGGCGACTGTTGCGATGGGCGTGGGCGGAAAGATGGTGTGCTGTGGCGGTACCGATGGTTGATTTGTTATGGGCTGGGGCGGCGAGAATTTTAAAAAAAGAAGCGATATGACGGATTATAATGTGATACGGCAATATAATTTTCCGACTACGATCCGGTTTGGCGCCGGGGTTGTTAAGGAACTGGCCGGGCATCTGAAGGTAAACGGATTGATCAGGCCGCTGCTGGTGACGGACCCCATGGTGGCGAAGCTGGACTTCTTTGTACAGATAAAGGATGACCTGGAGGCCCAGGGCATTTTTGTCGCGGTCTTTTCAGAGATCCATAAGAATCCCGTGAAGTCAGATGTGGAGAAGGGGGGAGTGGCTTTCAGGGAGGCGGGCAGCGACTGTATCATCGGCATCGGCGGAGGTGCGGCCATGGATGTCGCGAGGGCTATCGTGCTGCGGATCCATCATCACCGCGACCTGTTCGACTACGACGATCTCATCGGCGGGGATCAGTACGTCACGGAAGACGTCCCTTATTTCATTACGATCCCCACCACCAGCGGTACGGGCAGTGAAGTGGGCCGGAGCGCCATCATCTCCGAAGACGATACCCACCGCAAGCGGATCCTGTTCTCTCCCAAGCTGCTGGCGAAGATCGTATTTGCGGATCCCTTGCTGACCATGGATCTCCCTGCCTTTGTCACGGCGGCAACGGGGATGGATGCGCTCACCCATAATCTCGAGGCCTATCTCGCGAAGAATTTTCAGCCAATGTGCGAAGGCATTGCCCTGGAAGGGGTGGCCCTCATCCACCGGTCGATTGTAACGGCGGTACATTCGCCGGGGCTGGAATCCAGAAGCGAGATGATGATCGCCTCGCTGATGGGCGCGGTCGCCTTTCAGAAGGGACTTGGAGTCGTGCATTCCCTGGCGCATCCCTTGTCTTCCCTGCTGGACACGCATCATGGGCTGGCGAATGCCGTTAACCTGCCTTATGGCATGCGCTACAATATCAAAGGCAGCGAAGATAAATTCCGGAAGATCGCCCGGACGATGGAACTGTCCGGAGAAACGGGGACGGCTGTTGTCGACCGTCTGTTTGAATTGAACCAGGAACTTGGCCTGCCGCTTCATTTACGGGATATCGGCGTCACGAAGGATCATATCGAGGAACTGTCGGATCTGGCTTTTGCGGATTTTTGTCATCCCAATAATCCAAGGCCGGTGAGCCGTGAGGATTTCAAGAAACTTTATACGGTAGCCTTGTAATGGAAACAATGAACCGCCAGGTCCATCTGACCATTAAAAAAGACGAAATTAACAGATGAATATCGGACTGACCTATACGGGTTACGGAGAGAAGCATCAGAACTACGTGAAATGGCTGAAAGGGAAAGATGCAGGGATCAACGTGATCAAGCTGACCTCCGAAGGGGGCAGGGAGCTCATTAAACAATGCCATGCCCTGGTCTTGTCCGGGGGCGTGGATATTCACCCGGAATTTTACGGAGCGGGCCTTGTTTATCCGAAGCAGCCGCGCGGAGGATGGAAGAAAGAACGGGATCTGTTCGAGGGGGAGGTCTTCGGGTTTGCCCTGGATCATAAAATGCCGGTATTGGGCGTCTGCCGGGGATTGCAGCTGATCAATGTATTGCTGAAAGGTACGCTGATCCAGGACCTGGGTGAAAAAGGAGACGAAGTACACGAATGGGAAGGCCAGGATAAACAGCATCCGGTGGAACTGGTAGCAGGCAGTCTGCTCCATGCCATTGCCGGAGAGCTGCGCGGAGAGGCAAACAGCGCCCATCACCAGGCGATCGCTAAGCTGGGGGATGGACTGACCGTCAACTGCAGGGCGGATGATGGCACGATCGAGGGAATAGAATGGACGGAGCCTGCGGACCAATCTTTTATGATCGCTGTGCAATGGCATCCGGAAAGGATGTTTACGAATCAGCTCCCCGACCAGAGCTTATATAGAAACATAAGGGAACGCTTCATTGCGGAAACCGAAAATAACAGGGTATAAAATGAAAATCATCAACCCAGCGACGGAAGACCTTATACAGGAGATACCGGAGGATCACGAGGAGTCCGTCCGGGAGAAATTCCAGGTGCTGAAGAAGGGGCAGCCCGCCTGGGCGGCGTTGCCTGTGGCAAAAAGGATCGCCTGCCTGGCGAGATTCTATGAATTGCTCGAAGAGCAGAAAGATGAACTGGCATCTACCCTTACCCTTGAGATGGGCAAGCCTTTAAGGCAATCTTATAATGAGCTGGCGGGGGCGCGGAGCCGTGTGCGGTACTTCCTGGACCATTCCGCCAGGTGGCTGGAGGATGAATGGGTCGTGGAGGAAGGTGCTACCCGGGAGAAGATCGTTTATGAACCGCTGGGGATCGTTGCGAATATTTCGGCCTGGAACTATCCTTATCTTGTCGGCGTAAATGTATTCGTCCCCGCCCTGATCGGGGGCAATGCGGTCTTTTACAAACCCTCGGAATATTCCACGCTGACGGGACTGCATATCTGCCGCCTCCTCTACCTGGCCGGGGTACCCGAAGATTGTTTTCATACGGTGATCGGCAAGGGCAAGGTGGGGGAATTGCTGCTGCAGCTGCCCCTGGACGGTTATTTTTTTACGGGAAGTTATCTTACCGGTAAATATATCGCGGAAAAAGTGGCCCCCAGGCTGGTGACCTGCCAACTGGAGCTGGGCGGCAAGGATCCTTTGTATGTCATGGATGATGTGGAAGATATCGATAAAGTGGCCGGCGCCGCACTGGAGGGGGTCGTTTATAATAACGGGCAGAGCTGTTGTGCGGTGGAGAGGATCTATGTTCATGAAGCGGTATACGATCGCTTTGTCCGGGCTTATGCGGAGCAGGCGAAGAAGATGGTAGTGGGCGATCCGGTGAACCCGGCTACAGAGATCGGACCTCTCAGCAGGGCTGCTCAGCTCGATTTTTTGCTGGAACAGGTCGGGGATGCCGTGGCGAAGGGCGCGAAGCTGCTGCATGGCGGCAGCCGGGTGGACAGGAAGGGCTATTTCATGGAGCCCACGGTGCTGGTGAATGTGGATCACAGTATGAAGCTGATGACGGAAGAATCTTTCGGGCCGGTGGTAGGCATTCAGAAAGTATCGGGGGATGTGGAGGCCGCGGCCCTGATGGCGGATACGGAATATGGGTTGACGGCTGCGGTATATTCAAAGGATTACGAAAGGGCGGCGGCGATCATGAAGCAGCTGAACACGGGAACGGTGTACTGGAATTGCTGCGACCGGGTGAGCGCTTCCCTGCCCTGGTCGGGGCGCAAGCATTCGGGAATGGGAACTACGCTGTCCTACCAGGGGATACGCGCCTTTGTGCATCCCAAGGCATATCATCTCAGGTAGGGCGGATAGGGATGAGTGTGATGGCGATCGACGGATGGCATAAAAAAAGAGGGCAATAGAAATTGCCCCCGCGCCACAAGCTTTGTGACCATTCAAAACTAATATATAAAAATAACGTAATGTCGATTAAACCCCTTAGTTAACTGTCAAATTTACCATTCCTGTACAAAATTACAAATTTTTCGGGACTCTCATTTACCGTTTCAGGTTAGTTATTTGCCTTTTTAGATACTTTTTTTCTACGCAATTTTACTAAAATCGCCATTACTTGTGTTGCATAGTTGTTGCATAGCAAGTTGCAACGGTTTGTTGCATAGATCAAGGGTCGACGGGGTCGCTGGATGGTACGGGCATTGGGTGATCGGGGTTCGTTGTTGGTCGTCATAGGATCTGACGTAAAATATTGGGGGACGGAAACAGCTGGAAAAGCTCAGGTCAAGGTATGAATAAAGATGGAGATTCTGAACGAAGGGCCCTGAAAGATACGAGTTCGAGGTAGGGGACGGGCGTTCGGATATGGGAATTGCTGTTCAGAGCAGCAGTTTGTCCGGGTTGGGGATGAAATTAAGGAAGGCCTGGAAATTGGCCTTGTACTTACGTTTGTCCAGTTTGTAGTAAAATGCACCTTTCTTGGAATTGGCCTTATCCTTTTCTTTCTGCTTGATTAATAACTCGGTAGACAATACCTTGCGACTGAAATTCCGGTTGTCGAATGTGGTGTCATAAATCCCTTCATAAAGGATCTGCAACTGGGGGATGGTAAATTTGGCCGGCAGCAATTCGAAGAGGATTGGGTGGAGGGCGGCCTTGTAGCGTAATTGCCGTTTTGCCCCCTCGACCATTTTTTTATGGTCGAAGATGAGCTCCGGCGTTTTTTTTAGAAGAAACCATTCGGGATGGTATTCGGAGCTCAGTTGCTTTTCATACTGGTGGATATCGATGAGGGCGAAGTAAGCGACACTGATGGTCCTTTCCACAGGATCGCGTATCGGATCTCCGAAAGCCTGCAACTGTTCCATATACACACCTTCGAGGCCAGTGAGTTTTTTGAGCACACGGTTGGCCGCTTGTTCGAGGCTTTCTTTCGGCTGGAGGAATCCGCCCATCAGGCTCCATTTGCCTTTTTCCGGTCGCAACGCCCTCTGTACTACCAATAGTTTTATGTCATTCCCATCAAATCCAAAAATTATGCAGTCTACCGCCACCAGAAAATGGGATTGTCCCGAATAACGACTCATTTTAGTAAAATTTGTTATATGATAAGTCCGACGTCGCGCTGGCCTGCCGATGCGCTATTACCGGTGGAGGACAAGGAACCGCAGCCAATTTAAGGCATTTTAAGCAAGCTACCAGAACTTGACATACAAAGCCATCAGGATCGCCAGGGTCAGGATGATCAGCACAAGGGTAGCCGGCCTGACCCGGAACATTTCCTTATCCAGTATGAAGGCCTTCGGGTTGACCTTCGGTCCGGCCAGGCTGATGGCGACCATGATCAGCATGGTGAAAAAGAAAGCCAGTCCCATGCAGATGAGGAAGGGGATCTGCCAGACATTTTCCACCACCCCGTTCACGACGGCCTGGGTCTGATAAGCCGTATACAGGAATGTTTCGTGGCCCAGTACCTGGGGCGCAAACTCATTGAAGAAAACGGATAGCACGAAGCCCGTGATCAGGCCGGCGATGGCCGCAACGCCCGTAGTCCTTTTCCAGAACATGCCGAGGATGAACATGGCGAAGACCCCGGGGCTGATAAAGCCGGTGTATTGCTGGATGAAGGTAAAGCCGCCTTTACCGCCAATGCCCAGCAAGTCTTTCCAGGTGAAGATAATGGCGACGAACATGGAAAAAACGACGGCCACGCGACCGGTCCATACCATTTTTTGCTCGTCGGCCTGCCTGTTGAAATATTTTTTATAGATGTCCAGGGTGAAGATGGTGGAGATGCTGTTGACCTTTCCCGCCAGCGAGGAAACGATGGCTGCCGTGAGGGCTGCGATGGACAGGCCTTTCAGTCCGGCGGGAAGAAACCCGAGCACGGCGGAATAGGCATAATCCTTTCTTCCGTCGGCCAGCTGCAGGTGGCCATTCTTGTAGAGCACGAAGGCGGCGATGCCGGGCAGCATAACGATGACGGGCATCAGCAGTTTCAAAAAGCCTGCGAAAAGAATCCCTGTGCGGGCCGTCTGCAGATCGGCGCCCAGGGCCCGTTGCGTGATATATTGATTGCAGCCCCAGTAGTTGAGGTTGACGATCCACTGGCCGGCAAAATACATAGCGATGCCCGGAAGCACTAGGTATTTATCGACTTCCAGTTGGGAGGAGGCCGCCGTGGGCTTGTGAAAGATCATCCTGAAATGTTCTGGGGCATCGTTCATCAGGGCCTTGAAGCCGGATAAGGCGCTGCCGCCCAGCCCGAATTTTTCAGATACGACGGTCAGGGCGAGGTAGGTGGTGGCCAGTCCTCCAATGATCAGCACGCCGACCTGTATAACGTCGGTGAAGCCGATGACCTTCATACCGCCAAGGGTGATGAGCAAGGCAAATATGGCCAGCCCGATCATGATGATATGCAGATGATCTCCCCCGCCGACGAGCCCGTTGATCGCCACCGCACCCAGGTAGAGTATGGAGGTGAGGTTCACGAAGACATAGAGCAGGAGCCAGAACACGGCCATGATCAGCGCCACCGATTCGTTGTATCGGACCTTCAGGAACTGGGGCATGGTGTAGATCTTATTCTTCAGGTATACGGGGATGAACCATACGGCGATAATGATGAGGGCGATGGCGGCGATCCACTCGTAGGCAGCGACGGCGATGCCTGCAAAAAATCCCTCCCCGCTCATGCCGATGAACTGTTCCGCGGAGATATTGGAGGCGATCAGCGAAGCGCCGATGGCCCACCAGGTGAGGGAGCCTTCGGCGAGAAAGAAATCCTTGGTGTCGGTGACCAGCTTCTTCTTACGCTGATAGATCCAGTAGCCATAGGAGGCTACGATGACGAAGTAGATCAGGAATACGATATAATCCGCGAAGACCAGGTTCTTGTTCATGAGCAAGGGGCGTTAGGTATGATGATTGGTTGATGGATGTCGGTAGTCGGTCGGCTATGTTCGGCGGGCTGGCACCGGTCGCTGGTTATCGCTGAAGCTGGTAATAGGCTTCGTTCCAGCGGAGCTCGTTCCTGAAAGTATACAGATCGGTGTTCTTGCCTATGAGGACGAATTCTATGCCGGCCATGTCCGCGAAGTCCTGCATTTGTTCGGCGCCGAGGTTCTGGCTGTATCCTGTATGATGAGCGCCGCCTGCGAGGATCCATGCCGTGCAGCCTGTCTTCAAGTCGGGGCAGGGCTTCCATAATACGCGGGCCACGGGGAGCTTCGGGAGGTCCTGGACGGGCGTTACGGCGACTACTTCGTTCACCAGCATGCGGAAGCGGTTGCCCATATCGATCACCGAGGCATTGATGGCGGGGCCGGCAGCTGAATTGAATACCAGCCTTACGGGATCCGCTTTGCCCCCGATGCCGAGGGGATGGATCTCGCAGGAGGGCTTGCCCTCCGCGATGGATTCGCAGATCTCCAGCATATGCGCGCCCAGCACGAGGCTGTTAGCGGGATCGAAATGATAGGTATAGTCTTCCATGAAGGAGTTGCCGCCGGGCAGTCCGCTGCCCATCACTTTCATCGCCCGGACGAGCGCGGCCGTCTTCCAGTCACCTTCTCCCGCGAATCCATAGCCGCTGCCCATCAGGCGCTGGGCTGCGATGCCCGGCAGTTGGGTCATGCCATGCAGGTCTTCGAAGGTGTCGGTAAAGCCTTTATAATTCCCGTTCTCCAGGAAGGCGCGCAGTCCCAGCTCGATCCTGGCGGCATCTCTCAGCGCGGAATGTCGCTGGCCGCCTTTTTTAAGCGTAGCGGCCAGCTTGTAGCGTTCGTCATATTCTTTTACGAGAACGTCTACTGAGGCGTCCGAAGTCTCGCCGATCACTTTTACCAGGTCGCCGATGCCATGCGTATTTACGGAATAGCCGAATTTCATTTCCGCCTCGACCTTATCTCCTTCCGTGACGGCTACCTGCCGCATATTGTCGCCGAAACGCACGAAGCGTGCGCCTTGCCAGTCATTCCAGCCGGCTGCGGACCTTGTCCAGCCATTCAGCTGTTGCAGCACGGCGGGGTCCTGCCAGTGGCCGGTGATGACCTTCCTGTTCAGCCTCATGCGGCTCATGATGAACCCGAATTCCCTGTCGCCATGTGCGCTCTGGTTGAGGTTCATGAAATCCATATCGATGTCGTTCCAGGGGATGTCCCGGTTGAATTGCGTATGAAGGTGCAGCAGGGGTCTCTTCAGGGCTTTCAGCCCGGCGATCCACATTTTGGCTGGAGAGAAGGTGTGCATCCAGGCGATGATGCCGATGCAACTGGGGGAAGCGTTCGCTTCCATGCAGACCTGGTAGATCTCGTCCGGAGTCTTTACGGTGGGCTTGTATATGACTTTAACCGGGATCTGCGGAGCATCGTTCAGGGCTTTTGCGATGGTCTGCGAATGGGCCGCCACCTGCTGCAAAGTTTCTTCCCCGTACAAGTGCTGGCTGCCTGTTACGAACCATACTTCGGATTGCTTAAGATTGATCATTACGCTGATTGTTATTTTTTAGTGACGCTGGTCGTTTGCCGGGTGCGGCGGATACGGGCCTGGCTACTGACCGTAATAAGAGTCGGGGCCATGCTTGCGTTCGAAATGTTTTTTGATCAGGGAGTCTTTCATGCGCGGCATATCCTTCCTGAGCTGTTCGGCCAGCCAGGCCGTTTGTGCAAGGGATTCCAGTACGGCGCTGTTATACACCGCCAATTCAGGTGTGCGGCCCCAGGTGAAGGGGGCATGATTGCCCACCAGGATCATTTCCACTTCTTCATAATTCAGTCCCCTGTCCCTAAGCGCATCCATGATCTGGAAGCCGGTCTGGTATTCGTAATCGCCCCGGATCATGTCATCGTTCATGGGCGGGGCGCAGGGAATATCTACGGTGCAGTGATCGGCATGGGTAGTTCCGTAAATGGGAATATCCCTTTGCGCCTGGGCCCATGCGGTGGCATAGGTGGAATGAGTATGCGCGATACCGCCGATCTTTTCCCAGTGTTTGTAGAGCACGGCATGGGTCAGGGTGTCGGAGGAGGGACGCAGCTTGCCTTTGACGGTCTTGCCTTCGAAGTCCACGATGACCATTTTATCGGGGGAAAGCTCATCATAGAGCATGCCGCTGGGCTTGATGGCGAAGAGGCCCAGGTCCCGGTCGGCAGCGCTTACGTTCCCGAAAGTGAAGATCACCAGCCCGAGTTTGGGCAACTGCCTGTTCGCGTCGAAGGCGGCTTCTTGTATATGTTGGTATTTGCTCATAATTTCTCCGTGATGAATCGTCCCAGTTCATTATACTGACGGTACCTGTCTTCATAGATCTTCACCCTGGACGAGTCGGGCCGGTATTCGGCGTCGAAGCCCTGTCCCATGGCCTCCATCGCGTCTTCCACTTTGTCATAGATGCCGGCGGCAGTGGCGGCGAACATGGCGGCGCCCATTGCGCAGGTCTGCTCGGATGCATGGATACGGATGGGCATGTTGATGGTATCGGCCATCATCTGCATGATGAAGGGCGATTTTTTGGCGACGCCGCCAAGCCCGATGAGACCTTTTACGGGAACGCCCTCGCTGTTGAAACGCTCCACGATGGCGCGGGCGCCGAAGCAGGTGGATTCCACGATGGCCCGGAATATTTTTGGGGCGTCGCTGCCCAGGCTCAGCCCGGAGATAGCGCCTTTCAGCAACTGGTTGGCGTCCGGGGTACGGCGGCCGTTGAGCCAGTCCAGGGCCAGTACGTCCTGCTCCGTGGGGGCGATGCCGGCGGCATGTTTACTAAGTTCGGGAATTATTTTATCTACGATAATCTCCACGAGGGCCGACAGGGGGGGCAAGGAAGTCCATTCCCCTGGTGATCCGGGTTGCGCGGGAATATTTTGTTGCGTAGCCGATCCGGCATGTATGAGTATATGCTGAAGGGGCCAGGCGAGTATATTCCTGAACCAGGCGTAGGCATCTCCAAATGCCGACTGACCCGCCTCCATGCCCATCATGCCGGGGATGACGGAGCCCGGAACTTGTCCGCAGATGCCTCGTACCAGCCGGCCTTCCATTTCGTTGAGGGGCGCCACCAGCATGTCGCAGGTGGAAGTGCCCATTACCTTGCTCAGGTGGTAGGGTTCGATCTGGCCGCCTACGGCGCCCATATGCGCGTCGAAGGCTCCCACACCGATGATCACCTCCGTCGTCAGGCCGAGGCGAAGGGCCCATTCTTCAGACAATTGACCTGCGGGCTGATCGGCGGTATAGGTATTGGTGAAGAGGCGGGAGGTGAAGCCTTTCAGCAGGGGATCGAGGGAAGAAAAGAATTCGTCGGGTGGCAGGCCGCCGGCGGTGGGGGCGGGCCCGGATCTGGATGAGCTGGCAGGAACGGCGGGTTGGCCCGGGCCAAACTCTGTTGACCAGAGGGCTTTATGGCCGGCGGAACAGACTCCGCGTTTCATATCGGCGACATGCCGGCCCCCGGTGAGCAGGAAGGGGATCCAGTCACAATGTTCTACCCAGGAATAGCAGGCTTTCCGGATCTGCTCATCCTCTCTCAGGACATGCAGCAATTTGGCCCAGAACCATTCGGAAGAATAGACGCCGCCAACGAAGCGGAGATAATTCGTATCGAAGTTGCGCGCATGTGCATTGATCTCAGCGGCTTCTTTTACGGAGGTATGATCTTTCCACAGTACGAACAGGGCGTTGGGATTGTGCTCGAAGCCGGGAATCAGTCCCAGCGGGGTTCCCGATTCATCTACGGCCACCGGGGAAGACCCTGTCGTGTCGACGGAAATGGCCCTGATATTTTTCGTGACGGAAGCTCCGGCCTCTGAGAGACAGGCGCGGATCGTGTGTTCGAGTCCTTCGATATAATCCAGGGGATGTTGTCTGAACCTGTTGGTATAGGGGTCGCAATACTGGCCATCTTTCCAGCGGGGATAGTAAAAAACGGCTGATGCTATTTCCCGGCCATCGGCGGCATCCGCTATGACCGATCGCACCGAGTCCGTGCCGTAGTCAACTCCTATAACGTATTGTTCTGATCTCATTCATATGGCAATTCTTGTCAAAATAACATTTAATTTTTTATTTATTAAAAAATATTTGGAGGCCGCCGCCCCTGCGGCTGGGGGGCGGCGATCGGGGAATGCATGGGGTTGGATGGGTGAATCCGTTGCAGTAGCCGGTGGATGGGGCAAGATGTTGTTCGGCCCTGTTTCCTGCGGCTATTTCTGCAGAAGCTGGGACATATCGCGGATGCCCCAATGTTCGATATATTTTCCATTCCGCAGGCGGATGATATCGATGACGGGGATCCTGATCTTTTTGCCGGATGGAGGAATGCCCATGATCTCGCTGGTGAAGGTAGCATGGAAATATTTCCGGGTGACTACGAGATCGTCTTCGGCTATCTGGTCGGCGATCTCGACCGAAAGATCGGGCAGGGCCTTCCTGAACAACAGGATGAGGCCCATCATTCCATCGGCTCCTTTCGACATTCCGGGAAGGGCAGTATGATTGATCACGGCCGGATCCACTATTTCGTTAAAGGCAGTTATATCGCCTTGCCCGATGAAGTCGGTATTGAAGCGCCTGACTATTTCTTTGTTCCGCTGCTGGGGGGAGGAGTGCTGGTGCATGGTGCGATCTGATTTAAGTGAGATGGATAATTTTATGCAGCGCCAGTGTCTGTGGCTATATTGCCGGGGCTTGAGTCCGGTTGGCGGGGCGCGGCCTACCAGGGGGTCTCGCCTTCTTCACTATAGAATTTACCGGTGGGTCCGCTGGCGTCCAGGGTGGCGAACTTTACAATGATCTTTGCCGCCTGCTCAGGGCTTTTTTCTCCCCGGTAGTTATTGAAATCCGTTGCCGTATAGCCGGGGTTCACGCAATTCACTTTGAAAGCGGTGTCCCGGAGCTCATAGGCCAGTGCCAGGGTATAAGCGTTCAGCGCTGTCTTCGAAGGGCCGTAAGCAGCGCCTTTGAAGGAATAATATTTCCAGCCGGGATCACTGTGCCGGGTGAGCGAAGCGAGATCGCTGGTGACATTGACGATACGCGGGGCGGCAGCGGCCCGCAACAGACCGAGAAAAGCCTGGGTGGTGCGTATCGTGCCGAAGAAATTCGTATCGAAGACTTCGAGGATCGTTTCCGGATCGGTCTGCGATGGTGGCTGCGGAAGTTTGCCCAAGATACCTGCGTTATTGATGAGCGTGTCCAGGTGGTCGGTCTTTGCGGCTATTTCCGCCTGTGCTTTTTCAACGGAGTCCTTGTTGGCGATATCGGCCTGGATAACGGTGACCTGTATCCCTTCGGCGGCCAGTTGTCGGGCGGCTGTCTCTCCATTTTGAAGAGAGCGGGAACCCAGAAAAATATGATAACCTGTCTTTCCCAGCTGCCGGGCCGTTGCCAATCCGATGCTTTTATTAGCGCCTGTGATAAATGCTGTTTTCATCTGTACTTGTTTGACAGCAAAGGTAGCGCCCCGGGCAAAGGGGGTAAATGGACGTATACAGGACTTAATGGTGATTTTCACGGATTGCGGTCCGGAAGCCGACGGGTGTTTCGCCGGTGAGGCGTTTGAAGAAGCGGTTGAAATAGGCCGCATCCCCGAATCCCAGGCTGTAAGCGATCTCTTTGACGGACAGGTCGGCGTGAAAAAGCACTCTTTTGGCTTCCAGGATGATCCGTTCCTGGATGAGCGATGTGGCTGTCCTGCCGGTCTGTTCCCGGATCGTGTCGTTGAGATGTCCCGGCGTCACGTTGAGCAGCCCGGCATAGTCCGATACCTGGTGCAGGGAGTCATATCTTTCATTTACAAGCTCGTTCATCCGGCGCACCAGCCATTGGCTGCCGGAGGGAGCCAGCGTTGCGGGGAACTGGCGGGTATAGAGGCGGCTGAGGTAGACCAGGAAGATCTTCAGGTAAGATTGAAGCATGCCTTTTTTCCAGTCCCGCTGTTGTGTAAATTCGCCAAACATTTGGGCGAACAGGTCGTTGAGGAAGGCCAGATCTGCTTCCGACAGTTTCAGTTCATGGCGATCATCGGGATTCTGCAGGATGGGGAGCTCTTTCCAGCTGCCTTGTTCCTGGGGCAGGAGGAACTCTTCCGTAAAGGCCAGGAGGGTGCCACTGACGGGGGCATTTCTTTCTTTAAGGTGCACCTGGTGCGGGAGGGTGAAATAAAGGTTCCCTGCGCTGACCTCATGGCTTACAAAATCTATCCAGTGCCGGTTGCTCCCTTTTTTGGCAAGGAAGAAAAAGTAATAATCTTTCCGGTGGGCCACGAACAGATGGTTGCTGACCCGGGCCCGGGTGCCGTCCAGCTCTTTAATCTCAAAAATGGAATTTCCGTCCTCACTGGTCTCTTTCAGCGAGTAATGAGGGATGATCGATTTCTGCCTGGTCTCGTGCACGGAGTAATAGTTATATAGAATGAAGGGGGCCGCTCTTTTTGAGCCGCCCGGCCAGGGTAAGTGTTTCCCCTGGGGAGATATAAAATTAAATTAAATGCAGCCATGGCCAAATTTTTGCGGTGTTAATAAGATACGTAAAAATTATTCTATGATACATTATACGGATTAAAAAATATCCAATACGTATTTGAACAATTTGGAAGATGTTGATTCCTAGAAGTTTATCTTCAAACTAGCGTGTTGGTTATACAATAAATGCACTAAATTGGCTAACCCTCTCAAACCGCTGGAGTAATGGAAAAAAAGATAAAAATCAACAGGATCAAGACTGTCTTGACCGAAAAAGATATATCGCACAAGGAGCTGGCGATAAGGGTGGGTATCGCTCCCAACAGCGTCACCAGGATCTGTAATAATGAATTTCAGCCTACTTTAAAACTGCTCCGGGAGATTGCGCTGGCCCTCGATGTCGACATCCGTGAGCTGTTGATCTCAACCCGGAATTCCTGAAATAATTTGTCTTATCGGGGTGGGTTTTACTGGTATTGCAATGAAATTTGCGAGCCTTATATTTTTCATTTTTTTAATATTATGAGGGTAGAAGGGCGGCGTTTTTGCGGGCCAATGCGGAAGAACTTATTACTCTGTTCATCATCCCCAATTGCTTGCCTGTAATACACATTATGTCAATATGCCCTTTGGCCGAACCGTGAAATATTAAAATTAAACTTTAATATTTCATGGTAACAACCTTCTCCTGTTGCCAATTTTTCCCATATCGTCCAGCAGATGAATTCAATTCTTTTTTGTAAATACATAATACAAGAGTACCGTTACTACTATTGTTCCAGCTATGTTGATGTAAAGAAGCCAATAGGATGATCTGTCGGTCGACTTTACTTTGGTAATGCTTCTGCCGAGCAGGGCTACGCTCAGGATCAGGGCAAAAAAATAAACTACCAGGTCAAGGCCGGGTCCGGCGAGATTGGTGGGTGATAATTTGTGTATGATCAAGATGAGCAGGAATGTGATCAGATAATAGGTTATTGTTCCGGCCAGCTTTTTCATATTGATTTTTAATTTTATTTGATCGCCTTCGCGTTGATCAAAATTAAAGAAACCCGGCTGGACAAATCTGTATCTTAGTCAGAACTGAATTGAGATCTATGCAGGAACCAGCACCTGGATTTGAACAGGGGTCAGATACGGATCAAGGGTCGGGCCCGGAACCGGCGTCGGAGGCGATGCCTGAAAAGGAGCCATCCATTCAGGCCATGAAGACGCCATCATTCGTATCCATGCGCGCCTCATCGCACCTGATCACGTTTGCGCTGGTCGGCGTGAACGTTCTTATTTTTATCCTCATGGGGGTATCGGGCGTGAATCTCTTCGAGCCGGATACGCAAAGCCTGTTGAAGTGGGGCGCCAATTACCGGCCACTCAGCCTGGAAGGTGAGTGGTGGCGACTGCTGACCGCCTGCTTCATTCATGCCGGCGCACTTCATTTGCTGCTGAATATATCCGGTCTTCTTTATATAGGATTGCTGCTGGAACCGCTGCTGGGCAGGGCAAGATATCTGATGGCTTATCTACTCACGGGCATTATCGCAAGCCTGACCAGCCTTGCCTGGCATAATGTCACCGTCGGGGTGGGGGCATCGGGCGCCATCCTCGGCCTGTTCGGCGTATTCCTCTCCATGCTTATCAGCAGGCTGGTCGAAGATGCGGCCCGGAAGCCTTTACTGATCAGCATCGCCACGTTCGTGGGGCTGAACCTGCTCTTTGGAATGGGGGGAAATATCGACAATGCGGCACATGTCGGCGGCCTGATCAGCGGATTGATACTGGGCTTTGCTTATTACCCCGCGCTGAAAACTCCCGGTTCCGCCCGGCTGAGATACAGGACGCTTATTTTGCCTTCCGCTGCCACATTGATCATCGTCGTCATCGGCGGCCTCCGGATCCCGGACGATATAGGGACCTATGAGAAGAAGATGAAGCAGTTCGCCCTGCTGGAATCGAAGGCGCAGGAATCTCTGTCTGCATTCAAGGATTTTCCCAGAGGAGCCCATCGCAACTCGATAGAAGCAACAGGCCTGGAATGCTGGGACAAGAATATAAAATTGCTCAGTGAGATGAAGGGTCTTAAGCTGCCCTTCGCCGTCCTCCCGAGGATTGATGTACTGAGCCATTATTGCGCGCTGCGCAAAAAATATGCGGTGCTTGTCTATAAGGCCATCGATGAGGATACGGCCAGATATAATGACGAGATCAGTAAATGCAATGAGGAGATCGGCGCCGTTCTTGGAGAGCTGAAAGAGTAGGCGCATGGCTGGACGCAACGTTGCGCGATCGTGCAGGATGCCGGCGCCGGGGATATGGCGCAGCGGGACTCGTTTTTTAGGGATCAATACGGTATCTTTAGGATTCTTTAAAACGAATCTTATGTTTTCGCTCCTGTCCTGTTCAATGCCGCGTTCTTCGACCCGATCCCTGAGATGGTTTATCCCCGTCCTGTTCCTGCTGCTGACCCATAGCCGGGTGGCTGCTCAGACCGCTCTGCAAAAAGATTTTTTGTTGGATAGTTTGAAAAAAAACCTTTCCGCGGCCCGGACGGACCCGGACAGAATATATCAATTATGCGAACTGGCGGCCTATTATTCAGGATTGGAAAATGAGCTTTCTGAACAATACGCCACGCAGGCCTCGCAGATAGCCGAACTCAGCCGGGACAGGAAATTGATCATTTATACTTACCTGCGTAACGGGGACCGCTGTCTGGATCTGTCCAGCCTGGAAGGGAGTATCCAATCGGCATTGGAAAGCTATCAGAATGCCGAAAAGGTCGCCAGGGAGAACGGACTTGACGATGAACTGGCTTACAGTTATACCGGGTTGTCAAGGGTATACCGGGCGAAGGGAGAATATGATAAAGCGCTCAATTATAATCACCTGTCTCTCTCCATTGCCAGTAGCGTCAATAATGATTCTTTAAAAGTGGCCATTTACAGATCCATGGGGAATACCTACATCTTCCGGAATGAAAAATTGCTGGCTTTCAGGAGTTGCCTTGAAGCGCTAAATATAGCGGAGTTATCTAAAAAAGAAGATCTGTTGAAACTGGCCTATAGGAGCCTGAGCGATTTTTATACCGGCATAGAGGATTATGACAAAGCGATCGACTATACCATGAAAGTGATGGCTATTAACCGGAAGATCAATGACCGGTACGATCTGCTGGAAGATTTTAATAAGGCGGGTGCATTATTTACACGGAAAAAGAAAATTGCCCTGGCCCTGAGCATGTACGAGCATGCGATTACCCTGGCCGATTCATTGCGCTTTCCCACCTATAAAATCAATTCCTATCTTGGCATAGCCAATATGTATTTTATCAATGATGACGATGTAAAGGGTATGCAATACCTGAACGAGCATAAAGAAGTATTGAATTTTTTCAGGAATGCTGGCCTTGGGTTTGTTATTGACGTGGGATATGGGAGTATCTATACCGACTTTGGAAAGTACGATTCCGCATACTATTTTTTTAAGAAGGCCGAACCCGAGATCGAACGGAAGGCCAACCAGTACAACAAGTATGATTTTGACAAGCGGTTCGGACAATTCTATGAAGCAAAGGGCGCGTATCACGACGCCATCTTGTGTTTTCTTGAGGCCAGGAAGATCGGGGAAGGAATAAAGGATGTGAACATGCTGCAAACCTGCGCGAAATACCTGGATACGCTATATGGGAAAAGCGGGGATTTTAAAACAGCCTATTTTTACAACATCGAATATAATAAATACAAGGATAGCCTGAAGACGATGTCCAAAGAAACGGAACTGCTGAAGCTCGAGGTGGATAACGACAACAAGCGCAGGGAAAGGCTGGCAAAGGAAGAGGAGGAGAGTACGCTGCGTCGCCATAATATTCAGTATATGGGACTTACGGCCGGGCTCGCGGCGCTGTTCGTCGCCCTGGTCGCCCTGGGTTTTTTCGTGGTCTCTCCGCGGATCATCAGGGCCCTGGGTTTTTTTTCGTTTATTTTCCTTTTCGAATTCATCATCCTGCTGGCGGACAAGCAGATCCATGAACTGACGCATGGGGAACCCTGGAAAATTCTCCTGATCAAGATATTCCTGGCGGCCGTCCTGCTGCCGCTCCATCACTGGGTCGAGCATAAAGTGATCCACTACCTTACTTCCCGGCGTAAGATCTCTACCAGCATCAGCTTCCTGGGCAGGCCCTTCAGGAGCAAAACGGGGGTGCCTGCGGAATAACTGCGGCGGACTGAAGATGAGCCTATTGACACGATCGCCCAGGGCGGAGTCTGACTGGGCCTGGAAAGCCGGCGGCGGCCTAATCGGAGAATATTATTCTTTTATTTCGAAAATAAATGGATATTATTCTGTTTTTCACTAATTTTACCTAAAAAATAATGGAACCTGTTTTAGATAACACGGATCTGCATATCCTGGAGCTGATGCAGGAGAATGCGCGTATCCCGAATGTGGATATGGCCAAGAAGCTCGACATGGCGCCATCCGCGGTGCTGGAGCGGGTGAAGAAACTGGAGCAGAAGAAAGTGATCCGCAATTATACCACGACCATCAATCCCGCTGCCGTTGAGCAGAAACTGCTGGCGTTTATTTTTATCAAGGCAACCGAAGGGCTGGGGCAGAATGCCGCCGGTCTCGCCCTCTCCAAATTACCGGAGGTCCAGGAAGTGCATCACGTCGCGGGAGAGGATTGCTATCTCGTGAAAGTGCGGACCACCGATTCATCATCGCTGGTGTCGCTGATGCGGACGAAATTTGCCAATATTCCCGGCATTCTCTCTACCAAGACGACCATTGTGCTGGAAACGGTGAAAGAAGAACAGAAACTGGTTATTCCTTTTAAAAAATAATTATATGGCCTCCCTTATCAATAAAACTGTTGCTGCGCCGGGCGATCAACCTGCACCGGGCAACAAACCCGCCTCCGCTATGATGGTGGTCGTGGCTTTCGCCATCGTATACATTGTCTGGGGCTCGACTTATTTCTTTATCCGCCTGTCGGTCGAGCATATCCCGCCTATGTTGCTGGGTGCATTGCGTTTCGTCACGGCCGGGGTGCTGATGCTGCTCTGGTGCCTGGCGCGGGGTGAACGTCTTTTTGTCTGGAAGAATATGCGGCCGGCCCTGATCAGCGGTCTGTTACTGCTTTTTTTCGGCAATGGCGCTCTTATCTGGTGCGAGCAATACCTGGCCAGCTCTCTTGCCGCGATCTTGCTGGCTTCGGGGCCGATCTGGTTCGTCCTGCTGGACAAACGCAACTGGCGTGAGAATTTCAGGAGCAGGGAGACCATTATCGGGTTGCTGATCGGATTTGCCGGGGTGATCTTATTATTCGGGGAACGTCTGGCTGAAGCTTTTTCCTCTTCCGCTCCTGCGGGCCCGGCGGGTCACTGGCAGGTCATTGCCATGGCCGTACTGTTGCTGGGATCCATTTCCTGGGCTTCCGGCTCCCTCTATGCGAAATATAATTCCAGCGGCGACTCCAATTCAGTGAATGCGGGCTGGCAGATGCTGGCAGCCGGCGCCGCCTTTATTCCGGCCAGCCTGGTCAGCGGTGAATGGTCCCACTTCCATGTCCAGGATGTGACGATGACTTCCTGGCTGTCGGTATTCTACCTGGTCACGATGGGCTCACTGGCGGGGTACAGCGCTTTTGTCTGGCTGCTCCAGGTGCGATCGGCCACCCAGGTGAGCACCCACGCTTATGTCAATCCGGTAGTAGCCGTCCTGCTGGGGGTATTGTTCGCGAATGAAAAAATGTCTGCGGCGCAATTGCTGGGACTGACGATCATCCTGGTCAGCGTCCTGCTGATCAATCTGGCAAAATACCGGAAGGCGCATGCCTCCGCCAGGGCCGCTTCGGAAAAGACCAGCCTG
>Ga0137403_10003040_pt1 | contig 20247 bp, 24 predicted proteins | sample CZOMad2_1_16fung_FD_122057 | JGI IMG/M metagenome (GOLD analysis project Ga0137403, IMG submission 122057) | Vadose zone soil fungal communities from Angelo Coast Range Reserve, California, USA - CZOMad2_1_16fungal (Hybrid Assembly) | ecosystem: Environmental > Terrestrial > Soil > Vadose zone...
GGCGTCAGTATTCCCTTTGCCCAGGGCACGCCCGTGCACGCCCATCTGCCGGCCGAGGCCTTGCGCGTGCTCGTCGATACGGGTGCGGTCATTTCCTCGCCGGATGACGACGCCGCCGCGCCGAACTGATCGGCGCCAAGTATTAACTCGGTTCGGCGCCCTCAAGTGCCAGCAGATCTTCCCGCGCGAAACTGACGGTGGCAGCTTGCCCGCGCTCGGGTGGCGCGGAACCTGGGTTGTTGAAAGTGTCGAGAGAGATCGCGCTTTCCTTGAATCGAACCCTGATGCGCACGATAGACCCCAGGAAGCTCACTTCCTCGATTGTGCCGTTGAGCTTGTTGCGATCGGCGCTCTGGTCCTGCAGCGTAACCGCTTCGGGACGCAATGCCACGGATCGAATATCGCCGGCCTTGGCATCAGCCAGGCCGCGCCCGGCGACGACCTCCTGGCCATCGATGGCAATCCGGCCTGTTGCCGGATCGACCACTCTGCCGCGCAAGATATTCAGCGTGCCCACGAAGGAAGCGACGAACCGTGTCCGCGGAAAGTTGTAGATTTCGAACGGCGTGCCGATCTGTTCGACACGACCTTCGTTCATCACCACGATGCGGTCGGACATCGACAGGGCTTCTTCCTGGTCATGGGTCACGTAGATAGTCGTGATTCCCAAGCTGCGCTGAACCGAACGGATTTCTTCGCGCAACGAGATGCGAATCTTGGCATCAAGCGCCGAGAGGGGCTCGTCCAGCAACAATACCTGCGGCTTGACGGCAAGGGCGCGGGCAAGCGCCACGCGCTGCTGCTGCCCCCCGGATAGTTGATAGGGGTAGCGACCGGCATGGGTCGGTAGTTTGATGAGCTTCAGCATCTCTTCGACGCGCGGGCGTATCTCCGCCGTCGGGCGCTTGGCGACTTTCAGCCCGAAGCCTACAGTGTCGGCAACTGTCATGTTGGGAAACACGGCATAGGATTGAAACACCATGCCGACATTGCGCTGATTGGGGCGCAAGCCCGTGACGTCCTTGTCGTTGATGCGGATCGCGCCTGACGTCGGCTGTTCGAAGCCCGCGACCATGCGCAACGTTGTCGTTTTGCCGCAGCCGCTGGGCCCGAGGAAGGAGACGAATTCGCCGCGCTGGATCGCCAGATCGAAATGCTGCACCACGGCCACCTGCCCGAAGGACTTGCGGAGATTCTCGATCTCGAGGAACGCCATACTTGCTCCCAATTACAATTCGCAGGCTAACGCTTGCCGGCCGCGGCGGCTGGGCCGCGGCCCAGCAGTTGGATCAATCCCATGCAAGCCCAAGTGATCACAAAAGCGATGATTGCTAGTGCCGAGGGTTCATAGGCGCGATTGGCACCCATCAGCTGCAAATAAGGCCCGAAGGCCGGTCGGTCCAGCAAACTCGCCATCGTGAACTCGCCGATGACGATGGCGAAGGTCAGGAAGGCGCCGCTCAATACCGCCACGCGGACATTGGGAAAGATCACCTTGAATAGAATCGTGGGCCAGCCGGCGCCCAGACTCTCGGCGGCCTCGGTCAAACTGCGCACGTCGATCGCCCGCAAGCCCGTATCGACCGCGCGATACATGTAGGGCAACGCCAAGGTGACGTAGCTGCAGGTCAACAACAGGTTGGTCGACCATTCGCTGCCGGTCAGAGGTAGCAGCGAGGAGCTGTTGTAGATCCGCAAATAGCCGAAGACCAACACGATCGCGGGGATCACCAGGGGCATCAGCGTGATGAACTCCACGATCGGGCGCAGTTTCGGCAAGCGAAGCTGAATCCAATACGCCGTCGGAACGACCAGCAGAACGCCGACGACGATCGTGGCCAGCGCCAGAACGGTCGAATACAGGAAAGAAGACTGAAACCGCGGATCCGTGAGCACGGTGCGATAGGCGTCGAAACTGTACTCGCCACGGCGTACGCGCAACGAAAACTCGAATGTCCCGATCAGCGGAATCACGAAATAAAGCATGCCGAAGACGATCGCAAGCCAGGGCCCTAGCTTGGCGCGCTTCATCGCATGCCCCTTTCGCCACGTGCGCGCAGCCAGATGTAGGCTGCGTTGGAGATTCCGGTAACGAGGATCATACCCAAGGCGAGCGCATAACCGAGATTCTGGTCATGCAGCACGTCGCCGCGAATCTGTGCGTAGAGCAGGATGGTGACAATGTTGAGCGAACTCCCGGCCAGGCCGTAGGCTGTTGCCACCGCGCCGAAGGCATTGGCGAACAGAAGCAACGTGGTACCCAGCATGGCGGGCCATAGCGCCGGCAAGGCGATGTAGCGCCAATACTGCCAGGCGCTGGCACCCAGAATAGCGGAAGCCTCCCGCCACTCGCGTTTCAGCCCGTCCAATGCCGGTGTCAGGATCAGGACCATCAAGGGAATCTGAAAATACAGATACGTCAGTGCTAGGCCCCAGAAGCTCAGCAGGTTGAAGCCGGTGCTATAAATGTTGAAATCGAAATATTTGATCAGAAATGCCGTTACTAGACCGGCGCGGCCCAATGTCGCGAGAAAGGCGAAGGCCAGCGGCAGGCCCGCAAAGTTCGAGGCGACACCGCAGAACGTCATGAGGGTCGGTCGGATCCAGCGAGGCAGATCGCCGATGACGCCCGCATAGGCAAGGAAAAACCCGATGATGGCGCCGCCGATCGCCGAAGCGGCGCTCACCTTTATACTGATCCAATAGGCACTAAGGATCGTTGGTTGGAACAGATTGGCGATGTTGGCGAAGGTGAAATGCCCGTCGGCGTCCTGGAAGCCGCCCACGATCAAGAACCCGGTCGGAATGATCAGGAACAACAAGGCGAAGATGAAGAATGGCATGACGCCGAGCCAAGACCACGACAACTGGTCGACCTTCATCCGCGCCGCGAGGGAGGGTTGAACTGCGATGTCCTGCTGTTGAGCCATGGGCGCCTGTCGCAAGAAACTCTTCTCCGCCATGCCGGCGGAGGAGAGCGGTTACATGCCGGCGATCACACCCGCCACTCCGCGGCTCGCAGCCGGGAATGGCCGGGCATGACCTCGATTAAACCGGTGGCCTACTTGACGTTTGCGCCGACGACGCTATCCCACTGCTTGGTGATAGTGCCCTTCACCGCAGCCTGTTGGTCGAGCGTCGGAAAAATGGCCGAGTCGTAGGCTGCGGCTGGCGGCATCTTCGCCATAAGATCGGACGGCAGCTTGTTATTGGCCGCCAGATCCTTGAAGCGGATCGGATGGCAATAGCCGGCCAGCCAGCCCAACTGACCTTCGTCGGAATAGAGGTGCTCCATCCACAGCTTGGCGGCGTTCGGATGCGGTGCGAAGGCGCTGATAGCCTGGACATAGACGCCTGCAACAACGCCCGTCTTCGGCACGACGACTTGGACGTTGGGGTTGCCTTTCAGCGTGTCGCGACCGGCAAGGGCGTTATAATCCCACGAGAGGATGATGGGCGTGGCACCCTGAGCCAGCGTGCCCGACTTGCCGATGACCGGCACGAAGTTGCCGGACTTGTTGAGCGAAGCGAAGTATTGCAAGCCCGCATCGCCAGCCTTGCTGACGTCGCCATTGGCGCCCGAGAGCCCGGCGGCAAAGACCGCTTGAATCGCCTGGTAGGACGCACGCGGGTCGCCAGCAAGTGCCACGGAGTTCTTATAGTCGCTGGACTGCAGATCCGACCAATCCGTCGGGACCTTCTTTACGATGTCGGTGTTCACCTCCATCGCCATTACGCCGTAGTAATCGCCGTACCAGAAGCCGTCCACGTCCTTGGCGCTGTCCGGGATCGAAGCCCAGGTCGACACCTTGTACGCCTGCAGTAAACCATCCTTTTTGGCCGATGGGCCGAAGGACAGGCCGACGTCGACAACGTCAGGCGCCTGCGGGCCCGTGTTGCCCTTGTTGGCCTTGATTGCTTCAATCTCGTCGCCCGAACCAGCGTCCGGATTGAGTTCATTGACCTTCAGCCCGTATTTCGCCTTGAAGGCATCGATCACGGTGCGACGAATTGATGTCAATCATGTTACCGTTCTGCGAAGGCGGTGCCGAGATGATCGCTAAGGCGCAGTTTCGCCCGCGGCTCGGTAACGCTGATGGCGAAGGCAAACGAACTCTCGAAACTGACCGAGCCGCTGCACGAGGAGGCGAAGCCAGCCGGTCATCATCCTGACAACCGCCGGCGCCGTCGGGGTCGGCAGCCCCCGTTACACGGCGCTCTGCCAGGGGTAGCGCTTGACCGCTTGAACGAAGGTGCCGACGGCAGGGGAGAATCGTCGTCCCGGCACGCTGACGAGGAGACCTGGCGCACGACCTCCGGTTCGGTGAGCGGGCGCGTGCTCAAGCCGGGAAGCGCCGGGGGAGAATTCGGGAATGAAAAAGATTCCCATGCCCGCCGTCACCATGGTCTGGCAACCAATGTGCGGACCGGCAAGGTCAAGGTCTTCGGCAACGACGAGATCAATACGGATGCGGTTCTGGCTTCAGGCGCCTCGGCAGAGAGTCGACCATCGACATTCACGCGACATACCTGTGATTCGCAAGGCCCGGACGATCTCGGAAAGTTTATTTGACGCAGGCTTAAACGGCGCCGGAATATTGCACAGACAACATGTCAGGAGATCATCATGGCCTCACCGATCGTCTATGGCCCGAATTTCAGCACTTATGTCCGCGCCACGCGTCTTGCGCTGTCCGAGAAGCCGGCACCCTACCAGCTCAGTGAAATAGCGTTCATGCAAGGTGCGCATAAACAGGACGAATTCCTGAAGCGCAACCCCTTCGGCAAAGTCCCGGCCTTCGAGCACGACGGGCTGAAGCTCTACGAGACATCTGCTATTACCCGCTACGTCGATCGTGCCTTCGGCGGCGCAAAGCTACAGCCCACCGACGCCAAGCAATTAGCCAGAATGGATCAAGTTATCGGAATCGTCGACTCGTATGCCTATAGCTGCATCATCGGCAAACTCGTCTGGCAACGCGTCGTGACTCCCATGACCGGCGGCGCGCCCGATGAGGGCGCAATCAAGGATGCACTGCCGCAGATTCGTCTTTGCCTTTCGGAATTCGAACGTATCCTCGACGGTGCGCCCTGGTTCGGTGGTGAGGCCGTCAGTCTCGGCGATCTGCATCTGGCGCCCGTCTTCGCCTACCTGACCATGACGCCCGAAAGCGCCGATCTGATGAAACCTCACCAGCACCTTGGTGCTTGGTGGCAGCGCATGTCGGCTCGCGACAGCATGGCGAAGACGCAGCCGAAGTTCGGCTAGTCAACGCCTCTAAGTCTCCGCCCCCTTGAGGGGGCTAGGGAATAGGGAACCGCGCTATTCGTCGACCAGCATGCCAGTGCTGATTCTCACGCTGGTGGCTTTCGCGAAACGGGTGCGCGTACGTCGCTCAGTGTAATATAGTTTTGCATTCCTTTTTTGGGCAGGGCGGCGTTGAGAGAAAGCTATGACGACCTATGACTCCGACAAAGTCGCCCGCATACATAGCGATCTGCACGACCATCTGCCGTCGGATTCGGCCCTGCGCGTCAAGGCGCTGGAGAGTCTGCTGGTCGCCAAGGGGCTGGTCGATAGCCGCGCGGTCGACGCCTGGATTGACTTGTATGCCGAGGAGATCGGGCCGATCCGCGGGGCGCGTGTCGTGGCGCGGGCGTGGACAGATGCAGCTTTCAAGGCCCGACTTCTGGCGGACGGCACGGCGGCCATCGAGGAATTCGGTTATGTCGGTCATGCCACGGGCCATCTTATCGCTGTCGAGAATACGCCTGCGATTCATAACCTCGTGGTCTGTACGCTTTGCTCCTGCTACCCCTTCGCGATTCTGGGAATGTCGCCAGGCTGGTATAAATCGAACGAATATCGCGCGCGGGCGGTGCGCGATCCACGCGGCGTGCTGGCAGAGTTCGGTGTCGAAATTGGAGCGGATGTGGAAGTGCGGGTCTGGGACAGCACGTCCGAACTGCGTTATCTCGTGATCCCTCAGCGTCCCGCCGGGACCGAGAGCCTCGACGAGGCTGGCCTGGCGACCCTTGTCACCCGAAACGCGATGATCGGAACAGCCCTTTGCAAAGCGCCACGAACCGGCGGCGGCTGATGGACGGCGTGCATGATCTCGGCGGCGTCCAGGGCTTCGGTCCGATCGAGATCGACGACGACCCGCGGCCCTTCAAACACGATTGGGAGGGGCGCATGTGGGGCATCAACGAGGCTGTCGCAGGGGGTCCAGGCTGGACCCTCGATTGGTGGCGCCATGTCCGGGAGCTGCTCCTGCCCCTCGACTACCTGACGCGGCCCTATTTCGACCAATGGGCCCAGATATATGCGGCGCTGCTGATCGATTCCCATGTCGCGACACTTGAGGAGGTTGTCGAGGGAAAACCCCGTGGCGCAGGGAGCGCGGGCGCTTCGCCCATGCGTGCGGAAGAGGTCAGGGCGGCGGCGGGCCGCACCGAAAGCTTTCGCCGCGAGACCGGCGCCAAGCCCTTCTTTGGCGTCGGCCAAAAGGTGATCGTGCGATCGCAAGGCACGGTCGGCCATACGCGGCTGCCGCGCTACGTGAGGGGCCGTCCTGGTTTGGTGCATGCCTACCGTGGAATCTACGTCCTGCCCGATGCCAAGGCGTTGGGGCGTGACGAGGCCGGGCCCCTCTATACCATCGCCTTTCAGGCCGGCGACCTCTGGCCCGAAGCCGCCGGGCGACGCGATCGCGTATTCGTCGATCTCTGGGAGCGTTATCTTGAGCAGTGAAGGGCCGAAAGCGGATGGTTTGCGCCGACGCGACGGCGAGCCGATCTTTGCCGAGCCCTGGCAGGCCCAAGCGATGGCGCTTGCCGCAACCCTGGTCGAGGAGAAGCGCTTTAGCGCCGCCCAATGGTCGCAGGTGCTGGCCGAAGAAATCCAGCAAGCCCGGGCGGCCGGAGAGCCCGACAGCGCCGATAGCTACTACCTCTGCGTCTTGTCTGCCTTGGAGCGCTTGACGAAATCGCAGGGCCTCCTCGATACCGATGAATTGGCCAAGACAAAGCAGGCATGGATCGAGGCCCATGAAAATACGCCCCATGGGCAACCCGTCAGCCCAGCCCGCGCGAAGAATTCCTGAAGCGCGCTTCTATTCGACCGGCTTTTCCAGGGTGTCCACATAGAGCAGCAAAGTGCAGCCGCCGGGAGTGTGTGAACTGTGGACGGTGCCGGCCCGCAGCAGGACCATATCGCCGCTGCGATATCTCGTGCCGTCGAAATCCACGAGTTCACCCTCCAGAACATAGAAGATCTCGTCCGAGGTATGCTCATGGGGCAGGGATGCGGCGCCTGGCGCCATTTTTAAGATGTGCAAACCCGTGCCATCAGGCCGTTTGTCATCTAGCTGCAGGTAGCTCAAACCTTCATAGGCGAGTCCCTCGACCTCGAGCGCCTTGAAGGGCGCGCTGTGTCCATTGCGGACGATGCGCTGTCCGGCTTGATAGGGTTTCATGGCATTTCCTCCCGGCGCCAAACCTATCATATCGGCGATCTGGGTTTGTCGTGTTGGGCGAAGACGTCCCCCGCTGCCGGAAGGGCCATTGGGATCGGATGGATAGGGCCATCATTCCCGTGGGGGATGACATCTTCAAGCAGAAGGCGAGGACGGCGGCCAACGTGAGCGAGATGGCAAGGCCGGCAACGCAGGCCATCCAGCCGAGCCGGTCGAAGACCTGGCCCAGGATGGTGCTGGGGAACCGCTGCTCGAACTGAAATGCCGATTGACTATGGAGTTCATAAGATTCGGTCATCGTTTGCCGATCGAGCCGAAAGATGAAACGGGCAAGGTCGATTGCTCTGAACCGAGGTACGGCCGGGCAAATCGACCTCACGGGTTCGTGACCTCGGATTCTCCCCAGTTTACCGCGCGGATTCGACGATAGAGTTCTAAAATCTGCCGCTTCATGCACGTTCGCTGTCGAAATAATGAAGACAGGGCATTTCCGCTGGCCGCCCGTGAGTCCTAAATTGAGGTGTGGCATCGACGCGATGGCTACCCGGCCCCCCGGGGGCGGCGGGCGAGGCCCAAGCAACGTAACGCTCACTTCAACTCAAGGAGACGATTTATGAAGTCCTCGATCATCGCCGCTTCCGCCATGTTGGCCGCGATTGCCGTACCCATGCTGGCCAAGGCCGGCCCGGCTGCGGCCCCCACTTTCCAGGCCGAGAAATGCTACGGCATTGCCAAGGCCGGTCTGAACGATTGCCAGACGGCGACCCATTCCTGCGCCGGAACCTCGACCAAGGATATGGACGGGGCTTCCTGGATTTATGTACCGGCCGGCTCCTGCGACAAGATCGCCGGCGCCAGCACGATGCCGAAGGCCTAAAGCGAGCGTCGAGCCGCGACGGCCGGAGCCAGCCATGAGTGACCGCCCGAATTTGGCCGCGCAACCGATGCCGGAGAAAACCGGCATCGGCCTGCGGGCGCCTCATATGGCGGAGATCATGGCCCGGCGCCCGGCCGTCGGCTGGCTCGAGGTTCATGCCGAGAATTACATGGGCCAGGGACCCGCCTTTCGGGCGCTGGAGCGTCTGCGTCCCGACTATCCCATCAGCCTGCATGGCGTTGGTCTGTCGCTGGGCAGCACCGATGGCATCGATGACGCTCATCTGGCGCGGCTGAAGCGATTGGCCGACGGCCTCGATCCCTTTCTGATTTCGGAACACCTGTCATGGAGCGCCATCGAGGGCGTCTATCTGAACGACCTCATGCCGCTACCCTATACCGAGGAAACCCTCGACCTGGTGGTGGAGCACGTCGATTTCGTGCAGGCTCGATTGGGCCGGCGGATCCTGGTCGAAAACCCCTCCGCTTACTTGCGCTTTCGCCACTCGCCGATCCCCGAAGCGGAGTTCCTGGCGGCCTTGGTGGCGCGCAGCGGCTGCGGGCTGCTCTGCGACATCAACAATATCTACGTCAGCGGGCGGAACCTGGGTTTCGACCCCATCGAATATTTGGCCGCGCTGCCGGCAGCCGCCATCGGTGAATTTCATCTGGCCGGCCATCAGGCCAACCCTGTGGGCGACAGCGTTATTCTGATCGACGATCACGGCAGCGCCGTGGCGGATGCGGTCTGGGCGCTTCACGGCGAGGCGCTACGGCGCATCGGCCGGCGCCCGGCCCTCGTGGAATGGGATAGCCGCCTGCCGGCTCTCGATCTGCTCATGGCAGAGGCCGACAAGGCCGACCGACTTTCCAAAACCGTCACCCCAGAGACCGACGATGTCCAAGCTGCGTGACCTTCAATGCGGTATTGGCCGTGCCGTCCTCGGCCAGGACGAGGCATCGATCGTCTCGGCCATCATGGGCGACGGGCTCGACCCTGCGGCGCGCCTGAACATCCATCGCAATCACTACATTAGCTCGCTCGGCGAGGCGTTGAAGGCGACATATCCCGTGGCCTGCCGCCTCGTGGACGAGCGGTTCTTTGCTTATGCCGCCAGCGAATACATCAAGATATCGCCGCCCCGCCGGGTTTGCCTGTTCGAATACGGCGAGGGCTTTCCCGATTTCCTGGCCGCCTTTCCCGCCTGCGCCTCGCTGGTTTACCTGGCCGATGTGGCGCGGCTGGAGTGGCTGATCAACGCGGCCCTCCATGCGACCGCCCAGGCACCGATCGAAGCCAGCGACCTCGGCCACCTCGATTCCGCCGACTATCCCCGGCTCGTCTTCGCGTTGCAGCCGTCGCTTCGCTTCATCGACTCCGCTTGGCCGATCGACCGCATCTGGCATCTAAACCGGCCGGACGCTGCCGAAGTGGGCGCGATCGATCTCGCCGCCGGCGGCTGCTGTCTGGAAATTCGTCAATCGGGCGAAGACGTCGTCTTCCGCCCTCTGGAATCCGGGGAGTTCGCGCTCCGCGCCGCCTTGGCCAATGGACGAACTCTGGAGGCAGCTGTCGAAGCCGCGTTGGCCCAGGATCCAATGTTCGAAGTGGCGCTGGCGCTGCGCCACCTGTTCGGCGAGGGCCTTGTGGTCGGTTACACCCTAGCCCCACCCCCCAACCCAGTTCAGGGCTGAAGGAGACCTCTTCATGATGTCCTCCACGGCTATCCACTTATCGCGCATTCCCCTGCGACGCTTTGTCGAGAGCCTGCTATCGCGCCTCGAGTTATTCCCGTTGGGCTTGCTGCAGCTCGTCTTCAGGTTCAGCATTGCCAGCGTCTTTTGGAGGTCGGGTCAAAGCAAGATCGCCAGCTGGGATACGACCATCTTGCTGTTCACCAACGAGTATCACGTGCCGCTGCTCAGTCCACAACTGGCCGCCGCCTTGTCGGCCAGCTTCGAACTCGGCTGTTCGGTGCTGATCGTCGCCGGTCTTTTGACCCGCCTGGCCACGCTGCCCCTGTTCGGCATGGTTTTCGTCATCCAGACCTTCGTCTATCCGGAGAACTGGGTCGAGCATCTGACATGGGCGACCATGCTGTTGTTCCTCTTGACTCGCGGCCCCGGTCCGATCTCTCTGGATCGGTTGGTCAAGCCATGGGTATTCGGCGATCGATGACATGAACGCGCTCCAAGCAGGTGCGGGGACGGCCGACGCAGGGCAGACACGCCCTGTCGGCCGATCCGGCCGGCCGCGCGTCGTCATCGTCGGCGCGGGCTTCGGCGGCCTGATGGCGGCCAAGACCCTGGCGGACGCCAAGGCAGACGTCACGATCGTCGACAAGCGCAACTACCATTTGTTCCAGCCGTTGCTCTATCAGGTGGCAACGGCCGCATTGTCGCCGGCCCAGATCGCCGCGCCCATTCGCTCGATCCTGCGAGACCAGTCCAACGTGACAGTACGGTTGGGACGGGTCAGCGGCGTCGATGCCGCGGCCAAGCAAGTCGAACTGGGCAGCGAACGGCTTTCCTACGATTGGCTGATCCTGGCGACCGGCGCACGCCACGCCTATTTCGGCCATGACGAATGGGAGGCCTTCGCCCCGGGGCTGAAGAAGATCGAGGATGCCACGGCGATCCGGCGTCGCATCCTGATGGCCTTCGAGGAGGCCGAGAATATGGCGGCGGGCGCGGAACGCAGCCGACTTCTCAATTTTGTCATCGTCGGCGGCGGGCCGACCGGCGTCGAGATGGCCGGGGCGATCGCCGAACTGGCGAAGCGCGCGCTGGCCTCGGATTTCCGCGCGATCGATCCGCGGCTCGCGCGCATCATCCTGGTCGAGGCAGGTCCGCGGCTGCTGCCGCCTTTCGATCCGTCACTGTCCGAGGAGGCGCGCCGTTCGCTCGAACAACTCGGCGTCGAGGTGCGTCTCGGCGTCGGCGTGACCGAGTGCGGCGGCGAGGGCGTGTCGGTCGGCGTGGAACGCATCGAATCGCGCACGATCGTGTGGGCGGCCGGCGTGAAGGCGTCGCCTGCAGGCGCGTGGCTTGGTGCCGAGACCGATCGCGCCGGGCGGGTCAAGGTCCAGCTCGACCTTTCGGTGCCGGGACATCCCGACATTTTCGTCATCGGCGACGTCGCGCATGCAACCGGCGGCGACGGCCGGCCTCTGCCGGGGGTCGCGCCGGTGGCGAAGCAGCAGGGCCTCTATGTGGCGGATATCTTGATCGCGCGCGCTTGCGCGAAGCCGGCGTCGCCGTTCAAATATCGCGACTTCGGCTCGCTGGCGACGATCGGACGCAAGCGCGCGGTGGCGCAGCTCGGCAGGCTCAAGCTGTCCGGCTTCTTGGCGTGGATTCTGTGGAGCTGCGCTCACATCTACTTCCTGATCGGCTTCCGCAACCGTCTTGCGGTCGTGATGAACTGGGCGTGGAACTACGTGACGTTCCAACGCGGGACGCGGCTCATCACCGGGATTTCCGGCTCGCGGGTGGACGATATGGAAAAACCGGTCGACCAGACGCCGCCCGTGCCGATGCGGGACGTGGCGTAAGGCCAGATCGGTCTGCATGATCGCTAGAATTTGAAGCTTTTCCGCAAGGGGCGCCATACAAAGGCGGGACCATTCGTCGCGAAGAGCCTGAGCATCCCCCTCGGGCCGATAGGCGCACATCGCCTGCGCGCTCTATACCGATCGCGGCTTCGAGTGGGCAAAGAAGGGCGATTCCGATCGCGCGATCACCGATATTTACGTATCCGGCGTAATCTCAAACACCGGGTATCGGCCAACCAGAGCTTCAAACTCTTTCAAAGGCGAGCCTGCAGGGATCGGGAAATATCGCTGAACTGTGAGCTTGTAACGATCCAGATAGGCTTTCAAGATTTCCGCCTTCGCCTCGTCGGCTATCGGACGCAAACGGACGTTTTCTCGCTTGGCTCCCTTCACCAGAGTCGCCTTTAGGCTCACAACTACATTTCTCACCCACTGCGTATCTCCACGTGGAGCCACAAGATACTTCTTTTCCTGGTAGTCGAGCACATTCACAGGCGTCGAGTAGATACGTCCACTCTTTCGGCCGCGAACTTCCAACAGAAAATTATGCGACAGTCCAAAGCCGAGCTTAACCATTAACCCGAATATGCGGTTAATGATTCGATCAATGAGAGTTGGTTGCATGAACTGCGTTGATGGTTGTTGCATAGCGACTGCACGGATTACACACTAACCACCTGCCATAGCATGAGCAGCGTGGCGCACAGACCCAAGACGCTGCGCACGGCATGGAGCCGCCCCCACTTCTTGAGCAGGGCGAGCGTTTCAGCTGAACCGACATCGCGGCCCGGTGCCAAGAGCTGGTGATTCGTCGGCATGATGCCGATGAATGTGAATGGGACGACTGCCCCGACGAGAACGCCGGCGATTAGCCAACTGACACCGGCGCCGAGCAGCCACACGGACACGCCAGCGATAAAGCCAATCACCGCGAGGGGAGCTTGCATTAACGTGGCGCGCTTGTAGCTCGGAGCCCACTGGGTGAAAGCGGCTCTCGTGTCGAGGCCCATGCGGGCAGGATGCTCCACAAAATTGATATAGAGGGCCGCACCAGTAAAGATCGCGCTACAGAAGGTGGCGAGAAACTGCAAGACCTCCAGCATCACCGGCATTTCCCTTGCGGGCCAAACGTTTCGATTGAGCTGAGCCTAGCGAGCGTCCATGCAATTCGTAAGCAGTTTGGAAATTCAGACCAAATCTCAGTGATAAGTTTTTATGTGCCGGAGTGTTCGTCACGATTTCGGCCCACCGTTCCCATTCAAGCCAAACATTCTCATCGCATTGCCGCCGAGGACTTTTTCTTTATCTACTTCCGTTAGATTCTTCATCTGCTTGATTACGTCGACGGTTCTCGGCCAGGTGGCGACGGCGTCGCCGTGATCGAAGTCGCTGCCGATGATGATGTTGTGGTTGGGCCAGCCGTTGATGGTATCAGGCAAGTAAGATTCCCAGGAGACGCAAGCAATATAAAACTGATCGAAATACTGGCTCGGCAGTTTTTTTATGCGTTTCTTGCCTTCGAAGAATTGTTGAACCGAAACAGACACCCTCTCGTCGTTCGGCATATGTGCGTCGAGCGTGTGCATCAGCCACGGCACCCAACCGATGCCGCCTTCGAAGAAGCCGAACTTCAGCGTCGGAAAGCGATCGAGCACCCCGCCAAAGATCAAGCGGGCGGCGCTGACCATGTACGTCAATGGAAATCCCAGCGCCGTCGGAAAATGCTGATAACCTTGAAAGCGCTCGCTGCCGACGAGCCACGGATGGCTGTGCTGAAGTTCGAACACCCGCGCGGCGGGATGAAGCAGAATCGGAATATCGAGATCGGCGATTTCTTCGTAGAGCGGGAACAGCACTTCGTTGTCCAAATCACCATCACCCCAACCGCCATTGAACTTGACCGCTTTGAGCCCGAGTTCTTTTACGGAGCGACGCAACTCCTTCACTGACTCTTTGATATCCGGCAGATAGATCCACGCCACGCCGATGAACCGATTGTCGCCCTGGATGTCTTCGGCGGCCGTATCGTTGTAGGCGCGCGCCAATTGACGGCCCAGTTCCGGCTCAACTTCGTAAATCAACGGCCGGTTGTCGGGAATCAGAACTTGAACATCGAATCCATCCTTCTTCATGAATTCGGCACGCAGCGGAATGCTCCAGCGGCCTTCCTTGAAAGAATGAATCTTTTTGCCGTCTCGGTAATAGGTCGCGACTTTACCAGGGACGACCTCGCCGTAACGAATCATGTCGCCTTTGTCTTCAACGATTTCGAGATGCCCGCGCCCGGGATGCTTCACCCTATCGATGAAACGAAGCGGCCAGTAGTGGGTATCACCATCGATGTACATCATTTTTTCTCCTCAACAAATCTTTGGAAGTCTATCTCCCACGTTTTGTTATTTCGACCGAAGGGAGAAATCTTATATTCCCTGCTCAAGTCATTCCATTCAGGATTGAAGCCAATTACCAAGTTATCCTTCTTTTCTCTCCGCCATTTCTTAATTTCTTTCTCTCTCGCCCTCGCACTGATTACATCGTTCGTCTGCTCGTAATAAACGAGCTTGTGGACGTTATATTTTTCTGTGAAACCTTTGACTAACTTATTCTGGTGGTTGTCTACTACCCATTTGGCCTCGAGCGCTATCGCCCGCCGATTGTGGGGCGACGCATTTTACGATGGTCACGAGTTTATCCCAGCGTAATCGCCGCCCGTCTTCGGCCGAAGCCGGTCGCCTGCTCGAATACGTGGGCAATTTGTAATACTCCCAAATCTTTACGATAGCAGCCGACGATTTGGATACCGACGGGCAATCCATCAGCAGTGAATCCCGCGGGCACGGAAATAGCCGGACAAAATGTCGGCGTGATCCAATACGCGCTTTTCATCCACGCGATGTAGTGCTCCATGTTTACGCCTTCGATCTCTTGTGGCCAGCGAACGGTCGCATCGAACGGCGGAACCTGATTCACCGCGCAAAGAAGGAATTCATATTTTTGCTGGAAAACACGCATGCGCTCCATCAATTCGCCATGCAGTGTCATCGCGTTGGCGACATCGTCGCCCGTGAGCTTGCTGCCTGATTCGATCTGCCAGACTGCTTCTGGTTTCATCTGCTCCCGATGTTTCTCGAGCAATGGGCCGAGCGTATGCCAGTAATTCCATGCGCGAAGAGTGAGAAATATTTCATCGGCATCACGCAGATCGGGCCAGGCATCTTCGACGATGCATCCAAAATCAACAAAAGTTTTCCGCTGCACTTCCAAGACCGATCGAACACGGCGGTCGAGCGGCAGACCACCGAGATCAAGACACCAGGCAACTCGCACATCCTTAAAGTCACGATCCAATGGTTTGGCAAAGCTCGAAGACTCAGACGGATAAACAGCCGGATCGCGCGGATCGGCCCCAGCCATGGCACTGAGCAATAAGGCAACATCGGTCACTGAACGCGCCATTGGACCCTTAACGCTAAATCCTAAGAACGGCAACAGCGTCGGCGCGGTCGGCACTAGCCCGACAGTAGGGCGAAGGGCGACGATGTTGTTGAAGTTGGCCGGGTTTCTTAACGACCCACCCAAGTCGCTGCCGCTCGCCAGCGGTATCAAACCAGCGGCGAGCGCCGCGCCCGCGCCACCGCTGGATCCACCGGCGGTTTTCGTCGGATCGTATGGGTTGAGGGTGGTTCCATACACGTCGTTGTAGCTGTGCGAGCCCATGCCAAATTCCGACACGTTGGTCTTGCCAATGGGAATCACACCGGCGTGCTTCAACCGCTCAACAAGAACCGAATCTTCCGCTGGCATGCAATCTTTGAAGATTGGCGAACCACGTGTCAAAGGAAATCCCACCGCGGCATCCAAGTCTTTGAAGGCAAAGGGCAGGCCGTGGAGCGGGCCCACTTCATCACCACGAGCCAACCGACGATCGGCGTCGTCCGCTAAAGCAAGACACTTCTTGTCGTCTAGCTTCGCGACAATGGCGTTAATTTTAGGATTGACCTGCTCGATCTGCCGTAAAACCGCGGTCATGACCTCGCGCGCGGAAATGCCGCGAGAGCGGATTAACTCCGCGAGTTCGCGCCCACTCATGAAGCATATTTCGCGGTCACCATGGGATGTCATTGATATCAGTGGCCTGAATGATGAGGTAAAGCACCGAAGCTAAAGAGAATTTTCCTCCGCGACAGAATGTAAAAACGGTTCATGGTTCGACGAGCTCGCCAGGAACGGACTAAGCTTCATGACAGCTCAACTATTTAGCCGTTTGTTCCTTCGATAAACTCACGACGGGCTCTGAGCTTGGTCGAAGGGCGAACGGCGGATTTTCACGCAGTCTGACGAGTACTACGTTCGACGCAAACGTCGCGAGCCAAACCGGCGCCTTATCTAAATTCCCGGCTCCTTCATACCGATCGGCGGCTTCTTAATGTTCTTGGAGATCTCCTCGACATCCCACAGCCGGGAGAATTTCAGTGCGCGCGGGCAATGGCTGTAGGACTCTTCAACGTCGAGTAGCAAACCTTGAAGGACTTGCGCTTTTTCGTCGGGGTCAAAGACTTCAAGCTTCGCATCGCTCAATTGCGATCTATCGACGACCGTCACCCGTCCATTGATTCTGACTGTCGAGTTGTGCCCGGGAATCAAGAAGATTAGCCCAACTTTCGGGTTTTGTTCGATATTACCGTAACCGTGGAAAAGTTTGTTGCCCGCCACGTCTGGAATGAACAACTGCTTGTCGTTTAAAATTTTCACGAACCCAGGCGTACCGCCCTTGGGTGAAGCGTCACAATCGCCCGCCGCATTGCTCGTCGCCATGACACAAAATGGCGAGTGTCGAATAAATTCTTGTATCCACGGAGCCATGTGCGGCCTGACCTTTCCTGCGGTTCGTTGGACCGGATAGCCGAATTTGTCTTGATACTTTGTACTCATTTGCGCTCCTCGAATCCGTCGTCAGTGTCTACCACTAAGCCGAATATTTAAAGTGCTTTAACTCATCGTCTTCTACTGAGTTCCGATAGCACTTCAAGCTGTATTTCCTGAATCTGCGCCAAGCGCTCCCATTGATGCGACAGCAGGTGATCGACTTTCTCATGAAGATGTCGGATTTCCAATTCGGCCTTAAGGTTAACCTGGTAATCATGCTGCGAGCGGACCCGGTCTTTTGCCTCCTGGCGGTTCTGGCTCATCATGATGATCGGGGCCTGCATTGCAGCGATGCACGATAGAATCAAGTTCAGCAAAATATACGGGTACGGATCTATTGGCCGCGAGTAGAGCACAAAAGAGTTCAAGCCGATCCACAAGGCGAGAAACGCGCCGAATGAGATCAAAAACGTCCAACTGCCACCGAACGCTGCGATCCGATCCGCTAGTCGTTCGCCGAACGTCCAGTCTCCTTCAAATTCCGTATCGACATCCTTTGAAAGCGTTTCGTGTTCGCGAAGACTGTGCAGCACTTCATGCTCAAGGGAACTTAGATCGCCTTTTTCGGATTCCAGGAGTGTGTGGACGTATTTGGAACGATAGTGGTTGAGATCAGGTCGGCAAATAAGTTTATCCGCCGACCATTCCGGATGCTCGCGCAGAATCTCGTTAGCAATCACATCACGCACTGCCACCCCGGGCACCAGATCGCGCACGGGAAAACCCTTGCCGCAGATAGCACAGGTTTTGGATTCTTTGGCGTTGGCCATGGCACTGTTCAGAGTTACCTGGGGTATGGAACAAACGACTATTTTTTTTCTAAAAAAGTCAGCCGCTCGGCCATGGGCGTTTCGGGAAAAACATAGCCGCACGCCCGGCATGTGCGGAGCTTTTCGTCGGCGTTGAATTCCGCATAGACCGCGGAAACTTGCGAAGGAATATTTCCCTGGTTGACGACTCGCGACAGCACCAGATCATCGCACTTCTCGCAAAACCAGGCGAATTCTTCTCTCTCTTCCTCGCGCCGCTTGCGCTCTATCACCAGACCCCAGGTATTTTCAAAACGGCGCGGTGAGTGCGCCAAGCCGCCGGGACAAACAAATATCTCTCCTTCTTTGATCGTCACGGCCTGCCGACGTTCGCCTTCGGGCTTGAGCACGAGCTCCATGTCGCCTTGAACCTGGTAAAAGAACTCGTCGCCGGGTTCGATGTGAAAATCGAGCCGCGTATTCGGCCCGCGCAAGATCATGACGAGAAAATCCTTGTGATGAACAAGAAGCTGGTTAGTACGGAAAGGAGGGTTGAAGAGCGACTGATTTTCCTCGGCCCAACGTTTGAGATGATAGGTGGAGAGTAGTTTCATGTAATCACCCCTGGAGTGATGGAGTACTGGAGTGTTGGAGTGATGGGATTCCGGAGGGGCCCCAACACTACTTTACTACTTTTGCTTGAATCCTCGTAGTGTTCGTTGCTTTCTTTGACAATTAGACTGTCGACCCAATCTCCATCGATCTTCTTTCTTTCGAGACTTTCAACAAGTTTCAGTAACCCATTCTCGAGCTTGAAGGCAAGATCGTTTAGAGCTGCGAACTCCTCTGCGGTCATTTGTCCGGCCTCGCGATAGGCGTGGAGTCCGGAGACGCTTTCACCAAGTGACCCCAATGCGATGTTTAGAAAGTTGAGATATTCACGAATCGATTTCCGGCAATATCCTTCTGCAATATTGCGATGAACCGAATCGCTCGCCGCTATTGCCTGTGAGCCTACCCGTCTCAGTTCGTATGGCCAATTCCGGAACACGCGGCTGGTGAGCCGATAAAACTCGATCGAATCCTGCCACACTCTCAGCTGTTGATAACCACGGTTCTTATTCTTAAGCACCCAACACTCCATTACTCCAACACTCCATCACTCCAACCTCTTTAACTTCCCGCACTCTCGCGCCACGCCGTCGGTTAATGCCCACCAGATGGACAGTCCTTTGCGCAATGCCCTTAAGACTCGCACTTGCAGCTCATTGGTCGTCGCGAATTGCTCCACTAACTCATAGCCGATGTTGCTGTGCTCGGTGTCGGCTTCACCATGCTCGGCGAAGAATTCGATATCGTGCGGCTTCAAATCGTAATGATCCCGGAATGCTCGGAAGAACTTGCCGCCGGTCAATTGATTGGAAAACTCGTTGCAGCAATTGGTCGACGCCACCTGTTCGAGAATGTGGTTACTTCTGAGCGCGATGTCGAGCCAGCCGACCCGTGCCAGAACGGTTGTCGGCAAGAAATCCTCTTCGGTCTCGCAGCGCTCCAATTCCTTGGCCGGAATGCCGATGCTTTCACCGAATCGGAGAAAAAGTGCACGGTGGCCCAAGACCGGACGCGGCGAACCTTCGAAGTATTTGTAACCGACTTCGGAATGAATAATGTCGACGAATTTTTTATGAATCTCAGGATCGTGGATGCCGGACAATTGGCAGCGCACCAACTTCGCCGTATTGATCGCGACGTTGTAGGCAAATATCCCCCATGCCTCTTTCGCCCAAACTCGAATAGCCGCTAACGGTAACTTGCCCTCGTATAGATCGAGATAGAACGGGTGATGCAAACGCGCGTGGCCTTTCTTTACTTCGTCCAAGAGTACATCGCAAAGCTCCTTCGTCGACAGCGTCTTTCCACTCAATACTGCTTCAGCAGACATGTTCACCTCGAACAACCGTTGAATTTGTGAAGCCGGAGTTGAAAACCGCCCTACCGTTTACGTTTCCTACGCTCGTCAAACTTGAACTTGTTCGCGTTGCAAGCAATCTCGATGCGATTACCGTCGGGATCGAGAAAGCTAATCGACCGATTACCGGCAACCACCAAGGTTTCCGGCCCGCTTACGATAGGAATTTTGCGCCGCTTTAGGACGGGATGGATCCTATCGATGATATCGTTCGAGTCGACGTAGATGCAGAAATGATGCAGCTTGGGCACGCCATTTTCCGCCGCATGTTTCGTGCCCTTCGGTAAAGCCTGCAATGCAATATCGTGATGTTCCTTGCCGTAACTCAAAAAGATCATCTTCGTTCGAAGATTCCGGGCGGAAACTCTCAGGCCGAGAATCGAACGGTAAAATCGTGCTGATTTTCTAAGATCCGCCACATTGAGAACGATATGTCCCAGCGCTCCATTTTGTATGTTCATAGGAGGCCTCAATAAATAACGGCGATCACTTTCTGTCAAGTCGCCTTCAGATCGATTGGCTAATCCATTTGACAACAGTTTCGTTAATACGACATATTCCGCGCGGACACTAGAAAAGAGGAACGAGCAATGAAACTCATGCTGGTGATGGGCGAATACCCGCCCGAAGAAGATGAGCGGCGCAGACAGGCCGTATTGAAATGCTCCTCTCCGGGCACGGAGATCGGCTTCCGT
>Ga0137403_10003041_pt1 | contig 20246 bp, 19 predicted proteins | sample CZOMad2_1_16fung_FD_122057 | JGI IMG/M metagenome (GOLD analysis project Ga0137403, IMG submission 122057) | Vadose zone soil fungal communities from Angelo Coast Range Reserve, California, USA - CZOMad2_1_16fungal (Hybrid Assembly) | ecosystem: Environmental > Terrestrial > Soil > Vadose zone...
GCATCATCTGGAAATCGGCCAAACCATCTCGCAGTACCGCAGGAGAAGCCAAGTGAGTAGTTCTGGCGTTTCACGGCGGAGTTTCGTCAGCCTCGTGTTCTTGCTGACTTGCCTGCTCATGCTCTCGACCGCGTATGCTTCCGCGCAGCTTTCCAGCGCAACCCTCAACGGAGTGGTCCGGGATTCCACCGGTGCTGTGATCAAGAATGGAAGCGTGGTTCTGCGCAACCTCGGAACTTCAGTCGAGCGCATAACCGCCAGCAACGACACCGGGAATTATGTGTTCAGCGATGTGACTCCTGGCCCGTACACACTGAAGGTGAGTGCGCAGAGTTTCGCGACGAAGCAGGTTTCCGAGTTTGTCCTGGCGGTGAACCAGACCGCCACGATCGACCTCACGCTTAGCGCGGGATCTGAGTCGGAAGTGATGACGGTGACAGCGACTGGCGAGCAACTGCAGAGCTCAACGGCAGAGTTAGGCACGGTCATCGCCACCAAGCAGGTGAATGACCTGCCTCTCAACGGCCGTAATTTCACCCGCCTTCTATCGCTGACGCCTGGCGTGGCACCGATTAACGTCTCGCAGAGTAATAATGGTGCTTTCATGACTGCCATCGCTAAGGGCTCCGCATTCGAGTTTCCTGCGATCAACGGCTCGACCAACCGCAGCAACTACTTTCTGACCGACGGTTTGACCAACTTTGCCGCATTTGTAAGTACCTACGCAGTGCCGCCGATCATCGACTCCATTCAGGAATTTAAGGTGGTCTCTCACGCCGACAGCGCCGAGTTCGGCTCCGTATTAGGTGGAGTAGTCAATGTGGTGACCAAGTCTGGTACTGACCAATTTCACGGCTCGGGATGGGAATATATCCGCAACGACGCCTTCGATGCCCGAGAGAAGTTTCTGGCCCCGTCCGCAAAGAAACCGTCGTTCCGGCAGAATCAATTTGGAGCTTCTGTTGGAGGTCCGGTTGAAATTCCGAGGCTCTACAACGGCAAGAAAAAGACATTCTTCTTCTTCGCATATCAGGGTTTCCGGTATTCGCAGCCGGCCAGCAATAACCTGCTGGTCCCAACCGCTACCCAACTGAGTGGCGATTTCAGCGCACTGTGCCAGACTGGCTTCTCTGCCGGTATTTGCAATGACCGCGATAGCGACGGTAATGCCATTGACCAGATCTATAACCCGTTCACCACGATGGTCGACAACACAAAGACATCTGGGTTTTCTCGTCAACCGTTTGCGGGAAATATAATTCCATCCAGCCTCATTGACTCCCGATTGGTTGGCTTCGCTCAAGCCATTTTTCCGGCGGCTGGTAACTACAATGCCGCAACCAACAGTAACGCTATCGATACCAATCCCACTACCCAGACTCAAAACGAATATAACGTCCGCATCGACCACAACTTTGGGCAAAAAGACTCGGCGTGGTTCCGGTATAGCAGAATTAGCAGCACGAACAGCGAATCCGGCCAGCTGCCGGGTTTGATCACCCAAATTGCCATCCCCGGCCGTGAGTGGGGCGGCAGCTACGTGCACATATTCAGTTCGAGCCTTGCATTGCAAGTGCAATACGCCCGCGCTACGGTCGAAGATAGCGCCGCAACCCGCTTTAAGAATTTAAACTCCGCCAGCGTGTGTCAAGCCGCCGGTTTCTCCCCTGACTTCGCCAGCAATTTCTCGGGAACGAAGGGTTGGTTGATACCCGCGCCTGGAATTGGCGGCGACATCGCCAATGGCGGCGAGGGTGTCAGCAACACATACAAGGCCACCGACAACCATCAGATTTCGGGCACTCTGACCAAAGTCAAAGGAACTCATGAGCTGAAATTTGGTGGAGGCTTTACCACCAGTGTCTTCGCCAGCACGGATTCAGAGGACGGCCTCGGCTTCGGGCCCGTGCTAACCAGTGACGCAAACGGTACCGCAGGAACGGGCTTCGCTCTGGCGTCATTCCTTATCAACGTCCCCAACGGCGGAATCCGATCCAACATAAACGAGAAGACACGCCCCGGTGGTGTGTTCAGCGCGTTTGCCCAGGATTCCTGGAAAGCCGCTCCGCACTTGACCCTCAACTACGGGTTGCGCTACGACCTGACCCTGATACCGCCCTATGGAACCGCTGACACTATCGGCGAGCAGGGAGGAATCGAAACTGGCGACATCAACTTCAACGATGGTACGTATGTCCTCCAACATGTACCGCCGCCGTGCAGCGTGCGCGGTACCGCGCCTTGCATTCCCGACATCCCCGGGCAGGCCGCCGGCACACTGCCTGATCACGTGGTGGTAGACCAGCGGGGCAGGATCGCTCACAACACCTATACGAACTTCGGACCACATGCGGGTTTTGCTTACCGCATGGGCGAGAGGACGGTGGTTCGAGGGGCGGCGGGGGTGGTTTACGACAACTGGGCAGCCGTGAGTCAGATGGCACAGAATATAGGAGGCAACTGGCCCGGCATTGGCCACTTGATCAGCGTTAACCTGAATCAGCCGAACTCATCGACTGCTACAGCAAACGGCGTACCCACCGTCACCGCCCAGAATCCCTTTCCTGGCAACGGAACCGCTGGCCTGCCGGCACCGACTCCGTTTGGCGCGGTGACTTGGTACTACGACCCGAAGATCAAGAATCCGTACTCGATCCAGTACAACCTTGGCTTGCAGCGCCAATTGAATCCCTCGACCACCGTGTCAGGGAACTACGTGGGCGCCCAGAATCATCGGCTTAACGTCGGTGGCTTTTACAATACTGCCCTGACGCCGGGCCCTGGAGACCCAAAGACGCGTGCCTTGTTCCCCTACATAGAGCCAACGTTCTACGATCGCAGCATCGGCGCGGGAAACTACAACGCTTTCCAGTTCCAACTGGATAAGCGCTTTACCAGTGGACTGGCTTACCAGGTCGCGTACACGTTCTCGAAGTCGCTGGACGTGTCGTCCGGCTGGTTCGGCGCCGAAGGATCGGGCATCCAAGACCCTTACAACCCCAGGGGAAGCTATGGCCCCTCAGGATTTGACCTGACCCATGTGCTCTCCGTGAACGCGGTCTATGAGCTTCCCATCGGACAGGGAAAGCCCTTCTCAACTGGCAACCATGTGGTTGATTACTTGGTCGGGAACTGGCAGATCAATGGTATCTTACTAATCCGCTCGGGCCAGCCCTACACGATTATCTACAATCAGGATCAGGCCAATACCGGAAACTCTTGGGGATACGAAAGGGCGAATTTGGTTGGGGATCCGAATTCTGGAACGTGTCCTAACGGGTTCAAAGTTGGATCAACGCAATGCGCCTTCAACACCAGCGCGTTCGCCGTGCCAGACCTATATACCTATGGCACCAGCGGCCGCGATCAATTCCGTACAGCCCCTTACTGGAACTTCGATATTTCGGTCTTCCGGCAATTCCCTTTTTGGAGCGAGAACCGACGTCTCGAGTTCCGGGCGGAGGCCTTCAACTTGTTCAACACCCTTATTTATGGGCAACCTGGCTGGTTCCTAGATGACCCGTCGTCTTTTGGCAAGGTCACATCTGCAGCCAATGCTGCTCGACAGTTACAATTTGGCGCGAAGATCATATTCTGAAGGTGAATGCCCGCTTCATCACCGACACTTCGCCGGCTCGCTGTTCAAAAACAGCGGCTGGCGAGGTTTTTTTGTGCGTTAAACTGCCTCACGAGGATCCGCGCAGGCTTCGGTATTTGCCAACACGATTGCGGCAACGACTCCTCAGAGCGCAGGTTCATTTCGCAGACCGTCGGACCGAGCTATCTGGTCATGGAGTTGATCGAAGGGGCCACACTGAAACGCCAGGTGCCGCTCAATCAGGCGCTGAACTATTCTGCGCAAATTGTGACGCCCTTGACGCTGTTCACAAAGGGCATCCCCCAATGGCGATCTGAAGCCCGCAAGCATTCTGGTGACCAAAGTCGGCCCAATCACAGTCATAGAGGATGTGGATCGCCTAGTCGCCCAAAATGCGAGGTTCGGGATGGCCTCGCGAGAATGCGTCAGCCAAAAAGTGATGCACTCATGTCCGAGGTGCAGCGTGGTGAGTAGGACAGCAACTCCGCCAGGAGGAGTCACGAGTTAGACGAAGTCTCGCTTCGGGACGTTCAAGCATTCCGTAAAAGGGATCAGAAGTTCTCCAACAGCCACATATTGGAGCTGCAGGTAAGTGCCCAAAGGGCGAGACGGCGGCCATCTGGCGAAGGTACGGGTAAGAGGGTAGCCAGAGTTCCTTTGAACGCGACATTCACCTTACCCGTGAGGGCCACATTGAACACTCCAGAGTGTGTGCCCCTGGCGCTCCTATCTATGTACGCGCCCACCCACACACTCTTACTGTCGACGGCCCAAGCCATCCCCTGGAGGAGTCCAGCTCCTGGCACCGTAATATATCGCTGTGTGCCATCGACCAGATTCACTATCCGTACCGCGGCGTCTTTGTACCTGTAGGGGTTTTGCGACCGGGAGTTCACCAGATACCTGCCATCTGGGGAAACGCTCCACCAAGTCTTGCTATCTGCATCCTCTTTCTTAATGCGCGCTGCCACAATCTCCGTTCTCTTTGTCCCAGCTGGATCAAAGGTGAAAAATCTGAAGTATTCGGACCCGGGTTCCATCTGACCGTAAATGCATATGGTGGATGGCAGTCTCGCACACTGGGGGTCGAAAATTCCTGCTCCCTCAAGAATGAAGTGTGAAGGACCGCCAGCGAGTGAAATCCGCATGAGACGCCTATTGGCGGACGGATCGAGCGGCCAGATCAGGTAGAGTACGCTTAAGCCATCCGGAGTTAACCGGGGTGCTCCTAGATCATCGTTTCCGCCGACCAGCAGCTCAGGCTGGGTCTCGTTGATGGGCTGTTTGAAAATGTGGGAACGTCCATCACGATCGGAGGCGAACAGGACAGTCTGGCTGTCTGCGGTCCAGGCAGACGGGAAATCCGACCTGTCATCAAGCGTGAATCGACGGGGCGCGCTAAGCCGCTTCCCTTGATCTTGAAGCTCAGCAAGATACACGTCCGACTGGTAACTGCTGCGCAGTATAGCCATGCGCTTGCCATCCGTGGTTACACTGATCTCAGCTACATCGCCGTGATCACTTCCAATTCGGACCGGCGGACTCGATGGACGTCCGGTGCGAGCGTCGAGCTCGACGAACTGGCTGGAACGCTCGCGGACGACGCGTTGAGGCCCGTCGCTGCCGACCTCGTCGCGCTCGCGCGCGCAGGCGATCCCGCAAAGATCCCCGGGTTGCTCAAACGCGGGTAAGGAGAACGCGGCGATGAAGATCGTCCAGACCTTCCAACCCGTGGCGGGCGAGACCGCGCTCGCGGTGGTGCCGCGCCTCGACCTGCGCAGCGACGACATCACGCACTGGAGCCGGCGCGCGTTCTATACCGCCGGCCGTGTCTTGACGCCCGCGACCCTGGTGCAGGAGCAAGCGACGCGCGCAACCATTGACAGCTTCAACGAGGTGTTCAATCGGCACGACGCTGACGGGTTGGCAGCGTTTTTGACCGAAGACACAGTGTTCGAGGACACGTCGCCCGCTCCCGACGGCCGACGCATCGACGGAAAGGCCGCCGTGGTCGAATTCTGGCGCGAATGGTTCGTCCGCAATCCCGACGCACGGTTCGAGGCTGAAGAGATCATCGTCAGCGGAAGTCGAGCTACAGTGCTATGGGTCTATCGCAAGATGCGCAACGGTCAGCCATGGCACCTGCGCGGCGTTGACGTCTTTACGGTACGAGATGGAAAAGTAGCCGCAAAGCTCGCCTATGTGAAGGGCTGAGAGGGCGTCGCGCACACGAGATTTCCACAACAAAAAAAGGTAAACTTAACCCGTTCGATCTGGCGAACATGAAAAGGAAATTGGTCAGGATACTCGTCGCGGTTCTCGCCAGTTTTGCGCTGTTCGCATTTGTTTGCCCTGACGGTCTTTCGGAAAACGACCCTCCATACAGCCAGAGCGTGATGTCGAAAGAGTTTTCGGTGGAAATTCCCACTCACCGGAACCGACAGAGCCTTACCGGGGACATCCAGAGACTCTTCGCCTCGAACAAGAGTAAGTGCTCTCCAAGTTCTTCGGGGAAAACAACCTCTCCAACAGTGCCATCTCTCGCCGCTTGTGTTCTCCGTTGCTGAGACTCGGTCGACCTCAAATTGGAGTTGCGACACCCGGATAGATAGCTCTTCCGTGTCGCCTACGTTTGGCCGGAAAGTGTCAATGGCAATATGGAGGTGTTTTCATGCAGGTTTCACAAGCCAGCAATCAGTCCCGGTGGAAGCAGGCTTACCAAGACGCGCTCTTTGAGATGGATCAGGCACGTCTTAGACCCAAACTGGAAGCAGCATTGAGGGCGGTGGAGGACCGGCTGTTTGAAGTGCGCTCTGATCCTCCTAACCGCCGAGAACGGATGGAACTCGAAGACGCGAAACGCACGATCGGGTTCCTCTCGAAAGACGAGCTGCAAACCTAGCAAACGTCAGATGACGTGGAGGCGTTGGCTGGGGGTTGTTAACATTTACTTCCGGCCAACGCTTACTTGCAATTCCGGCAGCATTACCATCGCTGCGGCGAACAATTACGGGCGCGCCGCTGAGCCGAGGAAGTAGAGGAGATACGTGATAGACCAAACCATCTCGCATTACCGCATCGTCGAGAAACTGGGCGGCGGAGGGATGGGTGTGGTGTACAAGGCCGAAGATACGAAACTTCATCGCTTTGTAGCCCTCAAGTTCTTGCCGAACGAAGTTGCCAAAGACCCTCAAGTTTTAGCCTGCTTCCAACGCGAAGCGCAAGCCGCGTCGGCGCCAAACTATCTCAAGATCTGTACGATCTACGAGATTGACGAGCAGAACAGCCAGGCCTTCATTGCTATGGAGTACTTGGACGGATTGACGCTCAAGCATGGTATTGCGGGCCGGCCGATTGATATCGAGCTCCTGCTGGATTTTAGCTGGGCAGTTGGACGAAACCCTGCCCCAAGCGCATGTATCGCTCGGTGGCGCGCTCATGTTCTATGACTACGATTGGCCGAATGCGGAACGAGAATTTCAACGCGCTCTGGACATCATGCCTAGCTTAGCTACGCGGCGGCCCACGATTATTATGATATGTTTTCTCGTTCCCAACCGGTGCTTCCAGGCTGCGGTCGACGAGATTCTGCACGCTCGCCAGTTGGATCCTGTCTCCGGGCTGATCGCGGCCGATGCTGCCTGGGTTTTTTAGCTCAAGCGACTACGATCAATTTATGGAACCGGCGAAGGCAGCGGTGGAATTGGCCGGGCCACCTACAACGAGGATTGGCGTATGAGAAGGAAGGCGACTTCGCCCGAGCTTTGCAGGAAAGAAGCGCGGCGAATGGACGACAATTCCGGCGTTTTGGAGATGCTTGCCGGCACCTATGCTGCGGCTGGACGGCCTGACGAGGCTAGGAGAATCACCGAGGAGATGGTAAAACGCTCCAAAAAGCGTTACGTATGCGCCTATGAGGTTGCTACCACCTACGCCGGTCTCAAGGACCACGAGTCAGCTTTCTTAAGGCTGCGAAAATCCCTAGACTGCGCAGGTAGGCGGAGTACGCGAAGCTGGAATAGCAGGGTGGTGGGCTATCCCCACCGGCCATCGCCCGATTCGCCTGCGCTGAATCACGGTTCTGCTTTTTGCAGGATTCTGGCAATTGCGGTTATCGTGTTCCAATTACGTGTTGTTGCCAGAACGCCGAAAAGTTTGTCAAGCTGGCCAAGGAAACGGATTGCTTTCATTTCGCGCCGGTATAGACCGATGACGAACCGGTCTTTTATGGCGAGGATTTTCAAAGACCATTCGCCCCCCGGAGGAAGACTGAAAGGAGTGGAAGGCAAAGGTCGCCCGCGTTTTGCCAATATGCTCACAAACCAAACGATTTTCGGTCCCGCGGGCTGACCCGCAAACGGGTTCGCGGATTTCAGTTCGAGGACGTCGTCCCCCTTGCAAATCACCACCTCCGTCTCAAACGGCAATCGCTTTGCTAGCTCTGCACGCAGTCTGGCCTGACTAATCCGGTTCCGCACCACGAAAGTTCCCGCGGCGCCAACATTCACAAGATCGAAGTCGCTCAGCTCATTCGCGAGGAGGCTCGGCCGAAAGGTCCTGTGGCCCCCGACATTGACTCCCCTCAAGAAGACGACCAGCGCCATGACCCCCCTATTTTCAACCAGCAGAGCCGGCATGAGGCAGATTTTCGTTCCTAGGAGGCGTACCTGTCGAGAACAGTTTTTGCAATAGTTAACGCTCAGGATCCCACAGCCAAGCGCGGTTCCTTTGCGCCCATAATCGCTAGCCACAGCATAATCGCGACCTCCCCAAACAGGACGGGTTGAGCAAAGTCCCAGACCTTGTGTTCGTACGCTGGAAGCATCAGACCGGTAAAGCTGAGGGCCAAATAGGCAAGACCAACGATGATCAGCCAAACTCCTAAGATGCGGGGCAGGAAACGAGACCTGTATACCAGAAGCCCGAAGGGAACGTGGAATAGAATCCAAATCAGCTCGCTAGCCAGATCAACCTGGTGATGCAAATTGAGGAATAGCACGACGAACGCCTCACGCTGCGCCTGGTCCAAGACTGACAGAAACTCGGTGCCGCGAGCGAACAGCAGGGCGGCTGCGTCATTTGCTGCGTTGACGAAGAAGATAGGCGTGATCACTACGGTGCTGATCACCATCAACCGAGCGAGCGTCTGGTCGACTCCCTTAAGCAACCGATAGAGAGCGAATGTGACGAAAATCCACAGAGCACTACAGAGCAGGTAGCTGACTATGCCGAAGCGGAAGAGCAACTCGTGCTTCGCGATATTGTTGGCCGTCACCCCCGCGTTCCCAGAGACGAACAGGGTGCTGGGAATGTATATCAGGCGCACAATGCCAAACAGTGAGCTCAAAATGTACAGGAGCCCTGCGACTCTGGCGTTTTTGCTGAGCGAGGTCATGAGTCCTTTCCCATAAAGATTTACCCAATAACATACGGTCGGATCAACTGCTGAATTTCATTGCGTCTCCTTCTTTCTTGGTTCTGAAAACGCAGGGATTCTACGACTGGGGATAGCTGATGTAAACAGGCGATCACAGTTACACCCGACTTCCGGTGTAGTTCCGATTTTCTAGAAGGCGAAGCTTCTCGTTAAGCCAAGCCGCCTTCTCGGGCAAGTTTCAACGCTTCGATAGCGGCGCCCCGCGCTCCGGCGGTGTCGCCATTCGGCATCACGTAGATGGGAATGCCGGCCTGCTCTTCGCGCTGGGCGGGCATGGCTACGCGAATCTGTTCGATAAACCAATTCTGGAACTGCTTGCCCGTCTCCAGGGCGCCTCCGCCGACGATGAAAGCATCAGGGTCGAAGGTGTTCACCATCTCGTCGAAGAAGAGACCGAGGGCGTGGGCCTGCACGCGGAAGACTTCCGTACTCAGTGCGTCGCCTTTCTCCGCCAGGCCGCGCACCAGCTTGGCTGCCTGGTGCAGATCCACCTTGGCCAGGTCGTGACCGGGATAACGGGGGAGAAAATAGGGCAGGATATTTCTCTCGATGGCGGTGAGCGAGCAGAGCGATTCCAGGTCGCCGGTGCGTCCGCAATTACATTCCGGCTTGATTCCGCTCGTGCCGGAGATGCTCTGGTAAGGAATCAGGACGTGGCCCAGCTCTGCGCCGAACCCGTTCTTGCCCTTCACGACGTTGCCCTCGAGGATGACGCCGCCCCCATTACCGGTGCCGATGACGCTCGAAATCGACGTCTCGCGACTGTTGGAGCCGAAGATGGCGTAGTGGCCCCAGAGCGCGGCCGCGTTGGCATCGTTCAAATAGGACACTGGTTTGCCCAGCTTGCGTGCCAGGCCCTCTCGGATGTCGTATCCCGCCCACGTGGGATGAACAAAGTTTGTGGATCCTCGGGCGCTGAGTTGGCCCGCGGAACTGGCGGGGCCGGGAGTGTCCAGGCCGACGGCGACCACGTCATCCAGAAGGACGCCCGTCTTTTCAGCGGCGAGCTTTAGACCGTCTGCGATTTGTTGCAGGCAGATTTCGGGTCCTTGCTTCGCCAAAGCTGGATGCTCGAACAGACCCTCGATGAGGAATTTCTCCTGCTGGTCCAGCAGCGTGTAGTTGATGGCAGTTCCGCCCAGATCCACTCCGGCCACGACTTGCACAGTTCTCTCCTCGACTCTCGACACCGGCTCCGCCACAGCTTAGCAGAACTTTGTGCAAAGCCTGTCGAGGACAGTTTCCTTACTAGCTGTCGGTTCTGTTTATGATTTCTTGGAAGTGCTCACGAAGCCGCGTCGGCTTCCTTGGAGTTTGCTCGGCGGTGGCGCGCTTGCAATGCTGTCTTCGCGTTCCGATAAGGCCAACAGTTGCCGCATGATCTCTGCCTTCTCCTGTTTCTTTGCCTTGGGCTCATCTCCCCACGTCTTCGCCACGATAAAATACGCCGCCAGGGCGACCAAAAGACCGATGACCAAGATGCTAATCATCTTCAGTGTCTCCTTGGCATTGCCGAACTCACCGCAGCGTGCATCCGTAGCGGGAAGCGGTCATCTCCATATCCTTTCTACAACTCGGGAAGCAATCGCTCCCACCAGAATAGAGATGATACTTACAATGATTTCGGGCTTATGGTCTTCCAGCCATCTTCCTATGCCGAGTCTTTGCGGATAACGCAAATACACGATGCTGTGCGAGCTGACGAAGTAATAGACGACAGTAGCCGCCAGAATAATGCCGGTCGCGAGATGAATTAATTCATAGATGGACAGAGGTTTGGCGGCACGAGGTGCGTACATCCACAGCGTCAATGCTAGGAGCGACAAGCCAGCGAACAACAACGGGGCCATCGCGCGAACGGCCGATTTCAGTCTTAACTTTCTCCTCTCGAAAATCGCGGCAACGTTCACATATTTCGACCATGCCACCAATTGGTCGCCAATTTCGTCTATGTGGATTCGCGTGGCGGAGGGTGTGAGTTCGAGAGTCTGGTGCCTTCGGGGCGACGAAATGTTCATGACGAAATGGGTGGTGCGGCCGCGAAGTTCTTTCAAATCGTCCAGGCTGTCGCATTTCGAGCGGCCCGCAACGAAAGTTGCCTGATAATCGGGACTCGAATCGGTGAGGATCTGCAAAATTTCGGTGATGTCATCGAGGTAGAGCTTCGCCGGCGGGAGCGTGCTGGGTATCGAGTGCGGTAGAGGTTTTATCGCCACGCGAACCGTCTCCTGTTTTCCTGCGCGAATCTAGTTGCCCCGACCTGTACCTTTGCGCTCAACGGAGGCCCGCTGGGCCGGCGGCTCTATCATCCTGACGCTTGGCGCTCGGGCTCGACTTCCGGGAATACACGATCTTGTGCAGTTCAGCGAGCGTGGTCAGCGCGTCGCTGAGTGCGATGCGTTCGGCTACGATTCTCCCGTTTTCGCTTTGGTCATTCATCAATTGGCCATTCATCAATAAGTCGAGCCGGTTATTGATGGCGTGCTTCGCGTGCTCGATGCGCTGTCTCAACCTCACTCGATTAGGCTCAAACAACGCCACGTCAAAGAGTTCGCGCCAGTCTCCGGCATTGGTTGTGGACATATCAGTCGTCCGTCGTCAGTCATCAGATGTCAGCTAAACTGCCACCGACAAGGCAATGGACTGACGAAAAATGTCGTTTCTCGGTGGAAGGGCGCGTGACCATCTTAGTGAGTGCGTCCGGAGTGAGCAAAACACCAAGGTCTTCTACCGGGGGTGTCCTTGAGGACGACTTCAGCGCGGAAAATCGAGGTTACCACCTGGACCCAACGATGGCACTGTGGCCCAAAGTGCAGCCGCCTTGGCGTCCTTCAACTAGGACCGGTTTAGCGACCTTGTGTGTCAAACCGTCACTAGGTTTGAGAAACCCTACTGCCCTGAAGGTGGGGTATCATCTTCCGCTAGCCCCCGCGCTGGGATTCTGTTCCCAGAATCAAGAGGTACGAATGCGGCGCCTTCTACCAGTACCTGCCGTAATCGTCTTGGCAGCAAGCCTGCTCGCACAAACTTCTCCGCCGCCCGGCCCAGATGCGCGTCCCGAGTCTTCCTGCAGCGTAGAAGGTCGGGTCGTGTCAGCACTTGACGCCAGTCCATTGAAATCGGCGAAGTTAACTCTGTTGCCAGAGCACGGTGGGCGGAAGCCAAAGTTGCGAGCCGCAACGACCGACCGCGACGGACGTTTCTTTTTCCAGGACGTAATGCCCGGCCGCTATCACTTTTCTGCCCTCCACGCCGGTTTTGTGACCCAGTCTTACCAGGCGAAGGGAACAGACGACGGGGCGGTGTTGTCGCTCAGGCCGGGTGAACGGGTCAGCGATGTCCTTTTCCGCATGACGGCCTCCGGGGTCGTTACCGGACGCATGACCAACGAAGATGGGGAACCAATGGTTAGCGCGCAGGTCGTGGCCCTGCAGAGACCAAGCGAAGAGGAACTGGAAGACGAAGGCGCGTCCCCTTCCCGGAAATGGAGACTGCAAGCTGCGGGTTCGGCGCAGACGGATGACCGAGGCCAATATCGTCTTTTTGGACTCGACCCCGGCGAATACTACTTGAAGGCGGTGGACTCGTCTGAAGCCAACCCCAATGGATTCGGGAATGAGGCTTCCTGGATCCGGGAACTGATCGGCAGCGAATATGCACCCGCCTATTATCCCGGGGTCGCACAGGCCACTGAGGCACAGGTGGTTTCGGTAAAGGCAGGCGATGAGGTGCAGGCCGACTTTCTCATGCAACGCAGCAAGACCGTGGAGATCGCAGGACACGTGGTGGGAAGGGGCGGCCCGGCCAATAATGCCTGGGTGAATCTTAAACTCGCCGGGGTGGACGACTACGGTTTTGAGCGACAGACCCGAACCGACGAGAAGGGCCGCTTCGAGTTAAAGGGCGTACCGCCGGGCAGCTACGTGATTTTCGTGTTCCAAAGAGATGAGGAAAACGGCCCTTTCGAGCCACACGGACAGCAGAAGGTTGAAGTAAGTGGCGTGAACATCGACTCCATTGTCATTTCGGTTGGCCGCGGCACCAGCTTGCAAGGCCGAGTCACGGTTGATGGCGCGAACTCACCCAGGTTAGAGCGGATTGCTATTGACCTCAGCAATGTGGACGACGACGAGCAATTAGGGGCTCAGGGTCGCGCAAAAAAAGATGGGACGTTTGAGATCAAGTCGGTCAGTGATGGCAACTATGCCGTCACGGTCTGGGGACTCGAGAACAACTGGTTCGTCAAGTCGGTGCGAATCGGCGGAGACGACATACTAGAAAAGGGATTGCAGCTGGAGAAAGGCAGTGCAGGTAGAACGATTGAAGTGGTCATCAGTTCAGCGAGCGCACAACTGGACGGTTCGGTCAGCGACGATGATACCCCGGTGGCCGGAGCCCACGTTCGCGTCGTACCCGAGCCCGAGACACCCTACAACCGGTTTCGGGTGCATAGCTTGAGGACCGACCAGACCGGTCGTTTCTCATTTGTCGGTCTGGCCCCCGGCACGTATCGGGTGCTTGCGAGGCATGGAGGGTCAGCGGGCAGCGGCGCTCTCAAATCGGAACCACAAGTCGTCACGTTGTCCGAACGCGATCACAAAACGATGCAACTGACGATGGTGAAGTCTGAAACCGAGTAGGTTTGCGCCGAAGCAATGAGGAAGAGACTCTTTCAACTTAAGTATGGCCCCGTCCTCCCTTTAGCGGCTGTCGCGAGGGCTTGTCCCTAGATGCGAGGGCGGAACGCCTTCGCGACAGCCACCGGGAGGGCGGCGCTACCGTTTACTTCAGAGCATTTTGACGCTTTCCACGTGAATGGAATCGCCTTTGACGTGTCCGGTGACGGCCACGTGATGGCCTTCGTGTCCCTTAAGCGCGTCGACGTTATCGACGGCCAGGACCTTGTTATCGCCGTCGGTGACCACGACCGCGGAGGCGCCGCCTTCGATGCATTTCTTGGTGCAGGCGGCCGCGCCGGCGTTGGCGCCCTTAGCTCCGCACTTGGAATCGCTGACCCAGCCATTGACCGTCTGGGCTTTGCCCATATCGTCGGCTGCTACTACGGCCACTAGCAGAAACAACACGGAGAGGGCGATACAGATAACTAGCAGTTTCTTCATGGCTGAATTCCTCGATTTTTGGCGGCCAATGGCCGCAGATTGTAGCAACGCCCCGCTGCGAGCGTTTCTGTGCTACTTGGATTGACGTAGCGAGGTAGCAGTTGGTTACTCATCAATTTATCCAACTGGAATTTGCGCAACTATATCACAGAGATGGGGAGCGACGGGGTTGCGGGGTTGGGGGGACGGGCAACTCAAGGTTCCATCGGAGCTTCACGTCCGTGGAACCTATAGGGGTCTCCTCGACTTCGCTCGGGGCAGGCTTTTCGAACTACGTGGCTGCTTCGCGTTGCGAAGCGGCCACTCCGCTCAGGATGACAAGTCATCCCAAAGCCGTTTCTCGTTGTAAAATATCAAGTTACCTCGGGCTTGCACTTCCCTCTTATGCCACAGGAAGAAAAGACCACCGTCGTCGGCGACGGTCACAACCGCGACGCACACGACGACGAACGCTACGACGCCCAGCGCATCGAGAGCAAATGGTTCGAGCGCTGGCAGCAGGACTCGTCGCTCTACGCTGCGGAATCGCACTCCACCCGGCAGAAATATTACGTGCTCGAAATGCTGCCCTACCCGTCGGGCGCCCTGCACATGGGACACGTGCGCAACTATGCCATCGGCGACGCGTTGGCCCGATACATGTGGATGAACGGCTACAACGTGCTTCATCCCATGGGGTGGGATTCGTTCGGACTGCCGGCGGAGAACGCCGCCATCCAGAACAACACGCCGCCGCGCGAGTGGACGCTGCATAATATCGCCGCCATGAAGGCGCAGATGAAGCGCCTGGGCTTCGCCTATGACTGGTCGCGCGAAGTCACCACTTGCCTGCCGGACTATTACAAATGGAACCAGTGGTTCTTCATCAAGCTCTTCGAGAAGGGCCTGGCCTATCGTAAGAAGAGCCTGGTGAACTGGTGTCCGAAGTGCTGCACTGTTCTGGCCAACGAACAAGTGGTGAACGGCCGCTGCTGGCGGCATGAAGACACCCTGGTCGAGCAGCGCGAACTCGAACAATGGTTCCTGCGCACCACCCATTATTCCGAGGAATTGCTGCGCGACCTGGACCGCCTACCTGGGTGGCCGGAAAAAGTCCGGACCATGCAGCGCAACTGGATTGGCCGTAGTGAAGGCACGCTGGTCGATTTCAAACTCGACGGCGCCACGGATGCGGCGAATGCGACCATCTCTGTATTCACTACGCGCGTAGATACGATTTACGGCGCAACCTCGCTGCAGCTCGCGCCGCAGCATCCTCTGGTCGTCCGTCTGACCAAGAATAACGACTTGCTGCGCGCCGAGGTCGAAAGACTCATCGCCGAGCAACGCAAAGCCCGAGAAGTGGGTGACATCGGCGAGATCGAGAAGCATGGCGTGAACACTGGCCGCTATGCCCTCAATCCCTACAACGGCGAGAAAGTCCCGATCTGGGTGGCAAATTACATTCTGATGGATTACGGCACTGGCGCCATCATGAGCGTGCCCGCGCATGACGAACGCGACTACGAGTTTGCCAAAAAATACAAAATCGAGATTCGCCTGGTGATCCTGCCGCAAAACACCGATCCGGAGGAAACGGCGGTCGAACCCAAGCTTCCGTTCACCACCACACAGGGCACGCTGGTGAATTCAGGCCGGTTCAGCGGCCTGGACTGCGAAGCCGCGATCAAGGCCATGTCCGAGCATGCGGAGAAGAACGGTTTCGGCAAGGCCACGGTCACATATCGCCTGAAAGATTGGGGCATCTCGCGGCAGCGGTACTGGGGCACGCCGATCCCGATGCTGTACTGCGAAAAGGATGGCATCGTCGCCGTGCCGGAGAAAGATCTGCCCGTGATCCTGCCGGAAAATGTGGATATCACCCTGACCGGCGGTTCGCCACTGGGCCGATTGCCGGAGTTTGTCAACGCCACTTGCCCAAAATGCGGAGGCCTGGCGCGGCGCGAGACCGACACCATGGACACGTTTGTGGATTCGTCCTGGTACTTCTACCGCTACACCGATGCCCGCAATGATCAGGCGCCGTTCGACCGCGAGAAAGCCGGTTACTGGTTTGGCGATCGCGGGATTGACCAGTACATCGGCGGGGTCGAGCACGCCATCCTGCACTTGATCTACTCGCGCTTCTGGACCAAGTTCATGCGCGACATGGGAATGATCAAGAACGACGAACCCGCCGAGCACCTTTTCACCCAGGGCATGATCATCAAGGGCGGAGCGAAGATGTCCAAGAGCCTGGGCAACGTAGTTTCGCCGGATGAGATGGTCGAACACTATGGCGCCGATGCCACGCGGATGTACACACTGTTTGCCACGTCTCCGGATCGCGAGCTGGATTGGCAAGACGAAGGAGTGGAGGGCATTCAGCGGTTTCTGTCGCGGGTGTACAGGTTCGCAGTTCGCAACACGCGCCGGGAAGATCCGGCGTGGAGTGCCCCGGTTCCGGAGAATCTCAACCCGCCAGCTCGCGCGGTACAACGTAAACTGCACCAGACCATCAAGCGGGTAAGCGACGACTTTCAGGGCCGGTGGCACTTCAACACCTGCATCGCCGCCATCATGGAACTGGTGAACGAGCTGTATGCAGTGGGTGTTAACGTGGGCGCGGGTGGTTTGCCCACGCAAGTCGTACCCCTGCCTCTGTTGCGTGAAACTCAGCGTACCCTGGCTTTGCTATTGGCTCCCTTCGCCCCGTACCTGGCCTACGAACTCTGGGAGATGTTGGGCGAGCAGTCAAGCCTGCTGCGGGCTCCCTGGCCGAAGTACGATCCCGCGCTGGCCAAAGAAGATGAAGTTGAGATTCCAGTGCAGATCAATGGCAAGCTGCGTAGCCGGATCGTCGTGCCTGCAGATGCGCCCGAGAACGATGTCCGCGCCCGTGCCCTGGCGGACGATAAAATCGGCGCCATGATCGCCGGCAAGCAGATTGTGAGAGTGATTGTGGTGCCGGGCAAGCTGGTAAATATCGTGCTGCGCTGAGATCGGCCTAGCTGTGCCCGCGTATCCAAATGGAAGACGGGCGTCTTCCATCCCCCGCTAACCAAAAGGAAGGCTAGTTCCACGCTAATGCAAATATTTTGCATATCTTGAGGGCCCGGTTGCGTATGCAGCCTCTTTGGTGCAGCTTGCGCGGAGCCGAGATTGCAATGAAAAGCTCTTATGACGTCACGGGACTGGCGAGTGGACAGCTTGCGGGGCTATTTCCTCGTCCTCATGACCCTTGCGCATTTGCCTCAGCACCCGCTGCAGCGGTTCTCTTCCTACACCTTCGGCTACGCCTCGGCTCCTGACGGATTTGTGTTTCTCTCCGGGCTGGTGTCCACGTGGGTCTACCTGCGAGTACGCAACAAACACGGACAACATGCATTGGAGACGCGCGTCCTTCGGCGAACGCGCGACGTGTACCTGGTGCATATCGCTCTGCTCAGCGCAAGCATCGGCGGAGCGGTGCTTCTCAATCACACCTCCTTTCAGGCTGCACACCCGGTCCAGACGTTCGTCTCCGGATCTCTGTTGCTGTATCAACCGACGCTTAGCGACATTCTTCCGATGTACTGCGTCTTTCTTTTGTTTACGCCGCTTGTGCTGGATCAAATGATGAAGGGCCGGGCCTGGTTGGTGGGTGTAACCAGCGCAGCCCTGTGGCTGGCCGCGCAATGGGGTATGGGAGACGCTTCCCACCTGGTGCCCTGGATCAACCTGGGAACATTCAACATTCTGGCGTGGCAGGCGTACTTCGTTGCCGGCCAATATCTCGGATACCGGAGCCTGAACGCAGGAGAGGATGCAGTTCCGAAGTCGCCAGTGTTGCTGGGGGTTTGTGTTGTGGCTTCGCTGCTTTTTTTCCTGGACCGCCACAGCCAGTTCATATTCGGAGTGACGCCGCTGCTGAAATTCTCCATTGGCCCCAGCCGGACTCCAGCGAGATTCCTGGACGCGGCCTGCCTGGGTTATGTGATCTGGTGGATTCCGCGGACGATCGATCGAAAGCTGATGACGCTTCGCCTGTTCAACTTTCTCAACTTGTTGGGCAAGCACTCATTGCAGGTATTTGCGGCTTCTTTATTTATCACGGCTGCGTTGTCGAGGATCAGCCATGACTGGGTTGGTCTGCCCGGAGCGGCCAGAACTGGGTTGGCGCTTGTGGTAGTGCTTAGCCTGGCGGTTCCGGCGTGGTTGCACGAGATGTATCGGAAACGCAAGCGCGAAAGGCTGACCCCAAACGTCGAGTATCCGGCGATATTGAGAGCAAGGCCAAGAGTTGTTATGGGCCCCAGTGTTGTGAGCACCAGTAAAGAACCAGCCTGAGAGAGCAGCGCTGCTTAGAATCTTTCGTCCTCTGGACGAGGATGAATGCTTGAGTTGGGATGTTTGATCGTTAATCCATACAAGAGGCACTACATGATAGATATGCCGTGTGTTGAAGTCAGTCCACTTCGCAGTTTTATCGATCAGTATTTTGAGGCGTGGCGAGGAGGCGTGCCGGAAGAGGTTTTAGTCTACTTCAGCGACGACGCCGTTATTAATGTAATGGGCCCTATCGGGACCCTGGCCGGGAAGAGGATGGTGGCGGAGAAATGGGTCGTCCCGACGGTGACGAACTATCCGGGCAACATCCATCAGATCAAAAGCTATCTGGAAGCCGACGACCAGGTGACGGTCGAGTGGCTTTTCACCGGAACCCACGTCTCAACCGGTAAGGAAATCAGCATACCGGGCTGTTCGGTATATTGGGTGAGCAAAGGTCTGATCCAGCGCGGAAATGTTTACTTCAACAGTCCTCAGACGAAAAGAGACCACGGGTTGTCAGCGATAGATCCCACCCATGACTCTGATCGCCTGCGGCACAGCGAGTCGGAAGCGCCACCCAATTTGTGACGGAAATCCTGGCCCTCGGTGTGATTGAGTTATCCTAACCACGCATGAAGCGGCGGTTGCCCACCCTCGAGGGCTTTCAGACCATGTTTCGCCTGCCCGCGCTCGGGCTGGCTGAAATTGCCTGGCGATGGAGTTTTGCTCTGGCGACGGCAGCAGCGCTCGCGTTCACGATCAGAGAATACCTGGCTACGCTGCCGGTCACGGCGGGAGAGATGCTTTTGTTGCGCACCCGCCAGCCCGCATTGATCGCGCAGGCCCTGGCTCGGATCTTCCAAGGCAGCGGACCACGTGCCGCCGCGGCGTTGGCGGTGCTGACGCTGGGCCTGACGTTGGCATGGATCGTACTCGCATCCCTCGGCCGTGCAGTGACACTCAAGACGCTGCTTGAATACTTCCGCGATTCTGAGACACCGCCAGCTTCGACCACGCGGGGCCTGACCTCGCTACTGGTCTTGAATTTCCTTCGCGCAGCCACGATGCTGGCCGCGATCATCGGTGTTGTGGGCGCCATGGTGGTTGCCCGAGCCGTCTCGTCGCCGGAAGATCCTTCGCCCGGAAAGGTGCTGTTGATCTTCTGGATGTTAACCATGCTGATTGGCCTGGCGTGGCCGTTGTTGAACTGGTATCTCTCGCTGGCCGCGATCTTCGTAGTACGAGATAAGGCGTCTGCGTTCGGCGCCCTGGCCAAAGCCACGGATCTTTGCCGCATGCGGCCGGGCGCGCTGGCTGCCGCTGGAACCTGGTTCGGCGTCGCTCACGCGATTGTGTTCGTCGTCGCTAGCTCGGCGGTGGCAGTCCCTCTGGGCTTTGCGCAGGTGCTGCCGGGGGGCATGGTATTCGGCGGCGTGCTGCTGGTTACGCTGCTGTACTTCGCCGTGGTTGATTTCCTCTACGTTGGACGTCTGGCCACGTACGTGTTCTTGCTCGAAGAGCCCGAGCTAGAGCCGGAGCTGCCGGTAGTGTTTCCGTCAGACGACGACATTCTCAGCGACACTCCTGGGCTGGTTCCTCCGCTCGAGGCCGCTGGGAGCTGAGGAAGCAGTTCCCTCACCGATGGGCTTCGGAATGACAAGGGGTGGGGTTGTTGTTGCGCACTGCACCACTACCTCCCACCGCTACCCCTTTACACGTCCTCTACAATCTGAGAAACTCGTCCGTGGAAACCCAGTCCATCGTCGTCCTCGATTTCGGGGCGCAATATTCGCAACTCATC
>Ga0137403_10003042_pt1 | contig 20246 bp, 18 predicted proteins | sample CZOMad2_1_16fung_FD_122057 | JGI IMG/M metagenome (GOLD analysis project Ga0137403, IMG submission 122057) | Vadose zone soil fungal communities from Angelo Coast Range Reserve, California, USA - CZOMad2_1_16fungal (Hybrid Assembly) | ecosystem: Environmental > Terrestrial > Soil > Vadose zone...
CCTCGATGAAGATCGCGTCCGCGCGCCGCAATAGATCCGCGTATTCCTTCTTCACCTCGCCGAGGATGCGCACGCCGAGGCCCGGGCCGGGGAAAGGATGACGGAACACCATCTCACGCGGCAGACCGAGCGCGAGGCCCAGCTCGCGCACCTCGTCCTTGAAGAGCTCGCGCAAAGGCTCGAGCAGCTTCAGATGCAGCGTCTCCGGCAGCCCGCCGACGTTGTGGTGCGACTTGATGGTATGCGCCTTCTTGGTCTTGGCGCCCGCCGACTCGATCACGTCGGGATAGATGGTCCCTTGCGCGAGCCACTTCACGTTGCGGAATTTCTTCGCCTCCGCCTGGAACACCTCGACGAATTCCCGCCCGATGATCTTGCGCTTGGCCTCGGGATCGGCGGCGCCGGCGAGCGCGGTGAGAAAGCGGGCCGAGGCATCGACGAGGTCGACCTTGACTCCGAGGTGCTTCGAGAAAGTGTCCATCACCTGTCCGGCCTCGTTCAGACGGAGCAGACCCGTGTCGACGAACACGCAGGTCAGCTGGTCGCCGATCGCGCGGTGGATGAGCGCCGCGGCGACCGCGGAATCGACGCCGCCCGAAAGGCCAAGAAGGACTTCCTCGCGACCGACGGCGTTGCGAATTTTCTCCACCGCCTCGGCGACGTAGTCGGGCATGTTCCAGTCGTCGCCGCAGCCGCAGATCTTGTGCACGAAGCGATCGAGGATCGCACCGCCCTGCCGGGTGTGCGTCACCTCCGGGTGGAACTGCACGCCGTAGAAGCCGCGTGACTCGTCGGCCATCGCCGCAATCGGCGTCGAGTCGTTGCTCGCGATGATCTTGAAGCCCGCGGGGAGCACCGTGACCTTGTCGCCGTGGCTCATCCACACGTCGAGCAGGCCGTGCTTCTCGCCGTTGATGCGGTCCTGGATGCCTTCGAGGAGCCTGGAGTGGCCGCGCGCGCGCACCTCGGCGTAGCCGAATTCACGCACCTTGGAGTTTTCCACGCCGCCGCCCAATTGAGCCGCCATGGTCTGCATGCCGTAGCAGATGCCGAGAACGGGGATCCCGAGCTTGAATACGGTCTCGGGCGCCTTCGGCGTGGCGTCTTCATAGACCGAAGCCGGACCGCCGGAGAGAATCACCCCGCGCGGGGCGAAGTCGCGAATGAAGCCGTCGCTGACGTCGAAGGGGTGTAGCTCGCAGTAGACTTTGGCTTCCCGGACCCGGCGCGCGATCAGTTGCGAGTACTGGGCGCCGAAATCGAGGATGAGGATCTTGTCGAGCACGAGGCTAGGGTTAGTCCCCGATCTGGTAGTTGGGGGCTTCCTTGACGATCTGCACGTCGTGCACGTGAGACTCGCGCATCCCGGCGGAGGTGATCTCGACGAACTGCACCCGGGTGCGCATCGCGTCGATGTCCTCGCAGCCGCAGTAGCCCATGCTCGCGCGCACCCCGCCCATGAGCTGCTCGATCACGCTCACCACCGGCCCCTTGTAAGGCACCCGCCCCTCGACGCCTTCCGGAACGAGCTTGTCGGCGTGGACCGAGGAGTCCTGAAAATAGCGGTCGGCGGCGCCCTGCTGCATCGCCGAAATCGAACCCATGCCGCGGTAGGATTTGTACGAGCGCCCCTGGAAGAGCTCGATCTCGCCCGGCGATTCCTCGGTGCCCGCGAAAAGGCTCCCGAGCATGACGGTGTGGGCCCCGGCGGCGATCGCCTTGGCGACGTCGCCGGAGAAACGTACTCCCCCGTCGGCGATGAGCGGCACGCCGTTTTTCTCGAGCGCGGCGGCGACGTTCTGGATCGCCGTGATCTGGGGAATCCCGACGCCCGCGACGATGCGCGTGGTGCAGATCGAGCCCGGTCCGATGCCGACCTTTACCCCGTCCGCGCCGGCGTCGATGAGCGCCTTCGCCCCGTCCGCTGTGGCGATATTGCCGCCGATCACCTCCGCCGTGCCGACGTTATTCTTGATCCAGCGCAGCCTGTCGATCACGTTCTGGGAATGCCCGTGCGCTGTGTCGACGATGATCACGTCCACACCGGCTTCGACGAGCGCCGCGACGCGCTCCTCCGTGCCTTCGCCGATACCGACCGCGGCGCCCACGCGCAGCTTTCCGTGGTGGTCCTTGGCGGCGTCGGGATGTTCGCTCGACTTCAGAATGTCCTTGACGGTGATGAGGCCGCGCAGCTCGAAGCCGTCGCGCACCACGAGCACGCGCTCGAGCCGGTGCTTGTGCAGCAAGGCGCGCGCCTCCTCGGGGCTTGCCCCTTCCTTCACGTAGATCAGCCGATCGCGCGGAGTCATGATGGCGCGCACCGGCTGGTCGAGGTTGGTCTCGAAGCGGTAGTCGCGGTTGGTGACCATGCCGACGACCTTCCCCTTCTCGACTACCGGGAATCCCGAAACGCGGTATTGCTGCGTGAGCGCGAGCAGCTCGCGCACCGTGATATCGGGTGAAACGGTCACCGGATCGCGCAGCACACCCGATTCATAGCGCTTGACCTTGGCGACTTCGGCGGCCTGCTTCTTCGGTGGAAGATTCTTGTGGACGATGCCGATTCCGCCTTCCTGGGCGATGGCGATCGCCAGCCGCGCCTCGGTGACGGTGTCCATCGCCGCCGAAACGAGCGGGATGTTGAGCTGGATTTTTCGCGTCAGCCGGGTCTTGAGGCTGACTTCTCGGGGGAGGACGCGGGAGTGGGCGGGGACGAGGAGGACATCGTCAAAGGTGAGAGCCTTCTGAACCAGACGCATGACCACACCCAAAAGGCGCATTATACGCAAGCTGCAACTCCCGGTAAATCCTGCACTTTTCATCGCACCGCTCGATTGACTGACGCTCTGAAACTGGATAAGGTCCGCCTCATCCCTTCGAGGGGAACCGCCATGATTCGCATCGCGCTTCTTGCATTCGCAATCCTCGCCGCGACGGGCGCGCAGGCCCAGGTCTACAAGTGTCTCGATCCGAGCGGCAGAACGGTCTATTCGCAGAACCCCTGCCCGCCGAGCATGAAGAAGGAAACCATGTCCCGCGGGGGCATCGCGCCCGCCCCGGCCGCGGCACCCGCCGCCGGAGCAGCGGACAAGGCATCGAAAGGCGACGCGGCGAAGGGTGGACCCAAGACCACCGCGGAGCAGGAGCAGGCTTTCCGGCAGCGCCAGCTGGAGGAGGCCAAGGCGTCGAAGGAAGGCGCGGAAAAGAGCGCCCAGGCCCAAGCCAAGGCGGAGAACTGCCGCAACGCGAGAGCCCGTCTCTCGCAGTTCGATATCGGCGGCCGCATCACCACCGTCGACGAAAAGGGCGAGCGCACCTACATGGACGACGCTTCAATCGAGTCCGGAAAAGCCCGTGCGCGCGCCGACGTATCGCAGTTCTGCAACTGAGACTCAGGCCTTCGTGCCCTTCTTCGCGGCGCGCAGCCGCCTGAGGTCCTTGGGATCGGCCTGCAGGGGCCGGTAGATTTCCACCCTGTCGCCGTCGCGCAGGGGCGTCCTGCCCGGAACGGCCTTTCCGTAGATTCCGACGCGCCCCGAGCCGAGCCCGCGGAGCTCCTCCGCGAAACCGCTTGCGGCGATGGCGTCATCCACCGTGCTTCCGGCCGGCAGCGGCACGCTGCGCACCGTCTGCCGTCCGGGGAGCGCGAGCACCACTTCGACGACGATCGTGCTCATGAGACGCCGAACCGCTCGTCCGCGCGGTGAGCGAAAGCATCGACCAGGCTGTTGGCGATTTCGTCGAAGACGGCGCCGATGAGCTTGTCGAGCAGCGGGCTCGCGAATTCGTAGCTGAGATTCAACTCGACCTTGCAGGCGCTCTCGGAGAGCGGGATGAAACGCCAGCCTCCTTCCAGGCTGCGAAAGGGCCCGGAGACCAGCTTCATGTCGATGCGGTCGTGCGGCCAGTCGCGGTTCTCGGTGGTGAATTCCTGCTTCAGTCCGTGGAAGTTGATGCGCAGCGTCGCCACCGTGCGGCCCGGTCTGCGGTCGGAGACGAGGGCCTTGTCGCACCAGGGCAGGAACTCCGGGTAGGCCTCGACCTCCCCCACCAGCGCGAACATCTGCTGCGCGCTGTGGTTCACGAGCGCCGAGCGGCCGACGATGCTCATCGTTGTAAAATCGAAAATTCCATCGGAAGCGGACCGTCGTGACGATCGTCGAGAATCGCAAGGCCCTGCACGACTACTTTATCGAGGAGCGCTACGAGGCAGGGCTCGAGCTGCAGGGGTGGGAGGTCAAGGCCATCCGCGCCGGGCGCGCCCAGCTCAAAGAGGCCTACGTGATCGTCGACCACGAGGAGATCTTCCTGATCGGAGCGCACATCAGCCCCCTTGCCGCGGCCTCGACCCACGTCCAGGCCGACCCGGTGCGCACGCGAAAACTCCTGCTTCACGCCGAGGAGATCCGCCGCCTCATCGGCAAGGTCGACCGCGCCGGCTACACCCTGGTGCCGCTCGACCTGCATTACGTGCGCGGACGGGTCAAGATCAACATCGGGCTCGCGAAAGGCAAGAAGCAGCACGACAAGCGCGCCGCGGAAAAAGAGAAGGAGTGGAAGCGCGAGCAGCAGCGGGTGCTGCGGGCTCGCTAGCTCGCGGTGACCTTCGCCTTGGCCGGGGCGCCGGTCTCCCGCGCGAGCTGCAGCCAGGTGTCCACGACGGTATCGGGGTTGAGGGAGAGGCTCTCGATGCCCTCCTCCACCAGCCACTTGGCGAAATCGAGGTGGTCGGAGGGGCCCTGGCCGCAGATGCCGACGTATTTCCCCGACTTCCTGCACGCCTGGATCGCCTGCCGCAGCATCGCCTTCACGGCAGGATCGCGCTCGTCAAAGGCGTCCGCCACCAGCCCCGAGTCGCGGTCCAGGCCGAGGGTAAGCTGCGTGAGATCGTTCGAGCCGATCGAAAACCCGTCGAAGTACTCCAGGAATTGCTCGGCGAGCACCGCGTTCGAGGGCACCTCGCACATCATGATGAGGCGCAGGCCGTTCTGCGCGCGCTTGAGCCCGTTGGCGGCGAGCAGGTCGATCACCTCGCGGCACTCCTTGAGCGTGCGCACGAAGGGCACCATGATCTCCACATTCGTCAGGCCGATCTCGTTCCTCACCTTGCGCATCGCCTGGCATTCCATCTCGAAGCACTCGCGGAACGACTTGGCGATATAGCGCGAGGCGCCGCGGAACCCGAGCATCGGGTTTTCCTCGTCGGGCTCGTAGCGGGCTCCGCCGACCAGCTTCTTGTACTCGTTCGACTTGAAGTCGGACAGGCGCACGATCACGGGCTTGGGCCAGAAGGCGGCGGCGATGGTCGCGACACCTTCGGTCAGTTTCTCGACGAAGAATGTGCGCGGATCGGCATAGCCGCGGGCCGCGCGCTCGACTTCGGCTTTCAGATCTCCGGAAAGGCTCGGATAATCGAGCACGGCCTTGGGATGCACGCCGATCATGTTGTTGATGACGAATTCGAGGCGCGCGAGCCCGACTCCGGCGTTCGGCAGCGCCTGGAAGTCGAAGGCGAGCGTCGGATTGCCGATGTTCATCGTGATCTTCACCGGACAATCCGGCATTTCACCGTAGTCGCGCGAGGTCACTTCGAATTCGAGCTTGCCGCGGTAGATGTTCCCCGTGTCGCCTTCGGCGCACGACACGGTGCAGGGATCGCCGTCCTTCAGCTTCGCGGTGGCGTCGCCGCAGCCCACGACCGCGGGGATGCCGAGCTCGCGCGCGATGATGGCCGCGTGGCAGGTCCGCCCTCCGCGGTTGGTGACGATGGCGGCGGCGCGCTTCATCACCGGCTCCCAGTTGGGGTCGGTCATGTCGGTGACGATGACGTCGCCCGCCTTGATGCGCCCCATCTCGGAGGCGTCCTTGACCACGCGCGCGGTGCCCGCGCCGATCTTGTGCCCGATGGCGCGGCCCGTGGCCAGTACTTCCGATTTCTCCCTGAGGAGAAAGCGCTCCTGCCCCTCCGCGGTTTTGCGCGACTTCACCGTCTCGGGGCGCGCCTGCAGGATGTAGAGCTTGCCGTCGGAGCCGTCCTTGGCCCACTCGATGTCCATGGGCCGTCCATAGTGCTCCTCGATCTTGAGCGCGAAGCGCGCGAGCTCGATCACATCCTCGTCGCCGAGGCAGAATCGGTGACGGTCGGCCTCGGAGACCTCCACCGTCTTCACCGAGTGGCCGGCCGAGGCCTGGTCGGCGAACACCATCTTCTGCAGCTTGGACCCCAGGCCGCGCCGGATGACAGGGAGCTTGCCCGCCCGGAGCATCGGCTTGTGGACGTAGAACTCGTCCGGATTGACCGCGCCCTGCACCACCATTTCGCCGAGGCCCCAGGATGCGGTGATGAACACCACGTCGCGGAAGCCCGATTCGGTGTCCATCGTGAACAGCACGCCGCTCGCGCCCAGATCGCTGCGCGCCATGCGCTGCACGCCCGCCGAGAGCGCCACCGCCGCGTGGTCGTAGCCCCTGTGGCAGCGGTAGGAGATCGCGCGGTCGTTGTACAGAGACGCGAACACGCGCTTGAGGGCGGCCATCACGTTCGGCAGTCCGCGGATGTTGAGGAAGGTCTCTTGCTGGCCCGCGAAGGACGCGTCCGGCAGGTCTTCCGCGGTCGCGCTCGAGCGCACCGCGACCGACGCGCTGTCGTCGCCGCCGGTCAGCCCCCGGTACGCCTCGGCGATCTCGGCCTGGAACTCTTTGGGAAACTCGGCGGCCTCGATCCAGCCGCGGATCTCCTCGCCGCAGCGCGCGAGCGCGTCGACGTCCTCCGGGTCGAGCGTCTTGAGCCGCGCCGCGATGCGGCCCGCCAGGCCGCCCTGCGCGAGGAACTGGCGGAAGGCGTCGGCGGTGGTGGCAAACCCTCCCGGAACCCGGATTCCCGCCCGGGACAGCTGGGAAATCATCTCGCCCAGGGAGGCGTTCTTTCCTCCGACCTGCTCGACGTCGGCCATCCCGAGCCGGTCGAAATTCACCACGTATTTGAGCCGAGGCATCCGCCTGTCCGTCATCGAAGATGAGGCCGAGGTTGAAGGATCTTGTCGAAACGGCTATTTTACAGACAGCGTCCATTCGGCGCAGCGGCTTCCAGGAATCTTCGACCCCATTTCATGCCCGATCGCCGCCGAACCGTGTTCTTCGTCTCGGACGGCACCGGCATCACGGTCGAGATGCTCGGGCACAGCCTGCTCACGCAGTTCGACGGCATCGAGCTCAACCACGAGACCCTCCCCTTCGTCGACTCGGTGGCGAAGGCCGAGGCCTGCGTGGCGCGGATCAACGCCGCCACGCGGCCGGCCGGCTTCCGCCCGGTCGTTTTCACGACGCTGGTGAACGCGGATACGCGAGAGACCATGCGCAAGGCCGACGCGTTCGTGCTGGATTTCTTCGAGAGCTTTCTCGACCCGCTGGAAGCGGAGTTCGGCGCGAAATCGACCCACACCATCGGGCGATCGCACAGCGCGCGCGACGCGAAGGGGTACACGCACCGGATCGACGCGATCAATTTCGCCCTCTCCCACGACGACGGCGCCTCCTCGAAGGACCTCGACAAGGCCGACGTCATCCTCGTCGGCGTGTCGCGCAGCGGCAAGACGCCGACCAGCCTGTATCTCTCACTGCAATTCGGCATCCGCGCAGCGAACTGCCCCCTCATCCCCGAGGATTTCGACCGCATGAGCCTGCCCAAGGCGCTCGAGGGCTACCGCAAGAAGCTCTTCGGGCTGTCGATCGCGCCCGAGCGGCTGCGCGAGATCCGCAACGAACGCCGCCCAAACAGCAAGTACGCCGATCTGGAAAACTGCCGCTACGAGGTGCAGCAGGCGGAGAAGCTGATGCAGCGCGAGGGCATACGCTGGGCGAACTCGACGACCAAGTCGATCGAGGAGATCGCCACCACCATCATGCAGGAGTTCAAGCTGGAAAGGCGGGTCTACTAGCCTCGCTGCCGTATTTGCTCGAAGAGACAGATCGCGGCGGCGGCCGCAAGGTTCAGCGATTCGGCCTGTCCCGGCATCGGAATTCGCACCTCGGTGGCGGCAACGCCCCTGGCTTGCGTCGACAGCCCGGCCCCCTCGTTCCCGAACAACCAGGCGACATCCCCTTTCAGGTCAATGTCGTAAAGCGACGTGCTGGCGCGAGGGGCGGTCGCGATTATTCGCCCGGAAAACGAGAGCGCGACTTCCGCCAGATCGACGCCCTCGAAGATCGACAGAAAAAAGTGCGCCCCCATCCCCGCGCGGATCACCTTCGGCGACCAGGCGAAGACCGACTCGCGCGAGAGGAAAACCTGGCGTGTGCCTGCGGCCACCGCGGTCCTGAGGATCGAGCCCAGGTTGCCGGGGTCCTGGATGTTCTCCAGCAGAAGGCAACCCGAAACCGGTTTTTCCAGGGGACCCGGCTGCGGGGTCCGAATGACCGCCGCGACGCCGGCCGCGCTCGCCAGCTGTGATATGCCGGAAAAGACGCCGTCGGCGACCACCAGATGCGAGTCCGCTGGAAATTTTTCGACGAAGCTGCGGATCGCGCCGTCAGCGCAGGCGCTCTCGCTCGCGAGTATCGTTTCCGCCCTGCCCCCGCTTTCGCCGAAGGCGCGCACCAGACGTTCGCCCTCGAGGAGCGTGGTGCCGGTGCGGCGGCGTTCGCGCGACGAGCCGGCGAGCTTGACCAGGGCCTTGACCGTCGGATTGCTTCTCGAGCGGATGGCTTTCATTCAAACCGCGCAGGTGCGGAACCCCGCGAAGATGTCACCGCGGCCCGGCAGATAGAAATTGCGCCAGCTGTTGGCGATCAGCCGCGCCGGTGTCGCGAAGCTGCCGCCGCGCAGGACCTTGTGGGTTCCGAACCAGGGCTCGGAGTACTCCTGATAAGGGTCGGCCACGAAGCCCGGATACGGCGCGAAGACGCTGGCGGTCCACTCCCACACGTTGCCGAGCATCTGGCGGCATCCGCCCAGGCTGTCGCCGGCGGCGAACCGCCCCACGGGGACGCGCCCTGCCCCGTTCAGGTTCGCCCGCCCGGGATCGATCGCCTCTCCCCAGGGATAGCGGCGCCTGCCGCCTTTTCCCTCGAGCGAGGCGGCGATCTCCCACTCGGCCTCGGTGGGCAGGCGCCTCCCGGCGTAGCGGCAGAACGCGTTGGCCTCGTGCCAATCGATGTGCATCACCGGAAGATCGCCCCGCAGCGGCTCCCAGGCCGAAAAGCGGCGCTCGAGCCACTCGTCTCCGCCGCCTTTCCAGTAGCGCGGCATGCTCGCCTGCTTGTTTTCCCAGCCTTCCGCCGACCACCAATCCCGCCGGCGGTACCCGCCCTCGAGGACGAATTCCAGGAACTCCCGGTTCGTCACGGGCGCACGCGCGATGCGGAACGGCGCGACCGTGACCGGGTGCGCCCACTTCTCGTTATCGAAATGAAAGCCCGAGTTTCTCGAGGCGCCGACGAGATACGTGCCGCCCCCCACCTCGGTGTCGCCCCGCAGTTCCTCCCCCGCGCTCTCCGCGGGGTCTGCGCGCTCGAGCGGATCGGCGTAGCCGAGGGTCTGGCGCGTATAGTGAAAGGCCTCCGCGTGCATGTCCTCGTGAAAGATCGCCAGCCGGATGAAATAGTTGAACCACGGATCGCTCGACTCCCGCTCGAGCCGCGTCAGCACGCGCTCGAGGACCCGTTCCTGATAGTCGAGCGTTTCGCCCAAGGCGGGCAGCGGCAGATCCCAGCGCGCGTCGTGCGCGACCGTGGCCGAGTCATAGAGCGCATCGGACCCCTCGAGCAGGCTGTGCGAAAGCGACTCGTCCGGGCGCGGCCTCAGGCACCAGCGCTCTTGGAACCACGCCACGTGTCCCAGCTCCCAGAGCACGGGATTGACGATCGAGCGCTTGGGGCCGAACAATTGCTCGCCCTTGAGATCCCCGGTGAGCGCCCGGGTATGCCGCCGCGCGTCCTGCAGCTGGTCCGAGAGCGTTCCGGGATGTTCGCGTAAAGACGGCATAGACAGAAGAGGCCAAACATAGCATGAAAATTGCGCTGATCACGCCCGCGGGAGCGCGCTCGCGAAGCGGCAATCGGCACACCGCCGTGCGCTGGGCCGAGATGCTGCGCTTGCTCGGCCACTCGGTCCGGGTTTCGTGCGTCTGGGACGGCCGGCCGGCCGACGCGATGATCGCGCTGCACGCGCGTCGCAGCCACGCATCGGTCGCCGCTTTCAGCGAGCGGCATCCGGGGGCACCCCTGGTGGTCGCCCTGACCGGCACCGACCTCTACCGGGATATTCGAACGGATCGAAACGCGCGGGCCTCGCTGGCTCTCGCCCACCGGCTGGTGGTGCTGCAGGACCGCGGCCGGCGCGAGCTCGCTCCCCGCCTGCGCTCGAAGGCCCGGGTGATCTATCAGTCGGCCGAAAATCGCGCCTCGCCCGGGCGAAAGGCCCGCCCTTTCCGCGTCGCCGTGCTCGGCCACCTGCGCGAGGAGAAGGATCCGTTCCGCGCGGCCCTCGCGCTCGCCCATCTCGAGGACCTGCCGGAGGTCGAGGTGGTGCACCTGGGCGAGGCGCTTTCACCGGAGATGGAGCGGGAGGCCCGCCGCCTCATGCGGGCCGAGCCGCGCTATCGATGGCTCGGAAACGTGTCCCATCCCAAGGCGCTGGACTGGCTCGCCGGCAGCCGGGTCCTTGTCATCAGCTCGCGAATGGAAGGCGGGGCCAACGTCATCTGCGAGGCCGCCGCCGCCGGCGTGCCCGTGATCGCGTCGCGGATCTCCGGCAACGTCGGCATGCTCGGCGCCGGCTACCCGGGCTACTACCCGCTCGCCGATGAGCGCGCCCTCGCGCGCCGGATCCGGCGTGCGGCGCGTGACCCGGGCTACTACGCGCGCCTGAAGCGTTTGACCGCGGCGCGCCGAACCCTGTTTCGTACTGCGGCCGAACGCGAAGGCTTGCGCAAGCTCCTCGCGGAGCTCAAGGGCGGTCAGCCTGCGCGCTCGAGCAGCGCCCGCACCGGAGCGAAGCTGCGGCGGTAGACCTCGCATACGCCGTAGCGTCGCAAAGCCCTGAGATGCTGCGGGGTCGGATATCCCTTGTGCTCGTCGAAGCCGTACTGCGGAAAGCGCTCGTGAAGCCGGCGCATCTCGGCATCGCGCGCGGTTTTCGCGAGGATGGACGCCGCCGAAATCACCTTCACTTTCGCGTCTCCGTCCACGACCGCGCGGGCCGGAACCGCCAGGTCGGGGCAGTGCATTCCGTCGAGCAGGACCTGATCGGGGACGATCAGTAGGGACTCGACCGCACGCCGCATCGCGAGCAGGCTCGCCTGGAGGATGTTCAGGGTGTCTATCTCCTCGACGCTCGCCCAGGCCACGGCCCAGACGAGCGATTTTTCCCTGATCACCACGGCGAGCCGTTCGCGCCGCCGGGCGCTGAGCAGCTTCGAATCGGCCATCCCGTTCGGCGCCCGCTTGCCGGGGGCGAACACTACCGCGGCGGCGAAAACCGGCCCGGCGAGCGGCCCCCGGCCGGCTTCGTCTACACCGCAGATCAGGCGGGGCGGAGCCACGGCATGAGCGCCTCGCTCGCGCGCGCCGCCGTGTCCTTGCGCAAAAGCAGGCGGATGCGATCGAGGCGCTCGGGCAACTTGCGATTGACGACGGGGTCGTTGAGCGAATTCAGCACGGCCTGCGACAGGTTCTCCGGCGTCGCCTCGTCCTGGAGTATCTCCGGCACGACGAACTCGCCGGCGATGATGTTAGGCAGGCCCACCCAGGGCAGATATCCCATTTTCCTCATGATGTAGGCGGTGAGCGCGGCCATCTTGTAGGTGATGACCATGGGCTTGCGCGCGAGCGCCGTCTCGAGCGTCGCCGTGCCGCTCGCCACCAGGGCGACATCGCAGGCCGCGATCGCCTCGCGCGCGTGCCCGAACAGAACGGTCATCGGCAGCTCGGACCCGCTCTCGGCGTAGACCACTTCCTCGAAAATGGCGCGCGTCTCGCGGCTGATGAGCGGCACCAGAAAATGCACCGCGGGCTGGCGCGCCGCGATCAGCTTCGCCGTCTGAACGAAGCAGCCCGCCATGTAGCGCACCTCGGACTGCCGGCTGCCTGGGAGCAGCGCGACGATCTTTCGTGTCGCCGGAAGGCGCAGCTGCTCGCGCGCCGCCGCGGCGCCGTTGTCTTCGGAGGTCAGGTCGGCCAAGGGGTGACCCACGTAGGCGACCGGAACGCCCGCGTCGCGGTACAGCGCCTCCTCGAAGGGAAAGAGCACCAGCATCTTGTCGACCGACGCGGCGATCGCGGACATGCGCCCGCCGCGCCAGGCCCAGAGAGACGGGCTCGCGTAGTGCACGGTGGGGATGCCCGAGCGCTTCAGCTTGCGCTCGAGCGACAAGTTGAAATCCGGCGCGTCGACGCCGATGAAAAGCCTGGGCCTGGCCTCGAGCAGCCGGCGGCCCAGCTTGCGGTGAATCGCGCGAATCTCCAGATAGTGCCGGAGCACCTCGACATAGCCGCGCACCGCCAGCTTCTCCATGGGAAACCACGACTCGAGGCCCTGCGCCTCCATTTTCGGCCCGCCGATGCCGACGAGGCGAAGGCCGGGAACGCGCTCGCGCAAGGCGGCGATGAGATGTGCGCCGAGAAAATCCCCGGAGGCCTCCCCCGCCACCATACCTACGAGGATAGGGTCGCCTTGCACCGCGGTCAGCGCACGATGCCCCGACGCGAACGCTCGAGGAAGTCTGCGAGGATCCGCAGCTGCGGCACTTTCCTGGCTTGAGCGGCGATCGCGAGACGCGCCTCCTCGAGCGTGAGGCCCGACCGGTAAAGAGTCTTGTAGGCGCGCTTGATCTCGGTGATCTGCTCTTCGTCGAAGCCGCGCCGCTTCAGTCCCTCCGCATTGATCCCGAACGGCTTGGCGCCGTTGCCCGCCGCCATGACATAGGGGGGCAAATCCTGCAGGAGAAGCGTGGCGCCCGCGGTCATGGAATGCGCCCCGATCTGGACGAACTGGTGCACGCCGGTGAACCCGCCGAGCACCGTGTAGTCCCCGACGTGGACGTGGCCCGCGATCGAGGCGGCGTTGGCGAAGGTGACGTTGTTGCCCACCTGGCAGTCGTGAGCCACGTGCACGTAGGCCATGATCCAGTTGTCGTTGCCGATGCGCGTGGTTCCGGCATCCTGAACCGTGCCGCAGTTGAAGGTGCAATATTCGCGGATCACGTTGCGGTCGCCGATCTCCAGGCCGGTCAGCTCCCCCGCGAATTTCTTGTCCTGCGGTGTTCCGCCGAGCACGCTCGAGGCGACGATGCGGTTTTGCGCGCCGATGCGCGTCTTTCCCTCGATCACGACGTGGGGTCCGATCGTGGTCCCCTCGCCTATCTCGACGTGCTCGCCGATGATGGAATACGGTCCGACCGACACTCCGGCGGCGAGCCTCGCCCCGGGATGAACGATCGCGCTCGGGTGGATCATACCGGCCGCAGCGTGCACAGGAGCGTCGCCTTGGCGGCGAGTGCGTCCCCGACTCGTGCCTCCGCGGAAAATTTCATCAGCTCGCGGCCGATCCGGTCGGCGGTTACGTCGAGCAGAAGCTGATCGCCGGGGACCACGGGACGCTTGAATCGCGCATTGTCGATTCCAACCAGATAGTAGATCGACTGACCGTCGGATTTCTTCTCGGCGGTGCGGAACGCCAATATCGCCGCCGCCTGAGCAAGGGCCTCCACGACCAGGACTCCCGGCATCACCGGAAGGCCCGGGAAATGCCCGTTGAAGAACGGCTCGTTGATGGTGACGTTTTTCAGCGCGAGGATACGCTTGCCCAGCTCGCACTCGATGACTCGGTCCACCAGGAGCATGGGATAACGATGCGGGAGGGTTTCCAGTATCTCGCGTATGTCCATCATCTACCTCTTTCTTGCCCCTGACTTTCCGGTTTTCGGCTTGGGGCGCGTTTCCAGATCGCTCAAGCGCCGCGACAGGCGGTCGAGGCTCCGCAGGCGCGCGATCGTCCTCGCCCACTCCCGAACGGGCTCGGCCGGCAGGACGGCGGTATAGGCACCGGCGCTCTTGATCGATTTCGTGACGAAAGTCGTTGCCGTGATGGTGACGTGGTCGGCGATCTCGATGTGGCCCATGATGCGTGCCGCCCCGCCGATCGAGCAGTGCCTGCCGATGCGTGCGCTTCCCGCGACGCCTACGCAGGCCGCCATGGCGGTGTGCGCCCCTATGCGGACGTTGTGAGCGATCTGTATCTGGTTGTCCAGCTTGACTCCGTCTTCGATCACCGTGTCGTCCAGGGCGCCCCGGTCGATGGTCGTGTTGGCGCCGACCTCCACGTCATCGCCTATCACGACCCGCCCGGTCTGGGGGATCTTGATCCAGCGTCCCGCTTCCGGAGCCAGGCCAAAGCCGTCCGCCCCGATCACGGCCCCCGCGTGGATCAATACCCGTTTGCCGATCATGCAGCTCGAATAGATCGTGACCGAGGGACCCAGCCGTCCGTCCTCCCCGATCTGCGCACCTTCTCCGATGGCGCAGCCGGGCCCAAGCACCACGCGCTCGCCCAGTCTGGCGCCGCGGGCGACATGGCAGAACGGCCCTACCGTGGCCGAAGAAGCAATCTCGGCTCCCGCTTCGACCACCGCCTGCGGATGGATTCCCGGAGCGGGCCGCGCCTCGGGGTTCAGGAGTTGCGCCGCCCGGGCGTAGTAGAGGTAGGGATCGTCGCACAGGATCCTGGGAAGCCCGGTCGCGTTCCGGTGTCCCTTGGCGAGAACGACGGCCGATGCGCGCGTATCGCGCAACTGTCCAAGATATTTCGCGTGGGAGACGAAAGACAAGTCTCCCGGCCCGGCGCTTTCCAGGGTCGCGATGCGGCGGATCTCGGCGCCGGGGTCGCCCATCAGTTCTCCGCCCAGCTTCGCCGCGATGTCAGCGAGTCGATAGGTGCGCGAGTGCGCCACGAGTGATGTGCGTTCCTGTCACCGCTGCACGCCCCTGTGCACGCTCACTTGCCTCCGGGCATATCGGCGAGCGCCTTGATGACCTTGTCGGTGATATCGATCCGGGGGTTCGCCCATACGACCTGTTCATTCTGGAACACCACATCCAGTTTTTCGGCCTCGGCGATCTTTTTCACGGCCTGATTGGCGCGCTCGACCACGCGCTCGAACTCCTCCTTGCGCTTCTGGGCGACGTCCTCGTTGAATTCCCTCTGCTTTCGCTGAAACTCCCGGTTGGCGTCGCCGAACTCGCGCTCGCGCTTCTGGCGCTCGGACTCGGACATCGTCATCGCGTTTCTCTCCAGGCCCTCCTGCATCTTCTTCAGCTGTTCGGCTTGCTTGGACAGCTCCTGAAGGCGCGAGGAGAACGCCTGCTCCAGCTTCTTTTGCGCCAGTTGCGCGGCGGGAGCCTCCCGAAGGATCCGCTCCAGGCTGACAAAGCCGATACTCGCCTGGCAAAACGCCGGGCCGGCGGCTCCCAGGAGCGCAGCGAAGATCCCACCAGCGAGCGCGCGTCGCTTCACCTTTTCCATCAACCACACCATGGGAGGAAGATTATACCGGGGCGTCAGAATACGTTGCCAATGGTAAACTGAAAAGCCTGCAGCGCGTCGCCCGGCTGCTCGTTGAACGGCCTCGCGATGCTGAATTTCAAGGGCCCGATGGGCGAGTTCCACGCAAAGCTGACTCCCCAGGCGGCACGCAGTTGCGACAGCTCCACCCTTTCGTTCGCCCCGAAGACCTGCCCCGCGTCGATGAAGGCCCCGAGGCGCATCGAGCGGTCGGTCGTGTTCCCGGGGATCGGGAACAGCAGCTCGGTGGAACCGTTGAGCTTACGGTCGCCTCCCAGGAAGGCGCCGTCGACGTCGCGCGGCCCCAGAGATGCGGTACGGAATCCGCGCACGCTGCCTATTCCACCCGAGTAATAGTTCTTGAAGAAAGGCAAAGGCCTTCCGCCGTATCCATCGGCGGTGTCGATCTCTCCCGAGAGCACGAGAGTGACATTGCGTGACACAGGATAGAAGTACTGGTGGGTGTAGGTCGCTTTCCAGTACTGAAGATCCGCCGGCGGCAATGCGATTTCGAGGTTCGCACGCTGCAGATTGCCTCTCGTCGGCCAGATGACGCTGTCCCGGGTATCGCGAAGCCAGCCTGCGGTGTTGATCAGTGTCGTATAGTCGGCGCCGAACTGGTTTTCGAAGGCGAGATAGCGCTGCGGGGCACCGTCGTCCAGACTCAATCTGACGTATTCCACTCCGAGACCGAAGAACAGAGTGTCGTATTCGGTGAAGGGCATCCCGAAGCGCACCGCGGTGCCCACGGTGCTGGTCCTGTAGTTGCCGACCCCCAGCGAGGAGGAATTCACATCGCGCCGGTAAATGTCGAACCCGCGGCTGACCCCATCGACCGTGTAGTACGGCTGAGTGAAGGAGAACGAGGCCACTTTGTTGACGGTTCCCGATGCGACCTGAAAGCCGACCGTGTTCCCGGTACCGAAGAAGTTGGCCTGTTGCACCGAAGCCTGAATGATCAGGCGGTCCACGCTGGAGAACCCCACGCCGAGCAAGACCGCACCGGTGGGCTTTTCCTTCACGCGAACGTTGACGTCGACCAGGTCCGTCGTGCCCGGGACGGCGGGCGTTTCCACCTCGACCTCGCTGAAGTACCCGGTCTTGTCGATGCGCTGCTTGGAGAGCTGAAGTTTCTGGCTGTCGAAAAAACTGCCCTCGAGCTGCCGCATCTCGCGGCGTATGACCTCGTCGCGAGTCCGCGAATTGCCTGTGACGTTGATCCGCCGTACGTAGACGCGGCGCCCCGGGTCGACCAAAAAGGTGAACTTGACCGTGCGCTTTTCCTTGTCGATGTCGGGGGTCGCGTTGACGTTGGCGAACGCGTAGCCCTCGCGTCCCAGCCTTTCGGTGATCGCTTTGCTCGACTCGGTGAGCTTCTCTCTGGAGAACGTTTCGCCGGGCTTGATCGTGACCAAGGGGCTCAGCTCGGACTCAGCCACGAGCAGGTCCCCCCCGAACTTCACCTCGGTGACCTGGTATTTCTCGCCTTCGCTGACGTTCACCGTGATGTAGATGTCGCGGCGGTCCGGCGTGATGGAGACCTGGGTCGACTCGATGCTGAACTCCATGTAGCCGTTGTTCAGGTAGTAGGACCGCAGCGCTTCGAGATCGCCCTGGAGTTTCTGCCGCGAGTACTGGTCGTTCTTCGAAATTCCCGTGAACGCGCCCGAGGTGCGCAGCTGCATGACCCCGAGCAGCTCGTCCTCGGGAAACGCCTTGTTGCCGACGATGTTGATTCTCTTGATCTTCGCCGCTTCGCCTTCGACGATGTTGAAGTTGATTGCGACGCGGTTGCGCTCGAGGGGCGTAACGGTCGTCGTGATCTCGACGCCGTACAGCGCCCGGGTCAGATATTGGCGCTTCAGCTCCTGTTCGGCCTGATCGAGCAGTGCGCGATCGAAGATGCGGCCTTCCTGGAATCCGACGTCGCGCAATCCCTGCTTGACTTTGTCCTTTTCGAATTCCTTCATACCAACGAAATCGATCGACGCGATGGCGGGCCGTTCCTCGATGCCCACGATCAACACGGCTCCTTGCACGTCCAGCCGCACATCCCGGAAGAAGCCCGTCGCGAACAAGGCGCGAATCGCCGCCGAGGCCTTTTCGTCGGTCATCCTGTCCCCGACTTTTACCGGCAGGTAGTTGAATACCGTTCCGGGCTCGATGCGCTGAATGCCTTCGACCCGGATGTCTTTCACTACGAAGGGTTCGAACGCCCACGCCGACTCGGCGAGCACAAGCAATAGGATCGCCGCCCGCAACGCGTTTTTCACTTAAGGAGAATTAACCCGTCAACAGACGGTTGAAATCGTTGTAGATGGCGAACGCCATCAAAAACAGAAGCAAGGTCAGCCCAAGGCGCTGACCCAGCTCCATCACCCGCTCGGAGACCGGGCTGCCCTTGAAAATCTCGACGACATAGTACAGCAGGTGCCCGCCGTCCAATAAGGGAATCGGAAGCAAGTTGAGCACTCCCAGGCTGATGCTGATCAGGGCCAGAAACGCCACGTAGGCCCCGATCCCGAGCTGGGCAGACTGACCCGCGTAGTCGGCGATCGTCACGGGGCCGCTCAGGTTCTTCCACGACACCTGGCCGATCACCATCTTGCCGAGCATTTTCAGGCTGAAAACCGAGGTCTCCCACGTCCGCTCGAGCGCCAGGCCCAGCGCCGCGGCCGGGCCGTAGCGAACGGTCGTGACGAATTGTTTGATCGCGTCGGGGTCCATCCGCGCTATCGCGCCGATGCGCCCGATGTTCCGGCCGTTCTCCTGAACCGTCGCCGGTCGCAGCTCAACCGCGATTCTTTCCCCGGCGCGCTCGATATCGAGCCGCACGAGATCGCCGGGCTTGCTGCTGACCGTTTTCTGGACATCTTCCCACAGGGTTATCGCGGTGCCGTCGACGGCGACGATGCGGTCCCCGGGGCGAAGACCCGATTGTTCCGCGACGGCCCCCGCCACCACCCTGCCGATGACGGGCTCGGAGTCGGGGTGATCCAGCCTCAGCCCGATGCGCCGCAGCGGATCGCTCTCGAGGCCTTCCAGGTCGAACGCCGTCAGATCGAGCGTGCGCCAGGCGAGCCGTTGCTTCGCATCGATCACTTCCAACTGCGCGGTCTGCTTCTCGACCGCGAGCTGAAGGAGCCGCCAGCGAACCTGCTGCCAGCTGGGCATCGGCTCCCCATTGATCTTCAGTATGGTTTCGCCCCTTACGAGGCCCGCCGCTTCGGCGGCGGTTCCGGGCTCCGGCGCGCCGATGACGGGTTTGGCTTCCTGCACCCCGGCGACGAAAAGCATCCAGTAGAACGCGATGGCCAGCAGGAAATTCGCCACCGGGCCTGCGGCGACGATCGCAATTCGCCGCCAGACGCTTTGCCGGTTGAAGGCGCGGTGTGCCTCGTGAGGCGCGACCGGACCCTCGTGCTCGTCGAGCATCTTCACGTAGCCGCCCAGGGGCAGTGCGGCGACCACCCACTCGGTTTGGTCGCGGCCGTGCCGAAACCGCCACAAGGCCCTCCCGAAACCGATCGAAAAGCGCAGCACCTTCACGCCGAACAGGCGTGCGACGGCGTAGTGGCCGAGCTCGTGGAATACGATGAGCACGCCCAGGGCGACGACGAAAGCGACGATGGTGAAGGCGATGTTCATGCGGCGTTGGAGGTGAATCTCGCGACGATCTGGCTCGCCTTGACGCGCGCCCCGGCGTCGGCGGCAAGCACCTCGTCGAGCGTACGCAGCGGGCCCGCGCCGAGCGCGTTCAGCGTCTCCTCGATCACCGCAGTGATCCCGAGGAAGGGGAGCCTGCCCTCGAGAAACGCTGCGACCGCCACTTCGTTGGCTGCATTGAGCCTCGCCGGCGCCGCGCCGCCGCTCTTCAGAGCCGAATACGCCAGTCCCAGCGCCGGAAACCGATCGAAGTCGGGTTGCTCGAAGCTGAGGGCGCCGATGCGGGCGAGGTCGAGCGACGGCACCCCTGCATCGATGCGCTCCGGATAAGCGAGGGCCTGCGCGATGGGCGTGCGCATGTCCGGGTGCCCCAGCTGGGCGATGACCGAGCCGTCGGCGTACTCCACCATCGAGTGCACCACGCTCTGGGGATGGACGACGACCTGGATCTGCTCGGGACTCGCGCCGAACAACCAGTGCGCCTCGATGATTTCCAGCCCTTTGTTCATCATGGTGGCCGAATCCACGGAGATCTTGCGTCCCATCACCCAATTCGGGTGGGCACAGGCCTCGTCGGGCGTGACACGATGGAGCTCGGTGCGCGCGCGCGCTCGAAACGGGCCGCCCGAGCCGGTGAGCAGGATCCTGCGGATGCCCTTTGCCGCGAGCTCGCCGCTCGCGAACGGCGGCAGGCATTGGAATATCGCATTGTGCTCGCTGTCGATCGGCAGGAGCGTCGAGCGGCTGGACCGCACTGTCTCCATGAACACCGGCCCGGCGACGACCAGAGCTTCCTTGTTCGCCAGAAGCAGCTTCTTGCCCGCCTTGGCCGCGGCGAGAGTGGCGCGCAGGCCGGCCGCTCCCACTATCGCCGCCATCACGCAGTCGACATCGGGCAGGGAGGCCGCCTCCACCAATCCCTCTTCCCCTGCGAGAATCCTGCAGCTCGCTCCGGCCAGGCGCTCGCGCAGCCGCGGCGCCAGCGACGCGTCGGCGACGCAGGCGTAGTCCGGGCGGTGTCGCC
>Ga0137403_10003044_pt1 | contig 20234 bp, 13 predicted proteins | sample CZOMad2_1_16fung_FD_122057 | JGI IMG/M metagenome (GOLD analysis project Ga0137403, IMG submission 122057) | Vadose zone soil fungal communities from Angelo Coast Range Reserve, California, USA - CZOMad2_1_16fungal (Hybrid Assembly) | ecosystem: Environmental > Terrestrial > Soil > Vadose zone...
TCCCCCGAGCCGCTCCTCACTCCGTTGCAGCGCCTCTTGCGCCCGCTTCCTGGCGGTGATGTCGGTCAGGACCGCCAGCGAGTGATGGATCCGCCCCGCCTCATCCCGCTCCACGGTCGCGGAGAGGAGCACGTCGATGAGCTCTCCGTCGCGCTTGACCAGGCGGTACTCGATGTCCCGCCGTGGCTCACCGGCCCGGAGCTTGGCGATTCCCTCGATGGCACGCCGGCGCGATTCCACCGTGTGGAAGTCGGTAACGGGACGGCCCAGCACCTCGTCGCGGGTGTAGCCCATCACCCTGAGCCAGTGGTCGTTGACTGCCACCAGCCGGCCGTCGTTGTCGATCGAGTGGAGCATGACCGGCGTGTCATTGTAGAGCGTGCGATAGCGCCTCTCGCTGTTGCGCAGCGCTTGAGCCACCTCGTGCTCTTCAATCATCACGCATCGAGCCTCGACATGTCGCATGTGCAGCAAACAAACCTACGGTGCCGACCGTACCCGGAAATGCGGTCTTGGCCGATGGGAGTCTAACAGTCGAGAATGACCGGGCTAGAACGCGCTTGCTATCCTCGCGGTCTCCATCAAGGCCACATTGTCCTCGGCACCGGCAGGTCCGGTCAATTAGTCCCGCGACCATCGCACAGGTGACCTGAGCTGGAACGGGTGGGGCGCATCGGGATAGTTTTCCGTCATGATTACCCGCGAAGACCTCCAACCGATACCGCTGCTCGCCGAGCTTCCGCCCGAGCAGTTGGACGCGATCGCCGCCCGCGCGGCGGAGTTGACCCTGGACCCCGGCGATTGGCTGATTAGAGAGGGCGAGCAGGCCGCGTTCTTCTTCCTGCTCCGCGGCCGGGTCGCCGTCATCAAGACCATGGCGGGGGCAGACCGCGAGATCAATACCATCGGTCCCGGCGCCTACTTCGGCGAGGTGCCGCTCCTGCTGGGCAGCCCGGCCATCGCCAGCATTCGCGCCGAGGAATCCTGCCGCGTGGCGCGGCTCGAGGCCGATGACTTCAACGAATTAATTCTCTGCTCGCGCCGCCTGGGCGACCAGTTGTTCGCCACCATGGTTCAGCGCATCACGCAGGCGCGCGCCCGAACCGCCGACATCCCGCGCACCGCGATCACCCTGGTGGGGCAGCGCTGGGATCCGGAATGTCATGCTCTGCGGAACTTCCTCACCCGGAACCGCGTGGTCTACACCTGGGTCGATCAAGCCGACGCCGACGCGGCGTCCCGGGTGCCGGGCGGGCTGGCGGAGGATGCGCGCTGTCCGCTGCTCGTACTCACGGACGGCTCCCGGCTCACCGCCCCGAGCCTCCGCGTGGTGGCCGAGCACATCGGCCTCCGCAGCAGTCTGTCGGCTGCCGCGGCTGAGGGAGTCAACGACGTCGTGATCGTCGGGGGCGGTCCGGCCGGGCTGGCGGCGGCGGTTTACGGCGCGTCCGAAGGTCTCAAGACGATCCTCATCGAGCGGCTCGCCCCCGGGGGTCAGGCCGGCAGCTCGTCGCGGATCGAGAATTATCTGGGGTTCCCGACCGGTCTCTCGGGTGAGGAGCTGAGTACCCGCGCCTGGCGCCAGGCCGAACGGTTCCACGCCGAGATCATTCTTGCCCGCGACGCCGTCGGTCTCGCCCCGGCCGGGAGCGCCGAGGCCGACGGCCGGGCCCACACGGTGCGGCTGGACGGAGACGAATGCGTTCGGGCCCGCGCCGTGATCCTGGCGCCGGGCGTCAGCTGGCGGCGGCTCGCGGCCCCCGGGATCGATCGGCTGCTCGGGCGCGGAGTCTACTACGGCGCGGCCCGCACCGAGGCCCAGCAGGTTCGAGGTAAGCACATCCACCTGCTGGGTGGTGGAAACTCGGCCGGTCAGACGGCGGTCTGGTTCGCCAACTACGCCGAGCAGGTCAGTATGCTGGTGCGGGGCCGGTCGCTCGCCGCCAGCATGTCGCAATACCTCATCGATCAGCTCGCGACCAAACGCAACGTGGATCTCCGGTTCAACACCGAAGTGGTCGCGGTGGACGGCCGGGACCACGTGGAGCAGCTCACCCTGCGCGATCGGGTGCAGGGCACCCAGCGTACGGAGCCGACCGGCGGCGTGTTCATCCTGATCGGCGCGGACGCGGAGACCGGGTGGCTCCCCCCCGCGATCGTGCGGGACGCTCCGGGCTACGTCTGCACCGGGCGCGACATGCTCCAGGCGCTCGAAGCGGCAGGGAACCTCGGCGCCGGGTGGACCCTGCCCCGAGATCCCTACTTGCTCGAGACCAGCGTGCCCGGCATCTTCGCCGCCGGCGACGTCCGCCATGGCTCAATGAAGCGGGTGGCGTCCGGCGTCGGTGAGGGCAGCATGGCGATCGCCTTCGTGCACCAGTACCTGGCCGGCTGAGATCGTTACCAACCCGCACCATCATAGAATCTCATGGACTACCAGTTCGATCTCGTGAGCATCGGCAGCGGCCCCGCCGGGCAGCGGGCCGCCGTCCAGGCCGCCAAGCTCGGCAAGCGGGTCGGGCTGATCGAGCGGCGCCAGGTGCTGGGCGGCGTATGCGTGGACACCGGAACCATTCCGAGCAAGACCTTCCGCGAGGCAGTCCTCTGGGCTTCGGGCGCAGCGGGGCTCGACGGGAGGCCGGCGGGCCAACCCGAGCGCCGTCCCACCGCGGAGCAGCTGCTCCAACGGGTGAACGCGGTGGTGGAGCGGGAGTGCCGGGTCATCGAGGATCAGCTCCGCCGCAACGACGTCGAGGTCATCGCCGGCGAAGCGTCGTTCAAGGACCCTCACACCCTGATCGTCAGGAGCGACAACGGATGGCGCGAGGTCACCGCCGCCAGCATCGTGCTGGCCGTAGGGACCCGTCCGGGACCGGTGCCCGGCGTGGCACCGGACGGTGAGGTCATCATCTCGAGCGATGACATCATGAGCCTGAAGCGGATCCCCCGCACCCTTACCGTGGTCGGGGCCGGCGTCATCGGGATCGAGTATGCGTCGATGTTCGGCGCGCTGGGCGTCCAGGTATCGCTGATGGAGCGGCGGGACCGCCCGCTCGAGTTCCTCGACCACGAGATCGTGGACGAGCTCCTCCATCAGATGCGCAAGCGCAACGTGATGTACCGGCCGGGCGAAGCCGTCGCCCGGCTGGAGATCACCGAGGGGCCGCCCAAACGGGTGGTGCTGGAGCTGGAGTCGGGAAAGCGGATGGTGTCGGACCTGGTGCTGTTTGCCGTGGGACGTATCGGCGCCACCGACACGCTCAACCTGGAAGCCGCCGGCCTCACCGCCGACGATCGCGGACGCCTAAAGGTGGACGAACAGTTCCGCACCACCGTGCCGCACATCTTTGCCGCGGGTGACGTGGTGGGCTACCCGAGCCTGGCCGCGACATCGAGCGAGCAAGGGCGGATCGCCGCCTGTCACGCGCTGGGCGTGCCCGCCAAGCCGATGGCGACCCACTTTCCGATCGGGATCTACGCCATTCCCGAGGTCTCGATGGCCGGCGCGCCGGAGCACGAGCTGACCAAGCAGAAGGTGCCCTACGAGGTCGGGATCGCCCGCTATCGCGAGATCGCCCGGGGTCAGATCGTGGGCGACGACAGCGGGATGCTCAAGCTCCTCTTTCATCGAGCCGACCGGCGCCTGCTCGGGGTCCACATCATCGGCACCGGCGCCACCGAGCTGCTGCACATCGGGCAGGCGGTGCTCGGGCTTGGCGCCGGGCTCGACTACTTCCTCGAGACGGTCTTCAACTACCCAACCCTGGCGGAGTGCTACAAGGTCGCGGCCCTGAACGCGGCGAACAAGCTGGCGAGCTGACCGGGCGTCGATCGTTCTACTCGTCCGGCTTGGTCGACACCAACCCGGCCCACATCGTCTTCCACTCCTCCATCGACTTCACCACGTCCGGGAGTCCCAGGGCGACGACGCCGATTAGCGTCCTGAGCCGCAACGCCAGCCCGCGCATCGAGAAGCCACTCCCCAACCGCTCCTGGGTCGCCTCGCTGAGAAACTCCCTCACCCACACACCGACGAGTGTGTCCGGTACGCTGGACAGATCCTGCGCGACGTATTCCTTGAGGGGCCCGGACTGACGGGACAGCGGCGCACGCACCGATACGAGATACGGCCCACCGAGATGGCCGCCCGGCAGCGCCCGGAGCAGTACCTGAGCTCGAGCGTAATCGTAGCGGGCGAGGATGCTGTCGGCCTCGTCCGAGCGGGGCACCTCGCTGACCGGCAGATAGTTGATGTTGACCGTTCTGGGATCGATGTCCGCGGCGTATTGCCCGATCGCCGGTAGCAGGCGAACAAATTCGCTCACGGCGCGATGGTAGCGGGCTCGCGCCGCCGTCCCGGGTCGCGCGCCGAGGAGGAGGTAGCTGTAAAGTCCGTAGCCCTCCCGCTCCGGCGTCCCGCTCGGCAGGAATGATCGGGCGGGAAGCCCCGCCAAGGTTCCGGAAGGCGGCACCACCCTCACCTGGACCGTACAGCGATGCTTTCGCGCATCCCGGGTGGTCACCGCGATCACGGTCTGGTAGAGGCCGAGCCCCGCTTCGCGAAGGATCCATCCCCGGCTTGCTCCCGTCCCGACCAGGCGGCCGGCACTGGGCGTCCAGGTGTAGGTCGCGGTCGAATCGTAGGGATAGACCCGCAGCGTGACAGTATCGAGCGGAGACGTGGCGGGTACCGACGGAGTGCATACCACGATCGTGTCCGAGTCGCTGGCCGGCCGCTGCTGGGCGCTCACCGCACTGCCGACCAGCGCAACCACACCGATCCACCACCTGGTCACGGTCGGTTCCTCCGTGCTTTGAGCTTTGCGAAGACCCACTGGGCCCCGAGGACCAGCAGGGTCATGGCTCCGACAACCACGGCAGTGTCGCTCCTGGTAAGGTCCAGCTCCAGGTAGTGGAAGACCACCCAGACCGTGAGCGACAGGACCAGCACGACGACGACCGTGGCGGCGGATAGCTTCATGAGATCCTCCCTATCACCGGCGTTGACTCTGGCTCAGCGCCCACCGACCAGCTGGAACCCGGCCCACCAGTATGGATTCAACGGTTCATCTCCTTCCCGCCCTCTGGCCCACTCCTTCCAGAGCTTCTTTTGCGCACCTTGCAGCGCCTCCGCTTTAGTGCGCCGAGGCTCCCCCAGCCATTCCTCGTAGAACTCTTTCACCAACGCGTCGGTGGCCGCCGTGTCCACTCTCCAAAGGCTGACGAGCACGCTGCGGGCGCCGCGCGCGAGAAACGCGCGCTGAAGCCCCAGCGTACCCTCGGTCTCCTTGATATTACCCAGCCCCGTCTCACAGGCGCTCAGCACGACGAGGTCGGCGGCGAGCCGCAGGGAGTCCACCACATCGGCAACGGTCAAGAGCCCATCGTCGGCTCGATCGGCGGCCAGCACGACGAAAGACTGCCGCGCCAAGCCTTCGGAGCCGAACGCGCGGCCGTGGGTCCCGAAGTGGATCAGCGTCGCTCCACGAATGCTCTTGACGACCGCGCTCTTGGTTGCGGTCGGCCCGGTCAGCACAGGGGCCCCAAGCCGGTCCCCCAGCCAGCGCGCCGTTCGTCCCGCCGAGGGGAGCGCGGGGAACGGGGCTCCGGTCTCGGGATCGAGCGGCATCGTGGGATCCCCCACGATGACGGCGCCCGGCAGACGAGGAGGCGACCCGGGCATCGGCACCGTGTCGATCTGGTCGAGAAACGCTATCGACGGCGAATACCGCAGCGCATGGAGAACCCCGAGCGGCGTCCCGCCCGCATCCGCCGGCAATGCCGCGAATGGAACGACCCCGAGCACGCCGTTCGGCACGATGATCAGCTCGCCCGAGCTCGCGAGCGCCGAACGAAATTCCGGCGGGATGATGATCTGTGATAACGCCGCCAGAACCGGCCGGAGTCCCTGCTGAACGATGGCGGCGGCCGGCCCCGGGACGGCAGTGCAGTTGGCCGGGAGTGGAATGGACACGTCCGTGAGCATGGTGGACCCCGAATCGGCCGCGGCCCCACCGGGGCCCGCCGCGTAGATCAGTCCCCGAAGCCCGGAGACCAAGCTGTCCAGCCAGGCCCTTGGCGCGCGCTGGCAGTGCACCCGGACGTCGCCCGAAGGGAGGGCAAGCCATCCGAGCAGCGCATCCCGAGTGACGAGGTAGCTCAGCGCCGGCGTACCGGCCGTGCGCAACGGCTGCAGCAGCGTGCTCGCCTCGGAGAGAGGATCGGCTCCCGGCCGCGGCGCCGCCGGCGCGGTCCCCGGCACTCCCCGAGTCTCGGACACCGTGGCTCGCAGCAGATCCAGCAGGGCTCGTGCTCGTCCTCGCTCGGCCACGACCAGCGACGCCTTCTGAGCGATATCCGAGCGGGTCCATTGTGCGAGCGTCAGCCATGCCAGCGCCCACTGCGCGGTAAGGTTCCGGTCCTGTTCGGCAAACACGACCCGGTCCTCGTCGTTCCCCGCCCGCTGCCTCACGCTCAGGCGCACGGCTGCCGCGGTGTCGTAGTACGCGACCGCTCGCCGGAGACTGGCGCTGTCGCCCGCGGCCTGATAGGCGGCGCCCAGGTAATACAGCGCGCTGCCTTCGCGTACGGGATCGCCCCGGCGGCGCATGTCCGTCCGCGCTCGCTCGAGGTAGCCGATACCGGCATTCTTGTCTCCCAGACGGAGGAGGGCCCGGCCGAGATCGTGATACGCCCAGCTCACGCCGGCTGCATCGCCCGCCGCCTGTTTGGCCGCCATCCCTTCTTGCAGGTAGCTGCGCGCGTCGGCTGCGCGCCCGAGCGCGAGGTAGGCCCGTCCGATGTTGATCAGCGTGAGTCCCCGGTAGTACATCCGGTGGGTCTGGCTCAACGCCGTGAGCGCCGCGTTGTACATCTCCAGCGCGCGCGCCGGCTGGGCCATGAGGTCATAGGTGTACCCCATGTTGTTGAGCGCGGTCGCCTCACCGCTGGCATCACCCAGGCTCCGGGTAATGGTCCGGGCGCTGTCGAGGTACTTGAGCCCCAGCGCAGGACGGCCGACGGTCGAATGGACCCGACCGAGATTGTTCAGCGTCGCGCCCACCCCGGCGGTGTCCCCCACTGCTGCCCGGATCGCCCGCGCCCGCGTGAGATACCCAAGCGCGAGCTCGATGTCACCCAACTCGTGATAGGCGATGCCGATGTCATTGCAGATTCTGCCGCGCTGCCGCGCGCGTTCCGGCAACTGCACCAGCGCCAGCGCTGCCTGGTAGAGCGGCAGCGCGGAATCGCTGCGGCCCTGGTACTGGAGCGTCTCCCCCAGCACGGCCAGTGCCTGCACCTCCTGCTGGCTTCCCGGCTGGTTACGCGCAGCCACCAGTGCCTCGCGCGCCAGCGGCTCCGCAGTGTCCGGTTTGCCGAGATAGTTGTAGAGGGTTGCCTCACGCGCCAGCGCCACCGACAGGCTATCGAGACGGCGGCCCTTCCTCGCCTCGTTGACCTTGGCGGAGATCACCTTGATCAGATTTCGTGCCTCGGCATCGCCCGGGGCAGGACCGCGAGCAGGGTCGGGAGCCGCGGTTTCGGCTGGTGCCTCGCACCCGACTACGGCCGCCGGAGATTGGCGGCCAGGAGGGAGCGCGGTGAACGCAAGAAGGAATCCCCGACCGAGAGCGGTCGAGGCGACCGAGCTCACTTGCCGCCCTCGATCTTCAGCTTCCGGAACAAGAACGCCGTAGGCTGGTCGACCTGGTCGGCGAGACTCTGACTGCCCTCGGCCACGATGAATTCCAAGGCGAACGTGCGGTTCCGAAATCCCGTCACGTCCACCGTCTTGAGGGCCCAGTCCGTACAGTGGGCATACAGGATGGAACGGCTCGGGATCACGGACTGGGTCCCGCACCCGCCTGCCTTCTCGGCGTAGCGCCCGGCCTGGAGATCGTCGGTGGTCACCTTGAACAGGGGGGTGCTGTCGCTGCTGGTTCGGAGCCGGACCACGATCGAGTCGTTGTGAGTCGTGGGATCGAACCGACTGGTCAGAAACGACCACTCGAACGATACCCGAAGCGAGTCGAACTGAGAGGGGTTGGGAATCGTCAGGTCCTTGGTCACGACGCCGCCGCTGACCACGACCACCTCTTTGTTCGAGCCCACGTCGAAGAAATTCGCGGTGGAAACGAAGAGAAACGAATCGGCCGCCGTAACTGTGCCGAACTGGTTGGTCATCCCGCCGAGTCCGCAGTACCCGTCGCTAAGGCAGTTCCAGGAGCCCTCAGGCAGGGCGTCGTTGAAGTAGAGATAGAGAAACTGCGGGTCGAGCACCTGACCGAACGAGGCGAAGCCAGTGCCGGTGTAGCCTTGGTCGAGCACACCGGTGTCCCCGTAGCTGAGTGGCGGCGGTCCGCTGGTGTCGCTGCTGCACGAGAGGACCGCGAGGGCCACTCCGAGGCTCGCAATGCACGCCCCCGGCATTCGCATATGACCTCCATTGCGCTGTCGGCGGTCGGAGAATTGTCGGAATCGGAACTGGTAGGGTGCACCCGCCGGCCATCGGGCGCCAGACCCCACATGCGACACGAGAGGCCGTTTTTGTGACACTGACCGCCCCAGCCTCCCGCATAATGGCCCCCGCAGGATGACCGGATCGGCGATCCCGCCGCCCTCTACGACTCTTGACGGGGACCAGAACGGCACCTAACATGGCGCCGATTACACGCATTTCGAGCTGCCGACGCGTCCCCCCGCGCCACGGCTTGCGAGGTGCCTCCATGCCACGTTCGAACCGCTGGTTCCGACTCTCCGCCTCCGCCGTCTGCGCGGTCCTCGTGGCCGCCTGCGGCTTGAGAGAGGGGCCCCCGAACGGCGACAGTGGCGCCGTGGAGGCTGCCAAGATCCCCGTCTCCACCGGCTCGGCCGACGCTAGGCGCGACTACCTGGAGGGCCGCGCGCTGGCCGAGAAGCTGCGGTTCCGTCAAGCCCGCGAGCGCTTCGAGCGCGCCGCCGGCGAGGACTCCACCTTTGCGATGGCCCATTACAGCCTGGCCTTGAACGCGGCCAGCCCGAACGACTTCTTCGCGCACCTGGGCCACGCCGTCGCGCTGGCGGACAAGGCATCCGAGGGCGAGCGGCTCCTGATTCAGGCCCTGGAGGCGGGAGCGAATGCCGATCCCGCCCGGCAGCGGCAGTATTACCTGCAGCTGGTCACGAGTTACCCGGAGGACGAGCGCGCCCATCTGCTCCTCGCCACCGCCGATTTCGCCCGGCAGGACTACGCTTCGGCGGCCGAGCAGCTCCGCAAGTCGGTGCAGATCGCGCCCGACTTCGCGCCCGCCTACAACCTCCTGGGATACGCCTACATCCCCATGCGGCGGTACGCTGACGCGGAGAAGGCTTTCAGGAAGTACATCCAGCTGATCCCCAAGGACCCCAATCCCTACGACTCGTACGCCGAGCTCCTGATGAAGACGGGGCGCTACCCCGAATCGATCGTGCAGTACCGCAAGGCGCTCGCCGCCGACTCGACCTTCATGAACTCGTACGTCGGCGTCGCGACCAACTTCATGTACCTGGGGCAACCCGACTCCGCGATCGCCACCACGAAACAGCTGGAGCGGGTCGCGGACGACAATGGGGGGCGGCGACTCGCCACCTTCAGTCGTGCGGTGACCTATGCCGACCAGGGCAAGCTCGACCGGGCCCAGCGGGAGCTCGAGGCGCAGCGCGCCCTGGCCGAGCATGACCACGACCCCGCGCTGATCGCCAATGACGCAGCCGCGATCGGCGACGTGCTGCTGGAAGCGGGCAGGCCGAAGGACGCGCTCCGTAGATACGAGGAGGCGGCAACGGCGCTTCAGCAATCCGATCTGTCCCAGGAGGTCAAGGACGACGCCGGGCTCGTGCTCCGCTACAACCGGGCGCGGGTGGCCATCGCGACCAAGGACCTGGCGGCCGCCAAGGCGGAGGCCGACTCCTTCATGGCCGGCGCCGCCGCCAAGAACAACGATGGGGAGATGCGGCAGGCCCACGAGCTCAGGGGAACGATCGCGCTGGCGGAGCAACACTACGAGGTGGCGCTGGATGAGCTCGGACGGGGCAACCAGCTCGATGCTTACAACCTGTATCGACAGGGACTGGCCTATCGCGCCAAGGGCGACGTCACCAAGGCCAAGGAAATGTTCACAGCAGCGGCCAACCTGAACGGCCTGCCGACGCTCAACGCGGCGTTCGTGCGGGCCAAGGCGAAGCGCGCGGCGGCATAGCCGGTCGCGCTACCGCTCCTGGTCGGATCCCCTCGGCCCGAGGCGCTCGAGCAGCGCACCGAGCCGCCGCATCTCTTCCCCATAGCGGGACCAGTCGAGCTCGCGCTGCGCCTGGAGCGCGGCCTGATATCTCTGGCGAGCCTCGGCGGCCAGCGCGCGAAATCCGGAGTCCACGACCGACGCTTTCCCGGCGACCGGCGCCCCGGCCGGGGCCGGCGCGCCCGCCGCGACTGGGGGCTCGGGCTCACGCCCCGACGTGGGCGCGCCACCGAACAGCTCGGCCAGGGCCGCCTCCAGGTTTTCCCCCATCACCACCCGGTTCTCGTAAGCGACGACCACCCGCTTGAGCTCGGGGATCCGGCCGCCTTCCGCCTGGAGATAGAGCGGCTGCACGTACAGCAGCGATTCCTCGATCGGGATCACCAGGAGGTCGCCCCGGATCACCCGTGAGCCCCGCTGGTCCCATAGGGAGATCTGGCGCGAGATGTCGGTGTTCTGGTTGATCCGGTTCTGGATCTGGATCGGACCGAACGCCAGCTTCTGCCGGGAGAGCCGGTAGACCCGCAGCTTCCCGTAGGCCTCGCCGTCGTTCCGCGCCACCATCCATGCCGCCAGGTTGTCCTTCCCCCTCGGGGTGTAGGGCACCATGTAGATGAACTCCGCCTTCGATTCTTCCGGCAGCCGCATGACCAGGTGCCGCATGAACGGCACCGCCCCTTCCCGCTCGGCCACGGCCGGGACCTGCCACTGATCCTCCCGATGGTAGAAATCCTCCGGCTCATCCATGTGGTAGGTCGCGTAGAGGCTGGTCTGGATCCGGTAGATGTCGTCGGGATACCGGATGTGAGCCCGAAGGCCGGCCGGCATGCGATCCAGTGGAGCGAAGATGCCGGGAAAAGCGCGGGCCCAGGTCCGGATCACCGGATCGGCCGGAGCGCTGAGATACGCCGCGAGCGAGCCGTTGTACGCGTCGATCACGACCTTGACGCTGTTCCGCATGTAGTTCGTGCCGTCGTTGAGCCGCTGCGCGTAGGGATAGCCGTCCGAAGTGGTGTACGCGTCGAGAATCCATTGCAGCGTGCCGTCGTCCGCCAGCACCAGATAGGGGTCCCGATCGAATCGGAGGAATGGCAACGCCGCCTCCGCCCGGATCTTGATGTCACGGTAGTAGAGCACCCGGCTGTCGTTGGTGATGTCCTGCGAGAACAGGATCTTGCTCGAGCCGAATCGGATGGCGAGCGCGAGGCGGCGCAGCAGGGTGCCTACCGGGACGCCGCCCTTGCCGGCGTACGCGGCGTAGACGTTCGCGTCCCCCGACGGATGGTCGAACTCGCGCTGGCGGGTCCCCACGAACACGAACTCGTTCTCGAGCTCGCCGTAGTAGATCTGCGGCCGGGTGATGCGCAACGACACCGTCGAGGTCGGCGGCAGGTCCCGGATGAACAACACCGGAAGGCCTTCCGGCGTCACCTGGTTGACCGGGCCCAGCGTGAGCCCCATCCCGTGGGTGAACGTCAGGTGCTCGTTGATGAAGGTCCGGGTCGGAAGCGACGCGACGTTGAGCTCCCGCGGCGAGAGCAGAACCTGCCGATATTTGCCGTCGATCCAATAGCGGTCGTCGTCCACCGACACGAAATCGTAGTAGGTCCGGATCTCCTGCAGCTGGCCGAAGGTCATCAGCAGCGGATCCCGGTCCCACAGCCGCACGTTGTCGATCGTGGGGCCGTTGGCCCGGATGTTCGCCAGCGTGAGGCCGGCCTCGCCCCGCAGCTCGCGAACGTCCACGCTGTCCAGCCCCCAGGCCTGCCGGGTGGCGAGTATGTGATTCCGGAGGTAGGGCGTCTCCCGAGTCAGCTCGGTCGGCGCGACGATGAGTTTCTGCATCACCTGGGGAAACAGGCCCCGTCCCACGAATGCCACGACCAGATAGCCTCCGACGGCCCAGAGCCCGTACGGGAGCAGCCGATCCCGCAGCCCACCGACCACGATCGCCACGGCAGCCAGGCCCGCCACTACCGCGGAGAGTCGCAACGCGGGGAGCTGGGCGTGCAGGTCGGTGTAGCTGGCGCCGATCAGGGGGCCGGTGTTCGAGTAGAGCAGGCTGGGAATGTCCACCATCCACAGCCGCAGCGCGGTGAGCAGCAGCAGCGCCGCCAGGACAATGGCGAGGTGCAACCCCGCCGACGGCTCGATTCGGAGCCGCCGCGGGGCCGGGACCAGGTCGCCCCGCACGGCGTACACCGGTACCAGCAGCACGAGCGAGAGAGTCCCGAGCGTGCCCAGGAACCCGAGCGCCGCCGACAGCGCGGGCAGGGTGAACAGGTAGAAGCCGATGTCGCGCGAGAAGACCGGATCCTTGATCCCGAACGGCACGCCGTAGATCGCCGGGAGCACCACGTCCCAGGTCGCGGTCGCGCCGAGCCCGGCCAGAAGCCCCACGGCGATGGCCGCGGGGAGGCTCGCACGGCGCAACGCTACGGTCAGATTGAGCCGCGGCGCCGACTGCGCGAGCTGAAGCAGAATAGGGTTGGGGACCAGCCCGCGCTGGGCGATCCGCAGGTTCAAGTAGAGCAGCCCGAACGCGAGCCCGCCGCCGGCGAGGAAGAGGAGCACCCGGGTGCCGACCGCCCGGGTGAACACGACCTGGTAGCCGATCTCCTGGAACCACCACCAGTCGGTGACCAGCGCAATCACCCCGGGGAAAAAGATCCCCAGCAGCGCTATGGCGACGATCGCCAGGATGATGAGCCGGCGTCGAGTCACGATTATGCCAGGTTCATCTTCCCGAGCAGCGCCCTGAACCGGGGGTGGGAATGGAGGGTGGTAAAGAGAAAGGAACCCTTGATCCCGTAGACGCTGCCGGCCCGCTCCTCGAAGGCCTGTTCCAGCAGGTCCATCGCGGCCTCCTGGTCCCCCAGTCCCGTATGGACATACGCCACGTGGTAAGGCGAGACGTATTGCTCCCGCGCCATCTCCTCCAACCGGCGGAGCACCTCCCCAGCCTGTTCGATCCTCCCCGCCTCGCCGTAGGCCTGGCCGAGCTGCCCCAGATACAGCGCATTGCCGGGAACCAGCGCCACCGCTTGCTCCAGCTCGGCGATGCCCTCGTCCAGCCTGCCATTCCTGAGATACGCCCACCCCAGCGTCGAGCGCCCGCGACCGTACTCCGGCTCGAACTCGATGCATCGCAGGGCTGCCTCGAGCGCCTCCTGGTGTCGCCCGGCGCGGAGCAGCGTGGCGGCAACGTCGGCCCGATGGGTCAGCGGGTCGAGCTCCTGAGCCCGCTTCACCAGCGCCACCGCCTCATCGAACCGCTCCAGGGCGGCGCACAACCACCCGTAGTGGTCGTAGATATCTGCGCTGCCCGGGCTCAGCTCGAGCGCCAGCTTGAACTCCTGCTCGGAGCCGGCCCAGTCGAAGTCGTGGACGCACTTGAGCAGCGCCAGCACCGAATGCGCCTCGCCCAGGCTGTCGTCGAGCGCCAGGGCTTTCGTGACCGCCTCCCTGGCCTGCTCAAATGCCTCTTCCTCCCGCAACCCGCCGCCGCCCGCCCCGGCCGCCAGCTCCGCGTATGCCAAGGCCACGCCCACGTGTGCCATGGCGTAGCTCGGGTCGGCCGCGATCGCCTGCCGGAAGTACTCGATCCCCTTCCGGATGCTCTCCTCGGTGTAGCGGGTGTAGCAGTGGCGTCCCTGGAGATAGAGCTGGTACGCCTGAAGATTGTGCGTCGGCTCGCGGCGGAGCCGGGTGCGCTCCACCGGCGACAGCTCCGCCTCGAGCGCAGAGGCAATCTGGAGCGCGACGTCGGTCTGGATCGCGAAGATGTCGGTGAGGTCGCGGTCGTAGGTCTCGGACCACAGATGCCGGTCCGCCTCCGCGTCGATCAGCTGGGCGACGATCCGTACCCGATCGCCCGCCCGCCGCACGCTCCCGTCCAGCAGGGTCGCGACCTCGAGCTTCGCTCCGATTTCCCGCAGGCTCTGCTCCCGCTGCTTGAACGGCATCACGGACGGGCGCGAGATCACCTTGATGGAGCGGATCTTCGACAGCTGCGCGATCACGTCCTCGGTGATCCCATCCGCGAAGAATTCGTTCTCCGGGTTGGCGCTCAGGCTTCGGAACGGAAGGACCGCGACCGAGGGAGACCGCCGCCGGACGCCGACCGGCGCGGTAAGCGCGGCCGCGAATGCCGAGGCCGAGGCGAACCGATCGGCCGGCGCACTGGCCAGTGCTTTCAGGAGCGCGTCTTCCACCGCGGGCGGCACCGTCGCCCGCAGGCGGCGGACCCGCGGCACCGGGTCGGTGAACCGCTTGGTGATCACCGCCTGCGCCGTCGCTCCCGTGTACGGCGGCTCGCCCGCGAGCAGCTCGTAAAGCACGCAGCCCAGGCTGTACACGTCGCTCCGGGCATCGAGCGTCCGTTCGGCAGAGGCCTGTTCCGGGCTCATGTACGCGGGCGTGCCCACCATCAGCCCGATCTCGGTGAGCCGGTCACCCGGCGTGGCGCCGGATGCCAGCGCGATGCCGAAGTCGGTGACCATCGCCTCGCCTTCGTGCAGCAGGATGTTTTCGGGCTTGATGTCGCGGTGGATCAGGCCGCGGGCGTGCGCATGATCCAGCGCCGCCGCGACCTGCCGCACGATGCCGATCGCTTCATCGATCGGCAGCTGGGTCTCCCGGGACAGCTTCTGCCGCAGCGATTCGCCGCGGACGAAGGGCATGACGTAGAAGAGGAGCCCGCCGGCTTCGCCCGAGTCGTAAAGCGGCAGGATATGAGGGTGATTGAGCCCGGCGGCGACCTCGATCTCGCGGCTGAAGCGGTCGGGGCCGAGCATGGCTCCCAGCTCGGCCCGGAGGACCTTGATCGCCACCTTCCGGCGATGCTTCAGGTCGTCCGCCAGATAGACGGTCGCCATCCCGCCGCGACCGACCTCGCGCTCGAGGGCGTAGCGGCCGGCGAGAGCGGTGCCGACGCGGCGCAGCTGATCGGATGGCTGGGAGACCTCGGTCCTGTTCGTACCACGCCTCGAGGTATGCTGGGACCGGGAATATGCACGGGAATCGCCTTTGGTGGGCCCGGTCGGATGCGCTGGATCACTGAACCCGGCCGGCGGGTCCCGGTACCTTGTATCAGATCCTGCCGATCGTCGGCCGATGCGCAGACCAGTCGCTTGCCTTCTCATCCCCCTCCAGGGCATTGGCGCTGCCCTCGCCCTGGGCTGCGGCGGCAGCGATCTCACGCTGCCCAGCGACAGCCAACCGGCTGCCCTGGCGGTGGTGGCCGGGAACAACCAGACCGCCAAGGCCGGACAGGCGGTCCCGGAGCCGCTGGTGGTCCAGGCGACCGACCCAGCGAAACGCCCGGTCGGCCAGGTTCGGGTCGCCTTCGTCGTCACGGCGGGCGGAGGCGCCACGGCCCCCGACACCGCGGTCACCGATGCCGACGGCCGGGCGTCCTCACGATGGACCCTCGGGATGGCGCCGGGAGCTCAGGGCGTCGAGGCCCGGATCGTCGGCTCGGATCCGGTCAGGGCCACGTTCACCGGCACGGCTTCCAGCACGCCCACCGGGCCGGCGGCCACCACCACCCAGATCACCTCGGTCAGTCCTTCGCCCTCGTTCCCCACCCAGGCGGTAGTGGTCGGCTTCCGGGTTACTTCGACCGGCGGCACGCCGACCGGGACCGTTACAGTCGGCGACGGGACCGTGAGCTGCACCGGCACGGCTCCAGCCGGCCAGTGCAGCCTGGCGCTGCCGACCGCCGGTACCACCACCTTGACCGCACGCTACGCTGGTACGGCGACCTTCGGCTCGAGCTCGGCTACGGCGCCGCACGAGGTGGTTCTGGCCGGAACGCAGACCGCGCTGTCGTCGAGCGCCAACCCATCCGCGCACGACCAGAGCGTGACGTTCACGGCCTCGGTCACGAGCCCGTTCCGCACGCCGAATGGATCGATCCAGTTCGTCGAGGGAAGCTGCGCCACCCCGACTCGGACCTGGGGCATGGGAAACCTGGACGCCGCAGGGCGGGCCAGCTTCTCGACTCAGGCGCTCTCGGGCGGGACCCATCCCATGCTTGCCTGTTATCTCGGCAACAGCACGTTTGCCCCGAGCGCGAGCGCCATTCTTGAGCAGGAGGTGACCAAGAAAGGGCGCGGCTGAGCTAGTGATGCCCGCCGCGCCCTTCGGGTGCCGCTAGCAGCTGCGTCAGAGGACGAACGGAATCAGCGCCCAGCTCTCCCGCCGGTACTGCTCGTATTCAGGAAAGATCTCGCGCATCCGCGCCTCCTCGGCCCGGCTCTTGAGCATGAACGACACCAGCGCCAGGGCCACACCGATCAGCGCCCGCCACTCGCCGACGGTCACCGCCGTCCCGAGAAACGCGAGCATGATGCCGGTATAGATCGGGTGCCGCAGGCGCTGGTAGGGACCGGTGCGGATCAGGGCGTGGTCCTCCTTTACCACCACATCCGCACTCCAGTTCCGGCCGAGGTGGCGTCGGGCCCAGACCGAGAAGCCCAGCCCCGCCGCGAGCAGCGCCGCGCCCAGCCAGGCGAACGACGGGCCGACAGGCACGAAGCGTTCCCGCAGCGCCCGCGGCCACCAGCCCGGCACCGCCAGGAGAAAGGCGGCGAGAAGGAGCGGCACCCGATGGAGGGCCTGCGACTTGAGCGGCTCCTGCCACCGGGTCTCCTTCACGTCCCGGGCGGAAACCGCCCAATAGACCAGCCACGCGAGCCACAGCGCTGGAATGACGAGGCGCAGAACCGGTTCGGGCATCGTCTGCGGGGGCTTCCCTACGGCATCGCCTGGGGCCGGCCCTTCGCGAACAACTCTCCGAAGAAGTCGCCGCTGTTCCAGGTCGGGCGGTGCGGCGCGTTCGCCACGTCGTAGCCGATCGCAAAGTTCAGCTTCATGAGCTTGACCGCCGGCTTGAAGTCGAGCGGCTGTTTCATGTCGTCGAACGGCGAGTGGTAGTACTTGGCGATCCAGTGCTCGACCACCTTGCGGCCGTCGATGCCGGGGTCCACTGCGTGGAAGCCCGCGCCGGCGAAGACCGCGGGAATGCCTTGGCGGACGAAGGAGTACTGATCGCTCCGAATGAAGAAGACCTGCTCCGGCATCGGGTCGGGGCTGGTCTTCACCCCGAACCGGGCCGCTTCCCGGCGTACCACGCCCATCAGGCTGCTGTGCTCGGCGCCTAACGGGACCACGTCGGCGAAATCGTAGCCAGGGGCCGCGACATCCATGTTGACGTCCGCGACCATCGCCTCGCGGGGAACCGTGGGGAAATGGGCAAAGTAGTCCGAGCCGAGCAGGCCTTTCTCTTCGGCGGTCACGGCAAGAAACAGGATGGAGCGGGCCGGTGCCTTGGGCAGGCGCGAGTAGACCTCGGCGATCTCGAGCAACGCGGCGGTCCCGGAGCCGTTGTCGAGCGCTCCGTTGTAGATGCTGTCCCCGTCGATCGGCTTGCCGATGCCGAGATGATCGGTGTGCGCCGTGTACACCACGTACTCGCTCTTGAGCTTCGGGTCCGAACCAGGAAGCACGGCGATGACGTTGGGGCTGGTGATCTCGCGGTGCCGGCTCACGTTGTGGAGCCGGGCCGTGAACGGCATCTCGAACGCTTGCGGCTGGCCGGCCTGCGCGGCGGCCCATACCTCGTCCCATGATTTGGGCGCGCCCTCGAAGAACGACCTGGTCGCCGGCAAGGACAGCGCGGCCGTCGCGCGCAACTGCGGGAAGGCGTCGTTGGGCATGCCGTCCGGGCCGATCCATCGCATAGCGGGGAATCCGTACCCGATGATGACGCGGTCCCAGGGGAGCGACTTCGACCACTCCGGCGTGTTCAGCGAGATGACGCCAACCGCACCGTGCGCGACCGCGTTCCTGGCCTTCTCCCGGCCCGACCCGAAGTGCGCCCGCTGTTCGGAGGGAAATCTGGCCGGCGCGCCGGACAGATAGGCGACAATCTTGCCTTGTACGTCGGTCGTCCCGTAGTCGTCGTAGCTCTGGTTGGGCGCCGTAACGCCGTAGCCGACGAAAATGACCGGCGCGTCCACCCGGGCATCGGGGCTGAGCTCATGGCCCCGCATCAGGAAGTCGTCGCCCCACTTGAGGGTCTGCTCCGCCCCCTTCCGCACCAGAACCAGCTCGCATTGCTCCGGGACGACGGTGATCTCCTTGAGGGGGACCCGCTGGAAGTAGCTGTCCTTCTCGCCTGCGGGCTCGAGCCCATAGGTCTCGAATTGGGCGGCGACGTACAGTGCTGCGATTTCGTGGCCCGGCGCGCCGGTGCCTCGGCCCTCGAGCCGGTCATCGGCGAGGAAGGCCATGTGAGCCCGAAACGTGGGAGCATTAAACTGGGCCAGCGCGCGGGTCAGCTGGGCGGAACCAGGGCGTGGATCATGCGATGGCGCAGCGGACTGCGCCTGCGCCAAGGCGCCGGCCGCAAGGGAGAGAAGGACCAGAGAGGACCCCATCATGAACCTCGAGCTCGCAGTGAGAAGGACAACAGAGCTCCAATCTTGGGGATGGGGGCCACCCGCGTCGTGACGCAACGCACGCCCCCTCTTACTTCTCACTTCTCACTTCTTACCTCTCACCCTTCATCAATCCTTGTAGGGATCGACTTCTCCAGCTCCCGCCATCACTACGATCAGCGGCCGGAGCGTATGCAGGACCTCGATCGTGTTGCCCTGCGCCGCCAGCACCTCGGGCAGCCGGCGGTACACCTGCGGCGCTTCGTCCAGCCCGCCGCCGCGCAAGATCACGCCCTTCTCCTTGACCCAGCTCAGCATCATCTCAGGCGTCACCCGGCCGGGGCTCAGCACCTGCCCGCTCTTCCGGTGCCGCTTCCCTGCCGCGGCAGTCCGGCTCATCACTCGGCCGGCGCCGTGCACCGTCGAGAAGAGCGCCTGCCGCTGCGTCTCCCCGATGACCGGGTCGTTCGACACCGTCCCCTGCACGATCACCGCGTCGTCGCCCATGGAGCCGCCAATGAAGCCCTTCTGCCCCGGGAATGCCGGCGTGGCGCCCTTCCGGACCACCACCAGCTCCTCGCCGTCGTGGGTCTCCTTCCAGGCGAAGTTGTGATGGTTGTGCACCAGCTCCAGTTCTCGACCCCCCAGAATGCTCACCACCTTGCGGGCCACCCACTCACGCCCGGCATACGCGTATCGGCCCGCCAGGTTCATCAGCTGCCAGTAGTCATGCCCCACCGGCTGCTCCAGCCGGAGCAGGGTCTCGGTCTCGGGCACCCGCTCGCCCCAGCTCTTGCCCTGACCCAGCGCCAGAAAGTTCGACGCCACCGTATGTCCGAAGCCGCGGCTCCCGAAGTGGACCCCTACCCAGAGCGCCCCGCTCTCATCGGCGAACAGGTCCACGTAGTGGTTGCCGCTGCCGACCGTACCCAACTGATTGCGAGCCTTGTCGTGTAGCGCCTTCCGGTGCTTGGCCGGGACCGCCTCCCAGACCGGATCCTCGAACAGCGGATGATCGACCGGCGCGTCGTCCGCCCGGTTCTTCCGGCCGATGCCGAAGCTCACAGTGTCGGCGATCTCGTCGGCCAGCTGCCCCAGCCGCTTGCTGATCGTGCCCGGCGCGCCGGCGATGTCGTCGAGTGTGAGGTCGGTCCGGATCGCCGCGTTGCCGCAGGCGATGTCGAACCCGACGCCCACCACCGAGACCTCGTTGTCGTAGGCCGCCACCCCGCCGATCGGCATGACATAGCCCACGTGACCGTCGGCCATGAGGGCGACCTTGCGTGCGTGCTCCGCCACCTTGGCGAGCTGGGCCCGCGTGGCATCGTCGTGCGTTCCGAAGACCTGCATGGCGCCCCCAAGGTAGGATGTAAGAAGTGAGAAGTGAGAAGTAAGAAGTAAGAAGGTTCCATGGTCGGCCCACCTGCGTACACGCCCGGTGGGGCGATCGGCGTCTGGGCCGATAGGGCGGTTCTCTTACTTCTTACTTCTTACTTCTTACTTCTTACTTCTTACTTCTTACTTCTTACTTCTT
>Ga0137403_10003045_pt1 | contig 20231 bp, 18 predicted proteins | sample CZOMad2_1_16fung_FD_122057 | JGI IMG/M metagenome (GOLD analysis project Ga0137403, IMG submission 122057) | Vadose zone soil fungal communities from Angelo Coast Range Reserve, California, USA - CZOMad2_1_16fungal (Hybrid Assembly) | ecosystem: Environmental > Terrestrial > Soil > Vadose zone...
GGCCTCGCCGCCGTGCTCGCCGACGTGGAGGCGATGCACCGCGCCGCCGGCTTCGGCAGCGAGCCGGCGCCGCTGCTGGTCGAGCTGGCGAAGAGCGGGTCGAGCTTCGCGGCGTGGGACGCGGCGCGCAATCGGTGAGCGGATTTACGCAAAAATGTTTCACGTGAAACATCGCGGCGCGGGCTGGGTGGGAGAGCACGACCGGAGAAAATGGTTTCACGTGAAACATCGGCGCGTGCGGGCTGGGACGGCAGTCCTTTTACGCATGAATGTTTCACGTGAAACATCGGGCGCGCGGGCCCGGAAAACACGATTCTGCAAAACAACCCCATGCATTAAAAAATCACCCTTGTTTTTCAATGATATGACTATGCGCACTTGCGGCACGTCAGTGACCGCCCAAGAGCGCTCAGAGGCGCGATTCCGGGGGCGAGAGGCGGCGAGCGACGCGCTGCCGTGCAGGCCGTCGAGGAGGCGTCATGATGGGCGAGCATAGGGCCGAGATCGAGGCGGAGATCAGGGGGCGCGGCATCGCGATCACGTCATGCGGGCAACCTTGCCCGGAGGAGCGGATTGCCGACGCCGAGCGGCAGCTGAGCCAGGCTCTGCCGGCCGCGCTGCGACGCCTCTATAGCGCGTTCGACGGCTTTCGCGGCCCGACGAATGCCGCCTTCCTCTGGCCGCTGTTCGGAGACAACGGGCTGGTTCGCTTCAACCTCCTCGGCCGCCGCGACCCCTGGGCGCCGAGCTGGCATGGACGGGTGATCCTCTTCGGCGACAACGGCGTGGGCGACTATTGGGGACTCCCGGTAAGCGACCCGGCCGGCGTCATGGAATGGCGCCCGATCGACGGCGAAGCGTTCTCGATCGCCGGAGCTTCGATCCTCGAGGTGTGGGAGCGGGCGCAGCGGCAATACTATGCCGCCTGCAGACCGGTGGACCGTTCGTGAGCCGATTTCGACGATGTATGCTCTGAACCCACGATCGCCAGGGAGGGACCATGACGACACGTCAGGCGTCCTGCTGCTGCGGGCAGCTGCGGCTCACGACCGCGGGCGAGCCCGTGCGGATCTCCATCTGCCATTGCCTGGAGTGCCAGCGGCGCACGGGGAGCGTCTTCGGCGCGCAGGCGCGCTTCAAGCGCGCGCAGGTGACGATCGACGGCCGCGCCGCGGAATACGTGCGTAAGGGCGACAGCGGCGATCCCATCACCTTCCGCTTCTGCCCGGCCTGCGGCTCGACCGTCTATTGGACGCAGAGCGAGCGGCCGGAGCTGATCGCGGTCGCCTTGGGCGCGTTCGCGGACCCGGGATTTCCGCCGCCGCGGGTGTCGGTCTACGAGCGCCGGCGGCATGGGTGGGTGGTCGTGCCGGCCACGGTCGCGGAGCATTTGGACTGAAAGAGCTCAAAACGGAAGGAAGAGCGGCTCTCGTTCACGCCTGCACGGCGAGGCGGTCGAGCGCCCTGCGAGCGGCATGGGCCATCTTAACTGGCGAGGAGGGAATATCTGCTAACGGGTTTTTCAGACTTGCGTGCAAGATTCGGCGTTCGCTCTGCAAGACAAGCGGGGTGAACCGATGTGAATTCTGTCCCCTTAGTGACACGCGTCATTTCGCGGCGGCCATCCAGGCACTATATGGATGCTGTCATCGATTGATCGCCACCAAGAGAAACGCACCATGTTGGGCACCGAGATCACGTTCACCGTTGCACGGCAGGCCAGGCCGGCCATCGCGCGTCGCGCGAACGACAGCGCCTCCAAGCGGCAGGGCGGCGGCCATGGGTGATCCGACCGACAAGCCGCCGGTTCTCGTTCCCTTCGATCTCGAGCAGATCGATTTCGTCCTGCTCGCCTCGGCGCGAGCCATGGCCTATGACATCAACACCGATGTGGTCTGGAAGTCGGACGACAATTCGGGGTTCGAATGGCTGGCCGGCCCGCTGCAGAAGGCCTATGCGCGCGTGCGCTATGGCTCTTACGGATGGGAAGGGCCGGGGTCGGTCCAGGTGCAGACCAAATACACGAAGGTCGAGGCCGATACCGAGAGCTTCCACCGCATGTTCCGGCAGAACTTCGTGCGCTTCGCCACGGCCGGCCCGGGCCCGGGGATGACCTATCTGACGGAGCGCATCGCCTGGACCGAGCGAAGCTGGGCGAACATGCGCTCTCGTTTCGACGGCGCGCGCGCCGTGAACGATGAAATCACCGCCGAGTTGAACCGCTCCAAGGCGTTCACGCGCTTCTTCATGGTGGCGGGCGGCGTTGCCGCCACGGTGCTAGGCGCAATCGCGCCGGTGAGCTGGATCGTGAGCTCGGCAGGCGGGATCGGCTATGCAGTCACCTGCCAGCTCGCTACGTCGGTCGGCGAAGCGATGTCGGCCGACGTGGTGGGCTTTCAGTACCCCGCCTCCAACATCGTGCAGAAGACGGTGACGAATTCGACCACGGCGGCGAGCCTCACCAATGCCGGGGTCAGCACGACGATCAATTATGCGCAAGGCAACCGCGAAGGCCTGCTGAAAGTGGCGGAGGAGGCGGCGGCCAAGCTCGAGAAGAAGCTGGGGGAATTCACCGCCCAGCGCGGCGCCAATCTGACAGGGCCGCAGCGGAAGATCGTCGCGGACCTCGGCCGCAAGGCCGGCGGGATCGGCGGCGCCAGCAATGCAGCCAAGCTCGCCAGCCAGGTGAAATACGTGAAGGGCGCATCGATCGGGGTGGGGCTGCTGTTCATGAAGGACGATTTCGCCACGCTTTACCGTGACCTGCGCGACGTTTACCGCGACGTGACACGCTGATCGCTTCCCCCTGTTTTGCGCCTTGGGTCAGCGGGCGGGCTTTACGTTCTGGTTCAGGCTGAAGAAGTTCGTCGGGTCGTATTTGGCCTTGAGCTCGGCCAGGCGGGCGTAGTTGCTGCCGAAGGCGGCGCGGATGGTGTCGGGGGTTTCCTCGCCGACGAAGTTCAGCAGCCAGGCGTTGCTGGAGTGCGGCTTCAGGGCGTCCGAGAAGGCGCGGGCCCAGGCGGTGTGCGTCTCGGCCTCGGCGGGATCGGTCCATTGCGCCATGATGCCGACGTCGTATTCCGCGCGGCGCTGGGCGAAGGCGGTGTCGGCATCGCCGACGCGGTTGGCGGCGCCGGCGTAGAACTCGATGACGACGGCCGTCAGCGGCGACAGCGCCCGGTCGGCATGGGCGACGATGAGGTCGATAGCGGCGTCGCTCAATTCCTTCACGAAGGTCGACTTCCAGTAGTTGTAGGTGCCGTCGGGGAAGGCGTCGTCGAGCAGCTTCTGCATGGACGGGAACGGCATGGGCTGCACCGCATCGAGGAGCGGCGGGCCGAAGCTGCGCAGCGGCTTCAGCGCGCGCTCGCCGGCGGCGGCATCGCCGCACCAGCAGACGATCAGGGCCGTGGCGGGGTTGCCATCGGGCGTGGTGATGAGGCCGGCATAGGCCGTGAGCTCTTCCGGCGCCGAGGCCATGAAATCGCGGTAGTGGCGGAGCACGGCGCCGGCCTTGTCGCGGGCGTGGATGATGAGGCCGCCGAGCACGAAAGAGACGGGATGGGCGCGGTAGAGGAAGGAAGTGACGACACCGAAATTGCCGCCGCCGCCGCGCAGGCCCCAGAAGAGATCGGGGTTGCTCTCGGCGCTGGCGGTGACGATGGCGCCCTCGGCCGTGACGACCTCGCAGGACAGGAGGTTGTCGCAGGTGAGGCCGTATTTCCGCACCAGCCAGCCGACGCCGCCGCCGAGCGTGAGGCCGGCGATGCCCGTGCGGGAGATGACGCCGGCCGGCACGGCCAGGCCATGGACATGGGTCTCGCGATCGACATCGCCGAGCGTGGCGCCGGCCTGCACGCGCGCGGTGCGCGCCTGCGGATCGACGAACACGCCCGTCATGGCCGAGAGATCGATGACGATGCCATCGTCGCACAGCGCGCGACCCCCGACATTGTGGCCGCCGCTTCGGACGGCGACGAGAAGATCATGCGCGCGCGCGAATTTCACGGCGTGGACGACATCGGCGACCCCGGAGCAGCGGGCGATGAGGCCAGGATGCCTGTCGATGCTACCGTTCCAGATCTTGCGGGCTTGGTCGTAGCCTGCATCGTCGGGCTGGATGACCGGGCCGTGGAAGCCCTTCTGGAACTGCTCGATGACGGCGCTGTCGAGCGCGACGCCATTGCGCTGCTTCAGCCGATCGTCTCCCATGTTGCCTCCCAGTCGGTGGGTTCCGGTTCGTCGGGTTTCGTGAACGCTAACGCAGCGGCACTTGTCCTGCCAAGCTTATGGTATGGGGGACTGAGCCGGCGGACGGCTCGGCGATCTCAACGCTAGGGGCTGAGACTGACGCGGGATTTCCCGGTCAGAGTGCCTCTCTTCTGCGGGGAGCAAGAATCAACAGCAATCGACTCAATCTGACCCTTAGTAGCGCGACTGATGCGGGCCACCCTGTGAGCATCTCTGAAGGCCCCTCGTCCGTGTGTTCAGGACGACGATGCCGTGCGTTGGAATGGCACGCCGTCCAGTCCAAGAAGCCGCCAGCGGCCGGGCTCGCTCCGGCAGGCGATGCCCGGATAGAGCCGTTTGACCGCGTCTGCCGCTATCCTGGTTTCGTTGAACCGGCGGCATTGACCCGAATGTCCCGCATCGACCTGGCCGCCAGGCTCGATGACGAACCGCGCTGCTATGGCACTGCTCTCCCACGGCACGCGGTGTCCGTCCGGTTCGGCCTCGAGCGCGTGGGAGACGGCCCATTCGAGACCGGTCCGGGCTTCCGACGGCCAGCCGTTCGCGCCAGGAGATACGGCGATGAGATCTCGAGATCGGGTTCTCGTGACGTCGTTCGAGGGGATCGTTGCGTTGTCGATGTAGCGGATGTAGTGGCCGACGGCCGGCGCGTAGTACCACGTACGCGACTCTGTTGTTTTGAGCGGATCACCATCGAGTCGGCAAACGATTTTGTAGCTGTCAAATGTGCCTACAGCCACCGACACCAATTCTCGGCTCTCCACCGCGCATTGCCAGTGAGCGCCCGCCGTGCCTCCGTCCGCAATTCCAGTCTTCGTGGTGTAGGCGGCAGTGGCGCCGACACGAAGCGGCCATGAGAAGGCGCGGTTCGAATCGAGGAGCGCGGCAGCGTCGGAACGGCCGGCCGGGAGCGTGAAGTCGGGGCCAGCCGACCAACGCAAACCCGCCGCGTCCTGCCACTCCACACGACGGTCGGTCGCCGATAGAACGGTCTCGACGTGGCCATCGGTGTAGATGTAGGCATCGCCGGGCTCATAAATCGGCCCAACGGCGGCGCCGCCTGCGCTATTCTCCACCGCTGTTGTCGGCCGCGCTCCTGCCAGCTGCGCGACAAGGTCGCGCGACACCTTGCCATCGGGCGGGAGACCCTCACCGGCTTGGTAGTCGGCAACAGCCGCGCGAGTCTGGGGGCCGTCAATTCCGTCTATCGGCCCCCGGTAGTAACCGAGACCGGCAAGAGCTTCTTGAGCAGCGCGCACTTGAGGATCGGCGGATCGCGCCGTTACGGCGCCCTTGGAGGCCGAGTTTGCCGCGGTTGATGGCTCGACCGGGACCACAACGCTCCCTGGCGACTGCGAACACCCGGACATCAACAAGACGGCCGCAGCAACGACGACAGATCGACCGCATCGCGCGGGCCTCAGCAACTCCGGCACGGCGGCCGCCCCTGTGAACGCGTTCAGCCGCTTGAGTCCGGTCGAGCTTTCGGTAGTGCACATCGCAATCTCCGAGTATCAATCAAATCAAGCTGCTTGGGGGCGTTTCCCCGCCGTGGCAGGGGCCGCGGCGTATCCGTCATCACCAGCGGAGGGCGCGGCCCGCACGCGCTCCTTCGGGAATCTGACCTTGGCCGCCGTGCCGGCTCCGAGTTCGCTTTCAAGGACCAGGCTTCCGCCGTGCAGATGAACCCACCGCCGCGACAGCGCCAGACCAAGACCCGTGCCTTCGTATTTGCGCGCAAGCGAGGAATCGAGCTGAATGAAGGGCTCGAACACGCGCTCGATATCGCTCTTGGCTATGCCAATGCCCGTGTCCGCCACCGTGATCGTCAGATGCCCATCACTATCCTGCGCTGCGGCAACCGAGACCGTCCCGCCGTCAGGCGTGAATTTGACCGCGTTGGACAGCAGATTGAGCAGGATCTGGCTCACCTTGCGTTCGTCGGCATAGAGGGGCGGCAGATCGGGAGACAGGTTGGCCACCAACGTGATGCCCGCGGCCTCGGCGCGCGGGCGGACAGTCGCGAGGCTGCCAGGAATGAGATCCTGCAGATCGACAAGCGTATCGTTCACGTCCACTTTTCCGACCTCGGCCTTCGATAGATCGAGAATATCGTTTATGAGCGACAGGAGGTGCGTACCGCTGCGATGAATGTCGATGGCATAGCCGCGTGATTTTTCCTCGTTCAGCTTCACCGCGGCCTCGCCGGACAACAGCGCGGAAAATCCGATGATTGCATTGAGCGGCGTCCTCAGCTCATGGCTGATCACCGCCAGGAATTCCGACTTGGCCCGGTTGGCCGATTCGGCCAGCTCTTTGGCCGCGCGCAATTCGGCGGTGCGCTGACCCACCGCACGCTCGATAGTCCGGCGCCGCAGGACCGAATTCGTCAGATGTTGCGCCAACAGACCTGTCAACAGCGCCGCGACCAGTGCAATGGACCAGGGCAAGAGGTCGGACGTACGCCAGGCTCGCTCCGAGTTTGCGGTCGCAACCAGCGACCAGCGACGGCCGGCCACTTCAAACTCCTTGGCGATTCTATGGGCCGGCTGGACTCCGCTCGGCAGAGCGCCGGCAGGCTCAAACAGCAATCTCCCGCTCGGCGCGTCCGTTGCGTCGAAGATCGATAGACTCATGCCCGTCGGGTCCGTGGCTCCCCGGACATCCTTCATGAAGGCGTCCAGGCGCAGGACACCAATGGCGAACCCGATCAGCGCGCGGCGGCGCTCCAAAACGTCCGACGTCGCGCTATTGCGTGCGTACAGCGGCAGGACGAGCCACACGGTTGTTTCGCTCCGGGTGACGCGTGGAAGAGGCAATGGATCGGTCGCCAGCAGCCGGCCAAAATCGCCCGCGAGGTCGAGAGCACGCCGGTAGCGGGGCTCCGAGCCCAGATCGTAGCTCAGAGCTTCCTCATTGCCGTCAAAGGGAACCAGGTAGCCTATGGGCAGATATTCAAGCCGCTCCGCGGCGCTCACGAGCGAGCCCTCGGCACTCGTCTCCTGGATGGTCAGCCCGAACAGACCATCTCGCTGCACGCTGGCTTCGAACGCCCCGCGTTCATGCTGCGAGACTCGGGGTACCCAGGCCAGCGCGGAAAAGCCGGGGTAGCGGCGGAGCGTGAGGTCCGCAAAACGCAGGAACTCCCACCGATCGATGCGATCCGACGCGGTCACGAAAGTGGCAACCGCGTTCACCGCGTCGGTGTACCGTTTTATTCCCTCGCTTAGAGCGTCTGCCTGGCGCGCCGCCTCGACCGCGAACTCACGCTCCTCCAGGCCGTGCTGATATTGGAGGGTGGCAGCGAAGCCGCCGATGGATAGAGCGATCCCACATATCGCAGCGAGGGCCGCCGGCGTCCAATCTCCGAACGCGACATGTCGGCCCGAATGGCTGATGCCGTCCGAAGCTCCGCGCTGTTTCAACCAAAACAACCACGCGACCATCGGCCTCTTCCGTCACATTCCGATCCACGCCCGTCAGGGCGGGTACATGATGGCGGCTCGACCTTAGACACTAATCCGCATTGGAGCATTTAAGGTGGTGAATGTTAAGAATTCGTCACCACCGGGCTATTGGCTGCGGTCGATGCTGCGCGACTACCTTAAAATGAGGAACGCTCGGCATTCGCATGCAGCGATAGCACCCCGCTCTACGCGGTCCGACTCTGACCCGAAATTACAACGAAATTACAACCCAAGAGGTGGGGAATTTCTCCGGGCAGGCGCGCCATCACCGTTATTGGAACGCCGGAAGACGGGTGATGCCCGGGGCTCCCTTCAGATAGGTCTGCTCGATTATCGGCTGGTCCCGCCAGGGATTGAAACCGTTTGCCGGCGCCTTCCAGTGGGAGACCCCCGTCGCCAGCGGCTCGCTGTCGGCAAAGTAGCGGAAGGCCATAGGCACTTCGGCCGAGCTGGCGTAATACGCATAGGCGTCGTCCTTGGAGCTGTTCAGCCAGGGCCGCTTGTAGGCGATGTAGAAGCGCTGGCTGCCGCGGTCCGCCAGGTACATGTTCTGCAGGTGGAGGGCGAGAAACTCTTCGGCGTCGTCATAGTCGTTCATCGGCGTCCTGTTCAGGGCCGCGTAGCCGATGCGCCCCATCCGGTACGCGTGCACCAGCTCGTGGAACAGGATGTCGTCGGGCGTTTGCCACTTCCCCTTCCAGTCCGTCGGATTGAAATAGACCCGGATGCCGCCGCCCTCCTTGGGAGCGCCGGGAAAGGTGAAGGCGCCGCATTTGCACATGCGCCGGTTCTCCGCGTCGAACGGCACGACCCAGTATTTGATGTTGCGATTGAGCGCGTTGAGAAGAAGCCTTCCCATCACCGTCAGGGAGATTTTCTTCGCCAGCAGATCGTAGACCTGGTCCTCGAAGGCCTTTGCCGCCGCGCTCGGCGTCTTGTCTTCCGTGATCTCGTAGAGCTGCTTGGCCGTGCCCTTCAGCCAATTCACCATCTTCGTATCATGCCGGGCGGCGAATTCCCCGATCTGCCGTTGGCGGACATCCTCCCAACGGTCGGCATCGTTGATGTAGATCGGATAGGGAGCGAACTGTCGCATGAAGGCCTCGCCGTCCCGCGGACCGGATAGCCCACGAAATGCAACTTTTTTCCAACGATTCGCAAGCGGTTACCTGAGGTCCGCGAGCGCGACACGGCGCCGCGCGGATTTCGAGTGCCGCGGTTTCAGGTTGTCTTGGCGCATCCGGCGGCGGCGGCTTGCCCCGATCGCCGCCGGCGATTTCCGCTGGGACCGCCTACTTCGCCTTTTCGCAGTAGGCGCAGATCTTGTTGCCGTCGGGGTCGCGGGCGTAGGCGACGTAGTTGGTGCCGTCGGCCGGGCGCGGCCCCGGCTTGCCGTCGTCCTTGCCGCCGTTCGCGAGGGCCGCCGCGTGGAAGCCGTCGACCGACTTGCGGGACTTGGCCACCAGCGAGATCATCGTGCCGTTGCCGAAGGTCGCCTTCTTCTTGTCGTACGGCTTGGTCACGTAGAACTGCGACTTCTTCGGCGCGTTCTTCGGTCCGTAGCCGATGTAGCGGTCGCTGCCGCCGGTCGGCACCAGCCCGAGCGGGGCGAGCGCGGCATCGTAGAACCTGGCGGAGCGCTTGAGATTGCTGGATCCAACCATCACGTAGGCGAGCATGTCTGACCTCCCCTTGATCGACGTTGCGGATATGACGTGGAATTGTGTGGCGAGAGAGTGGGCTGCCGTGATTTTCCCTGGAATGCCATCCTTCCCCGCAGGGATCAAGGGCCGTTCGATGCGGCGGGAGTCCCCTCTCCCCTTGTGGGAGAGGGATAGATAGGGTGAGGGGTCCGGCGCCGGCAGGCGCCGATGAGGCCGCTGCGGCGCGACACACGGAATTTGGACGTCGCGCGTAGCGAGGTCTCTTCGCGCTGCCGCGCGAGTCCCCTCACCCTATCCCTCTCCCACAAGGGGAGAGGGGACTCTGTAAGACGACCTGCGTCATTGCGAACTTGGGTGCATCCCCGAGCGCCTTCGCGGGGGTGCCAAGTTCAATTGTTGGGCAATCGAGTGGGCGCTCCAGGCGCACGGCCATCACTCCGGCAGGCCCGCCTTGCGCAGGTTGTCGCGGAAGTGCGTGGAGTCCTGGGGGTCCTTGTAGGGCGCCATCGCCGGACAGGCCCAGCGCTCGATCGTCGCCCGCGGGTCGAGGTCCAGGACCCGTTTCACCGCCGTCCGCGCTTTGTCGCCATGGCCGAGGGCGGCGTGGCTGGCCGCCAGGTACAGGTGACCCAGGACCGTGTCCATGCTGCGCAGCCCCTCCAAGGTGTCGACGGCCTTCCCGTATTGGCGGTCGTTGAAGCAGATCTGGCCCAGTTGCAGCACGTAAAACTCCGGGTGATGGGGATTGAGGCGCATCGCCTTCAGCGCCATCTCCAGGCCTTGCGCCGACCGCCCGGCATAGCTCAGGCAGAGGGCGAAATCGACGATCGTATCGGCGTCGTTCGGGTTGAGCGCCAGCGCCCGTTCGAATTCGGCGATCGCCCGCCAGTGCTGGCTCTTGTACATGCAGTAGCCGGCGAACGCGTGATGACCCCAGGCCTCCTCGTCGTCGCGCTCGATGGCGAGCCTGGCCAAGCGCAGCGCTTCGGCCCAGGACTGGGCGGCGTCTGCGCTCCAGCCGAGATAGGCGTCGATCATGTGCGACCAGGACATCTCGGCGATCGGCTTCGCATAGCTCGGATCCAGCCGGGCCGCCTTGGCAAAGGATTCCCGCGCGCCCTCGTTGTCCTCCCGCGTGCAGCGGTGCATGAGATCCATGCCGTGCAGGAAGTGGTCGAGGGCGCGCAGGTTCCTGGTCCCGGTCCCGTCCGCGCGGCCTTGCCAGGCCTTGCCCAGGCGCCCGCCATAGGCCGCTGCCAGCGTGCCGACGATCAATTCGGACACGTCGTCCTGAACGGCGAAGATGTCCTCGATGCCGCGGTCATAGCGCTCCGACCAGAGATGCCGGCCGGTGGCGCCGTCGATCAACTGCGCCGTTATGCGCAGGCACACGCCGGCTCTCTGGACGCTGCCCTCGAGAACGTAGCGCGCGCCGAGATCGCGACTCGCGTCCTGGATCTTCACGGCCTTGCCCCGGTAGGCGAAGCTGGAGCTGCTGGCGACGACCGACAGGTCGCGGAACCGGGACAGACCGGTGATGATGTTCTGCGTGATGCCCTCGGCGAAATATTCGTGCGCGGGATCGCCGCCCATATTGATGAAGGGAAGGACGGCGATGGAGGGGTGGTCCGCCGCGCCCATGGCGGCGGCAACGTCCGCCGTGCCGGCGACGCGATACACCCGCACCGGCTCGCCGATGTTCTTCAGGCGGCGGGCGCCGAGGTCGTCGAAGCTCTCGTCGAGCTTGTTCTTCACCTGATCGTAGGCCGCACCGGAGATCGCGATGCCGCCGGGATCGGCGATCTGCTCCAGGCGGGCCGCGATGTTGACGCCGTCGCCGTAGAGGTCGTCGGCCTCGACCATGACGTCGCCCAGATTGACGCCGATGCGCAGCACGAGGCGGCGATCCTCGGGCTCATCGACGTCGGCGGCGGCCATGTCGCGCTGCAGCGCGACGGCGCAGCGCACGGCGTTCACCGCGCTGGAAAATTCCGCGAGTACGCCATCGCCGACGAACTTGAAGATGCGGCCCTGATGGCGGGTGACCAGGGGCTCCAGCACGTCCTTCCAGCGGGCCTTGAGGGTGGCCAGCGTGGCGACCTCGTCGGCCTCCATCAGCCGGCTGTAGCCGACGACATCGGCGGCGAGGATGGCGGCGAGGCGGCGCTCCACGCCGGGGACCGACGCACCGGCCTCCCCCCGAGCGGGCGAGACCACCGTGAACCGGCGCTTCCGCCGGTAATCGTCGAGGGTGTCGGGCAAGGGGCTGAGGCCCCGCCCGGCATCGAAAGTCGCCATCGCCGCCAGCCCTCCCGGCCGTCCGTCGTATCAATCGTCCAAACGCCCGCGGCCGGCGGCACGCGTCAGCGCGTCGCCAGCCCGCCGCCCGCGACGGCCCGCAAGGGGCATGCAGCGGCTTTCCGTTTCGAAAACGGGGTTTTTCGGCCGTCCAACCGTGGAATCAGGACCGATCAGCCTAGAATGCAACAAATTCGCACGAATATGCAAGAAGTAAATCGACAATCGCAATAAAATGCCAGAAATGCCTCCGGATTGGGCATGCTTTGGAAAGGGAGGACGGCGTCACCCGCTCACGCACGCCCTTCCCGAAGGCGCGCCACGGGACGGCGGCGGAGACGGGCCCACGCGGCGGAAGATCGCCGTTGTCCGGCAACAGGCTCGCCCGGAATGCCGCGGGCGCGACCCCGTTCATCTTGCGTTTATCGACGGGATTTATGCTGGCCGAAAAGCCGCGTTCGCACGACCCGGGGACGTCATTCAGTCGGGGGAACTGATCATGCTGAGAATGATGATCGGACTGATCGTGATGGCTGCCGTTGCGGCGCCGCTGGCGGCTGCGGCGCCCAAGAACGACATCCGCGGAATCAGCATCGGCATGACGCCGGCGCAGGTTCGCCAGGCATTCAGCGATTGCGCGCACAAGGACCCGTCGAATATCTGGCAGAGCGTGCAGGACGCTTCCGGCGCCTGGATCGGCCGCTCCGTGATGACCTGTCGCATCCCCGGGGAGCCGGCCTCGACGCTGAGCGTGACGTTCACGTCGGTCCTGTCGGGGAAGATGGCCTGCAAGATCGAGTACCAGTTCCATTCGGCGCGGACCACCGACGCCCTCGTCGCCGACGTGATGGCGCAATTCGGCGTCGGAAAGACGGAGACCCAGTCTGCCGTGTACATCTGGCAGATCTCATCCGGGGTCAATCTCGGGCTGGCGGCCTACACGCAGCAGAAGACGCTCAGCCTGACCAGCGATCGCCTGTGCGACCGCGACAAGCAGGCCGTCGCCGACCACAAGAAGGCCCAGCAGAACGGCGCTCCCGCGCCGACGTTCTGACGAGGGCCCGGCGCGCGATCGCCGCGGATCCAGCCAAACACCCTCACCTTCGGATCAGGTCCGGGGCAAGCCCTCTCCCGCTGCGTGGGCGTGGGGGTGGGCGAGATCGGGCAACTCCACGGAGTCTCCAACGGCGCCACTCCGTCCCTCATATCAGTCCCGCGACGATGTTGATCGTGAGGGCCAGGACGATGACGTTGAAGAAGAAGGCGAGCACGCCGTGGGCGAGGCCAGTGCGGCGGAGGCGGTGGCTCTCGATCTGGACATCGGAGACCTGGAAGGTCATGCCGATGACGAAGGAGAAATAGAGGAAGTCCCAGTAGTCCGGATCCGTGCGGCCGGGGAAGGCGAGGCCGCGCGCCTCGGCGTCGACGGGGCCGTCGGCATCGCCATAGTAGGTATGGGCGTAGTGCAGCGCGAACATGGTGTTCGTGAAGAACCAGGCGAGCAGGATGGTGACACCCGCCAGCGCGACGCGGATGCCGGCATCGCCCGGCGACAGGCCGCGGATGCCGTGCAGCTCGTAGGTGATCGCGAGCAGGATGGCCGAGCCGACGGCCGCACCGAGGGCGAGCACGACGTGGCGGCCCTCGTCCTCGGCCTGGGCGCGGCTGCGCATGCCGGCCGTGGTGGCGCGCGCCATCATGATCCAGATGGCGGCGAGGAAGACCGTCGCCGCGAGGTCGAACGCCGCCAGCAGGCGCGTGCCCTCGCCGATCCAGGCGGGCAGGACGAGATAGACGAGGATGCCCAGCACGGTCGAGAGCACCAGCCGCGGATGCTGCTGCAGGTGCCGCGTGCGGTAGGCGACCCGGGATCTGAGGGTGCCACGATCGTGGGAGACTGCCATGGCGGCACTGTAGCACGCCGGCCACCCGGCCGGGCGAGGGCCATCGGCCGCAGGCTCAGGTGCCGCGGTAGGTCAGGGCCAGCAGGATGACCACGACGAAGAGGACTCCGGCGAGGATGAGGAGGAGATGCGGCATTGCGGCGATGCTAGGGCATCCGGCGGGGGCCGAGTGTGAGGCAGCGCACAGAAATGGCGGGCACCGGGTCACGGGCCCTCACCCTAACCCTCTCCCGCTTCGCGGGCGAGGGGACACCGGCGGTGCGGCTTGCTCGATCCAATCCCCTCTACCGCGGAGCGGGAGAGGGTCAGGGTGAGGGTGTGTGGCTCGGTGTCGGTAAATTGGGGCCGGAGTAGGCTCTAGCCGCCGGCCATCTTCGGGAGGATGTAGATCTCGCTGTCGGCGGGGATCGGCGCGTAGGAGGGCTCGCGGTAGATCACGTCGTTGATCGAGACGGAAACGCCGCGCTCGAGAATCGGCTTCAGCTTCGGATGATCGGCGCCGAGGCGGGACAACACTTCCTGCATGTTGGCCGCCTCGACCTGGAACACCGTCTTGCCGCCGGCGGCGGCCTTCATCGACGTCGGCAGGACGACGCGCGCCATCAGAGTGGTTCAGTCAGGGCTAGGATCAGCATGGTGCGTCCTTCGACAAGCTCAGGATGAGGGTCGTTCTTTGTGCCACCAAGATTTCCCCTCATCCTGAGCTTGTCGAAGGACGCACGCTGACCCTGCCGCTACTTCGCGCGCCCGTTGCTCTCGATCGCCTTCAGCACGACGGGCGGCGACATCGGGATCTCCGTGAGGCGCACGCCGGCCGCTGCGGAGATCGCATTGGCGACGGCCGCCAGCGGCGGGACGATCGAGGTCTCGCCGACGCCGCGCACGCCGTAGGGATGGCCGGGGTTCGGCACCTCCACGATCACGGTGTCGATCATCGGCAGGTCGGAGCAGACCGGCACGCGGTAGTCGAGGAAGCCCGGGTTCTGCAGCCTGCCGTCCTTGCCGTAGATGTAGCCCTCGTTGATGGCCCAGCCGATGCCCTGGGCGGCGCCGCCCTGGTACTGGCCCTCGACGTAGCTCGGGTGGATGGCCTTGCCGGCGTCCTGGATGACGGTGTAGCGCTTGACCAGCGCGCGCCCCGTCTCCTTGTCCACCTCGGCGTCGCAGAGATGGACGGCGAAGCTGACGCCGGCGCCTTCGGCGTTGATCTCGGAGTGGCCGGCGATGGGACCGCCGGTGGTGGCCGCCTGCTTGGCGATGTCGGCGAGGGACAGCGGCTCGAAATTGCCGGCGTTGGCGCCGGCGGGCTTGGCATAGCCCTTCTCCCACACCACGGCCTCCGGCGGGATGCCCCAGATCTTGGCGGCGCGGCCGCAGAGCTTGCCGATGCAGTCGCGGGCGGCCTCGATGGTGGCCATGCCGGTGGAGAAGGTGGTGCGGCTGCCCTCGGTGATGTCGTTGTAGCCGAGCGAACTGGTGTCGGCGGTGACCGTCCGCACGACCTCATAGGACACGCCGAGTTCCTCGGCCGCGATCTGGCACATCGAGGCGCGCGAGCCGCCGATATCGACCGTGCCGACGGTGAGCGCGACAGTGCCGTCGATATGGACGTTCAGCGACACCGCCGTCTGGCCGCCGAAGTTGAACCAGAAGCCGGCGGCCATGCCGCGGCCCTGGTTCGGCCCGAGCGGGGCGGTGTAGTTCGGGTGCCGCTTGGCGGCCTCGAGGCACTCGATGAGGCCGATGCGGTTGTACTTCGGACCGTAGGACGACTGCGTGCCCTCCTTGGCCGCGTTCTTCAGGCGGAAATCGATCGGATCCATGCCGATCTTCCTGGCGAGCTCGTCGAGCACGCTCTCCACCCCGAAGGCCACCATCGGCGCGCTCGGTGCGCGATAGGCCGCGAGCTTCGGCCGGTTGGAGACGACATCGTGGCCGACGGCCTTGCTGTTTTCGAGGTCGTAGGCGGCAAAGGCCGACATCGCACCCATGTCGACGAGCGAGCCGACGAACGGACCGCCGGTGAAGCGGATGTCGGCCTGAGCGGCGGTGATGCGGCCGTCCTTCCTGACGCCGATCTTGATGTCCATGCTGCTGGCCGCGGTCGGGCCCGTGGCGCGGAACACTTCCTCGCGGCTCATCACCAGCTTGACCGGCCGGTTGGCCTTGCGCGAGAGCGCCAGCGCCACCGGCTCGATGAACACGGTCGTCTTGCCGCCGAAGCCGCCGCCGATCTCCGAGGGCGTGACGCGCAGCTTTGCCACGTTCATGCCGAGCAGGGCCGCGCAGGTGTTGCGGATCATGTAGTGGCCCTGGGTGCAGACCCAGAGTTCGCCCTGGCCGTCCGGGCCGACGTTGGCAAGGCAGGCATGCGGCTCGATGTAGCCCTGATGGGTCGCCTCGGTCTTGAAGCGGCGCTCGACGATGACGTCGGCCTGCTTGAAGCCCTGCTCGACGTCGCCACGGCCGAATTCGTGGCGGTAGGCAACGTTCGAGGACTTCTTCGGCGCCGGGTCGACGCCGGCGGTGATCATATCGTCATGCAGCAGCGGCGCGCCCGGCTTCATCGCCTCGTCGACGTCGGTGACATGCGGCAGGACCTGGTAGTCGACCTTGATGAGCTTCAGCGCCTTGCGGGCGATCGAGGCCGAAGTGGCGGCGACGGCGGCGACGGCGTGGCCGTCATAGAACACCTTGTCGCGGGCCATGACGTTCCAGAGGATGTCGCGCAGCGATGGCTCGCGCTCCTTGAAGTCATCGCGCGTCACGATCGCCTTCACCCCCGGCAGCTTGGCCGCCTTGGAGACGTCGATCGACTTGATCCTGGCATGGGCGTGCGGGCTGCGCAGGATTGCGCCGTGGAGCATGCCCGGCGCCACGGCATCGGCGCCGAACTTGGCGCGTCCCGTGACCTTGTCGATGCCGTCCGGGCGGACCGGGCGGGTGCCGACGACGTTGAACTTGTGGGAGGCAGGATCGAGGTTCGGATCGAGCGGCATGGATCAGCCCTTTCTCATCTCAGCGGCGGCGGCCTGCACCGCGCGCACGATCTTGTCATAGCCGGTGCAGCGGCAGAGATTGCCGGCCAGCCCGAAGCGGATCTCGGTCTCCGTCGGGTTGGGGTTGTGGTCGAGCAGCGCCTTGGCCGCCACCAGGAATCCGGGAGTACAGATACCGCATTGGAGCGCGGCATGCTCCAGGAACTTTTTCTGCAGTGGGTGCAGCTTGTCACCTTGGGCGATGCCTTCGACCGTCCCGATCTTGCGCCCTTCGGCCTCGGCGCCCAGCACCAGGCAGGAGCAGACCAGGCGGCCGTCGACGGTGACGCTGCAGGCGCCGCAGTCGCCGGTGCCGCAGCCCTCCTTGGCGCCGGTCAGGCCGAGGCGGTCGCGCAAGACGTCGAGCAGCGTCTCGTCGGCGTCGCAGAGATATTCGACGGCGTCGCCGTTGACAGTGGTGGATACGCGGACTTGCGACATTGTTATTTTCCCTTTGCGCGCTTCAGTGCGATGGCGGCCGCGCGGCGCGCCAGCACGCCGGCGACCTTGATGCGGAACTCCTTGGTGCCGCGCTTGTCGTCGATCGGCCGGCAGGCGGCCGAACAGACGGCGGCCAGCTTGTCGAGCGCGGCAGCATCGACCTTGGTGCCGATCAGCGCCTTGGCGGCCTCCGGCACCAGCAGCACCTGGGCGGCAACCGCGCCGAGGCTGACGCGCGCGGCCGTGCAGACGCCCTTGGCATCGAGCGTCAAGTTTACGCCCACGCCGACGACGGCGATATCCATTTCGGTGCGGGGTATGAAGCGCAGATAGGCGTCGCCCGACTTGGGCGGTCGCTTCGGCAGCAGCACGGCCTCGACGATCTCGCCCTTCTTGAGCGAGGTCTTGCCGGGAGCGGTGCCGACCTTCTCGACGGCGACGTTGCGCTTGCCCTTGGGTCCCGCGACCACGGCGATAGCGCCGGCGGCGACCAGTGCCGGCACGCTGTCGGCCGCCGGCGAGGCGTTGCAGAGGTTGCCGACGATGGTGGCGCGGCCCTGGATCTGGTGCGAGCCGATGAGGTTGGCGGCCTCGACCACGCCCGGCCAGGCCTTCTTCAGGGCCTTGTGCTCGCCGAGCTCGGCGCCGGACACGGCCGCGCCGATGCGGAAGCCACCGCCCTTGGCGGCAATGTCGCGCATGCCCGGTATGCGCTTCACGTCGACCAGCAGATCGGGCGCGATGCGGTCGGTCTTCATCTGCACCAAGAGGTCGGTACCGCCGCCCAGCACCTTGGCCAGGCCCTTGCCGCCCAGCAGCTTCACGGCCGCATTGATAGAGGTAGGCGCTTCATATCGCATGATGTCCCTGTCGGGTTGATTGAGTGCGGATCGGGCCGATCCGCTTCACGTTCCCTCGGGGCGCAAATTAGCGGGCGGCCGGGCGGGGTGGCAAGGGCCGCATTTGCGCGCGGCGCGGCTGCTTCGCGTGCGCGATGAGACTGTTGGCCGCTGCAAGCGACTCTTAAAATACCGCGGAGAATGGCCGATCGCGACGGTGGTTCACCCATTCGTCGGAAAGCGCAGCGCCGTCAATGTCCTAGAGACGAAGTGGCAAGCCCAGCCGGCGGGCACGCCGGAGTGGCTACAGCCGGCGCCTGCGGGAGTTGCGGAGTCTCCCTGTCATGGGCGCGGTCACAAGGATGGCAAAGCGTCGGACGGGACCGAAGCCCTTCACTCGGCGCGGCACTTCATCGGCGATTCTGCTCGCGGACACGGGCCCGTCAGATCGCCAACGACGCCAGGAAGCCGATCGCCAGCAGCGCCAATACCGTTCCCATGCCTCGGTGCAACAGAGTGGTCATCGTTGCCAATTCCTTTGCGGCTGGAAATGCCGGGATGCTAGTTCCTGCCCGAGAACAGATCGCGGTTGGTCTCCGGCGGGTCGTTCTCCGCCAGCGCTATCAGCGCCGCGAGGGAGACAAGCTCCGGCGCCAGGGCGCAGGCCCACAGCTCGTACTGCCGATCGGTGGCGGCCTTCTTGAGGTCGACATCGAACCGGCGCGCCGCCGAGCGCAGTCGCTCCCGCCATCTCCGCAATCCGCCCCTGAATACGTCGCTGCCGATTTGCATGACCGTGGACTCCCGCAAGCTGTCGATGGCCGGACGCTACGCGAGGCAGGAGAACCATCAAATCGAGAAATACTAGGGTTCAACGATAGTCTTATTTGATGACGTCCCCGGGACGATCCGAACGCAGGATCGATCGACCGGCACAAAATCTAGGGCTCGTCTCAAGTTTTTCTCGTTTGGGACGGCGCTTTCGCGACCGTCATAGTCGTACCCCGCTGCGGAGCGCAGCACCGATGCAACTCAGCCACCATGGAGCGACAGAATGAGCGAGAATCACGGACGCCGGCATGATCTGCGGAGCGCCCCTGCGTCCTTCAGCCGCCGGGCGGCCTTGCGTCAGGCCAGCGGGCTGGTCGGCGGCGCGATCATCGCGGCGCAGAGCGCCCCCCGGCTGGCCTTCGGCGCCGAGGTGACGCTGCTCAACGTGTCCTATGATCCCACGCGCGAGCTCTACAAGGATTACAACGACGTATTCGCGCAGGCGTGGAAGGCCAAGACCGGCGACGATCTGACCATCAAGTCCTCCCACGGCGGCTCCGGCAAGCAGGCCCGCGCCGTGATCGACGGGCTGGAGGCCGATGTGGTGACGCTGGCGCTGGCCTACGACATCGACGCCATCGCCCAGGAGGGCCTGATCGCCACCGACTGGCAGAAGCGGCTGCCGAACAACAGCACGCCCTATACCTCGACCATCGTGTTCCTGGTGCGCAAGGGCAATCCGAAGGGCATCAAGGACTGGGGCGATCTGCTGAACCCGGGCGTGCAGGTGATCACGCCGAACCCGAAGACCTCCGGCGGCGCCCGCTGGAACTACCTGGCGGCCTGGGGCTACGAGCTGCGCCACAGCGGCGGCGACGAGGGCAAGGCGAAGCAGTTCGTCGCCGACCTCTATCACAATGTCCCCGTGCTCGACACCGGGGCGCGCGGATCGACGACCACCTTCGTCGAGCGCGGCATCGGCGACGTCCTGCTGGCGTGGGAGAACGAGGCCTTCCTGGCGATCAAGGAGCTCGGGGCCGACAAGCTCGAGCTGGTGGCGCCGTCGGTCAGCATCCTGGCCGAGCCGCCGGTGGCGGTGGTCGACAAGGTGGTCGACCATCGCGGCACGCGCGCCATCGCCGAGGCCTACCTCGCGAATCTGTATACGGCGGACTCCCAGGAGCTGGTGGCCAGGCACTACTACCGGCCGCGGCTGGCGGAGGTCGCGGCGAAGCACGCCGGCGACTTCCCGACCATCCCGCTCTTCACGATCGACGATACCTTCGGCGGCTGGACGAAAACACAGGCGACGCATTTCGCCGACGGCGGCGTGTTCGACGAGATCTACAAGCCCGGGCAGTAGCGCGGCCGCATCAGCCTTCGTCGCATATCAGGGCCGAGGGCACGCGCCCTCGGCCGGGGCGCTACAGCATTGTCAAAATGAACCGAACCGCCCGACCCTGATTGTCATGCCGGCGTACGCCCATAGGCGCTAACTTAGGGGCCAGTTCTCCAGCAACAACCACCTCTCGGTTGTCACCCCGGCGAAAGCCGGGGC
>Ga0137403_10003046_pt1 | contig 20216 bp, 23 predicted proteins | sample CZOMad2_1_16fung_FD_122057 | JGI IMG/M metagenome (GOLD analysis project Ga0137403, IMG submission 122057) | Vadose zone soil fungal communities from Angelo Coast Range Reserve, California, USA - CZOMad2_1_16fungal (Hybrid Assembly) | ecosystem: Environmental > Terrestrial > Soil > Vadose zone...
CCCTGGTCGGCGCCCGTCGAAGACGTGCGCCTGAAAAAGTGAGGAACTCCGAATGAGCCGACCCATGCGCCGCGTGGTCACGGGACACGATGGTCACGGCAAGTCCATCATCATCATGGACGGCCCGTCGCCCCACGTCCTCGAGCTCGAGGGAATGCCCGGCCTCGCCCTCATCAACCTGTGGGTCACCGACGGGGCGCCCGCGGCCAATACCGGCTCGGCCGACGCGGCGGCCCGGCCCGTCGTCCTCGAGCCGCCGGGGCGGGGCACCATCTTCAGGGTGGTGGACTTCCCGCCGGACCGGGAGGTCATGGGCAAGCTCGATCGCGGCAAGGCCTTCGCGGCCATGGGGGCGGACCACGCCATGGACCGGAGCGAGGCGCGTCATCCCGGAATGCACAAGACCAATACCGTCGACTACGCGCTCGTCCTGGACGGCGAGATCTGGGCGCTCGTGGACGAAGGCGAGACGCTGCTCAAGGCCGGAGACTGCCTGGTCCAGCGCGGGACCAACCACGCCTGGAGCAATCGCAGCGACAAGCCCTGCCGCGTGGCCTTCATCCTCGTCAATGCGGAGCCGGGCGGCTGAAAAATCGGCGAGGGCGTGGTTGAGGCTTGACAGCCACGTCTTCTCGCCCTAACGTGCGGGCGTGCTTCTCCTTGGCAAGCCGTCACCTGCTCTCGATGACGGCTGCCGTCTCTGCGCTCTCGCCCGCAGACCCTTCCGCACCGGAGACGGCTCAAGGACCGCAAGCTGCTGGATGCCGGCGCCGAGCGAATAGCTCAGGGCCTCCCTCTCCAAAACCCTAACACCAGCGCAGCGAGGAGGGCGGATCGTGGCAATGGGAGATCTTGGGGATACCCGGGAGCAGGTGGTGCGGTGGCTCGAAGAAGGGCAGCGTCAGCTACCGGCGCTCGCAGGGCTGGTACACGAGAACGAGCGGCTCAGAGAGCGGCTGCATATGTCCGAGAGCGAGTGCGAGAAGCTTCGCGGCCTCGTCTACGAGGTCGAGCAGCTGCGCAATCGCTCGGAGACGGCGGAGCGGCTGGGCGACCGGCTTCGCGAGCAGCTGAGCGGCGCCGAGGCCGAGCTCGAGCGTCAGAACCGCGACCGGACGGAGCTGGCGGAGCGCCTCACGGATTTCATGAACGACGTGCTGATTCGGTTGCGCCCCCGGACGAGCGTAGCGGAAGCCGCCTAGCTCCTGCCCTCTCCCTCCAGTGAGGGAGGGGGATCTCGATTCCCTCGCCCCCGGAGGGGGAGAGGGCAGGGTGAGGGGGGCGCCTACGAGAGGGCGCTAGCTTTTTCCCGCGGGAACGCTGATGCCGAGCGACTCGAGCTTGGGCGCGATGCGATCGGTGAGGAGCCCGACGCGCGCGAGATTCTGCAGCAGGGTCGTGTGCAGGTCGCGCTTGAAGGTGGTGCGGAAGACCGAGTTGTCGTTCCCCGCGGCCCGGCCCCGGCGCAGCGTCTGGATGGACTGGATCTCCGCTCCGCTGAATCCCATGTCGCGGTACACCTCGGTGGGGAAGAGGCCCGTGAGCGTGCGCACGAGCGCCCAGTGAGTGAAGTCCTCCAGCTCGATGCGCTCCTTCTCGGACAGCTTGCTGATCACGCCGGGCAGGCTCAGCATGCCGAACCCCATGTGGCGTGACTCGTCCTGCAGGATGTACCGGCAGATCTCCTTGAAGAGCGGGTCCTTGGCCGTCTCCCCGAGCATCTTGAAGAGTGCCACCGCGAACGTCTCCGCCACGAGCTGGAGGCCGATGGTCTTGACCGTCCAGCGCGAGTCGCCGAGCAGGGTGTCGAAGAGCTCGCGGACGTTGCCGGCCAGCGGGTAGTAGAGTCCGCCGAGCTTTTCCGCCATGTACCGGTTGAGCACCTCGGTGTGCCGAGCCTCGTCCACCACCTGGGTCGCCTGGAAGAACTTGGCGTCGGTGCCCTGCACCGTCTCCACGAGCTGGCTGCACACGAGCATGGCGCCGTGCTCGCCGTGGAGGAGCAGGCTCAGCCGCCACGCCGTGAACCGGCGGTTCAGCTCCGCCTGATCTTTGGCGCTCAGGCGGTGCCAGTACGGCGTGCCGTAGATGTCGATGAGCTCATCCGCGATGACACCCTTTTCGAGATCGACGGGTGTCTTCCAGTCGATGTCGCGCGAGACGTTCCACTGGTCGCGCTTGGCGTTCTCGTAGAGGCGGCGGAGCTCCGGATGCTCGACGGGATACTCGTGCTGGAAGAGGGTGTCGAACCGGGCGGGGATGGCGTGCGCGGTCTCGGTCGTTGGCGTCATGGCTAACCTCTATAGTATATTTTCTGAACTGACGGGTTCAGGATAGGTACTGAGGCGGCGATTGTCAAGGGGGGCGGAGATGAAAGCAACGCGGGCGGCGGCCCTGTCCGAGATCCTCAAGGTGGCGGCCAACTGTTTCGGTGAAATGGGATATCGTGCCACCACCCTCGACACCATCGCGGCCAAGGCCGGCCTGTCCAAGGTTACGCTCTATCGCTACGTCAAGAGCAAGGACGAGCTGCTCAGCCTGGTCTTCGAGCGGACCATCGACTCGTTTCGCGCCGGGCTCGCCGAGATCATCGGGCAGCGCCTGCCCGCCGACGAGAAGCTCCGGCGCATCGTGCGCTATCAGGTGGCGCTGCTCGCCAGTCATCTCCCGTTCCTGAAGGTCTTCTTCGCCGAGGAGGCGGGCCTGCCCCCGCCCATGGCGGCGCGGGCGGCCCGGGCGCGCCGCGAGTACGACGGCGCCATCGAGCGCGCCTATCGCGACGGCGTAGACGAAGGCCTCTTCCGCGACCTGCCCCCCACCCTGGTGGTGTTCGGCATCCTCGGCATGTGCAACTGGCTCCACGAGTGGTACAAGCCCGAGGGGCGGAGCAGCCCCGCGGAGATCGCCGACGTCTTCATCGACATCCTGGAGCGGGGCTATCTGAAGCCCGACGGGACATCCCGAGGCAATCAGGTCACCTCGGCCCTGGAGCGAATCGAAGCCCGCCTCGCCCGCTTGGAAGCCCCGAAGCGGCGTCGCGCGAGCGCGCGACGATAGCGAATCACCCTCACCCTGCCCTCTCCCTCAGTGAGGGAGAGGGAGCCTCGAATCCCTCGCCCCCGGAGGGGGAGAGGACAGGGTGAGGGGGCGTGACGACAGCAGCTACCCCGCCGCTACGCCGTCTCCCCCCTGAACGACCGCGAGATCCAGTAAAACGCCGCCGCCGCGACGGCGAGCATGCCGATCCCGGCTCCCGTATACCCGAACACGATCTTGCCGATACCGAAGAGCGTCGCGTACACGGCCACGATGCCGGCGACCCAGTTGGTCCACGCGAGCGCGCCGCCGGGTATCGGCTCCCGCCCGAAGCCGAGCCGCTCGGACACGATGGCCCAGCCCGGACCGCCGGGTCGCACGCGCCGGTAGAAGGCGTCGAGCACGGCGTCGGGCTCGGGCTTGGTGGCCATGGTCACCACCACCCACACCACGGTGCTGCAGGCGACGGTGACGAGCATGACCGCCGCCGTCGCGTTCGGGTCGTTGGCGGCGAAGCGCGGCTTGAGATAGACGAGCCCCAGCACGCTGATCACGAGGCTCGCCACCATGGCCGAGATCTCGCTCCACGCATTGATGCGCCACCAGTACCAGCGGAGGATCAGCACCAGGCCGGTCCCGGCCCCGAGGGCGAGGAGGAGCTCCCATGCCTTTTCCACGCTGGAGAGCTGGGAGGTGACCGCCACCGAGGCGAGGAAGATGAGGATGGTGGCCGCGCGCGAGACGGCCACGTAGTGCTTCTGGCTCGCGTGCTTGTTCAGGAAGCGCTTGTAGAAGTCGTTGACGAGATAGGACGCGCCCCAGTTGAGGTGCGTGCCCACCGTGCTCATGTAGGCGGCGGCGAAGCCGGCGAGCATGAAGCCGCGCCACGGCGTGGGGAGCAGATCCACGAAGGCGCGCACGTAGCCGGCTTCCTTGTCCTCGAGGCCGGGATAGAGAATGACGGTGGCGAGGCCGGTCACGATCCACGGCCACGGCCGCAGCGCGTAGTGGGCGATCTGGAAGAAGAGGGTGGCGAGCACGCCGTCCCGCTCCGACCGCGCGCTGAAGATGCGCTGGGCGACGTAGCCGCCGCCTCCGGGCTCGGCGCCGGGATACCACGCGGCCCACCACTGCACGGAGAGGTAGACGCCGAGGGTGAGGAGGGGCATCCATGCATACGCCATGATTCCCTGCGGCGTCACGCTGACCGGGAGCACGGAGAGGGCCGCCGTCTCGCTTCCGAAGTGCACGACCAGCTTCGCCTTCATCACGTCGATGCCGCCCACCGCGCGCACCGCGTACACCGCGAGCACGATCACCGCGCCCATCTTGACCACGAACTGGACGAGATCGGTCCACAGCACCGCCCACATGCCCGCGGCCACCGCGTAGAGCACGGTGATGGCGAAGCAGATGCCCACCGCCACCACCTCGCCACTCACGGTCATCCCCAGGATGGAGATGTCCTTGAGGTCGAGGGCGATGGTGAGGATCTTGATCATGGCGCGCGTCACCCAGCCGAGGATGATCAGGTTGATGGGGAGGGCGAGGTAGAGCGCACGGAAACCGCGCAGGAGCGCGGCGGGGTTGCCGCCATAGCGGACCTCCGCGAGCTCGGCGTCCGTCATCACCTCCGCCCGGCGCCACAGGCGGGCGAAGAAGAAGACGGTGAGCATGCCGCTCATCACGAAGTTCCACCAGAGCCAGTTGCCCGCCACGCCCTTGGTGGCCACGAGCCCCGTGACCACGAGCGGAGTGTCGGCGGCGAAGGTGGTGGCGACCATGGCCGTGCCCGCGAGCCACCACGGCGCCTGACGCCCGGAGAGGAAGTACTGGTCGAGGCTCTCGCCCCCGCGCTTGGTGAAGTAGAGGCCGATGGCGGCGGAGAGGAGGAAGTACGCGGCGACGATGGCCCAGTCGACGGAGGAGATCGTCATCCCGCGGCTACGATAGCACGTGCCGGCCGAGATCCAAGAAAAGGCCGAGTCCGTCGGTGCAGAGCCCTTGACGCTATGTCTGATCTGACATATAGTGCGATTGGTGACTCATGGCGACAAACCGCTCGTCTGGCTTCATGGAGAGGTCAAGACGCCACCGTTCTCGCCGACCGCCCGGCTCGAAGCCGGCTATCTGCTGCGACAGCTCCAGATGGGCAAGGCGCTCAGTATGCCGCAGTCCAGGTCGTTGCCTGTCGTCGGTGCCCGGTGCCACGAGCTGCGGATCCAGGACGCCGGAGTCACCTGGAGGCTCGTTTACAGGACTGATCCGGATGCCGTCGTGATCCTGGAGGTATTCAGCAAGAAGACCCGGACTACCCCGAGAGACGTCATCGACAGATGCAGAAGGAGACTGAAGGACTACGACGATGCATGAGAACAAGAGAAAGCGCCTCAAGGCTCGTGGATGGAAGGTCGGGAGCGCCAAGGACTTCCTCGGACTCAATGACCAGGAAACCGTGTTCATCGAGCTGAAGCTGCGGCTGGCCTCAAGTCTGCGTGATCTCCGCCGGCGTCGTCGCTTGACACAGATTGACCTCGCGAGGATTTTGCAATCAAGTCAGTCGCGCATAGCCAAAATGGAGACCGGGGATCCGTCAGTCTCGCTCGATCTCTTGGTCCGGTCTCTACTGGCTTTGGGCACGTCCTCCCGCCAGCTCTCCCGCATGATCTCGACTCGCTCGCCAGCTTCCGCAGCCTGACCATCGGAGCCACCGGACGAGTTCGCGCAGACGATCGGAACCTGTTCCCATCCCTCATCAGGCAGTAAGATAGGGCCAGGCGGACAGGGGGAGGGAACTGCACCATGAAGTGGATCGTGGCCGATCCGGATCACCTGGGGGGCAAGCCGCGCATTGACGGCACCCGCATATCGATTGCCTTCCTTCTCGAGTCGCTCGCCGCCGGCATGACGATTCCGGAGATAGTGCAAGCGTATCCGACGCTGACCGAAGAGGCGGTGCGGGGAGCCCTGGAAGAGCTGGCCCGCTCGAAGGAACTCACCCCCTCGTGAGAGTTCTTCTCGACGAGAACCTCCCCGAGGGTCTCGTCGAACCGCTCAGACTCCTTGGGCACCCCGTCGACTCCGTCGCATCGCTTCGGCTGAAGAGTCGCGTCCTTGACCTGCCTCACGGGCTGCCCGTAGCATACGAGCCCTGTGCATCTGCGGATTCATACTCCAGCAGGTGAACGGCCAGCTGAAGAGACAGGAGGAACCACATGGCGCGACTGACAGGACGGACCGTGCTCATCACGGGCGCGGCGAGCGGGATTGGCGCAGCGACGGCGCGGCGGCTCGCGGGCGACGGCGCCAGGCTCGTGCTCGCCGACCTCGACGGCGCGGGCGCGGAAAAGCTCGCCGCGGAGCTGGGGCAGGTGGCCGTCAAGGCCGACGTGACCCGCGACGCAGATATCGAGCGCATGCTGGAGGAGCCGTATCGGCGGTGGGGCAGGCTCGACGTGCTCTTCAACAATGCGGGGGTCATTCGCGTCCAGCCCATGCTCGAGGTGACGGGCGAGGAGTGGGACCGGGTGATGAACGTCAACCTGCGCGCGGTGTTCTTCGTGCTCCAGGCTACGGCGAAGCGGATGCTCGGCCAGGAGCCGATGCCGGGGTCCGATCTGCGCGGCAAGCTCATCCAGACCGCGTCCATCGCCTCCTATCGCGGCGGCAATCACCTGATGACGCCGTATTCGGCCTCCAAGGCGGGCGTGGTCAGCCTCACGCGCTCCGCCGCCCAGGTGCTGGCGCCGCAGCGGATCACGTCGAACTGTGTGTGCCCTGGGGCAGTCGAGACGCCAATGTGGGAGCAGATCGACCGCGAGTGGGGCGCCCTCGATGGCCTGGGGCAGGGCGAGGCGTGGAAGCGCCGCATCCGTGGCATTCCCCTCGGCCGACCCGAGCGCGCGGAGGACGTCGCGAATGTGGTAGCGTTCCTCGCGGGGCCCGACTCCGACTACATGACGGGGCAGGCCTTGAATGTCGATGGTGGCATCGTGATGGGTAACTGACCTCAAGGAGGACGTTCCGATGGCCGATCCGCACGAGCTGACCATAGAAGAGTTGCGCGAGCGCATCCGCGTGGCGGGCATCACGATTGCCGAGAACCGCCTCGCCATGGTGCGCAAGCTCCTAACCGACGCGCTCGCTCCGGTGCGCGCGCTCGATTCGCGCACGATCCGCACGGTGGAGCCCGCCGTCAAATTCGTGCCGGAAGCCGAGGGTGGCCGCCGTGAGTGACGAGATCGCCTATGCGACCATCCGTGAACTCGGCACCCGCTATCGCAAGCGTGAGATCTCGCCCGTCGAGGTCACCCGCGCCCTGCTCGAGCGCATCGAGAAGCTCGACCCCATCCTGCATGCCTTCGTCACCCTGACCGCCGATCGCGCCTTGGAAGACGCGCGCGCGGCCGAGGTAGCCCTGCGACGCGGCGACGAGAACCCGCTCCTCGGCATTCCCATCGCGCACAAGGACATCTACCTGACCCGCGGCATCCGGACCACGGGCGGCTCCGCGCTCTTCGCGGAGTGGATTCCCGATGAGGATTCGACGGTGGTCCGGCGCTGGCAGGAGGCGGGAACGGTCCTGCTCGGCAAGCTCATCACCCACGAGTTCGCCTTCGGCATCCAGTTCCCCGGCCACAAGTTTCCCGCCGCGCGCAATCCCTGGAACCTCGACCATATTCCCGGCGGCTCGAGCAGCGGCTCGGGGGCCGCGCTGGCCGCGGGGCTCGTGACGGGCGCGACAGGCTCGGACACCGGGGGATCCATACGCGGGCCGGCGGCTTTCTGTGGCCTCGCCGGGATCAAACCGACGTACGGGCGGGCGAGCCGCGCGGGGGTCATGACGCTGTCGTGGACGCTCGACCATACGGGGCCGCTGGCGCGCACCGTCGAGGATTGCGCCTACCTGCTCCAGGCCATGGCCGGGCACGACCCGGCTGATCCCGCCTCGAGCAGGGTGCCCGTCGGCGACTACCTCGCGCCACTTCGCCGCGGCGTGGGCGGGCTCCGGATCGGGGTGCCGCGCAACTACTTCTTCGAGGGCGTGGACACGGAGATTCAGCGCGCGTTCGAGGAGGCCCTCGAGACCTTGCGCAAGCTGGGAGCCGAAGTGCGCGACGTGCGCATCCCGAGCATGCAGAGAGCGCATTCCTTCCTGCTCATTCTGGTCGCCGAGGCGTTCGCCTATCATGAGCGTGATCTTCGCGAGCGGCCCGAGCTCTATGGTGAGATCGCGCGGGAGCGACTCCTCTCGGGCGCGCTGGTGACGGCGTCGGAATACACGCAGGCGCAGCGGATCCGCGCGGAGATCTGCGCGGAGACGACGGAGGTCATGCGCGAGGTGGACGTGCTCGCGACCCCGACCACGCCCAAGCCGGCCACGCCCTTCACCACCGCCCATGATCCGGAGCTCGGATTCCCGAGGAGCAACATGGCGCCGTTCAATCTGACCGGACTGCCCACCCTCGCCCTGCCCTGCGGCTTCTCCGCTTCCGGGCTGCCCCTGTCGCTTCAGCTCTCGGGGCGGCCCTTCGAGGAAGGAACGGTGCTGCGCGTCGGCCACGCCTACGAGAAGGCGACGGCATGGCACACGCGCCGGCCGCCCGTGTGAGGCGTCGCGACCTACTCTGAGAGCTCGGTGGAGAGCTGAATCGAGTTGTCGTCTCGGGCGCGTCGCGATAGTAGGCGGTCGCGTCGAGATCGTCCACGAAGAGCGTAATGCGGTGGACCCGGAGATTCAGGCTCACACGGGCTTCTCCACGATCTTCCAGTACGAATCCTTCCTGGCTACCTTCCCGTCACGGAATTCCCAGTGATCACAACCGCGCACGCGCACGACCTCGCCGTCGGACTTCGTACCGGTGAGCAGCCACTCGGATACGCCGAAGCTTCCGCTGACCCAGTGCCGGTCGTCACTGTAGTGGACATCCGGAAGTCCCTTGAAGCGCGAGGCCAACCCATCGCGCACGGCGGCCTTGCCCGTGAAGCGCTGGCCCCAGGGCTCCGGTCCGCGCGGCATCTCCAGCGTGCAGTCGTCGGCAAAGAAGGCCATGATCGCGTCGAGGTCGTGGGCGTTGAATGCCGCGGCGATCGCCTTCAATGTGTCCACCGACACGGCGGATGGTGTCTTCATGATCGTCCCTCCCATGGTGGCCAGCGGGATCGCCTCGATGCCGCGGCCTGCGGGTTGGCTCGCTGCACGGTCAGATCGCCCCGAGCACGTGGAGACCGAGCAATAGAAAGGCTGCGCCACCTATGGCGCTGCGCACGGCGTGAAGATGACCCCATCGGGCGAGCAAGGTCGCGGCCTCCGCCGTCAACGGATCGAGACGGGGGTCGAGGAGGCTTGTTAGTGGGCAGGATGACGATGAGTGTGAACAGGATGGCCGCGCCGAGGAGAAGACCGGCGACGAGCACAGGGGCGCCTCGCCCTTGCGTAAAGGCCGCCACCGCCGTCACGCATCCGATGCTCGCGAGCCCGGCCTGCATCAATGCGCCCCGGCGATAGCTTGGCCGGAACTCGGCGATGGCCAGCACGGGCCCGCAGCCAACACGCGCGGGATGCTCCACCAGCGTCACGTAGATCGCCGCGCCGGCGAAGAGGCCCGTGCAGAGCAGGGCAATGAGCTCGAAGGCCATCGCCTCATGTCCCCCCCATCAGCTCGTTCGAGGGCAGACTGGGATCCAGAACCTTCCGGGCGGTCTGCGCGCCCGCCACAGGCAAGGCGGAAGGGCGGAGAAGACCGAGCTGAACGAGTACGGACGCCTGATCCCAGTAGATGTGCTCGTGGGCGAGCTTCGCGTCGCGGAACTGAATGATAACGACGAAAGGGATCTCCACCCGCTTGCCGGTTGGCGCCACGCCCGGGAGCATCCACTCCATCTCCACGGTGTGAGTGAAGCGGAAGACGAGCTCGTCGGCGATCTGGTCGGTGCCGATGGTGCGCGAGACGGGGACGATCTCCGCGTCGGGTGGCATCTGGGGAATGAAGTGCCGCGAGTAGAAGGCGCGAAGCGCTTCGCGGCCCACGCCCCCCGTCATCACCGGCACATGGTTGACGTAGGCATCAGACACCATGGTGTCGAGGGTCGCCTCTGTGTCGCGAGTCACGAACTCGTCGCGGAGATGCTCTTCCCAGAGGTCGTTGAGCCGCTGCTGCTCGGGCGTGAGCGTGGATGTCATGGCTGGTGCCCTTCCACGACTAGTCCGAGGCCAGCGCCTGTCGGCGTCCGCGATGGTATTCGGACAGGGTCGCGTTGGCCGCGGCGATGGTCAGGGCCGCCTCGACAATTTGCGGGAGATCCTTTCCTGGCACCGTGACGTACAGCTCGTCCTCCCCCACATCGGTGTAGACGCGGTTGCCGATGCAACCCGTGCTGGCCACGAGGCCATAGGCGAGGGCGGCCGGCAGCGCCATGCATGTGGGCCGGCCGAGCAGGGGAGCCTGCGCCCCCACACCGGCGCGGAGGGCGGCCTCCTGCAGGAGCATCACGCGCCCGGGACGGCCCGTGAAGAGCACTACGTCCGGATCCACCGGCGCGTCCCCGAGAGGCGCGTAAACCACGATCCCCGGCGGCTGGGGCAGGCGAGGGATGCCCGCAACCTCTTCCATTTTGATGTAGCCGATCTTCGCCATCAGGGAAAGCGTCTGGTCGAGCTCCGGGGCGCGCTCCGGCGGAAGCGCGATGTTGTGCGTGTAGCTGCCGATCGGGCAATTGTAGTGATCGCTGGGGACGGTGTAGAACGTGCGTCCACGCGCGGCGATCCGCCAGAAACTGCAGCCCGAGGGCTCCGTGCCCGTGAACTTCGGCACGCCCGGAGGTGGAGTGTCCCGAAACGCCACCGCCACCGGCCGACGCTGAAGGCCGAGCACCTCGGAAAGCAGGCACTCCATGAGTGGATAGTCTGGCATGTCATCTCTCATTTCAGGCTGCGGGGGCGATGTTCTGGTTCAGACGAAAGAGGTTCTTCTCGTCGACGGTGGCTTTCAACGCCGCGAGCCGCGCGTAGTTGGCGCCATAGGCCTCGCGCACGGCATTCGGGCTCGCGTCCTCGCCGAGCGCATTCATGAAGACGGCGCCGCTTGACCATGGCTGGATCGCGTCCCAGAGGTCGCGGGCCCAGGCGATGTGGACCGGATCCTCGGCGGCCTCGCGCCCCTGCCCGAGGACGATGAGGTTATAGGTCGCCGCACGGTGGGGGAACGCCGTGGCGCCGGGAGGGACGCGGCTCGCCGCGCCGCCGTAGTATTCGAGCGCCACCGCGGAGAGCGGTGACCGCCCTCGATCGGCATGGGTGACCACGGCATCTACGGCCGCGTCCGGCAGCTCGCGCAGAAAGCTCGACTTCCAGTAGTTCCGGTGGCCCCAGGGGAAGGACGGCCCGAACAGGCCCTGCATGCCGGTGTAGGGCATCGGCTGCATCTGATCGACGAGGGGGGAGCCGAACTTCCGCAACGGGCTGAGCACACGCTCTCCCTCCCGGAGATCCCCGCAGTAGCAGGAGGCCACGCCGACCACGGGGAGGCCGTCGGGCGAGGTGAGCAAGGCGACGTACGAGGTGAGCTCCTCCGGCGCCGAGGCCACGAAGTCGCGGTGGAAGCGGACGACGTCGCGGGCGGCGGCTCGGGGATGGATGACGAGGCCCCCGAGGATGGCGGGCGCGGGGTGAAGCCGATACTGGAAGGCCGTCACCACCCCGAAATTGCCGCCCCCGCCGCGCAGCCCCCAGAACAGCTCGGCGTTTTCGTGGGAAGTGGCGCGCCGGAGCTGACCGTCCGCCGTCACGACGTCGGCGGCCAGGAGGTTGTCGCAGACGAGCCCGTGCTTGCGCACCAGCCATCCCACGCCCCCGCCGAGGGTGAGGCCGGCGATGCCCGTCTCGCCCACCACCCCGCCCGTGGTGGCGAGGCCGAAAGCCTGCGTCTCGTGGTCGAAGTCCTGCCACAAGACTCCGGGTTGAGCCCAGGCCGTTTGGGTCGCGGGATCGACGTGGATGCCCTTCATCAGCGACAGGTCGATCATGAGCCCGTCGTCGCACACGGCGGTTCCCGCGACATTGTGGCCACCGCCCCGCACCGAGACCAACAGGCCCTGGGTCGCGGCGAAGCGCACCGCCTCCAGCACGTCGGCGGTGCCCGCGCAGCGGGCGATGAGGCACGGCCGCTTGTCGATCATCGCATTCCAGATACGCCGCGCGGCATCGTATCCATCCTCGCCGGCGGCGAGGAGGGGACCGCGCATGCGCGCGCGAAGATCGTCGACCGCGGTGGTGTCGAGCGCGCGCTTCGTACCCTCCAGGGTCATCATGTCGATACGCATGAAGATCTCCTCCGTCACTCGATGATGTGATCCGCGCGCAGCAGGACCGGGCGGGGAATGATGAGACGCATGTCCTTCGCCGATTTCAGATTGATGAACAGCTCGAACTTGGTCGCCTGCTCCACGGGGAGGTTCGCCGGGCTGGCCCCCTTCAGGATCTTGTCGACATAGGCGGCCGCCCGACGGAACAGATCGTTGAGATCCGCCCCGTAGGACATGAGCCCACCCGACTGTACGAAGTCTCTCGTGTCGAACATCCCCGGGAGCCGGTGCCTGTTCCCAAGATCGATGATGCGCTTCTGCTGGGTGAAGAAGAGATTGTCGGATATTACCATCAGGGCGCCCGCGTGCTCCTTGACCGCCGCCCGAAATGCGGCCTCCACCTCGTCTGGGCTTCGGGCTTCCAGAGCCTGCAGTCGCAGTCCCATACGCTTCGCGGCGGCCGCGGTCTCTCTCAATGCGAACGACGAGCCGGCATTCGTGGGATTCCGGAGCACGGCCACGTGAGAGACGCGCGGGATCGCCTCGCGAAGGAGCTCGACCCGCTTCGTGGTCACGGTGGGGTTGAGGGGACTCAGTCCGGTGAGATTGCCGCCGGGCCGCGCCAGGCTCACCACGAACCCCGATTCGACGGGATCGAACGCGACCGGGAAGACAATGGGTATCGTCTTGGTCGCCCCCCGGGCCGCCTCGACGGACTGCGAGCTCGCGGCCACGATGACGTCGACCTTGAGATTTACCAGCTCCGTGGCAAGCTCGGCCAGCCGCTCGATGCTCCCGCCGGCATAGCGGTACTCGACGCGGATATTCTGTCCGTCGACGTAGCCGAGCTCCCGAAGACCGTGGCGGAAAGCATCGTCATAACCGGCGAACTCGATGAACCGCAGGTACCCGATCCGCGGGACCTTCGTTTGCTGCGCCTCCGCATGCGGCGCGCAGAGAATCGCCAGCGCGAACGCCGCCACGTACACCCTCGGCCAGGTTCTCATGGGGCTGCTCGTCAAGCCATTCTGGCCAGCTGCGCCTCGAGGCGGTCGAAGTTCTGTTCGTTCGCGTCCACGGCAAACCCCTTGACCTTGTCGCATTCGGCGGCCGTCTCGAAGAGCATGCGAAAGGTGAGCCTGGTCTTGCCGGCAAGCTCCGTGAAGGTCGCCGTGACCTGAAACGCGGGACGGGAGACGTGCTCGAAGACAATCCGCTCGGGCTTTACGATCTCCACAAAGACGCTCTTGTTCTGATAGTCGGCGCCGTTGGGACCGTGCATGACGAGCCGCCAGACCCCGCCCGGCCGCATGTCGAACTCCTGAAACGTGCTCGAAAAGCCCTTCGGTCCCCACCAGCGCGCGAGATGATCCGGGTCGGTCCACGCCTCGAACACGTGCTCGCGCGGCCAGTCGAAGACACGCGTAGTGACGATCTCCCGATCTGTGGGCGTCTCAGGCGCCCGGCCTGATGTCGTGGACATGCTTCTTCTCCTTGGATGGTCTGCGACTAGCCTAACGTTGAGCGGGGCGGACGGCAACCGATGCAGCGGATGGGGGCTCGCGGAGGAGCCTTTCGTAGACGAGGAGATCGGCCGGCGAGAAGCAGCAGAAGACGATCTCCTGCAGGGAGGCGAGCCCCCGCAAAGACGAGCGAACCGTGGTGACGGCGACATTGGCGGCGAGCTCGATCGGATAGCCGTAGACGCCCGTGCTGATGCTCGGGAAGGCCAGGGTGGAAATGCCGTGGGTGACCGCGAGCTCGAGGGAGCGCCGATAGCACGACGCGAGGAGCTCTGGCTCGCCCCTCGTGCCCCCGTTCCATACCGGACCCACGGTGTGGATGATGTACCGGGCAGGGAGGCGGTATCCCTTGGTGAGCCTGGCGTCGCCCGTCTCACAGCCGCCGAGGAGGCGACATTCGCGCAACAGCTCCGGCCCCGCCGCGCGATGGATCGCCCCGTCCACGCCGCCCCCACCGAGCAGCGAGGAGTTGGCGGCATTGACGATGGCCCCAACGGAAAGGGCGGTGATGTCGGCGTGGAGCGCACGCAGGGTGGCGGGCACGCGAACCGTACCCGCTACGGCGACTCGACCGCGTGGGAGGCGAGGAGCGCCGCGATGCGCGCTTCGCCATAGCCGAGCAGCTTGGCGAGGACCTCTCGCGTGTGTTCGCCGACGCGATACGCGGCCGGGCGCTGCGGGTGCACGGGCTGGCCATCGAGGTGATACGGGCTCGCCGTCACGCGCACGCGGCCGCCCCCGGGATGGGGCAGGGACGGGAAGAACTGGCGCTCGGCCAAGTGGGCGGAGGCGATCACCTCGGCTGGATAGAGCACGGGTGCGCAGGGCACGCGCGCCTTCTCGAGCACCTCGATGGCCGCGTCGACGGAAGGGAATCCGTCGAGCCACTGCCCGAGGATCTCGCGCAGCTCGCGCCAGTTCTGGCGTCGTCCATCGGTGGACTTGAAGCGAGGATCCTCCGCCAGGTCCGGGCGCTTCATCAGGACCACCAGCCTCGCCCAGATCGCGCTGCCTCCCGCGATCTGGAAGGCGACGTAGCGCTCGCCGATCCGGTGGACGAGCATGCCGGGGCGGGGGTTGCCGTGCTCCTTGCCGCCGTTCAGCACGGAGGCAAAGGTGACGCTGTCGGAGGCCACAAGCGATTCGAGCATGGAAACGTCCAGGCAGGCGCCCTGTCCGGTTCGCGTGCGCCGCAACAGCGCACCGAGGATGGCTGCGGCAGCGTGGGTGGCCGCGAGCATGTCCGCGGCCTGCAGGTTCGAGGCACGCGGGTGCGCCTCGTCGCCCTGCTCGAGGTGCATGAGCCCGGAGATCGCGTTGGTGATGTGGGCGAAGGCCTGCTTGTGCCGCCACGGCCCCGTCTGCCCGAAGCCGGAGATGGAGCAGTACACGACATCAGGCCTCACCGCGCGCACGGCTTTGTCGTCGAGGCCGAGGCGGGCGACCACGCCCGGCGCGAAGTTCTCGATGAACACATCGGCGTGGCGCGCGAGGTCCAGCACCACCTGGAGCCCCTCGGGGCTCGAGAGGTCCACGGCCACGCTTTCTTTGCCCGCGTTGACGCGGGCGAAGTAGCTGCTCTGGTCGGTGCGGCCCGGCTCGAGCTGATGCACGTTGATGCGCGTCTCGTCACCCGCCCCGGGGCGCTCCACCTTGATGACGCGGGCCCCCATGTCGGCGAGCAGGCGCGTGCAGTAGGGGCCGGCGAGAACGCGCGTGAGGTCTACGACGAGCAGGCCGGAGAGGGGGAACGAATCGTCGTGCACCGTCGGGAGTATAGCAGGATCCCGCGTCCGCCCGGACAGGGGCGCGCCGCGCGCAGGCGACCGTTGACTTGCTCCCTCCCTCGTCCTAGCATCCTGAGGCGACGCCACTACTACGAGATCCCAGGAGGTAGGCGAGATGGCCGAGACGGCGCGGCTGGCGGTGTTCCACGGGACGGGCAGGCCGTTCGAGATCCGCGAGTATCCGGTGCCGGATCCGGAGCCGGGGGCGATGCTGATCAAGATCGCCCTCGCCAATGTCTGCGGCTCCGACATGCACTACTGGCGGGGCGAGCAGGACTACGGGAAGATGGGCCGGCCGCTGCCCCTCAATACCGGCCACGAGCACATGGGTACGGTGGCCAAGCTTGGCCAAGGCGTCAGCACCGATTCGACGGGGCAGTCGCTCAAGGTCGGCGACCGCGTGCTGTATCGCTACTTCTGCCCGTGCGGACACTGCAAGGCCTGCCTGCGCCGCCAGTACAAGTCCTGCCCCACGCGTCAGGCCAACTGGCTCGTGTCGTGCGAGGTGTGGCCGCATTTCCAGGGCGGCTTCGGCCAATACTTCTACCTGCGCCCGAATCATGCCGTGTTCAAGATCGGCCCCGAGATCACCGACGAGATGGCGGCGGGGATCAACTGCGCTTACACCCAGGTCTACGCGGGGCTCGAGATCGCCCAGTTCCGGGCCGGGCAAACGGTAGTCGTGCAGGGAGCGGGAGGGCTCGGCGTCTACGCATGCGCGGTGGCGCGGGAGATGGGGGCGAGCCGGGTGGTGATCATCGACGGGCTCGATGAGCGGCTCGAGCTGGCCAGGCAGTTCGGCGCGACCGACGTGGTGGACATGCGCCGGCACTCGACGCCCGCGGAGCGTATCGCGGCCGTCAAGAAGCTCACCGACGACTGGGGTGGCGACGTGGTTCTCGAGCTGGTGGGGCATCCCGGCGTGGTCGACGAAGGTCTTCGCATGACCGCGCCCGAAGGGACCTATCTCGAAATCGGCAACATCAACGTCGGATGGAAGGCCGAGTTCGATCCTTCGTGGATCATCTTCGGCAATCGCCGGATCATCGGATTGGCGCACTACGAGGCGGAGCACCTCCGCGGCGCCCTCGATCTCATGCAGCGCACCCTCACCAAGTACCCGTGGGGTCGCGTCGTCTCCCACAAGTATCCGCTCGAGCAGATCAACGAGGCCTTTACGGAGCAGGACAAAGGCCACGTCACCCGAGCCGCGATCGTGCCGAATTGAGCGATACCGTCCTGTCCAGCCGTGAGAGCGCTTTGTTCGTGGTGTCAGGCTGAAGGGTCGCCCGCCTATCTCGGCGAGCGCGAGCCGCTGGAGAATCCGACCGACACGTTCGGAGTCTGCCCACGCCACATGGCGGCGGTGCTGACCGCGCCGCGGTTGCGGCCGTCCGCGAGCGTCCACCTCCTCATCATAGTGGCCATCAACGATCGCGGGCTCTACGAGTACCTGTCGCGGGGGCTGGCCGCGGTCGAGGGCGTGCAGGTTCTCCTCGATCGTCGGCGGGGCGAGCGACGCGGGCCGGCGCGCGCCGTGAGCTGGGAGCGCCGGCAGGCGGATCGCCGCCAACCGCGCGGGGTTGTACACTCCATGGGGTGCACATTCATTCGCGTGGGGTCCGTCAACAGCAACGTCGTCTCCTGATCGCCTCCACGCCCGGCCCGCTTCTCACGTCACTGCGGGGACAAGGCCGTGCCATTCTCCACTGAGTGGGTGAGTGAGGGGCGCGGGGTGCACTCGGCCGGCACGGGTACCCTCACCGGGCAGGAGATTCTCGACGCGAAGACGAGGCTCCTCCGAGCGCCCGCCCGCCTGAAAGGGCTTCACTATGGGCTGGTCGACGTGACCGACGTCACCGAGCTCCGCATCACCCGTGATGACGTCCTGGAGTTCGTGCAGGTGGACATGCAGATCGCCCTCATCGTGCCCCGCGCGCTGGCCGTGGCGATCGTGGCTCCCAGCGACCTCGCCTTCGGCATTGCCCGCATGTGGGAAGCCTTCGCCGAGGTCACGAGATGGAATACCCACGTCTTCCGCGCGCGCGCGGAAGCCGATCCGTGGCTCCGCCCGTGGGCGGAGGGACGGCTGCCCGCCGAGCCCTCTTCGTAGTCGTTCGCCCGGTCGGTCAGCCGGCCGGGTAGAAGGCGTCCCGGCCGCGCTGATACGTCGCCTGGCGCTGGGCGGGATTCCGGTTCACGAGGGGGCGCATGAACATGGGATGCGTGTAGCTCCGCACTTCGTGCTCGATCACGCAGAGGACGTCGCGCGTGTCGACGTCCACGATCTTCTCGAAGCGGTACTGATAGTCCTGGCTCTCTTCGCTGATGAGCCCGTACTTGTCGAGCCACTCGTGGGGCCCGGAGAAGTTCGTGATGTAGACGGCGATGTGATAGCCGTCATAGGCCGGAATCGGCGCGCTGGTTTCCCGGAAGACCAGCTCCTGGCGCTGGCCGATTCTCACGTGGGCGGCCACGCCATCGGCGTCGGGGGTCACCGAGGAGGGCGCGCCCATGACCTTCTCGTAGAAGCGCGCGATGCCGGCGGCGCGCCCGGGCTCGACGGGAAATTCGACATGGGTGATGCCGAGGGTCATGTCGCCGAAGGAGGGGCCGGCCGCGTGGAGGCGGAGCCGGTTGCCCCAGGGCGTGGTCACCGCGACGTACTTGTCCTCGACGCTGTAGGCGAACTTGGTTCCCGCGAGGAGATCTTTGACGCCGGCCAGCCGCGCCACGAGCGCCTCCAGATCAGGCACCACGATCTCGACGTGGCCGCGCATCACGTTGGGCTCGCCCGTGGGCAGATGGAATTGCGTCTGGCCCATGTTGATCCACATGTTCTCGACCCCGACCATGACGTACGGGTCGCGCGTGAAGCCGAGACCCTGGACGTAGAAGGCGGTGGAGATCCGCTGGTCGGGCACGCGCACGTTCACGTGCTCCAGCATCACGATGTTGCCGACGTCCTGCTGCTTCCGATCGTAGCGCTTCATGTCGATCCTCCTCGTGAGCGAGTGTGCCGCCTATCCTAGCCCAGGGCGCGCCGGGAAGCCAGACCGTGGATTTTACGATATAGTCCGGCCCATGGACACCGGAAGTCTCGCGGAGGCCGGAGGCGAGTACGTCGAGCGGGCGCGCCGGCTCGCCCCGCAGATCGAGGACTGCGCGGACCAGATCGAGCAGGAGCGGCGCTTGGTCGGGCCGGTGCTGGACGCGCTCTTCGAGGCGGGCATGTTCCGGCTGCTGCTGCCCCGCTCGCTCGACGGGGCCGAGGTCGACCCCGCAACCTTTGCGCAAGTGATCGAGGAGATCGCCAAGGCCGACGCCAGCACGGCGTGGTGCATGTGCCAGGCCTCCGGCTGCTCGATGTCAGCCGCCTATCTCCCGCCTGACGTCGCTGTCGAAGTCTTCGGCAGGGATCGCCGCGCCGTCCTCGCCTGGGGTCCGGGACCCGACTCGCGCGCCGTGGCCGTCGACGGCGGCTATCGCGTGACGGGCACGTGGAGCTTCGCCAGCGGCTGCCGTCACGCCACATGGCTGGGGGGTCACTGCCCGATCTACGCGCAAGACGGAAGCCGACTCCGGACCGGCGGGGGCAAGGCGGTCGCCAACAAAAAAGACGTCTTCTTCGACAAGGCCTTTCCACCCGTGGTGCAGAAATTTCGCATGGAATACCAGTTCCGTTCTGCCGACGAAGCGCCGCAGCACTGCTTGTCGTTCAACGACTTGGTTTTCGCCTCCAGGTCCTTCTGGGCCGTTTGCGACTGGGCGTAAAAAACGTATGTCGTAATCGCGAGAATGATGGTCAGCATCGCAAAGCTGATCACCGCAATCTGAAGTCCCTGTCCTTCGCCACGCTGTGCCATAACGGTGCTCCCGCCGGTAGAACCGGCTGCGACTTCTGCCCCTGAGATTGACCGACGCTGGCCGCCTTGTGGCCGGCCGAGCGGCACACTTTCATACCGCGACCACTAGCCCTGGTGGCGCCGCCGGAAACGGAAGAAAAGCTACCTTCTCCAGTCTAAATACGCCTCTGGGGAGCGACAACGAACGAGATCGCGCGCCGTTGGCGAGTTTTCTGTGCTGAAATCGCCGTCTCCCCAGCAAAGGCGGCCCCTCGCCGGCCTTGGTGGTCGCATCGCAGGGCAACCGATACGATAGCCTTGTCGAGCAGACACTTCCTCCATTTGTTCGCGGCATGGCCACTATTAGTCACCAACCCACGCTGGCGGGATTCGACGATTCGCCCGAGGCGGACCTTTCCGACCCCGTCACGTCCGCAGCGGAACCGAAAGATTGCCAATCGGCAGACCGTTCGCCCGACTTGTCCGGAAAAACCGTTTATCTGGTCGATTCCCACTCGCTGATCTACCAGGTCTTTCACGCACTACCCGAGATGACCGGCCCGAACGGGCAGCCGGTGGGGGCCGTGCAGGGATTTGTGCGCGATCTTTTGGACCTGATCGAAGTGCGGCAGGCCGACTATTTGATCTGCGCGTTCGACGAGGGCGAGGTGACTTTTCGCAATGCGATTTACGATCAGTACAAGATTCATCGCGATCCGATG
>Ga0137403_10003047_pt1 | contig 20215 bp, 17 predicted proteins | sample CZOMad2_1_16fung_FD_122057 | JGI IMG/M metagenome (GOLD analysis project Ga0137403, IMG submission 122057) | Vadose zone soil fungal communities from Angelo Coast Range Reserve, California, USA - CZOMad2_1_16fungal (Hybrid Assembly) | ecosystem: Environmental > Terrestrial > Soil > Vadose zone...
TGCTCTCCCGGTGACGCGCCGCAAGGAACCCATGGCGAACGGAAAATAGCCGGGTTTGCACTGGCGCGAAACTGAAAAGGCGCCCGGTTTCCTTCGAAACTCAGGGTAAGCAGAAAGCGGCCGCTACATTTACATTGCGGATGCGGATCGATCGAGGGTGCTGGCGAGGGTGCTGAGGAAGGCTTGGAGGGTGGCGCGATAGTTCGCCGGACTACGTACTTGTCTTAGTGATTGTTGTGCCCGTTGCCTGGCACTGTGGCTGCGTATTTGAATCGGGACACGAGCTGGGTGAGTTCCACAGACATCTTGGCGAGTTCCTGGGTGGCATGGCGCATGTTTTGCGCGCCGGAGGAGGTGTTCGTCGCTGATTGCGCGGCGCCGGTTATGTTTCTGGCGATTTCCGATGATCCTCTGGCGCCTTCGGTGATGTTCCGCGCCATTTCGGCGGTGGTGGAGTTTTGCTGCTCGACGGATACGGAAATGACCGAGGTAATGTTGGCGATCTGGTCGATGATGGCGCCGATTGTTCCGATGGCGGAGACCGAGCGGCCGGTGTCGGACTGAATCGCTTCGATCTTGAGTTTGATCTCGTCGGTTGCTTTCGCGGTCTGCTTGGCCAACTCTTTCACTTCGTTCGCTACGACGGCAAAGCCTTTGCCGGCGTCCCCGGCGCGAGCGGCTTCGATGGTGGCGTTAAGGGCCAGAAGGTTGGTCTGCTGGGCGATGGAGGTGATGACCTTGATGACTTTTCCGATTTCGGCGCTGGATTCGCCGAGTTTGGTCACCATTTGATTGGCGGATTCGGCGACATGCACCGCTTCTTTCGCTACGGCGGAGGCTTCGCCTACGTTCTTGGCGATTTCACCGAGGCTGGCACTCATTTCCTCCGCGCCGGTGGCAACAGTTTGCAGATTACGGCTCACTTCGTCGGTCGTGGAGGCCGCAACGCCCGCTTGTTTTGTGGTCTGGTCGGAATTCGTGGTCATCTCTTGACTGACCGAGGTTAATTCCGCGGTGGAGGTCGTGACTCCCCCGGCGCTGGTAGCGACCCTGGCAATGGCGTCGCGTAGTTTTTCCAGGGAATCGTTGAACCAGCGCGCGATTTCTCCCAGTTCGTCCGAGCGGGCATCCTCCAACCGCAACGTCAGGTCGCCGGCCGCCATTTTCTTCAGCAGTTCGGTGATGAGTCCCAGGCGTTTGTTGATTTCTCGCGCGGTTCGCGAAGCGATGATTAACAGGATGAGCGAGGAGACGATGCAAATTCCGCCGATGGCCAGTTTTGATCGTTTGACCACGCGGCCAGCAATCTGTTCGGCAAGTTTCGAGTCACCTTGCAAGATGTCGTTGGTGGTGTCGATGGTGTTGCGAAGATCCTGGTATCCCTGGAGAAAATCGCCGAGAACTTTGGAGACCGCGGCAGCGTCCTTGCGCGACTCCATGATGTGAGAGACGGCACGCAAGTAGCTGTCGATTGCTTTGCTCTCGGCTTGCAGCGCCGTGGTGGCCTTGGGACTTCTGGCGAGGGAGACGGTTGCGGAGATGCGCTCGCGCAAAAGCTTTTGGTGATCGGCTAACTCGGCGGCGGCGCTGTCCTGCGCATCGTCGGCTGAGTTCATCATCTTGGATACGTCGGCGCGGGTCAGGTCCAGGAACATGCTGGCTTCCAGGTGATTCCGGATTGCCGAACCCATCGCTCCGGTGGTTTCGAGTTCACCGGCCACTTGGGAAATGCCAATCAGACCGGTAAGTCCCACGCCAATGGCGATGACCAGCCCCAGCGTCCCCAAACCGTATAACTTTTGTCGGATAGTCAGATGCATGTTTGGATTCTTTTCTGAGAGACAGTGCGGCTCATGGAAGCTTCAAAACCACTTTTACGCTGTCGTCCACGTCGGCCTTGTTCAGATATCCGATCGCTCCAGGGTTGGCCGCGACTAATTCTTTCATTTGAGCAGCGCTGCCTACATCTTTCGGCGGGGCGGTGATTCGGCCAGTGAAAGCGGCTTGCAGGAAGTATTTGCTGTAGTCGCCTTCCGCCATCTTGTAAACATCGTGCAGAACCTTGGAACGCTCGGCTTGTCCTGGCGCCAGCATCAGGATGGTTACGCGCTTGCCGCTGGGCCATACGCTCTTGTCGCCCATGAAAATCTTCTTGGCGTCCGCCGCGGAGAGGTCTCCGGTCGTGTTCGCTTTGTTCACGATTACGTCGACTTCTTCGTCGGCCGCCACGGACGTGTGCGGCGCCAGGCATAGTAGGGATGTAGCGAAGATGCCGCCAAGCAACGAGAAAATAGTTTTTCGTGTCATGGTCGTGTGTCCGCTCAGAAGGCGAAGGAAAATTCGGTTGCGATTCCGTTGCCGGTTCTGACGGTTCGGTCGCTCACAAAATCGGAACCTCGCTGGGTCAGATGGTCGTATTGGAGCTTCCATGCAGAGTGATCGCTAAAGTCCCAACGTACCCCGACGCTGGCACTGTTCCGCCGCCCCACCACCGTTCCATCCGCTGCATCTCCAAAAATGGGTTCCGTAACTCCCGCGTTCATGTATTGATAGCGAAGGTACGGCCGGTACTTGCCGAACTTGCGCGAAAATTGTGTGTAGAAGCCTGGGGTATGAAATACTCCAGGGCTTCCGTCGCTGGCTATGGTGTGCCGGACAAGCGCGGCCTCGTTCAGAAATTCATAGGTCGAATTCGTGTACACGACGTGGAACGTGGAGATCATTTCGCCGTGATTGATGTTGTCCGTAAAGGTGACGTAGTCGTGATAGATGGAAAACCCGACATCCAAACCGGCGATGGCGCTGGGGTGCGAGGATAAGGCGAAGTTCACGGACTTGCCGTTGTTAGCGTCTCGGCGGTTTTGGGCCGGTTCGGCACCCAGCAAGTGGCTGCGGCCGTTGCCCACTTCGGCTACGTATTGGAGTCCGAATCTTTCGGACGGAATGTGACCGTTGGCGGTAACTCCAATCTCTTGTAGCGGGAAGCTTCCGCCTTCATCGTCAAATGCATACATGAAGGGCCGTCCAATCGCCGTCTGGAACCACGCGCCGCGGTGAAACGTCGGATTGTAGTAGCCAATCGACGTGTGATATCGCCCCACGCCAAATGTGAAGTAATCATTCGCTTTGTGCTGCAGCAGCAGCCGCTCTACATCCGGCGTAAAGGCGTTATCGACTCCGGAATTAAACAGAATTTCTCCCAGAACCGACGTTCGGTCTGTGAGGTTCCCAGTCATCAGCATGCCCACACTTCCGACGTAGAAACTATTGGTATCGCCCTTCAGGTCCGTGACGTGGTAACCGGCATCGCCGACAAGGCGGAGTTTGACGCTGGGGACACTCGAGGTGTCTGGCTCCTGCGGCCGGGGAGATGAGGCGGCAGCGGGAGTCGCGGCAGCTGCCGGCGCGGCTGTGACCGCCGCCGATGTGCTTAGCGCGGCAGCTGATGCAGCCGATGGTTGCGCCGCGGAGACGCTCGCCGCCAGTCTGGATTCCAAATCATTCACGCGGGCGCGGAGCTCCTGAACCTCCAGCACCAGCTGTTGTACGACTGCGGGGTCCGGCGGCTTAGACGCCTCCGACTTACTCTCATCGGTACCCGCCGCCATCACGTACTGCGGTGGAGCCAAGAGCGCGGCTCCGAAAACGATCCAGCGGATTGTCCGCCGATGTCTGTTGGAGCGATTCGAAATGAACTGTACCAAACCTGCCATATCTTTCCTCCTCGGCCAAGGCTCCGCATTCGGGACGAGAGCTTCAGAGTCGTCGCCTCAAAATTGCTGCACGGTGGACGTTCGTCACGGACTGGAAGCAATTCGCCGCGATCGCGAGCTCTTCCCGCAGCGGCTTACCCATGCATTCCGGTAACCATGCTGCAAAATACTCTATGTGATAAGAGAGGACTTACTTTGCGGCGTGCGCTAGATTGAATGTCAAACTGGGAGACTCGGGTCCAAAATGGAATGCCCCGCCTTGGGGGTTGTGAGTTTCCATTTTTGGATTCTTGCGACGGGAGTAGTTTAGCCGAAATGTTGCGGATCGTTGGGGCGGGGAACATCGGAACGTGATGTTTTGCTTAAGCCCGGGCAAGGTGGTGCGCACCCTTCGAAACTCAGGGTAAGGCTGTGCTGCGCCCGTACAAGAAATTGTTAGGGCCTGGAGGCGCGGGTGGAGGGTGGTGGGCGGAAGTCGATTTCGATTTGGGCTTGGGTTTCGGCGGGCTTGTTGTCGAGGTAGGTGGTTTGGTAGCGCCAGTTGCGGAGGGCGCCGGCAACGTTGGGAAGAAAGGCGAGGGAGCCGTAGAGGGGCTTCACGTCACTGACGTAACCGTCTTTGTCGATGATGGCTAGAACGGTGATCGATCCGTAGGGAACCGGGAGCTGTGAGACTTGCGGGTCGACGCGAGATTCGAGTTCGCCCAGGACTACTTTTTTGTGCCCGCGCCATATCCATCGTTCGCCGGGGATACGATTGCCGGGAATGCGCACGGAACGCGCGATGTGCATGGTGAGGGAGCCTGATCGAAGTACGCGCTCGCCTGGCAGATTCACATACGAGGCGGTCAGATTTCCCGTCAAATTCCTGGGCGGAGTTACTTCGATTACGCGGGCATCTGCCACGTCCATCTGGATCACCGCAGAGTTGGCTGGTGCAGAGTTACTTGCGGAGCTACTCGCGGAGTTACTTGGGTTGGAATTGCGAGCTTCGAATGAGTTGGAGCGGACCGTTGATGGCTGCTGGGAGACTAGCGGCGCCGAAGCCGAGGAGTTGGAGATGGAGCCTGTGATCGCGGACCTGCGAGAGGCTTGAGCGTCTGTCGTAGGCCGGATTGCCGCAGGCGCGGGTGTAGATACGGTATTGGTCCTCGGCGCAGGACCCGGTGCGCTGGAGACGGTCGTGGCCGAGGCCGAGGCTGGTTCCGGAGTTGGGACTCGTGGCGGGCGTGCATCACTCGCTGCGGTCAGAAGGGGGGCGGAATCCGCGACGTAGGAATGCGAAACCTCGGGGGCTTCCGGCTGATCGGAACGATTTGGTATCGAGTCCAAATTCGGCTTGGAAGCGGACACCTTGGGCGCTACACGTCTGGTCGCCACTACGGCTGGAGGGACAAGCTTCGGGTCGGCAGTGGTCGGTGCCGGAGCGGTGGAAGTTGCGCCAGCGTTGACAGAGGTTGCGGCAGCATTGCGGTCGGCCTCCTTGGCTACAGCGTCTGCGCCTGAGGTGGCCTCGGTAGTCGCTGGCGGAGGGGGAGCGTCAGGAGCAGCCACAGACGGATTGGTGTCGGCTGGCGGAGCGCTTACTCTCGCGAACTGCTCCGGGAGATGCAGGAGTAGATCCGAGAGTTTTTGGCGAAACGGCCATCCTACTGCGACGCAAATCACCAACATGAACAAGGTCCAGAGAATCGGCCCCGAAATGGGCGATCGCGAGCGCGAACGAGATTTGCGCTCGCGGCGGCGCAGTATTTTCCGCTCTCGAGCAGTAGGCGGCTCATAGGTGAAGTCGCCATGGATGGGCAAGGGCATCGGAGGAAATTCGTGCTCTGTGGGTCTGGCAACTGTAATTGGCGGCTCAGTTGCTGCCGCTGGGGAGGGTGGCTCGAGTGGGGGAACCGACGACTCAACTGGCGCCGACCAGGCCGACTCCAGTGCAGGAGGCGAAGGTTCCGCTGCTTCCGCCGAAAGTGGCTCCGGGATGCCAGGCAACGAGTCTGTGTTTTTCGGCGTGAACCAATTCTCCAAGCTCTCGTTTTGCGAGGTTTGCACCGCGACCCAGTCGCGGACATGTTGCCGATCCTCTTCGGAGAGATCCAGCAACTGGATGCCGGAACTATTTTGCGAGTCAGCGGTCCAAATCGTGCGAACGCTCACGGTAATCGTGCTGGAAAGGCCATCGAGAGACAGGAATACGCGATAAACGGAGTTGAGGTCGAGGCGGCTCGGAGTCACCACCTGAAAGCCGTTCTCACTGACGTTCAGCAGCGTGCCCAAGTTGTTGGGACCGAATGCGACATAGATCGGAACGGAGGGTGTGATGCGGGGATAAAAGCGCCGTTCCACCGGAGTGTTCACGGCGACCAGATGATCGATCGGCGAAGACATTCAGCAGCCTCCCCATTTACGTTTTCGCATCGCTCGCCGAGTAGAGGCAATGCGTGGTACCACGTGGGCTTGGGGCTCGGACTTGCATACTTGCGCAGCGATCAAGGCCCAGGTCTAGAAGACAATCCCACAGGTCCAGCCGCGGCACAATCCGGGATACACAGTAACAACACCAAGTAGTGTTTTCGAGTTGCGGATCTCCTCTAAGCCTAAGAACCGAAAGCGGTTAACGCGCTATTGGGCGTCAGAGTTCTAGTACTCGCACTCGCGCCATTACCATTGAAGAGTGCGTTGCGCAGTGTGGGATTTCGGTTTCCATGTCTCTCGGAATTTCCGGGTCTAGCTCAGTACGCGCCTCATTTCCATCTTATGGACCGCGCACTGTGCGCGAGATAAGTGAGGTCAGGGCGCTCCTGACCTTGCGGGCTATTGCGGGTTGATGTTGCGATGCCTAGAGTTGTTTTCGATGGTGCTGCCGGGCGAGATCCCGGTGCCTAAACGGAGATTTTTGCGCATGAGGTCGGATCGCAGACGCGTTGCTGCTTGGTTCGTGGCGATCAGTGGTTTCGTCGGCTGCGCTGCGGTAGTCGCACGAGTAAGTGGCAATGATGGGGACACCAGCGCGCGCGATACTATCCTGGCGCGCGCAATTTGCCCAATCGTTTACCCTGTGGATGAGACGCCCGGGAGCCACGGATATCAGTACGCGTTTTACGGGAACGCATTCTTCATCAGCCGTGAAGGATATTTGATTACCGCGGCGCACGTTTTGCATTCGTTTAGCAATGGAGGGCAGCCACACATTTTGGTGCAGCGGGGCGATGCTCCACCGCAGTTGTTGAAGGCGGAAGTAGTGGCGATGGACAAGGAACACGATGTGGCAGTATTGCGGGCTACACCGAATCCGTTTGTTGGGAATTATCGCGTCGGGATTCTCTCGCCGGGGACGCAGGAGCCGGCTCGAGGCGATGGCGTGGTCGTGGCAGCTCTGCGGCCTTCGCGGCGGCGTCCGCGAAGTTTCGAGGCGGAATTGCAGGATCGCTCCGAAGCGCGAGTCATCGATTATCAGGCAAGCCAGCTCGAAAAAGGACTGGGCGACACCGAGTTGCTACTCTTCAACCATGAGGTCATTCTGGGGCAAAGCGGAGCCCCGGTTCTGTCGGCAGACGGACCCAACGTCGTGGGATTTATCGAAGGACAGTGGCTGCACCCAGCAGTCGGGTTAGCCGCGCACATGGAACCTGGTGCAACGTCCATTGGTGCGGCGGTACCGATTCGCTACGCGATTCCGGTGCTGCTGAAGAAGGGGATTACTTGGGAAGCGGAATACGGGAAGTCGCTGGTTGTTGCAGGTCCAAGCTCCCCATTGTGACGGATGCGACTCCTTTCCGTTCGTAGCGAAAACAGAACTTTCGAATCGCTGGGACGCATTCATAAGTTTCATTCCTTTAACCTACCCTATTGACTTACAGGAACACTCCGCACAGCCCGGCTTGTGATAGGCTTGCGCCCAGAAAACCAGCCTCAGGGTTTTCGATTTTCTTGAAGTCGCTGGTCGGACATGCGCAAAGGAGACGTCGTATGAAACGCTACTACAAGTGGGCGGTGTGGCTAAGCATCGCTCTTAGCGCCGGCCTCGCCGCATGCGAGGAACCCTACCACGCGAAGGAAGAGCAGTATTACTTCATCTCCGCGAACATCAACATCCCTTACTGGCAAGAAGCCCAAGCGGGCCTGACCGATGCAGCGAAAGAGATGGGCGTGAAAGCCGAGATGGATGGGCCTACTACGCTTTCACCGAAAGACGAACTCGACTCCTTCCAAAAAGCGGTCGCCCTGCATCCCGCCGGAATCCTTATCTCGGTTGCAAACGCGGAACTCTTCAAAGGTCCGATCGACGTAGCCATCCAGGCGGGTATTCCGGTGATCTGCATTGATGCCGACTCCCCGGACTCGAAGCGCGTCCTGTTCATCGGCACCGACAATTTCCGCGCGGGCCAAGAAAGCGCCAAGCGCATGGCCGACATCCTCAAGGGCCAAGGTCAAATCGTCATCGTGTCCATTACCGGGCAACCGAACCTCGACGAGCGCATCCGTGGCGTCAACGAAGCCCTGAAAAAATACCCAGGGATAAAGATCGTACAAACCATCGACGACAAGGGAGATGCCCGCAACGCGTACGACGGTATCTCCGCCCTCATGTCCAAAAAACAAAAGGTCGATGGTGTTATCTGCCTGGAAGCTTCGGGCGGCGCTGGAGCGGCCGACGCTTTGCATCGCGTGGACATGACCGGCAAAATCGCGATCGTTTCCTTCGACAAGGATCCCGAGACATTTTCCTGGATCGACCGCGGCGGCATCAACGCCACCGTGACGCAAAAACCCTACGTCATGGCGTTTTACGGGCTGAAGTTTTTAGACGACCTGCACCACAATGCGGTGCACGAATTCAAAGACTGGCGCACCGCTCCCGCTCCCTCCATGCCGTCTTGGGTGGATACAGGAACCGCAATCGTGGACAAGAGCAACCTGGCGGCTTTCCGCGACGCTCTCTCCGCCCATCCAAAACCGCTGTAGGAAGGAAATTGCAGGCGCCGGGCTTCAACCCGGCGCGTCACTCCTTACGCGGATTTCATTTGTGTTGCTTAGCGACCGTAGCTGCGCGATTTCGAGATAGCAAAAGCATTCCGGCTTCGGCGTCAGCTTCGTCCTCAATCGCTTCGAAACCAAAGGATCGCAGCTGAGATGCCACCTCCCCGGCTCGGTCCGGCGACTCCGCCTTGACAAGTAACGTGTCCGCGCCCCAACCCATAATTTCAATATTTGCGGTTTGGCAGAATGCGTGTATTCCCTGAAACCAATCAGGCTTGCTCATGTTTGAAGGTTAATGCATCCATTGCGTTCACGGACGACACGTCTGGACCTGACGACACGAAATGCTAAATGATCTTGGAATCAGACTAGCCCGAACGAAGCAAACGCGGTAATCGACGCGCAGCCCAGCGCGACGCCCAGAACCGCCCCCGCCAGCACATCACTCAGGAAGTGCATGCCCAGCACGACGCGAGACACCGCGATGCTCACCGCTAGAAAGAACAGCGGTGCTTCCAGACCCGGATAAAAATAGCTAACCACCAGCGCCACCGAGAAGGCCGTCATGGTGTGCCCCGACGGAAACGAAAACTTGTCCGGTGGCAGCACCTTCGACCAGCAGTGCGGTTCCAGTTGGCACGGCCGCGATCGTGCGCTCAATCTCTTGATGATCTTAAATACGAAGACGCCGCTGATTCCCGCGGCCCCGGCCGCCTCCACCGCTGCAAACCGCTGCGGTCCGCCAAAAATCAGCACCATGCCGCCCAACCCGTACCACAGCCAGCCATCACCCATTCGCGTGGCGGCGATCATCCAGTAGCGGATCCACCGCGGCGCACGCCAGCGGTTCATCCGCCGCATCACCCGGTGATCGCGGCGTTCGATGAAGCCCCAGAGGTTGCGTGTGACTGCCATCGCTGTACCTCGGCACTACCTAAATACGCTTCGATGCGCTATTCGGCGCTGCCGTTCAGCTTGCCAAATTCGCTTTCAGGCCCGAATCCAGCTTCCAAAGCATCCGCGGACTCTTTGCTCCGGTTTCCAGCGCCGCCGTCCATTTGCGGCAGAAACGCATCTCATTTAGCCAGTGGCCTGCGGTAATCGCCGGCACCAGCACGGTCACCGGCAAAATCGGCAAGGCCCAGGGTTTCTCGCCGAAAAAGCTTCCTATGATGCGATAAACGTCGGCCGTTAGCTTGGCGTAACTCCCATGCGCTCCGTGAACTACTCCACGTCCGGCACGCAACCCAGCAAAAAACTCCTCCGGTGTGCGCACGCCGGGCACCTCGGTATACGTCCGCCCCACACCGGCGATGGTGTGTGCGTCACTCCCTGCCAGGCCGATCTTGCCGAGCCGCGCTGCCAAACGTTCGGCGCTGGCATTCGCCTCCGGCCACATCTGGCCGTTCCGAACCTCAAAAGCCGGCACGTACGACGCAAACCAACTGAAATCCTCTTCTTCCCGGCGGCCGGTCAACCCCGAGAACACGTGGTTCACGCTGAAGAACAGCTTCCGCTCGCTCAGGTACATCACCAATCTCATAAAATCGTTCCGACGCCGCTGTATTTCCAAGTGGTCGCGCTCGGTGATGCCGTAGACACCCAAGTGCATCTCCGTGCCGCTGGGCAGGCGTACCGTGGCCTCTTCGCTCAGGAAGAAGTCCGGGTTCCGCCGCAGTACTTCCGCGGCGTCAATCGAGTCGTGGTCGGTTACCGTAACCATCGACATACCCAGCCGCTTCAGCCGGTCGTAGACCTCTTGCGGTTCGTTGTAGGACTCCCGGCAGACCCGGCTCAAGCCCGGAGTGTTGCACATCCCGGAGGCAGTCGAGTGAACGTGAAGGTCGCATCGCATGGAACTATTGTCACGGAAACATATGAACAATCTATGAAGAGGTCGCGAAATCTGCGTGAATGTGCTCTCGGAACTTATTGAACACAAGCGACTTCCGGAGTTATCAACATGGCATGCCGGTTGCTCCTCTTAGCGAACACAAAGCGTATGTGACAATCCCATCATGAAAAAAGTACACATTCTTTTTCATGACGCAGGCGGCGGGCACCGTAATGCCGCCGTAGCCCTCCAGACGGTCCTCACCCAACAGCATCGCCCCTGGCAGGTCGAGCTGGTCCAGTTTCAGGAGTTGACCGACAAGCTGGACGTCCTGCGCCGCCTCACCGGCATCCGTATTCAGGAGCAGTACAACGTTATCCTCCAAAACGGCTGGACCCTGGGCGCCACAACCCTGCTCCGGGTGCTTCAGGCCACGATCCGCCTATTCCACAATCCGTTGGTCGGTCTACTCGAAGACTTCTGGCGTAAGAACCCCGCCGACCTGCTGATTTCGGTCATCCCTCACTTCAATCGCGAAATCCACGAAAGCTGGGACAACGTGTGCCCCGGGCGCCCCTTCGTCACCATTATCACGGACCTCGCCGACTTCCCCCCGCACTTCTGGATCGAACCGATCAAGGACCAATACATCATCGCGGGGACCCAACGCGCCGTGGAGCAAGCCAAAGCCATCGGCCACGACGACGCGCACATCTTCGCTACCTCCGGCATGATCCTGCGCCCCGATTTCTATGTGCCGGATAATTCCGATCCGCTGGCCCTGCGAGCTGAACTTGGCCTGAAACCCGACCTGCCTACCGCGATTGTCCTTTTCGGCGGCCACGGATCGAAAGTAATGTTCGATATTACTGAACAGCTTGATGCCGCGAACGTGCCTGTCCAGTTGATCCTGATCTGCGGCCGCAACGAGCAACTCGCCGCAAAATTCCGCGCTCGCAAATGGCGCATGCCCGTCAATGTGATTGGATTCACAAAAGAAATACACAAGTGGATGCGCGCCGCCGACTTTCTGATCGGCAAGCCCGGCCCCGGCAGCATCGCCGAAGCCATGGTCCGCAAGCTACCCGTGCTGATTGAGTGCAATTCGTGGACGCTACCGCAAGAACGCTACAACGCAAAATGGGTCCTGGAGCAACGGGTAGGCATTGTCCTGAAAAGCTTTAAAGAGGTGGTGTCTGGCGTCAGACAAATGCTGGAGCCTGCGAGACTAGCCGAATTCCGCAAAAACGTAGCTGCCCAGGACAATCGGGCCATCTTCGAAATCCCTGAAATCCTGGCCAAGCTTTTGGGTGAGCCAACGCCCGCTGCGTCATCTGAACCCGCTCCCGTTCCGGTTTCTCGCTCCATCTAGGATCGCCGTTCGGTCTAGCTGTGCAAGAATTTCCGCGTCTAGCGTTGCCGCTCACGCCGCTAAAACGCTCACGCTGCTAAAAACTGACCAAGCTCCGTAGTAAACCGTTCCCGTGCCTCAATATTCGAAATGTGCGAAGCATTTAACTCCACAAATCGCGCGCCGGGAATCTGTTCCGCCAGCCAACGGCCGTCCTGTGGCGACGCCGCGGGGTCATGGGTTCCGGAAATCACCAGGGTCGGCGTGCGAATCGCGCTCACCTTTTCGCGGTAATCGAAGTCCCGCACCGCCGCGCAACACGCCACATAACCCGTCGTGTCCGCGCGTTCCAGCGCCTCTCGCACGGGCGTCACCTCCGCCTCGTGAGACGCGCGGAATTCGAAAGTGAACCACCGCGCGAGCACCACATCCGCCACCGACTTCGTCCCGCCCTTCTGCACCGCGTCGATGCGTGTGTTCCAACCTTCCAGCGTCCCAATCTTCGCCGCCGTATTGCAAAGCGCCAACTTGTTCACCCGTTCCGGCGCATTCACACCCAGCCACATTCCGGTCTGCCCGCCAATCGACAGCCCGCAAAAATGCACTTTGTCGAGCTGCAGAAAATCGAACAGTGCGAGCACATCGCGACCCAGCGTTTCGATGCCGTAAGGGCCAGCCGGCGCGGAGGATTGCCCATGCCCGCGCTTGTCATACCGCACTACGCGATATTTTTTCGCGAACTCCGGCGCTTGCCCATCCCACATTGATAAGTCCGTACCCAGCGAGTTCGAGAACACCAAGGTTGGCGCTCCCGCGGGCCCGGATACCTCGTAGTGCATGCGCACATCTTTCAGTTCCGCAAAAGGCATAACACTCCTCACCCGCTAAGCTGCGCTATCCCTGCTCGCCGCAACCACGCGGTCGACAAACGCTTCGGCCATTCCCAGATAGTTCCGCGGATTGAAAAGTCCTTCCATGTCAACCGCCGAAAGCTGCGCCCTTGCCTGCTGATCGCCCAGAATTATGTCGCGAAGATGCCGCCTTTCCTGCTGCGCTTTTCTACAAGCTCCTTCGACCATCTCGTGCGCCGCGGCCTTACCCATCTTCTCCGCCAAAGCCATGGCAATCGGCTCTGCAAAAATCAATCCGTGCGTGGCCTCCAGGTTCTGCCGCATCCGCTCTGCATCAATTTCAAGTTTCGGAATGATCGCCACTATCTGGTGCAAAGCACCGGCACTCAACGAAACAATTTCCGGCAAAGTCTCCCATTCCGCGTGCCAACCGCCAAGCCCGCGCTCGTGCTCCTGCACTATCGCCGTCAGCAATGTGCTTACCAGACCCGGCACACGCAACGCCGCTGACAGCACGACCGCCGACGCCACCGGGTTCCGCTTGTGCGGCATAGTCGAAGATCCACCGCGGCCTTTTTCTGCCGGCTCGAAAACTTCCGCCACTTCGGTCTGCGAGTGCAGCGAAATATCCTTCGCGATTTTTCCGAGCGTTCCGACGCAGAGTCCCAACGTCGTTGCAACCTCGTTCATGCGGTCCCGGTGACTATGCCAGGGAATCTCCGGCAACAGCAGCCGAAGCTCTTCGCTCAAATTCTTGGCGACGCCCGCGGCATGTCCATGCAGCGCTGCCAGCGTCCCCACAGCGCCGCCGAATTGCAGCACGATCGCCCGCCGTCGCGTGTCGCGCAATCGCTCGCGATGCCGCTCTACCGCATCGAGCCACCCAGCTACCTTCGCGCCAAACGTAGTCGGCAAAGCCTGTTGCATCCAGGTCCGGCCCACCACGATCGTGGACCGATGTTTAACCGCCAACTCCGCCAATCCGTCGGCCAACCTGTCCAGATCGTCCGCGATCATCGTGAGCGCCGGAACCAATTGCAATACCCAGCCAGTGTCGATCGCATCCTGGCTGGTGGCACCCCAATGCACGTAGCGCGCCGCATCCTTATCGCTCTCTGCGACCAACGCGGTGAGCGCGTTGACCAGCGGAATCGCAATATTGCCCGCGAGCCCCGCCCCGCGAGCAATCTCTGCTACGTCAAACAATTCCGCTTTGCATTTCGCCGCAATAGACGCGGCCGCAGAGGACGGAATTACGCCGGCTCGCGCTTCCGCCCGCGCCAAGCCCGCCTCGAAATCAAGCATGCCCTGCAAGCACGCCCGATCCGACAGCGCATCCTCAACATCTTCAAAACGAAACAACCGGTCCAGCAGTTGCATGTAGAAAGTGTATTAACTCCTGAAAACGAATGCAGAAAATCTCTCTGCTCAGCGCCAACTCAGCGAACTCGGCGTTGTCTTTTTTTTTCTCCGTGTCCGCCGCGCCTACACCCGCTCCAAAATCACCGCGATCCCTTGCCCCACTCCTATGCACATCGTGCACAAGGCATACTTCCCCTTGGTCCGCTGCAACTGATACATCGCGGTTGTCACCAACCGCGCTCCGCTGGCCCCCAACGGATGCCCCAGCGCAATCGCCCCGCCGTTCGGATTCACATGCGCCGCATCATCCGCCACTCCCAGTTCGCGCAACACCGCCAACGCCTGCGAAGCAAACGCCTCATTCAACTCGATCACGTCCATCTGCCCGGCCGACAATCCGCTCTTCTCCAAAACTTTCTGCGACGCCGGCACCGGCCCCATGCCCATCACCCGCGGCGCAACACCCGCAGCCGCTCCCGTCACCACCTGCGCGCGCGGCGTCAGTCGGTACTCTCTCACCGCCGACTCCGAGGCCAACAACAAAGCGCAAGCCCCATCGTTGATTCCCGAAGCATTCCCCGCCGTAATCGTCCCACCAGGTTTTACCACGCCCTTCAATTTTGCGAGCGCTTCCAATGTCGTATCCGGCCGCGGATGTTCGTCCTCGCAAACCAAAACCGGATCACCCTTACTCTGCGGAATCGGCACCGCAACAATTTCTTCCGCCAATCGCCCGCCGCGCATCGCCGCCCCAGCCCGCTGCTGGCTCCTCAACGCAAACGCGTCCTGATCTTCCCGCGAAACCCGATACTCCTCCGCGACAATCTCCCCGGTCTCCGGCATCGAATCCGTTCCATACTTCGCCTTCAGCAGCGGATTCACAAATCGCCAACCCAGCGTCGTATCCTCCAGCTTCATCGACCGCGAAAACGCCGCATCCGCCTTCCCAATCACAAAGGGCGCACGCGACATACTCTCCACGCCACCGGTGATCACCAAATCCATCTCCCCGCTCTTGATCGCCCGCGCCGCCGAAATCACGGCGTCCATGCTCGACCCGCACAACCGGTTCACCGTCGACCCCGCCACTTCTTTCGGCAATCCCGCCAGCAGCAGCGCCATCCGCCCCACGTTGCGATTGTCTTCGCCAGCTTGATTCGCGCACCCGTATATCACGTCGTCAAGCGCGTTCCAGTCCACGCCACGATTGCGTTCCATCAGCGCCGCAATGGGAATCGCCGCGAGATCGTCAGCGCGCACACTCGCCAACGCTCCGCCGTAACGCCCAAAAGGCGTGCGAATACCATCACAAATATAGGCTGTCTCCATGCAGGTCCTGCGCCCCTGTTGCGACGCTTATAGTAACATCGACGAAGATTTGCGCGCTGCTGCGTGGGTGATCTCGCCAGGGAACCGGCGCGAATTGGTGTGCGATAAACGATGCGAACCCAGGTCGGAATTATCGGAGCGGGACCCGCCGGGCTGATGCTCTCGCACCTGTTGCACTTGCAGGGCATCGAGTCCGTCGTCCTCGAAAGCCGTTCGCAGGAATATATCGAGCAGCGCGTTCGCGCCGGCGTGCTCGAAGAGGGCACCGCCGACTTGATGATCGAGTCCGGCGTGGGCGCCCGCCTGCAGCGCGAAGGCCTGATCCATCACGGAATCGAGTTGCGCTTCGGCGGCGCCGGCCATCGCATCGACTTCGCCGACCTGACCGGCGGAAAGTCTATTACCGTCTACGCCCAGCACGAAGTCATCAAAGACCTGGTCGCCGCGCGCGCAGCCGCCGGCGGAAAAATCTTCTTTGAAGCCGAAGCCGTCAGCGTTCACGACCTCGACACTCAACCGAAAATCCGGTTCCAGCACGGCGGCGCAACCGAAACGCTCGACTGCGATTTCATCGCCGGATGCGACGGCTTCCACGGCATTTGCCGAAACGCCATTCCGCCCGAGGTCTTGCGCATCCACGAGCGTGTGTATCCATTCGCGTGGCTCGGAATTCTCGCCAAAGTAAAACCCGCGTCGGACGAACTGATTTACACCTACCACGACCGTGGTTTCTCGCTGCTCAGCATGCGTTCGCCAGAGATTTCGCGGCTCTATCTGCAATGCGATCCCGACGAGAACATCGCCGAGTGGTCCGACGACCGCATCTGGACCGAATTGCGCACGCGGATGGCGACACGCGACGGTTGGATGCTCGCCGACGGTCCGATCCTGCAAAAAGGCATCACCCCGATGCGCAGTTTCGTCGCGGAACCCATGCGCCATGGCAAAATGTTTCTGCTAGGCGACGCTGCTCACATCGTTCCGCCCACGGGCGCGAAGGGACTGAATCTTGCCGTGGCCGACGTTCGCGTGCTAACCCGCAGCCTCCTCGACTTTTATAGACACGGCGCAACCTCCGGACTAGACCACTATTCCGACACCTGCCTCCGCCGCGTCTGGAAAGTGCAACGGTTTTCGTGGTGGATGACCTCGATGCTGCATCGTTTCCCGAACGAGGACAGTTTTCAGCACCAACTTCATCTGGCCGAGCTGGACTACGTCACAAGTTCGCGAGCCCAAGCCACCGCACTCGCCGAAAACTACGTAGGCCTCCCCTTCGACGAGCCCTACTCATAACGCAAAGCCTCAACAGGATTCAACCGTGCCGCCCGGCCTGCGGGATACAAACCTGCTAGCAGGCTGACAACGACAGCGAACGCGATCGCGCCCAAGGCCAACCACCAAGGGACATAAGAGATTTTTACTCCAGGAAGATCCTGCCGCCGCAGGTAAATGCTTGTGCCCCAGGTCAAGGCTGCGCCGATCAGCCAGCCGAGGGCTACTCCAGAGATTCCGCCTACCAGTCCCATCGCTCCCGCCTCCGCAAAAAACAAACTGCGCACGTCGCGATCGGTCGCCCCCAGCGCCTTCAGCACGCCGATTTCGCGCCGCCGCTCCAGGATGGCCATCACCAAAGTATTGATGATGCCGAGCGAGGCGACCGTCAGCGCCAAACTGCCGAACAAGCCAAGAAACAAATCGAAAACGGTGAAGATAAGGCGGAGATTGCGCGTGGCGTCGAGCAGCGAGAAAGTGTTGAATCCCATTTTCTTGATGGCTTCTTCGACTTTCAGCACATCTTTGGGAGATTTCACGCGGACAGTGAGCTGCATGTAAGCTGGCTTTGTCGATCCCCTTGTGCGGACTAATTCCTGTACGTCGTTCGGTTGTGCGGGCTGAAGATTTTCGGCCACGCGCAGGGGAATGAATACCCGGCCGCCGCCTCCGAACCCGGCGGAAGGATCGGTATCGAGAATTCCGGCGATGCGCAGCTTCTTGTCTTGCGAAACGATCGAGATGCCGCCGGACATCATGTCGTCCATTTGCTGGTCGATATCTTTCTCATTGGCTACTTCCGCGGAGGATGTTTCGTGTCGGCGCGCGTATCGCAGGATCAGCTCTTTTCCGATCAGGGAGGCGGGCAGCGGAGAAAGTTCTTTGGCAAATTCGGATTGCAGGATCGCTTCGTCCGCGGTGGCCGACGAGAACGCCTTGCCAGTAATGCCGTCGAACGTGCCGTTGGCTCGATCGGAGTCCGGCAATCCCAGGACATTAGTGGAGTAACTCCCGCCATTCATACGAACTTCCGCCAGGAAGCGGACTTGCGGGTAGACCTCGACCACGTTGGGAAGCTTGGCCATATCCTGGCGGGATGGCTCGTCGAGAACCTTGGCATCCCCCGGATTAGGAGCATTTTTTTTGGTGGTTGGGCGCGGCCCATCACCGCCCATGAAGCGCATGCCACGTTTTGAAGAAACAAACACCGCGTCGAACAATCCAGATTTATTCAGCCGCTGCGAAGCCAGCGTCTGCAATCCCACCCCCAGCGAAAGCATGGCCACCAGCGAAGCGACGCCGACGGCCACCCCCAGCGTCGTCAGCGAGTTGCGCAGAATCGCTTCGCGCAAATTCCGAAACGCCAGTTCGGTTAGATCACGGCCTTTCATGATTTGGCACCAGAAGGTAGGCTGAGCTGATGTCCAGCGCCCACGTATTCAGGAGCTTGCGCGGTGTCGCTTACCAGGCGGCCGTCGGAGAGAACCACAATGCGATTCGCGAAACGTTCAGCCAACGGACGCTCGTGCGTAACCATGATGATGGTCATACCCAAAGTCGACTGAATCTCGCGCAACAGAAGCAAAATCTGCTCGCCGTTCACGCTATCGAGGTTTCCGGTGGGCTCGTCGGCGAAGAGAATCGACGGGCGATTGACCAAGGCGCGGGCCAGCGCGCCACGTTGCTGCTCGCCGCCCGACAACTCGCCGGGCCGATGCCGACGCCGCGCTCCCAGGCGCACATGTTCGAGCGCAGCGATGACCCGCGCCTCCCGCTCACCGCGGTCCACCTCCGCGAGCCGCAACGGCAGCTCGACGTTCTCCTCCAAAGTCATCCGCGGCAGCAGGTTGAAGGACTGAAAGACCATGCCCACGGTGTCGCGGCGGTAGCGCGCCAGTTCCACCGAATCGATCGCCGCCAGGTTGCGCCCGCCGACGTGGATGGCTCCAGACGTAGGCCGGTCGAGCCCAGCCAACAGATTGAGAAGGGTAGACTTGCCAGATCCGGAACTCCCCAACAGCGCCACAAATTCCCCAGCCCGAATTTCGAGCGAAACACCGTTCACGGCGGAGATGACGGCTTCGCCCAAACGGTACTGGCGCGAGACGTTCTGGGCCTGGATCAGAGGACCCGTTTGGGCTTGATCTCGGGTTAGGCCGGAGGGTTGCGCTGGAGTTTGGTCGATGGGCATCGCGAGGCCGGAACGATAGTAATACGGCTGGAGCGGGACAGGTATTTCGTTGGGACTGGCCAACGGGATGTAGACTGGCGGGAAAGTTGGTTAACAGTTTACCCCCTCCCCCACGCTTTCTTGCAAGTGCGGATTCTAAAGGACTTTAAGTCTAATGAATACGGAAGTGCGGATTCTGAAGGAGTTACGCGGGCATTTTTCGGAAGTGCGGATTCTAATGGAGTTAGCTTTTCAGGTGGCGGCGCTGACCGGCACGGCTGTTCGGGGCTGGTCCGAGAATTCACGACTAATGATAACACGAAGTCGCTACCTTGTCAATTATTTTATTAGAGGGTAATCATTCGAATGGCTGGACGATGTTTGACGGCGAGCCCGTGGCGGTGGCCAAATCGTAATTGTTCATGCCGGCTAATGTGGTAATGCGACACGCCGCAGAAGATCTTGGAAGCGCTGATCGGAGCGGAGAGTGTCGATCCGCAGGTCGGCTCTGATGAAATAGGAGATGTCGGAAGATCGTTCCTGGTAGGCCTTTTCGAGAAACTCGAAGGCTTTGTCGTTTTGACGCAAGCCCGCGTAGATGACCCCGATCATATAGGGCGAAACGTATGCGACTTTCGATTGCCGCTGCAATTCGCCAAGTATTTTCATGGCGTCGGGCCTCCTGCCCAGGGTGGCGTAGGCGTGTGCAAGTCCCGCCATGGTGTCCGAGTCGCGCTGTGATAAGTCGACGGCCCGCTGATATTCGGGGACGGCTTGCTCAGGTTGGCCCAAGCCCTCGTAGCCGACAGCAAGATAATAGTGACCTGACCACGAGTTTGGACTCGCGACGACCGATCTCTGGCTTGCTTCGACCAGTGATTTGTAGTCACGCTGATGATAGTAAACGCCCGATTCGTGGAATGACGTGAATGGGTAAGCCGGATCGAGCGAGCGGACTTTCTGCAGTTCGGCAAGTGCCTCATCGCTGCGGCCACTCCAAGCCAAATACCAAACAAGCGATATGCGACCTTCGACGTAGTTAGGGTTTAGATCGATGGAGTGTCGGAACTCCCTCTCAGCAGCCTGCCAATCCCAAGTATATTGCCAATTGAGATATCCGAGCGTGCTGTGCGCCTGGCCGAGGGTTCCGTCGTCGAGGGCTACCGGCATGACGCTGAAAACCCCGACAGCTCAACGGAAACCTTTGTCGCGGTCAAGGCCGGGATCAACAACTGGCGCTGGGCCGGCGTGCCGTTCTACCTACGCACCGGCAAGCGGATGTCGCGGCGGTACTCAGAGATCGTCGTGCAGTTCAAACCCGTACCGCTGCCGATGTTTCCGGGCAGCGAG
>Ga0137403_10003049_pt1 | contig 20209 bp, 15 predicted proteins | sample CZOMad2_1_16fung_FD_122057 | JGI IMG/M metagenome (GOLD analysis project Ga0137403, IMG submission 122057) | Vadose zone soil fungal communities from Angelo Coast Range Reserve, California, USA - CZOMad2_1_16fungal (Hybrid Assembly) | ecosystem: Environmental > Terrestrial > Soil > Vadose zone...
GGCGCGCGCGAACGGCGGCACGTCGCGCGGCGACCGGACTTCCTCGGCGACGACGCGCCGGTTGGCCTCGAGGAGCGACACGCGCTCCGAGCGATCGAGCGGACGGAACCTCTCGTCGATGATGGCACAGGCTTCGGCGAACGGGATCGTGTCCTTGATGGGACGCATCTCTGTCTTCGACATCATGCGCAGCATACCAGTCGTGGCCCGCGGGCAATATCGCCGGATGGTTGCGCGTACGGCCAAGAACCGTCCTGGCTACAAATTCCATCCGCGCGTAGACGGTGTGAGACGGACACGTGATCGACTTTCTTCGGTTCGTTTCAGCTCCGCCGAAACATTGACCAGATCTTGTCCAAACTAGAGGGGACTCAAGGATCCGCGTGTTGACTTCGGTGGACTTCCTGCCTCACGCAACTCCTCGGAAGGACTAAAAACATGAGTGGCGACGACCGCCTGCCGGTTGGGTGAAATCGCCCTCATAACCCGAAGGTCGCAGGTTCAAATCCTGCCCCCGCAACCAAACAAGAGCTGGACCTGGCTCGGAATTTCTGAGTCGGGTCCAGCTTCGTGTTCTTCGTTTCGGACCACGGGCGGACCAAACCAGAGCATTTCGCGTACAGTATCGACGCGAAAATTGCACCTTGCTCCGAGCGGCGTGCTGGGCGTGCTTTGGCGCGAAAGTCGAGCCGACCCGAAGGCGATGGGTTCTGTGGCGTCATCGAGCGAGAGCGACGCCAAGAGGCATGAAACAGAGCAGCGCGCTAATCGCAAGGCCTCACTGCGGGATTGACGATCCAGCTTCGACGCCCTCTATTTGCCGGAAACGATACGCTCGTTCGCTCGCGCGATCGCGGTCTGCACCTCAAGCGGCACGGTCGTGTCCGGCACGTCGTTCTTCACCGCCGGGATCGTGCGCAGGTAGGCGAACACCGAGCGCAGATCGTCGTCGCTCAGCTTGCGCGCCGTCATGGGCTGGATCGCACAACTCCTGAAGGGACGACAGCCCGGATGCGTGTAGAGTGATCTCAGCGTCGGGGCCGCTTGGGTGGGGCAGCAGCCATCGTGCGAAGGAACGCCTCAAGAGCGTCCGGCGAGACCCGGATCGCGTTCGCTACGCGCACGTGGTGCAATTCGCGGCGCTCGCAGAGGCCGTACACCGTAGCCGCGGACACGCCGAGCCTTGCAGCTACCTGTTTGACCGTGAGAAGCGAGCCGATCCGAACAGGGCCAGCCATCGGTCTCCGGACCACGGGCGGACCAAACGTGGCTTCTTCCGCGGAGTGGGTCTTCTGGGCAGCAGATCCGCGGCGGCGGCAAGCGGCAGCTTGATGAGAGGCTCGGCATAAGCCGGATGTCGGCATGATGCCGTAGATCGTGGAACCGCAGGTGCCGCGGGATCGCGCGCGGCCACAGCTTCATCCCGCATGCGTTGCACCGGCGCAATTCGGCGTCATCGTTCGCGCTCGAGCCACGCGACGTCCACCAGCATGGAATTCGGGCCGGCTTGCCCGCGAGCTCCGAAATGAGCCGCGGCTTGCTCGTGAGTTCCGTCAACGGCGGTTCATCAGACCGGAGACGGCTGCACCTGCCAAATGTCCCGTGCGTACTCCGCGATCGTCCGATCGCTCGAGAACTTGCCGGAGGCCGCCACGTTCAGGATGGCCTTGCGCGCCCACGCATCCGGATCCCCGTAGAGCGCGCAGAGCTTGCGATCCGCCTCGAGATACGAGCGGAGGTCTGCAAGGTGCATGTAGTAATCGCGCCCGAGCAGCGTCTCGCGCAGCGGTGCGAAGATGCCGGGCTCGTCGCGGCTGAAATGGTCGGAAGAAATCAGGTCCAGCGCGGCACGCACCTCTGGCTCGTTGTCGTAGTGCCAGCGCGGGCTGTACCAGCCACGGCTGTCCGCGACCTGGTCTGCGGTGAGCCCAAACAGAAAGAAGTTCTCCTCGCCCGCCTCCTGCGCCATCTCGATGGTGGCTCCGTCGCGTGTGCCCAATGTGAGCGCACCGTTCATCATGAACTTCATGTTGCTGGTGCCGCTCGCCTCGTATCCGGCGGTGGAGATCTGGTTGGAGACGTCGCTCGCGGGAATGACCCGTTCCGCGAGCGAGACGGCGTATTCGGGCAGGAACAAGACGTTCAGCCGCCCGCGCGCCACGGGATCGTTGTCGATCGTGGTCGCGAGGTTGTTGAGGAACTTGATGATCAACTTTGCAAGCCGGTAGCCCGTCGCCGCCTTGCCCGCGAACAGAAACGTCCGCGGCGGCATCTCCAGGTTTGGATTGTCACGCAACCGGTTGTAGAGCACGACGATCCGCAAGGCATTGAGCAGCTGCCGCTTGTATTCGTGGATGCGCTTGATCTGACTGTCGAACATCGTTTCGGGATCCACCGTCAGCGCCAGGCTCGATTTGAGCCATTGGGCGAATGCGGACTTGGCTGCCCGTTTCGTCGCGCGAAACGCATCTCGGAAACCCGCGTCGTCCGCGAATGGCTTCAGTCTTCCGAGCTCCCCGAGATCGGTGATCCAATCGTCACCGATACTGTTCATGATCGTCCTCGCGAGGTCGGGGTTTGCGAGCAGCAGCCATCGCCGCGGCGTGGCGCCATTCGTCTTGTTGTTGAAGCGCTCGGGGAACATCTCGGCCAGGTCTTTCACCGTAGTCGAGCGCAACAGCCTGGAGTGGATGGTCGCCACGCCATTGGTGCTGTGCGATCCCACGATCGCCAGGTTGGCCATGCGCACGTACCTGGTCGGTCCTTCTTCGATCAAACTGGTGCGAACGACGCGCTCCTCGTCGCCAGGGTACCGGCGGCGCACGTCATCGAGGAATCGCCGGTTGATCTCGTAGATGATCTCCAGGTGCCGCGGAAGCAGCGCCTCGAACCACGCGACCGGCCACTTCTCGAGTGCCTCGGGCAAGAGCGTGTGATTCGTGTAGCCCAGCGAGCGTCGAGTCAGCTCCCACGCCTCGTCCCATCCAATGTGCGCGTCGTCGACGAGGACGCGCATCAGCTCGGGGACGGAGAGCGCCGGATGGGTATCGTTCAGTTGGATCGCAACGTGGTCGGGAAGCGCGCTCCACTCTTGATTGCTGCGGCGGAACCGCCGGACCAGATCGGCGAGAGAGCAGGCGACGAGGAAGTACTCTTGCATGAATCGCAATCCTTGTCCCACCGTCGTCGAATCATCGGGATAGAGGACCCGGGTCAGAGACTCGGCGGCCAGTGTCTCCGCTAGCGCGGCGATTAAGTCGCCATGGCTGAACGCCTGGAAATCGAAGTAATCGGCGGCAGCCGCCGACCAGAGGCGCAGCGTGTTGATCGTCTTTCCACCGTACCCGACCACCGGTCTGTCGAACGGAATGCCGATCAACGTCGAGGGCCGGCCGCGGATGACGTCCAACGTGCCTCCGCGGACAGAGAACGAGTGGTTCAGCTTGATCTCGACTCTGTCGTCGAGGCGGACGACTTCCCAGGGATCGGGGCGGCGAAGCCAGTTGTCCGGCTGCTCGCGTTGCCAGCCGTTTTCGATCGTCTGCTCGAATATTCCGTACTCGTAGCGGAGCCCATATCCCATCGCGGGTAGCTGCATCGTCGCCATGGAGTCGAGAAAACAAGCGGCAAGGCGGCCGAGGCCGCCGTTTCCCAGACCTGCATCGGGCTCTTGTTCGATGAGCCCAAGCCAATCGAGCGACTCCTGCTGGACGAACCGGTCGAAAAACGGAGCCCAACGAGAGGTTCACGATGTTGTTGGCGAGCGAGCGACCGATGAGAAATTCCATCGAGAGGTAGTAGACGCGTTTGGCGTTGTTGCGTTCGTAGGTCTGCTCGGTGCGGACCCAACGCTGCGAGAGAACGTCGCGGAGCGAGCGGGCGATTGCTTCGTACCGCTCGCGCAGGCCGGCGGCAGCGGGATGCATGACGTTGTCGAAGAAAAGGTGGCGCTCGTAGAGCGCGTGCGGGTTCCCGGTCAAATCGACTGCACCGCAAGCGTATTGACGTCGCAAAGTCTCGATCGAGGTCACCGCAGCCGGTGACTCGAGAACCGCTCTCTTCGTTGCGCTCATGTTCGTCCCTTGCCCCGACTGCTCCCTCGGGTCGCGTCAGACGCGCAATGCAGGGCCCGCGCCAGACGCCTCCCTGTGTGATGCTCTAGCCGATTGTCGGGATGTCACACAACGCCTTGGAGCAGGACCCGGCAGTGCCCAGGGACCGAAGGGCTATACTGGCGCCACGGTTGAACCGCCTCCGCAGCCCGGCGCGGTTCTTGCGAACGGTGCAGACGTGCCGTCTCTGGACAGAGCCGGAAACGATCGGTGGAATCGTGCACGCGCTGCGTCTGCTCATCTCAGCGCGACGCGCGGCAAGGGTTGTTGGTTAGCAGCGGGACGCGGAGCTCGCATTTCAGAGTGGCTATCTGTCGGCTGACCGCAGCAGGCGAGATACGGAGTTGCTTCGCCGCTGCCGTCGGTACGCCTTGGCGCGCAATCCTCATCCATGGACCCGGTGACCCACACGCCGTCTGTCCTGCTCCACGGCTCACGCTGCGTTGTCTGAACTTCTGGCGGCGAGAGACTACGACGTGGAATCCGGACCGCCGCCCGAAAGGCCGTACTTCTTCAAGCGATCGACGAAGGAGCTTCGGCTGAGGGCCAGCCGGCGCGCAGCCTCCGACTGGTTTCCGGAGACCGCGGCCAGTGTGCGGGCAATGATGCTTCGTTCGAAAGCTTCGACCTGTTCGCGCAAGCTGAGGCCGGCATCGAAGGTCGACTCGGCAGGCGGGTCCGCGGAATTGGACGGGGCGGCAGCCGTGAACGCCTCGGCGCCGATTTCGCCGCTCCCGCCTTGCAGCGCGACCAACCGCGCGACCGTGTTCTCCAACTGCCGGACGTTGCCTGGCCAGTCCGCCCTGCGCAGCGCCTCGACCAGCGCGGGTGAGAGACGCACGTCCTCCATTCCGAATCGGTCGCCGTAGCGGCGCGCAAAATCCGCGGCCAGCGACGGGATGTCTTCCCGATGTTCGCTCAGCGGCGGAACCACCAGCTCCACCACCGCGAGCCGGTAATAGAGGTCCTCGCGAAAACGCTGCTTCTTCGCCTCGGCGGCCAGGTCCCGATTCGTGCACGCCACGATGCGCACGTCGACCTTTTCCACCCGCCCCGCCCCGACGGGCTGGATCTCCCCTTCCTGCAGCGCGCGAAGCAGCTTCGCCTGTACGGGCGCGGACAGCTCGCCGACTTCGTCGAGCACCAGCGTGCCGCGGTTTGCTTGCGCGAAGAACCCTGGCCGGGCGCTGGTCGCGCCGGTAAACGCGCCGCGCGCGTGCCCGAACAGCTCCGCCTCGGCCAGCTCGCCAGGAATGGCGGCGCAGTTGAAGCGCACCAGAGGTCCGGCTGCCCGGTGGCTCTGTGCATGGATGAGAGAGGCGATCAGCTCCTTGCCGGTCCCTGTCTCGCCCCGGATGAGCACCGTGATGTCCTTCGGCGCGAGCCTGTTCACCGCGTCGAGCAGCCGCTGCATCGGCGGCGACTCTCCGACGATGCTGCGCCCGATCGCCTTCTCCGCGCTGAGCCGGCGGTTCTGCACTCGCAGCGCACGTGCTTCCACCGCCCGATCGATCACCAGCGAGATCTCGTCGATCTCGAACGGCTTGGTGACGTACTCGTAGGCGCCGCTCTTCATCGCGCGTACGGCAACCCGCTCGGAGCCGTGTGCCGTCAGCAGGATGACTGGCAGTGACTCGTCGCGTTCCCGGATGGCTTGTACGAGCTGCACGCCATCCATCTCGGGCATCGAGTAGTCGGTAATGACCGCGTCGACTCCGTCGAGCCGAGACAGTGCCTCCGCGCTCGATCGCGCCAGGACGGGCTCATGCTTGAGCTTTTCCGCGAGCCGCTGCAACGCGAACAGCATCGCCGGCTCGTCATCCACGAAGAGCAGACGCGCCATCGCTTCTCCTCGAAATGGGCAGAATTCCAGTGGCCGTCGTTCCACGGCCGTGCACACTGCTGTACTCGAGCGCTCCTCCGTGCTGCACGAACGCAGCACGCGCCAGCGCCACGCCGAGCCCCGTGCCTTCCGTCCGCGTGGTGAAAAATGGCGTGCCGACCTTCTCCAGCACCTCCGGCGGCATTCCGCGTCCGGAGTCGCAAACGGCGATCTCCACCGTCGTGTGGCGCCAATCGATCGCAATCTCCACGCTGCCGCCGCGCGGAGTCGCTTGCACCGCGTTCGCCACCAGGTTGATCAGCGCCTCTTTCAGACGGCGGGGATCCGCCTCCAGGCGCGCGTCACCGCGCCGCCGCAATGCCACGCCACTTCTTTCCGCGTTCGGCCCGAGGAGCTGGAGGACCTCGTCGCTCAGGCCCCCCAGGTCGACCGCCTCACAGGACATCTGCTCGAACGGCCGGGAGAATGAAAGGTATTCCTGGAGAATGGACCTCATCCTGTCGATCTCGGTCCGGGCGACGTAGAGCCCTTCGCGCGAGGTAGGGTCGGCCGGATCCCGGGTGGCGAGCTCCACCAGCGTCTTGATTGCCGCGAGGGGATTCTTGAGCTCGTGCGAGAGTTTGGCGCTCAGCTGCTCCATGTCTCGCGCGCGGGCGAGCGCGCGCTCGACCATCTCCTCGCGGGCGCGCGCAAGCTGGGCGGCGCTCTCGCCGATCGCTCGGGTGAGGATCAACAGGTACTTCGTGTGCCACGCGCCACCCGTTCCAAGCGCCACGAGAAGGATCATCCAGTACGTCGGGTGCGGCACCGTCGGGCCGAACCAAGCCTGGGGCAAGATCGCCATCGCCAACAGTCCAGCTGCGATGCCCGCAAGGATCGTCTTCGCCGCGCGCGACCAGCCGCTCGCGACGACCAGGTCGGAGAATGGGATGAGAACGGCGGGGACTAGCGGGCTGCGAATCCCCCCGGTGAACGCGTCGCCCAACAGCAACAACACGATACGCGGCGTCATGCACCGGATGTCGCCGGTCCACTGTTGCCCAGGAGTGGAAGCGCTCGATTGCGCATCTGTGCGCAGTTGCCAGCGGTAGAATCCGAGAGTCACGGCAAACTGCGCGGCGAGGGTCAGAACGCGCCAGGTCGGGTAGCCGGCGACCGCGAGCGCCGCGACGACGAATACGGAAACGCTGGCCAACCACACCTGCCTACCGCGTGCGGCGGTGAGATGGGCCGACACGGCGCGCGCCCGATACCATTGGCTGCGCTCGGCTGCTTCGAGGGACCGCACGTCTACGCTCGTCGCAAGATCCGCGCCGGGTTGCCGCGAAGGTTCAGCCACGGTTCCATTATAGGCGCAGCCTTCCGGTCCCTGGCCACTGTCGGGTCTTCCTCCAGCAGTTGTGTGACATCCCGACAACCGCCTCTAGGACACCACTCAGCGAGGCGTCTGGCACGGGCCCTGCGAGGGCGCAAGCGCCCAGTGAACCGTGCGAGGCGACGGCGCGGCCACTCGTGCCGCTGTCGATAGTCGCTCCAGCAGCCGGTTGGCGCACGCAGTGCAAGGGAGATAGAGCGGTGAAAGTGTTGCTGCGCGACTCCGGGATCGTCGTCTGGGACTTGGAATCCGACGGACGCGCAGACAAAGCCGGATTGCGCACCCGCGCCGTTCACGACGCGCGCTGGCAGCACCGGGAGAAGAACGGTCGCGGAAAGCTGGTCGACCTCAAGCCGCCGAGCAAGACGCCGTGAGCATCGCCAAGAGCGTCTTCTGGGCCGTCATCATCGGCCTTGCACCGACCATCGCGATCGCGAGTTGCGCCACCCACCGCCAGGCACAGACGGGGTGTTCGCGAAAGATGACCGAGCCCGTCGGGGTCCCGAAGCACGTGGAGCTCCGTGGATACGCGTGGCTGCGGGCGCTCGTGCCGACGCAGGGGACAGTGCTCACGCCGCCGAGCGTGCAGCCTGTGCCGCCTCCGGACGCGCCCGACGCGCAACGGCGGCCGGGCGAGCACTTCTACTCCGACGGGGACATCGACTTCAGCGATCCGCAGCCGCGCGTGGACGAGGAGACCGTCGAGGCGCAACGGGAAGGCGAAAAGAAGCCGGAAGCGCCCAACTCGTTCGGAATGCTCCTCGGCAAATGGGGCTGGGTCCTCGGCGGAATGGTCCTGGCTGTTGTCGCGCCGCTGATCGGCTTCCGCGCTCGCGCAACCGGACGCCGCTCACGATCCAATCCGACAGCGAAGTCGTCATGAGCGTCATCGCTCAGGTATAGGTGGCGGGCGCCTCGTGTGGACGAGTACGCCGTCAAAAGCGGAAACCGGAGAGCATGAGGAACGAGGTGCCGTCCCCGGTCTGAACCAGCGCCAGCTTCAGCGATGCCGCGAGATCGAGGCCAGGCGACGACACGAAGAGCGCGAACCAGACGCCACCGCCCGCAGCGGTGTGCCATTTCGACGAGCTCTCGGCGTCAATGAACACGCGCCCGACGTCGAAAAGCCCCCAAACGCCGTAGCGCAAAGGGAGGAATGCGCTGTACCTGCCCAACTCGATTGCCAGGTCGCTGTTCGACACGACCGCGGCGTCACCGGCGAAGCGGTTGAGGTCGTAGCCCCGCAGGACGTTCCCGCTCGTCACTCCGGTCACGTCCAGAAGCGACCGCGACGGCGTGCCGCCGAGATAGGCCGCCTCGAAGAAGGGATACGTTCCCCAGTTGCGCTCGCCAGAGACGTGCTCGGTGAACTGCAAGTTGGTCCGCAAGCGCCAGCCGTAAAGCGCCGTGATCTCGCCGCGCGACGTAGAGGAGCCCGCGCAGCGGCGAGCGCGTGCGGAAATCGGCTCCGTACTCGATCCGCGGCCGGTTCAGGGACGTCGCATATGCAGCCCCGAAGTTCATTTGCGACCCGTACGGATCGAGGCCGAAACCGTACGAGGTGCGCTGCAGGTACGCGCCCAGCAACAGGCCGCGGGTGGAGTCGTACGACAGTTGCGGGAACACGAGCGAATCGTGGCCCCAGTCGCGGAACGGTTCGTACGGGATGCGCTCCTCTGCTTGCGCGTCGTGCTCCAGCGCCTGCGCGAGCCGTTCCTTGGGAATCCGCGGCAGCGGCAGCGGCTCGTACAGCTTCGTCGCAGACGCCTGGTTGCTTCGGTCGACGAGCTCGCTCGTTCCCGGCGGGGAGATCACGCGCAGCAGGATCGCGCCCGTTCCGTTCCACTGCTCGACGACGCGATCGTTTCCGCCCGTCGTGTACACGCGGATCTCCGACGTCTCGTCGGGCAGGAATGTCCTGCGGAAGTACGGATGCGGCGCCCTCTCGCCGCTCTTCGTCTCGCGGGCGTAGATGGCGACCGTCCACCGAGCCGTCCTTCAAACGTTCGATCTCGAATTCCTCCGCGGCGGTCGTGCCCCGCACGTCGACCTCGCGCGCGAGCAACCGGTAGAACTCCCTCGACGCGTCATCAACCGATCGCGCCGCGAGCGCAGCGCCCGCTCGAGCTGCTCGCCCGCCTGTTCGTACATCGGAGGGGGGGCTTGTGGACGGCTTCCGCGATCACCGTGTCGGTGATCCGGGAGACGGCTTCGGCGGTGACCGCCTCCCACTCGGCGCGCTCGAGCGGCACGAGGAAGCGGCGATCGGTATAGCGGGCGGCGAACGTGATCTTGTCGATCGGTGGATAGGTATCGCCCCAGCCGACGGTGGGCTTGGCGTAATACTCGAAGACCGACGGGAGAGCTCCGCTCATCCTGCTGAAGGCGTAGTCGCGATCGCGCGGCACGACTCGCCAGACCTGTTGGTCGTTCTCGGCGATCCGCACCCACCGCCACTGATTGTTGTGGCGGTCCCAGTCTACGACGAGGATGTCGAGGAGGCGGGCGCGCAGATAATCGCGCGCGTCGACGTGCTCGTCGCCGCGGCGATCGAGCCGCTCGAACAACGCGATCGTGGTCAATACCTTGTTCACGCCGGGGATGCACTTCTCGATCCGTTCCTCGAACATCCCCAATCTCCCGGCAAGGATCGCCCTGAACTCCTGCAGCCGCGGGTCGTCGGGCATCACGAACAGCTGCGCACTCGCCTCGTGGACGCCCATCGTGTCGGCCAGCGGCCCGACCATGACCGCCGCGCACGGATGGGAGCCGCTGATCAAGTCCTGCGCGATATCGCCAATCCATCCCTCCGCGGTGTCGCGATCGAGCTTCTTCCGAGGATCCTTGTCGACGGATCGGAAGACCCACTTGCGCCCGTTAGCGCTCTTGAAGTGCAGGTTCAGCGTCTCATATCCACCCCCCTCTCGGTCCGGCGTCAGGCCGCCGTCGAAGGTGTCGAGATCCAACACGGGTACGTCGATGGGTGTGGACCACGCCTCGCGCCACTGCGCCCCGAGCAGGAGGCGGTGGACCCAGCCCGCTTGATACCGGGCTGCAGGGACGATCGTGACCGTCCGAATCAAGGACGGAGACCCTGCCTCAGGCTCCGTCGCGGGATCCATCGGCGCGGCGACCGCACCCAACGCTCCAACGATGGCGGCAAGTGCGCTGATCACGGGCGTGCGCGGGTGCAAGGCACATGCCGCCAGAGGCTCAGCACGGAACGTCGATAATCGCTTCAAAGCGTCATCAATGGATCGCAAAGGGTCAGCGTTCGCGTCTGGGCCGACGGCAGCGCGGCGACGAAGAAGGCGTGCGTCTTCTCCTCCGCCTCGCTGAAGCGCGTGCCGCGTCGCGATGACCGCGCACACGTCGCGGTCATCGGACGCTTCGGCTTCGAAGAGCATCGCCGATCGTTCGGTCTCTCAGCATGCCGGGTCCTGCTCCAGGAGTTGTGTGACATCCCGACAACCGGCTCGAGAGCATCACTGAGTGAGGCGTCTGGCGCGGGCCCTGCATTGAACGCCCAACGCGATGCAGCTGAGCAAGCGGGAGAAGGCACGACCATGAGCTTGACGGAGAGAGCGTTTCTCGGGTCACCAACTGCGCCGGCCTCGATCGAGGCTTTGCGGCGTCAATACGCATGCGGTGCCGTCGATCTGACTGGGAGCCCGCACGCGCTCTACGACCGCCACCTTTTCTTCGAGAACGTCATGCATCCCGCTGCCGCCGGCCTGCGCGAGCGGTGTGAGGCAGTCGCCCGCTCCCTCCGCGACGTTCTCTCCCAGCGTTGGATCCATACCGAGCAGAGCTACGAACGCAACAACCCCAAACGCATGCCGCCACCTCCGGGGTGGGCACCTTCCTGGGGATCGCGTGCGTCGCGTAGAAGGCGCTTGGGCAGCAGGTCGATGCAGGCGGTGGCCGGGGTCCGCCGGGGGCCCAAGGGCGGGGTGCTCGCCATGGCCAAGGCCGACCTCGATTCCCTCAAGGAGAGCCTGCCGCTGATCGAGATCGAGTACCTGCGCCACGCCGCCACGGAGCTGGGCTTGGACGACTTGGAGGGCTGCGCCCTGGAGAAGCTCGCCAACCTCCACGAGCTGACGCGCTCTACGCCACGCTGCACGGCGCGCACAGGGGCCGGGTTACCGAGCTGGAGCGTCAATGGTGGCGGCGGCTGTTTCGCCGCCGATGGGTTGGGCTTGCGGGGGCATGGTGCGCAGGGAGATCCTGCGACCGGTTCCCTCTCCGCCGCTTGAAACACCGCCGCAGGCCCATTCACCGCCTCTCGATGGAGTTTCTCATCGGTCGCTCGCTCGCCAACAACATCGTGAACCTCTCGTTGGCTCCATTTTTCGACCTGGTGGAAAGACGATCAACACGCTGCGCCTCTGGTCGGCCGCTGCTGCCGATTACTTCGATTTCCAGGCGTTCAGCCATGGCGACTTCGTCTCCGCGCTAGCGGAGACGCCGGCCGCCGAGTCTCCACTGGTCGTAGCCGTCCGTTGGGTGCATGGCCGCGTCCGCAAGTGCCAGATCCCGAGCTGGAGCGGAGCTTCTCGAGCGAGAGGCCTTGCCCTTCGTCGTGGAGCGTCGAGGCCGTTGTCATACTCCACCCCCCTGCGGCATCGCGCCACCGCCGCCGCCATCCGTGCTCTCGACGACGGTTTCCCGGGCCGGTTCTACGTGTGCATGACGTTGCGTCAGCCGTTCGACGACCACGAACAGCATCGGGATGACGAAGATTGCGATGGCGGTCGCCGCCAGCGTTCCGGTGATGACGGCAGTCCCCAGGATCCTTCTCGACACGGAGCCTGCTCCTGACGCTACCCATAGAGGCAAAAGACCGAAGACGAACGCAAACGAAGTCATGAGCACCGGACGGAAGCGCAGCCTCGCCCCCTCGAGCGCTGACTCCATCAGAGGCCGGCCCTTTTCGAGCTCTCCCTTGGCGAATTCGACGATCAGGATGGCGTTCTTCGCGGAGAGGCCGACGAGCATCACGAGCCCGATCTGGCTGTAGACGTCCAGCTCGTATCGGCGCAAGAGCAAGCCCGCCAGCGCGCCGAAGACGGCGATGGGAAGGGAAAGCAGCACGCTCCACGGCAGTGACCAGCTTTCGTATAGCGCGGCGAGGATGAGGAAGACGCAGACCAGCGAGAGCACCAGCGTCTGTGCCCCGGTGCCCGCCGCCTTCTTCTGCTGGTACGAGACCTCGGTCCACTCGAAACCCATCTCGCGAGGCAGCACTTCGTTCGCGACCTGCTCGAGCGCCCGCATCACCTGATCCGAGCTGTAGCCGGGCGCCGGCGAGCCGATGACGTACACGGCGCGGAACAGGTTGAAACGATTCGTGAACTCAGGACCATGGATACGCCTGGTGGAAACGAACGCCGAGAGCGGGACCATCTGGCCTGCGTTGTTCCGCACGTAGTAATCGCCGATGTCGCCGGCCCTCTCGCGCTGGTCGCCGTCTGCCTGGAGATAGACCTTCCACTGGCGGCCGAATCGGTTGAACTGGTTGATGAATGCGCCGCCGAGGAACGCCTGCATGGTCTGGTAGACGCTGCGGAGGTCGACGCCCTGCTTGAGGACCTTGTCGCGATCGACGTCGGCGAAGATCTGCGGTACCGAGGCGCGCCAGACCGTGTTGATCGATCCGACCTCCGGGCGCTTTCGCGCGGCAGCCATGAACTCGTTCAAGTGCGCCTCCAGGAACGGCACGTCGGCGCCGCTGCGGTCCTGGATCCACATCGAAAAGCCGCCTGCGTAGCCGAGGCCTGGGATGGCGGGTGGCCCGAAGCCAAAGGCGATGGCTTCGTGCACGTCGCTCGCCAGCTGCCGGTTGAGCCGATCGATGACTGCATTGGCAGTGTGCTGCGAACCGGGACGTTTCGACCAGTTCTTGAGCGAGACGAAATAGAGGCCACTGTAAGTGGCCGCGCTGTTGCTCAAGATCGAGTACCCTGCGAACGTATTGTACGACTCGACCTCGGGCGTCGCCGCGAGGATCGCGTCGATCTTGCGGCATACGGCGTCCGTGCGCTTCAGGGACGACGCGTCCTGGAGCGTGACGTTCATGAAGAAGTATCCCTGGTCCTCCTCGGGAATGAAACCAGTGGCGACCTTCTTGCCCGTCGCGATCGACAAGATGGTGAATGCGACGAGGATGCCCACGCCTACGATCGCTTTGCGCGCCAAAAAACCCGACCCCTTGACGTAGCCGTTGGTCGCGCGGCCGAACCAGCGGTTGAACGCTGCGAAGAACCGGGCGAGCGCGCCACTCGCCGCCGTGCGCGGCCGCAGGAGCAGCGCGGAAAGCGCAGGGGACAGCGTCAACGCATTGAAGGCGGAGAAGAGCACGGAGACCGCGATGGTGAGGGCGAATTGCTTGTTGAGAAGACCGGTAATGCCGCGCATGAACGCCATGGGGATGAAGACTGCAGCGAGGATGACAGCGACGCTCACCACCGGCGCCGTGACTTCCTTCATCGCCGCGAGCGTCGCGTCCCTGGGCGACTCCCCCTCCTCGATGTGACGCTCGACCGCCTCGACGACCACGATGGCGTCGTCGACCACCAGACCGATGGCGAGGACGAGACCGAACAGCGAAAGCGTATTCACGGAGAAGCCGAGCATCGGGAACAGCGCAAACGTACCGATCAACGAGACCGGCACCGCGATCAGTGGAATCAAGGTAGCGCGCCAGCTTTGCAAGAAGAGGAAGACCACCAGCGCCACCAGCAGCGTGGTCTCGAGCAGCGTGATGACGATCTCGCGAATGCCCTCGGTGACGGGGATGGTGGTATCGAACGAGGTGGCGTACTCGAGGTCAGGGGGGAACCGCTTCTTGAGCTCCTGCATCGTTGCCTGGACGCCCTTCGCGACCGCGAGCCCGTTCGATCCCGGCGTCTGGTAGATGGCAAAGACGGCGGAAGGCTTGCCGTTGTAGCGGCCGATTTGCGTGTACGTCAGCGCGCCGAGCTCGATCCGTGCGATGTCACCGAGCCTGACCGTGGAACCGTCCGGGTTGAGTCGCACGACGATGCTCGCGAACTCCTCCGGCTTGAGGAGCTGTCCCTGCGCTCTCACCGTGTAGGTGAACTGCTGGTCCTCGGGAGCCGGATCGGCGCCGAGGCGTCCGGACGGATTGACGTTGTTCTGCGCGCCGATCGCGTTCGCCAGATCGGGAACGGTGATCCCGAGCTTCGCCAGCCTGTCCGGCTTGACCCAGATGCGCATCGCATAGTCGGACGTCCCGAAGAGCTGGACCTGGCCGACGCCGGGAACGCGATAGAGCGCGTCCGTCACGTTGATGGTCGCGTAGTTACCCAGGAAGAGCGGATCGTAGGTCCCCTTGGGGGAGTAGAGGGAGATCGCGAGGAGGGGAAGGCCGGCCGACTGTTGATAGGTGAGACCATAGTTCGTCACGTCGGTGGGAAGTTGCGGTTGCGCCTGCGCCACCTTGTTTTGCGTGTTCACCTGATCGATGTCGATCGAGCTATCGATGTCGAACGTGACCTGGAGGAGCAGCGTACCGTCGTTTGCGTTCGTCGACTGCATGTAAAGCATGTCCTTGACGCCCGACATCTGTTGCTCGATCGGCGTCGCAACGGACCGTTCGACCGTGATCGCATCCGCCCCCGTGTAGGTCGTCTTCACCTGGATCTGCGGGGGCACGATGTTCGGATACTGCGCGACCGGTAAGCCGAGCATCGCGACCCCGCCGACGATCACCATCAGGATCGCGATGACCATCGCCACGATCGGACGCCGGACGAAGAAGCGAGACATGGTTACCGCCCCCCGCTCGCGACACCGGGCGCCGCGGAACCCGTGGATCCGAAGACAGCAGGCCTCGCGCTCACCAGCATGCCCGGCCGGACGCGAGCGAATCCCTCGACGATGACCTTCTCGCCAGGCTGCAGGCCTCGCTCGACGATCAACTCATTGACGACTTGTTCTCCAAGTTGCACCGTCCGCACGTCGACCCTGCCGTCGCCGTCGACGACGCCGACCTGGTACGCCCCCTGGATCTCGTTGAGGGCCCGCATCGGCACCAGCAGCGCGCCCTTCCGGATCTCGACGGCTGCCCGTATCTTTCCGTACTGGCCCGGCCGCAGGAGATTGCCCGGGTTCGGGAAGGTGCCCTGCACCGCGATCGTGCCGGTGCGCGGATCGACCTGCCGGTTGATCGCGACGACGTTCCCGCCGTGCGGGTAGGGGCTGTCGTCCTCGAGGATCAGCTCGAGCACCGGCTCGCCGCCGTGCGCGGGCTCGGCCCACTGAGTGCCTTTCGCCGACTTTAGATATTCGAGCTCGCTGATGTTGAACTCTGCCTTGATGGGGTCGACCTGGGACACCGTCGTCATGACGGTGGACGTGCTGACGAGACTGCCGACCTGCATCTGGGCAATGCCTACGATGCCCGACAGTGGCGAGGTGACCTGCGTCCATCCGTGGTTGAGTTCCGCCTGGGCGAGAGTGGCGCGGGCTGACCCGACGTTGGCTTCAGCCTCGCGCTCGGCCGCCAGGTCGTTGTCGAACTGTTGTTGTGGGATGAATTGCCCCGCGATCAATTCCCTGTCGCGCTTGACGTCCAGGCGCGCTTTCTCCAGGGCCGCGACGTCTCTCGCGAGCGTGGACTTCGCATGATCGAGCGCTGCCTGGTAATTGCGCGGGTCGATGAGGAAGAGGACGTCTCCTCGCTGCACGTACGCGCCGTCGCGGTAGGCCTGCTTGCGGACGTATCCCTCGACCTGCGGCCGGATATCGGCGTTCACGAATCCATCGAGGGTCGCAACCCATTGGCGGTGGATCTGGATGTCGAACTGCAGCACCTCCGCCACTTCTACCGTCGGCGGCGGTTGCGGGGGAGCAGCCGTCTTGTGGCAAGCGGCGAGGAGCAAGAGCGGAGCCACCGAAGCGATTCTCGTGTCCATGCCGGACGCGGATTGCACCCCGCGTGCCGCAAGGATCCAGGGCTCTATCGGGCGGAATCGAGGATTCTGTCGGACTGCCATACAGCGATCCTCCGACGTTCACGGATTGTGCTGCAATCACTCGAAGGAGTGACGCGGAACGGTCAGATGATTCCCGCGCTCGCCGCCAGATGGACAAGTACCCGCTCAAGAGCAAGGACGCACGGTCCGTCCGCGTCTTCGCCGGCGGCGGGCTCTTCGTTGTCAATGATGAATGATTTTTCTGGCGGCATTTCCAGCCGGCACGAGGACTGCAACCTGTCTTATGCATGGTGAAACGAATCGGATCGATCGTCGCGCTCTGGTGTGTCGTCTGCGGCCGGCGCAACACGTGCCAGCGAGCCCGCCCAGACCGTGAACATGGCGGCCGGCGCTCGCTACGGGCTGGATGGCTCCGCAGCTTCTTCCTCGGCGCTCATTGGCGCGACGGGTGGGAGACCCCGGTCGAAGTCCCCGTGCTGAACCTGGAACTCTTCGACGGAGGCCTCCGCCCTGACCGTCTCAGCGGGGGTTCGAGACGAAGAGCCTGCACTTCAAGAGCGGAAATGGAAACGTGTGGGCGTTCCGATCGGTCGATAAGGCCGCCGATCGAAACTACCTTTTCGGCTTGGACAACGATGTTACCTCGGAGGCGGCCAGGTCCAGTTGACAAGGTAATTTGTGCCAGCGGCCTAAGGATCCCACCCGCGGCCTGGATCCCGACACGCGAGACTCGATCGTGGGCGACTACTTCCGGGACCAGACGAGCACGGCGCACCCTTGCGGAGCTCTGGTCGCCTCGCCCTTGCTCGAGGCCGCTGGCGTCCTCCACGCGAGGCCACAGCTGGCGGTCCTGTCCGACGATCCGCGCCTTGGGAAGTTCCATCCGTACGCGGGCATGCTCGGGCTCATCGAAGAGAGGATCGAACACCGTCTCGAAGGTGCGACCAAGATACTGGGATCGGCACCTGGAACAGTGGCGCTGGGCACGATACGAGAAGGACGGCGAGCGGGGTATACCTTGAACCGGTTCGCGGGCGATGCGTCGTGGTCGGGAACGCGGAGCTGCAGGTCGCGCTCGGCAGATTCAACGCCGCGCTGCCGTTCCGGTTCGGCGTGCTGGGGCTGGCCGACGTCGGACGCGTCTTCGTCGCCAACCAGAGCTCGTCCAGATGGCACACTGGATATGGCGGCGGGTTCTGGCTCGGTCCGTTCATCTCCGCGACCGATTTCCACTTCGGTTCGGCGCTCAAGGCCACGGTGGGCATTCGGACGAGGGCACCTCGTTCTATCTGATGACCGGCTTCACCCTGTGAACGGGCCATCGTGCTGGTTAGACGATTCCCGCGCGCGCGGCGAGGTAAGACAAATACCCGTTCACGAGCAAGGAGGCACGGTGCGTCCGCAGCCGCACGGTCCAGACGGGCAGATCCAGGATGGCCGCCGCGTCGTCCATGGTAACTTCGCCGACCACTCGCAACACGAACGCAGCGCGATCCTCTGGTTCGAGTAGCGCAAGCGCGTCGGTGAGGCGCCTGGCGATGTCAGGGCGCTGAGCCAGCAATTCCACGTCGGGAAGGCCTTGCGGTGACGGTGTCAAGCGATCGCCGCCGGCCGTCGCCGGCAGAAATCGATGGAGAAGGGTGAATGGCGGGGGCGCTGCGCGTCGTAGCCGCTCGATGGCCTCCTTCACCATGAAGCGACAAACGAAGACCCGAAACGACAGCCCTGCCGGCATCACACGGATTCGGTCCCGAGCGCTCTGAAGAGCACCTTCCGTCAGCTCGATCGCCTCCAAATCGCTCGAACAGAGATTGCGCGCAGTCGCATACACCGCGGCGGCATGCATCGAGGCGAGAGCGACGAACGCCTCCTTGTCGCCTTGCGTTGCACGACGCAGGAACAGATGCTCGAGCATCGCGTCTGCGTCGTCCGAGTTGGCCGCCATACGAAACTGCCATGCATCGTGTGGGCCATCGAACGGTTTACCGACAGCTGACCGGAAAACCGGCAGCGGCGAACTTGGCGCGCGGACTGCAGAGGCAAGGCCACGACAAGTGATCGATCGTTCGGGGGCATCGGAGAATGGAGCACTCATGCACGCCATCGCACTTGCACCCCAGAGCGGAGCAGAAGGTTGGATGTCCGCACTCGAAGCCACAGTCGACGGACGGGTGGTGGAGGTCACCGCGACGAGGTCAGGGCGTATCGATCACGTTCTCGTCGCCGAAGGAGATCCGGTCGGGAAGGCTGCCAGGCTCGTCGAGCTGGATCACGTGATTTCCGGAAGCCCTCCCGTGCGCGTCGCGATCCGTGCGCCGACGAGCGGCCGCGTATTGACGCATCACCTCGCGCCAGGCGAATGGGCTTCGTTTGGACAACCCATCCTCACCCTCGTCGAGGACGACGATGTCTGGGTGCTCGCGCGTTTCGGGACCGCGGATTTCGAGCGGCTACGCATTGGGCAATCCGCGGTTGTCGGTAGTGGCGGACGCTTGCTCGCCGCCAAGGTTTCCGCGCTTGCCCCTGGAGATCTGACAGCGGTACTCGACTTCGTCCTGCGCCCCGTCGCCCTGCGGCCCGGCATGAACGCGTCCGTTCTCGTGATCGCGAGCTGAATGACGGTGGTCGTGCATGCCGGAAGTCCGCTAACGCGCGCGCCTGCATTGTCCGACGTTCCGACATCTCCATTGAGGAAAGGAAGGCCCTTCCGAGGAAGGGACGCGGCGGACCGCGAATCGGCACGCGGCGTGAATTGGCGCCAGCTGATGAAACCGAACCGCCGAGACATTGCGATCGCGCCGTTGCTCTTCCTGCTCCTGGTGCTTCACTCGCCGCCTTCCCTGGCGCTCCAGCCGCTGGAGATGTTCCTCGCGGGAGCGCGCGAGAGAAACCCCGATGAGTTGGAAGCACGGGCAGCGGTCCTGGAGCAGCAGGGGCAGGCTCTTTCGGCCCTTGGGCGCGTCCTCCCCGGCGTGGCCGCGAACGGATCCTACACGCGCAACCAATACTCTTCCGCGATCACCCTTGCTCAGCTCGGCCACCCTGCCCAGACCGTAACTCTCTTGCCTCGCGATCAGTGGGATGGCAGCGCGACGCTCACGGTACCGCTGGTCGATCTGGCTGGACTCCGGAGGGTGAGTGCCGCGAACGAGAGCGCCAGGTCAGCAGCGTACCGACTGGATGCGACGTGGCTCCAGGTACAGGGGCTGGTCGCGCAGGAGTACTACCAGCTCGTCGCTGATCTCGCGCTGATCGCCGCTTCGCGCGCGGCGCTCGACGTCTCGCGCGAAGGGCTCGCGCTGGCCCGGGCGAGACTGCGCGCGGGTGCCGCCGGGGTGTTGGAGGTGGATCGCGCCCGCGCGGATGTTGAGCAGCAGTTTCAGCAACTCGCCGCTGCCGAGCTGCAGGTCACGCTGACGGCGCGTGCGCTCGATTCAGCGTCGAACGTGCAGCCAGACGTCTCCGGCGTGGTGCCCCTGATCGACGACCTGCACCCGGAGCCCGAGCTGAGCTCGTTCCTGAACGCCGTCGCGGCTCTTCCTTCGGTCGCTGCGGCTGCAGCGAGCACGCATGCGGCAGCAATGGAGGCCGACGCACGGAGACTTGCGCTCGTACCGAGCATCGCGGGTACCTTCACGGGGACAGGAACGAACACACCCGGGTTCATCGGGCACGACTGGTCATACCGGGCAGCGTTGACGGCGACGTGGTCGTTCGACCTGACCCGGATCGGTGACATCAAGGCGCAGGATGCGGCGGTGGATGCAACCTGGGCCCGCGAGCTGCGGGCCGCCCTCGCGGCGCGTGATGCGATCCACCGCGAGTGGAATACGGTCACCGCCGGCATCGCACGCAGCCGTTCCGCGCGCGCCGGGAGGGAGGCTGCGTTCCACGCCGCCGAGCAGGCGCGGGAGCG
>Ga0137403_10003050_pt1 | contig 20203 bp, 18 predicted proteins | sample CZOMad2_1_16fung_FD_122057 | JGI IMG/M metagenome (GOLD analysis project Ga0137403, IMG submission 122057) | Vadose zone soil fungal communities from Angelo Coast Range Reserve, California, USA - CZOMad2_1_16fungal (Hybrid Assembly) | ecosystem: Environmental > Terrestrial > Soil > Vadose zone...
TGCTGGGCCATTCTTTTAGGCAAGCGAATGCAACCGTGCGACGCAGCATAGCGCGGGACATAGCCCTCGTGCATTGCGTAGCCACCGTTGAAATGCATGCAATAGGGCATTTGCGCGCCATCGAAATGTGTCCCGGACGGCTGATGATCCTTGCGGGCATCAACGTTCGATTCCACGACCTTACCATAATCATCGACGTAATCGCCAAACTCGCTGGAAACGTGGTTCCTATCTTTCGAAATAATGTGATAGCGGCCAGGAGGCGTGGAAAACCCAGGTTTGCCGGTAGAGACAGTCGATTCGCCGACCATCCGTTTGCCCTTGTAAAAATAAGCCCTCTGTTCGCTGAGATACACGACGATCTTTGGTGACCCAGGCCCGTTGTCGCCATTCCAATAACCCGACGCGGCAGCCTGCCAAGGGAAAGCTCCGGCGCGTAGATTCTGCACGTAGGATGGAACCTCTTCGCAGCTAGAGCAGAGCACGATGATTGCCGCGCCACCGAAGAGCTGGATGAAACGCCGAAAGTTCACAGAGCGACGGACAATAATGTGCGGTGATAAATGATCAACTAACCAACGCGCTGATCATAAGGTCAAAGACCCATCGCAACGATTTCCCCTTCCCCTTGCCGCGCCAAAGACGTTAAAAGTTAACCGCATGTCTGGAACTCGAATCAGCGATTAAGGATTGAATCCGCAGTTTTTATCTCACCAGAATTCACGGGGAAGGTCGTCCCAAAAAACAGTCATAGAAGCGAGATGCGTTATTATGTGCACCCGGCCGTCGCTACGTATGAAATGATTTTCGCTTAATTGACGCCAGCCCCGAAGTTTCGAGTTCTGACCTGTGTTGGGAACGTCGTATCGTTCGAAAATTGCCGTCTTTTCCTCAAGACTTAACAACGAACCGTCGGTTTTCTCGGTGTCGAATTTTTGTGCTTTGCCGTCGATGAACAGAACAGCCGTTTTCCAGCCACCTGTTTCGAAGTGGTATCGGTCATACTGGATGCCGGACACGTTCCCTTTATCGTGACTAGATGGTTCACCAAGAATTGCCGTCACTTCTTGATACGAAGAGTTAGTAATCCTCCCTTAGCTAACACGGAGGAATGCGACATCGCTGCGAAAAGAACGAGAATCAGCAATTTCTTCATCAAGTTAATTAATTATCTTTTTCTTATCCCGCTAAAAGAAGTTTGCGCAAGAATCTGTTTCTTGCCGCACATAGGGGGAAGCGGTCAAAAGGCTGCATTCTCTTAGAATCCCTGTCTCTTGCCTTGGAGCGCGAGCCAGCGGAACATTGAGATACGAAAGCACGACTGGTCAAATTCGGCGAGATCGAGGTCGAGGGAAAGCGCTACACGCATGATGTGGTGATCGACGGCGGCAAAGTGCGCAAGCGGAAGAAAGGGCCTTCCAAGCAATTCCGCCAAAAATTCGGCCACACGCCGCTTTCAGTCGGGGAAGAAATCCCCTGGGCAGGCAAGCGGCTCCTTGTCGGAACCGGCGCCCATGGCGCGCTTCCGGTAATGGACGAAGTCCTAGCGGAAGCGAAACGGCGCGGTATCGAGGTCATTGCGGCGCCCACATCGGAAGTCTGTGAGCTGCTAAAGGAAGTGAAGAAGGGCCAAGCGTACGCCATCTTGCATTGCACGTGCTGATTGGGATTTGGGACACCGGCATCGTAAACGCGCATCACAGCATCATGTCACCGGCTGTAGTGGAGTTCGCAGGCTACAGCGACTCACCACACTTGACTCACCACACAAAATGGGTTCATCGCGTCAAAGTAATCATTCCAAAAAGCGGAGAGTCTGCCAATAATTCTTTCGGTACGAATGTGACCGACACTGAACTTATGAACGCGTTTGCTAACGGCTCTATCTTCTCGGCTTGGGACAAGCAGCTACAGCAAGTACTGGCGATCGGGACAATGCTGTTGGCGGCGGCGTGCGCGACGGCCGAGGCGCGCACGACCAACCCGGCAAGCTCTACCGTCCTGGAGACGAGTACCTCCTCGTCCAACAGCGTCCCTAGCGAGCAACCTCAGACCGATCAGCTGTCTCCGTTGATCATCAAGGCTCTTGCGCCCGACCCCATTCCCGTGAAGGGCTCCGACAACAAGTTCCACGTCGCCTACGAGCTGTCGATTTTCAACGACTCGCCTCGACCGGCCACCATCACCAAGCTCGAGACACTGGCCAGCGACCACAACGGCGAGGTCATCTCGACCATGTCGCACGACGAGATCACGGCGCTGGCGCTGCTCACGGCTAACTACCCGGCGTCTCCCGCGCCGGTCAGCGAGATCCCGGCCGGACGGACGTTGATCCTGCCGCTGGACGACGTGTACGACACCCGTCGTGCCGTGCCGGCGTCGGTGACCCACCGCATAACCGCCACATTCGGACCCTTCGGTCCCGACCAGGGCGAGCTCGCCAACATCTACCCCGAGAAGGTGGTCGAGATCGGCGGCTCGGTGACCACCAGCCACGACAAGCCAGTCGTCATTGGAGCCCCGGTCACGGGCGGCGGGTGGGTCGCGGCTAACGGATTGGCCGGGCGCAAACTCAACTTCCACCGCGGTGCCGTTGTGCCGGTGGGCGGACGGCTCAGCGGCACCGAGCGCTTCGCCGTCGACTGGATTCGCGTCGACCCGTCGGCTAAGCCGTTGACCGTCTTCAGGGGCGACCCGACCAAGAACGAGAGCTACCGCTGCTTCGACCAGCCGCTCGTGGCTGTCGCTGACGGCACCGTGGTGAGCGTGGTGTCCGACCAGCCCAACGTTCCACCGGGCGCGCTGAGCCGGATCCCGTTCGCGCAACTGGCCGGGAACCGCATCATCGTCGACATCGGTAATGGCGTCTTCGCGTTGTATGCGCACGTGAAGAACAACGGAGTGGCCGTTAAGATCGGCGAAAAGGTGAAGAAGGGTCAGGTGATCGGGCGGCTCGGCAACTCGGGCAGCACGACCGAGCCGCACCTCCATTTCCAGCTCATGCGCGGGCCGCTCCCGTTGAGCTTCGACAATGTGCCGTGGGAGATCGACCACTTCACGCTGATCGGATCCGCTACCCTCGATGGTGTCGTGAGCGATCCGGCGGCGGGACCTCGCACCAACGAGCTCCCGCTGGCCGACACGGTCAACAACTTCGTGACACCGGGCCGCTAGGCTCCGGCAACCGTTCTTCGTGACGAAGTCGTGGATGAGCGCGACGGATGAGCGGGGTTGCCGCAATCAAACGTCCGTGTGTTTGTGAAGTACTGGGAACTAATCGCCCACAATCTCAGCAAAGCCGGTTGGAGTTGAGGTTGGGTGTCAGCCGTTGAATCTCAGGGACGAACAATCTGGATTGTCGATGCACACCGCGACGACGGAAAGCGGTTCGTTGTGCGAGCAGATGAAAAGCTGAGGGCGTGCAGAGGCATTGGCCGCATCTCCGATAGGACGAATTAGGAGTCAGGAAGGAACATGTCGCACGAGACAGTCGCCGCTACCGAGCATGACGACCATGAACACCAATTAAAGCGTTAATTTTTCGAATTGTTCGAACGAGGTTGATCGTAAATGGGGTTCCTGCTACCATCGTCTCCTATGAAACGCGTATTATTACCATTCGTGCTCGGATTGGTCTCGGTCAGTTTTATCGCCACGGCCAACCCTGGACAGCCCAACATGCAAGCAGCGCTGGGCGACCTGCGTGCCGCTAGAGCAAGTCTCCAGAGGGCGGTGCCAGATAAGCAAGGCCATCGGAATAAAGCTATCGCGCTAGTCGACCAGGCGATCGCTCAAGTGCAGGCGGGCATGGCAGCAGCCCCCTAGCATAGCCTCATCTTGTGCAGGCGCTGAACCTTTAGGCAGCCTCATTCCCGAGATGATTGTTGTTCCAGTGTTCGGAACACAGAAAAGGGCATATTCGTCGACGCGAGCAAAATTCAGTTTCCCGGTCCCCTTCGGGTTAATTACCATCGTCACCATGTGCCGAAGATACGAAGGAAATAACTCCTCCAGTAGCATTCCGAGATGATAGACTTCGTTTTCGTCAATCGTGATCACAATCACGCCGTCTGGCTTCAGAAGCCGCTTCGCGAGAAGCAGCCTCTTCTTCATCATTGAGAGCCATTTCGAGTGACGGAATCGATCAGCCTTATCAACGTAATCGTTATTATATTTCCAGTCGCGCGCTCCGCTGTTGTACGGCGGATCGATGTAGATAATGTCGACCTGACGCTCGTAAGCATACAAGAGGAGTTGAAGCGCGTGGAAATTGTCTGCGTTGATGAGCAAGTGCCAGGGCTTGTCCGCACTGCGGGCAACCCGCTCTACGGGTATTAACGCTGGGTAAATTGCCTCGCCAAATCGCTTAACAACAACAAGGCTTTCGATCGGGAATTCAACCGATTTAGCTTCGCCTTTTGCTTCTGGCCGGCGACAGATGGCTTTCTTGGTCCGGATCTTTTCGACAAGCCACAGATTGTCGACGGCCGCGCCGCGCTCAGCTACGAGTTCGCCTTCTCGCACCGGAAAGTTAGGCAAGCGAACGGTCTCCGGTAGATGTTGTTCGAAGACCAGACCAAAATTCTTCTGCGTTTTGAGCCGCCTTATTTCGCCCGCAATCTCAGCGCGAAGTCGCGAATCCTCGATTTCGCCGATTAGATCCTCGATTTTCGCCATCCGTTCAAATTCTGCCCGAGTCGCTCGCCCCGGTCAACGTCGCCTCGCCGCGCAATCGGCATCGACACCACACCCGACCGAATGGCAGCGCATCGGAGATCAGATCGACGCCGCGATGAGCGTTGCGCGGGCGAACTTCAACGAGCGGGATCGAAAGCTCTGACGCCCACAACATGCCGAACAAACCTTGTCAATTTCAGCATGGCGGCAGTCTTTACGGTTCGCATCGCTTCCCACTCGTCATAGCTCATACCGTCATCACTTGGCGCAGTTTCATCAAAGGCGAGCGCCTGTTTTTCGTCTTCAGTCAAAGGCGAGTAACGGATACCGCTGACAGCACAGCAAACGCCCGCGGCCTCAAAAATCTTTCTGCCAATGACCTCGCAAACTCGTTCCCGGTCTTCCTGCTGACAAATCAGCGCGTCAACATATGGGATCACCGCGATTCTCTCGCGCTGGACTTCAAGTAATGCCGTTGCAATGGCATCGGCTGTGAAACGGTGAAGTTGCTTGCTTAGGTTCCGATGATCGTCGCGCTTGATGTCTTCGACGATTCCAAATGTGATAGGAAAAGCGGCCCTGATTCTCTGGTAAAGACGATTCTGCTGACACTTTTCGTTCTTTTGGTTTAGCAGGATGTTGAGGATAATCTTTTTTTCGTCGCGCTCGTGTTCGTTTTCCGGATGGACACACCATGTGCGGTAAAAATCGCCACTACTGAGAAGTGCAATCAGCCGATTGTGTTCGTGCCAGCCGTCATTGACGTATTTTTCGCAGCCTGGTTCGCGTGAAACATGGTGAAGGCGCTTCGCCAGGATCAACGGCAGGAAATTCCAGTGCGCATTCGAAATGTCGCAAGAGACAATCGGAGAGCCGTGCAACAACAAGTGCGACTGTAATTCGCGCGGGCAGCTTCCGACGCTTGTACTGATTTGGCCGCGCTCATTAACGCGCACGGTAGGTCGCCCACTGTCGATTGCGGTTACAAGGACGCGGAGATTCTCGAATCCTTTTCCCGAAAACCCCTTTGCGATAATTGGACGCGCCGATGGCGAAAAACTGACTGCTGCCAAATCCACCAACAGTTGTTTACGAAACGGGTATTTGCGATCAAGGCGGTTTTCGGAACGCTCCTCAGCGGATACGAGTTTTCGCGCCAACTTCGGCGTCAAAACAACCTCCAGTCGGACTCGCTTTTTGCAGTATGAATCGGCGAAACAATAGAGCGCTGACGCCTTGACGTGGGCGTGAACGGCGGGACGGAGTCTTTCCAAAACCCCAATTTTCCAAAGTAGCAAAAGCGGCTCGGTAATCGTGGTCGCGCAATCCTTCTTTCTGAGCTTTGAAACAAACTGGTGCGCTAGATCGGCAGACATCGAGATCATGCCGTTTTTGAAGTTCCGGCAAATGTAGTCAATCACCAGCAGCAAACCAAGAAGACGGACCCGGGTGCACCAAGCCGTCTGCATCTTGCCCCTCAACAAAGCCTTCAGTTCTGCTTCACCCAAGACACCGCAAAGAGGGACTGGTTTAATAATATCAGGGCGATTTTTCGGACTGTCTTGTGGGCGATTTTTAGCTTTGTCTTGTGGGCGATTTTTAGCGCGGTTGGTCATGTAGGCGATTTTTCGAGACGGCCCCGCTTCCTTTTTTGCCCAACACGTTCGGGAGCGTTCAACGCAGCGCGCGTTTTTTCCGTCACTGGCGGCATCAAGTCGCCGACAGACGCCAAAGCGCCTTTTACGTTTGACGCTTCGTTCACGATGGCTCGCCCTCACTTTGGCTTTGTGGTGCCGACTTAGGCTGCGGGTTGTACTCGGCAGTGCCCGCGTGCTCGCCTCCGGTGCCTACAATCTCACCATGTTGCGCGTTCTGCGCCTCGCGAATGAGTGCCGCTACCTGGTCGTACGGGACAAAAACGGTTCCTCTTTTTTTTCCGCGCCGACGCAGGCGCACAAGTTTGATGTCGCCGGCTTTATCCATCGCGTAATATTGCGAACGGCTGTTATCAAAGTACCGGTCGCGCTCGCCGGTCCGCGGCAATCTGAAAAACTCCGGGACGTAGCTCGGGGCCTTCGCTTCAATTGGAGGTTCAGTAGTCAGTTCTCGGTTCATACCGGTAATAAGGCACGAACCGGTCTCCATATTTTCGGGGAACCAAAGCTGCCATCCGTTGGCTTTTCGCTTCCAAGCGTTGAGCTGCCGATAGACCAAAAACGTTCTGCCCTGAGAAACGTTAGCCGGTTTCGCTGCCAAACGTACCCGTCCGGCTGCCACGACTATGTCAACGCATTATTGCGCAAAAAAAAAACATTCTTGCGCTGGTTATGACTATTCCCGGTAATGCGTTATGACTTTCGGGATAATACTAGCGTACAATCGCTATTCGCGGGTTCGATTCCCGCCCCCGCCTCAGCCATCTATTTTAGAGTTGTGTGATGGCGCAAAGAATGGTGGGGAAGAGGACGGGCTGACTTACCACTCTGGCGGTCATTGCGTGAGATTTTATCTTGACACTCGACCGCATCACTGACACTTTGTCAACGGCGCCAAGCTGGTTAGGCATCTCAAGCGAAGCACCTGGCCCGCTTCCCGTCGGGAATTGTGAACAAGGGCTAGTTCGCATTATCTGAGGGGCTGAGATTGAGAATCGCGCGAAAATTTTGGGATTCGATTCTGCGCAGTGTCGCGGTTTATCGCGCAAGCAAGGCATCCATCAATGGTCTTGATGAGCACATCGACACTCCCGGGGAACTTGTGCCCGGCCTGTGCGAAAGCTTGGAGGAATCTCTCGCGACTCGCCCGGTCCTGCGCGCGCTCGAAGAGTCGGTGTTTATGAGACAGGGTGATTACTGGACGATTCGTTTTCAAGGAGAGGTTGCAATCCTCAAAGCCACGCGCGGTCTGGACTGCCTCTTTTATTTGCTGCGTCATCCGGCGCGGGATATCCACGTCAGCGAATTGCTCGCAACACCTGTCGACCTCCCAGTGCCGGCATTGCTCGGCAACTTGCGAGAAGTTGGCTGCGATGCAGTAACTGTCGGACTGCGGGACGCCGGGCCAACTCTAGATTCGCAGGCCAAGGCAGAATACAAGCGGCGCATTGACGAGTTGCGGAAAGATATGGACGAGGCCGAGCGGTTTAACGACTTCTACCGTGTTGCCAGGACCCGTAGCGAGATGGATGCCATAGCCGAGCAACTGGCCGCTGCGGTCGGGCTTGGAGGTAGGAATCGTCGGGCGTCGTCTGATGCCGAACGAGCGCGCTGTGCAGTGACCAAGTGTATTAAGAAAGCGATCCGAAAAATCGGCGAGGCGATGCCATCCCTCGGGTACCACTTGGCTGCTAGGATCAAGACGGGATACTTTTGTTCCTACAACCCGCACCCGGATCGTCCCGTCGCCTGGAAGTTCTGATTCCCTCGCATCATCGGCCTTTGGTGACGCTAAAAGTCACAAACGTGAAACGGAGAGTCACGCCGAAATCTCGTGTTGCACTGATTCTAGTCCTTGTCAGCCTGCAGGAACCGTCTGAGCGTCAACGGTAGTCGATGACGCCCTTCGGAAGCCGTGCTCGATCCAGCGGACTAACAACAGAAGGATCGACCGCAACATCAAAGTCCCAAGAGATAATTTTGCCGTAACCAAAACTAACGCGCTTCGCTGCCGGCGGTCTGACGTCAAAGTAGGCGTCCGCAGTCGTCCCTTCCCGGGCGATAAGCACAAACTTTGATACAACTTCTCCAATTAGTAGGAAGGGTTCGAGAGCGCGCTGCGGAAATTGCCAACCGCTTAAACGTACGCGAATGAAAATATGGGGTTTCTTCTTCACGTCGCGCACAACTTCCCGGATTTCTATTTGCGGATTCTTGTGTGGATTGGGCAATCGAATGATCTCATTGATTTTCACGGCACCTCCTAATTCGTAAATTGGATACTATCTATCTCGATTTCTCCGGTCGTTTTTTCGGCGAATTGGAATGACAGGGTTACGACATCAGTCAAATCGACCTGATCAACATTAAAGCAGTGGATGTGATACGCAGCGAGCGGTATCCGAATTGTACACATTGCAGACTTGATCAAAGAAGCTATCCCCCGTACGTAAGGATATGGAATTTCAGCTAGCTTTGAGATCCGAATCGCTCGCGAGTGGCCGCTTCCATCGGTGAGGGTCAGCCTCAAGTCTTGAGCTTGATTCGCCGGGTTCGAAGCACTGTTGACCTTTTGAGATATTCGGAAGCCTACTGCTTGGAATCCGGAAACGTCTCGTTGACCAGCCGGAATTGTATAGTCCAGCGAATCGGTCGTGTTGTCCCATCGGAGAGACAAACCCGCCGTCAGATGCGGAGATTGCGAATCCATAGTCCGCAGGTCATTCTCCTGCGGTGTCGCAGGAAGGCCCGACTGCGAAACTGCCCCCCCAAAAGAACTGGTTTGCCAACTCGTGGGAGTGTGGGCTCCTTCGAAATCGTCCACAGTTCTTACGGTCGTGTCTTCATACTGGGTGTAGATCTTCATGTTCGGATCCGACGCGGCAACGGAAGCCGGAATCCACTCGCCACGGAAAATTCCAGCCCACTGCGTTTCTGCCTTGAGATGCTGACGGAAAAAGGCTGTCATATGGCCCTTAGCAATCAACTGATGCGAGTTTGCGCTGAGGACGGCAGCCTGGTCACCTGCTGTCAACTGGCCGAAGAAGAAGTCACCATCCCCCCAGACCGTGTTAAAGCGATCATGGCAAGCGCGGTAAACAAATGCCATGCTCTTGTCCATGCCGCTGGCGTGATCATAAAGCTCGAATCCAGTGTCGCCTATGCCGCCGAGATCTCCATCCAATGAACCGTAAATTACGAGATAAGGTTTTGCCCAAGCACCACCAAAGTGCTCGAAGGTGTATTGGTTTGTGGGTGCGAGCGAAATGACGGCATTGATGTTCCAGCCCCATCCTTCTTGTTGATTCAGCCGGGCGGCGATCACCACCGCTTCACCACCGCGGCTATGGCCCATAATGCCGATGTTGTTGGCGGCGTGAGTTCCGAACATGCCGAAGATGATTGGGAGGTGGTTCTGGAGAATTCGCGCTCGGTCCGTTCCCTGTTGTTGAAACTCCATGTGAATGCTGACGGCGATGAAGCCGTTGCGGGCCAAGTGATCGAGAAGATAGTCGTAGCCCTGATAGCTGTCTGTATGAGTGCTATTTCCGTGAACACAGACAACGACCGGATAATTGGGCTGAGCCGCGCTGATTTGAGAGGCCGATGTTGCACCCGCTACATCGGCTGGAAAACGCACATTGGCAATGATGGGCACCGTGACGGAGGTTCCGTTGTCTTTCGTCACGGTCACCGAGGGTTGGGTATAGGACAACGATCCGACGTACGTGAAGGCTGCATCAACTGCCGGATCGGGCACAATCCGAAAGCCCGGTACGATGTATCCGTCAATGATATCGAGCGGCATGTCGTAGTGGTCGTCCTGAGCAAACCCCGCCAGAGTGGTTGCGTTGTTGCCGAAGTCCACCACCACATCATAGTCGCCAACTTGGGTAGCGTCGGGCCATAAGAGGTGCAAGTTGGCGTTCGCGCACCAAGTCTGAGTCACCCACTTTTGAATAGCGGCGTTGCCGCCAAGAACGGCCAGGTGATTCAGGCTATTGTCGGCCGTCCACTGGGCTGCCGTTTTATGTGGCACGATGTAGATGGCTGCGGCTTTGCCTGCATGCGCTGGGTCGAGCGCGTTTGGATCCATGGTGCCCCAGACATCTTCTCCCACTTGGAATGTGTCCGTAAACTGTACGTAGGGCCATACATTTCCGAAGGTCCGGCGGCAAGCGATCTGTTGGAGGTTAGTGCATCCACCGCGGATGACCTTGCTGAGCATGAACTTCTCTCGGATGACAAGTCCTGTTGACCGATGGCCCGTGATTACATCATTCGTTCTTATAATCAAATCATCGTCGTCCTCGTAGCCATAACGGATATTGCGGATGACGAAATCATAGGCGCCGGGCATAAGATTGGCAGCTTCGGTAATAACGACTCGTTGCCCTTGGCCTTCCAGCACCACGTCAACCTGGGCTTGCCGCCCATTCATGAGGACCACGGGACGGATGGAATCGCCTGGCTGCCATTCGTGTTGGCGGGGCACCATCCAAATCCGCACCTTTTTGTTTTTTCCGAAATTCAGCAGCGAGAGCGTCGCGTCGCTGTCCCCGATCTCGAACCCGCTGAGCGGCCGCCCTTGTCCATTCGTCGCCAACGCTAGAGGTTTCGATTCAGCCGACACGGTGACCCTTGCTTTGCTCACCACTTTTCTTCTCTTATCTTGAAGTCCGATCACGATCGCCCGGCCCCGCCAACGCTTTAACGCTTTTTCGACCGACAGCGATTCCCGGTCTCGCGGGTCATCGATGGCGATTTGCGGCCAGATCACTGTATCATCAACGGCTCCTGAGCGATCGGCCATAATCGAACTAGTCGCGATCTCGCCTGCTTTATCACGCAAGCTTACTGAATAGAGCTTCGAAGGGCGCAAGCCTCCAGCCCGAATGACCAAGGCATCTCCCGCCTGTACCGCGGCAACTGGCTTTCCACTCGCATCGACGGCGGCGATCCATGGCCGTAGTGGTCGAGATCCTATTGCCTTTGCTTTTCGAACTCTCCTGACTTTTCTTTTTGGCATACTATCACTCCTTTACTCATGTTGCGCGTGCTTCATCCGATACCTTTCTTTGATTTCTTTGTAGAATGGTCCCGCCGAGACCGAGAAGGGCCAACACGAACGCTACGGAAACCCACTCGCATGAACGTGCAGCCCGAAGGCGTGCGCCCCTGCACTGACAGCCGCAGGTTGTACGTCCCCTCAATAGTCTGCGATGTGGGGGTGCGGATCACCATGGATCCGCTCGGAGCGTGAGCCAGTTTGGGATGGACAAGGTGGATCGGCTCGCGGACATAGTGGAAAGGATCCCGTCCCGTCATCCGGCGCAGGTGTTCGCGTACAACTTGCGCGCGTGCCAGTTCTTCTCCCAAACGATCTGTCGTCTGCGAGGTGGGCAACCGCATCTCCTTATTCCACTGCTTCGCTAAAAGTTGGACGGATGCTGCGGGGCGGAAGGCTTCCGCAGAAACCGCAAGCGCGTGGACCGGGCGGCCGTGCTCCACAAGCGAAAAATGCAAGTCGATGGGATGCCCTAACGCAACGGGTTCCACAACCTTGCTCAATTTCAGACGGAGAGGAGACTTCACGAAAACCGCGACCGAGCAGGTGACGGGCCCGGTTGACGAAGCTGCAACGCTGAGTTCGTAAATTCCAGGCTGTGGACGCTTGAGGCGCATCACGACGTAACCTGGTCCGGTCTTTCGCTCGAGTCGGCTCAGATCGGCAGACGGCACAGACAAACAGCGCAACCCTGTCTCCAAGCGCACGTTGCCCTGGTGAGCGGCGATGCTGAGATCCGCGTAGTCGACATCGCAATCGATGACGACCGAACGCGTAAACTGCCTCACCGAATACACGGAGTCGCCCGCAGGTAGGAAGACGGTGTCGTCGAGCACTATGTCGCAATCCACCATCTGGCCACGTGTGACGTTATAAATTTCGAACAAGTCAAGCTCGTCGGGACTGAAGAAATAAGAGCCGCCAGTCGCGCTGGCGATATTCTGCAGCAGCACTTGATCGCTAGCCAGGCCGAGAGCGATCGTGTGCACGTGCACTCCGGCGGGAACAGTCGGAAGGACGGTAGTGACCATTGGCGGCGTATTCTCGAAGCCATCCGACAAGAGGAGAATTGACCGTGGAATTCCAGGCGGCGGCAAGAGGCTCAAGCCCCTTTGAAGCCCGGCGCCGATGGAAGTCGTGCCGCCGAACATGATTGCCGCCACGGCCGCCCGCGCCGTGGCGTAGTCGCCCGCGCTAAGCATCGGTGTCAGAGCGGGGTCGGTGGAGGCGGCGCCATTGAAGCTTACTACCGCGGTCGAATCGTTCAGGCTCATCAAGTCAATGAGGCGTTGGGCATTGCTGCGTGTTGAGTCCACGTACCCGGAAGAGATCATGCTGCCGGACTTATCGAGCACCTGCACAATGGCGGCTGGAATGATGAAGCGCGCGCTCAGGTTCAAGGCTTCCTTCGCTAGGGCGCGCATGGCCGCAGCGGCCTCCTGGACGGATACAAGCGCGTCGGCAATAGGAGGCTGAAACTCCGCTCCAATTTCGAGCTCGAAGGCGAAGATGCGATGGCCAAAGTACATGTATTCGTCGAAGGTCCCGGCGTGATTGCTGGTAGTGCCGGTCAGATAGGTCTTGCCGGAACTGATAGCGCTGATGGCCGCGTTCATGGAAGTCTCGAGCGAGGAGTAGATGGTATCGTCCGCCGCGGGAACGGGCTCCGCACCGATGAACGTTCCGCCTGTGGGCTGAGGCCGGAACAACTTCTCGCCAGCGGAGCGGCAATCGATGGCCGCGAGGATGTTCGGAAACTGCTCTACTACAAACCGAAGGTTGCGGTTCTCCGCCTCCGAGAATGCTGAGGGTCCGTGGTAGACTTGGTAGTCGCATGGACTGGCCGAGGACCCGCCTTGACCCCAATAGATGCTGAAGTTACGATTGTTGTCGACGCCCGGGCAGGCTGGAGCGCCAGCGTTGGGACGGCGATTCTTTCGCCACATGGCATCGTCATGATGCGAGTAGTCGATGCCATCGGGATTGCCGCCACCGACGATCAGGATATCCAGACCTTCGACCAGCGCGTTGATAGCTATGACATCTGGATCGGTCGAGGCCGGATCGTAGTTGTGCAAAAGCTGCGAAGCGAACTCGATCGCAGCCAATGGCGGAGCCCATTCCCGCGCGTGCAGCCCGGCGACGATCATCAACCCGGGCTTGGAAAAGACAGCGGGTGTGGTGGTAATCCGAAGCATCTTGACGGGAGAAGGCCCGATAAGTCCGGCAATAGAACCGTCGTACCCCGTAGTAAGCTCGGGTAAATCGGTGAAGGTTGTCAGCGTTGGAAAAGAAGCGTGTAAGTTGGCATAGGCCGCGTCGATACCAGGTGAGTCCAGATAGTCGGAGACAAAGCCGGTGGTGATCGCATCGGCAGCGCTAGCCACCGGGCTTGGAACGCCGCTGGCCAGCTCGCCAAGGTTCTCAACGTCTATGCCACTCTGCTCGAGCAGAGTGATCTCGCTTTGCGCCAGGACCGCGATCTCGCGATGCCCTTTGCGGAGCGTATGGTCTGCGCAAAGAAATCCCTGTTGTTGCAGATGCTGTAGCACGGCAACGGAAGCTGCGTCGTTCGGCAGACTGCACCGAAAGAACCTTGGGGCTTTGTCTCCTTTCATCAGGTTCCACTTTCCAGCCCCCTCATTTAATTCGCAGCTCTACTGCAGCGGCTCCGGATACCATGCCATCTGAATTGAACTGTGTGATCCCGATCAGGTAAGAACCCGATTTGACTGACTTCGGCGCGACACCACCTACAATGACTGGAATGAGTCCTCCGCGTCCAGAGTTGATCGGCACTCGAATGCCGTCCGTAGATGCAAGCCAGAACACTTCCCGCCCGGCATAGTAGCCAGTGTTGATTTCAGAATAGCACTTACGAGCCGATGTACATGCCTCGGCCAGTTTCAACCGGGAATACCTTGGCAATGTAACTGTAAATTCCGAACTTTGGCAAACAGAGCCGCTAGGAAGCCCGAGAAGGACGCAAGTATCTTCGAGTAGCAGTACCTCAGCCAAGTATCGATCTGATTCCTTGCTCCGAAGCGCGATTCGCTTGAGTTCCTGCTTCACTTTTGGATCAAGGATGTCGAGGTAGATTCGGACATCGGACGGCACCTGAGTGCGGTCGATGCTCAACACGAGAAATTCGGACCTGTTTAGCAGGTTGCCGACAACCAGCGCGGAAGAAAAGTCACCAGAGTCGGCGGCGTAGTTAATTGTTACATTCTTCTGCCCGAGGTTATTGTTGTCCCAGACATGCGCGCCGGTGGGTGCCGGGCCATCTTGCGGTGAAATCTCGACAAGCAAACACGGATGCCAGTGAACGCTCATACCGCTAACTAGGACGTCCTGTGGAGGAATGGCGGCCATGGGCCAAACTATATTGACGATTTGCGACGCGTTTGGCGCAAGTGCTGTCTGGTGCGATTCGCCGATCAGATAGGTGCCGGGAACGAGTGGTACCGGCAGCGGCTGGCCGGGATGATTCGTGGGAATAAAGTTGGTCGGATAAACAAATTCTGTGCCGGCCCAGTGGCAAAGATAGACACGGATGTAAAAGTCCGAAGTTGCCACGGGGCCGATATTTTTCACACGCATATAGATGTAGTTGTCGTGCGAGGCGGCGGCATCCTGAGTGGGTCCAGGCGTTGCATAGTTGGCAGGTAACGCAGCAGCTCCTTCGGCGGCCGGGCTCAGGTTCCGAACCCAGATATCTGGGCTGTTCCAAAAAACACCCACCGCCGGCACCGTGCCATTGTCGCCGAGGTTGTCCCGGATCAGGACGTCGGCTGCCGCGCCGAAGCTAATCGCGGCATTAACGGCGGCGAGTGCGTCGATGCGGCCGGATCCGTACCAGCGGCTGTAGAAGGGCCCGAGATAACCGGGAACATTGGATGCGACTCCGTTGACATCGGTCCAGATGCCGGTGGCATTAGTATTTGCGGCGTCGATGTGGACGGCGGTACCGCGAAGGATGTCCCGGACTTGGATCCAGGTCAGAGCCGGCCTGACCGAAATCAGCAGCGCGCCGACACCGGCCGCCAGTGGCGTCGCGGACGAAGTGCCGCCAAAGCTGTTGAACGAGTTGCCGGGCCCTCCGAATATCGACACTCCGGCAGCATGGGCGTTGTTCAGCGGCATGACAGTGAGATGGGTCCCGTCTGGAATTGCCGTGACCTGACTAAAATCGGCGCCGGCGGAGCCGGGAGCGCCGACCACGATGAACTGGCTCACTGCAAACGCTCCGCTGCTGCCTACAACCAATGACGTCGCGCCAGCCGCAGCAGCAGTGGACATCGTGGTCTGGGCCGTCCAATGCGACGGAGCGTTCGGTGGAAAATCACCTGAGGTGCGATCCGCCACCGTGACCGTCCCATATGTCGCCGGCGGATTGTAGGGACCACCGAGCGGCCGGTCGCTGGGGGCGCAGAAATCGATCGTGGATGCAGGGCCGGCGAAGTTGCTGTACGGAGCGTGCACCTCCGTCACACCGTCAGTGCCGAGCGATGATGCAGCAACAGCGAAGGTACGCGTGTATGCCGCCCATGGTCTTATTAGCGTAAAGTCGACCGCTGCATTGCCCGCCGAGAAGAAAAGCAGGACACCGCGCCCTCCGCGACCATAGGTGGTGAGGTAATCGAAGGTGTCTTTCATTAGGCCGGAGATGGCCATTCCGATGCTATAACCGAAACTGTTGGTTATTACATCGGCACCCGGGCTAATGGCTGCGGGAAATCCCGCGCTGCTGCTTGCGGGGTCGAATCCGGAAGTCCAAATATACATGTCCGAGTAAGCCACTTCGCTACCCGGAAACGGACGCTCGATGGCTATCAGACGACAGTTCCCTGCGGAGCCCGCGACACCTTCGTTCTGACCGGCGACACCTGAGGCATTGTTCCCGGGGGCCGTGGCAATTCCGGCGCAACACGTCCCGTGCCCACCCTGCCTAGCGGTGTTATTCGCGACCATGTTCTGAAAATCGAACACCTGGTAAACCTTGGGTTGACCATTCGACACATTCCCGATGAAGTCCGGATTCGTCACGTCAACGCCTGAGTCAACCACGGCGATATTGATCGTCGGACTGCCGAACGAGAAATCCGGCGAGATGTTGTCGTTGATCGCTTGCCAGGCATCCGGACAATGGATCAGCGGCAGGTGCCACTGCATTGGATAGAGGAAGTCCGTGGGATTGATCGCGTCGTCGACTACCGTACTGATGAGATTCGGCTCGGCGTATTCGACCAAACCGCTTTCGACGAGTTGTTCGGCAATCTTAAGGATTGCATACGTCACTGGACCGGGTGAGCGAAACAGAAAAGCATTGCCCGCTTGCGGTAGTCGCCGGACCGTCTCCAACTTAAATCGCTTTGCAAGCTCCGGTAGCTGCTCAAGACTGACTTGACTCCTGAACTTGACCACCAGTTCATTGCTCAGAAACGAAAGACTCTCCTTGTCCATACGCACCAATGGCCCGACGGCGGTGACACCCGAAATCGCGGCCAACTCATGGCCGAGTCGCTCCTTCTCGCCATCCGGCGTGCCTGGCGGAAACTTCAGAACGTGAACGTGCTGCCGCTTCACCTGATTGCCAACTTCGACCGGCACCAGTTTCCGCTCCCTCGCAACTCCCAGGACTTGTTCTTCAACCCTGTCAGCGGTCTTAGGGTCCAAACTCAATGCCAGGTGATCCGGGTAAGGCTCAAATGGTGTCTTCACGTCCCCGCGGTAGAGAAATGGAAGTCCAGGCGTTCCAAGAATCACGACCGTCTGAAGCCCGGCGGGATGAACTTGCACTTCGCGCTCATCCGGAGCGTAGCCTTGCGCGCCAGCTTTTAAGATGTAGCGTCCTGAATCAATGCCTGAACGGACGTAGCTACCACGCACGGAATCAAATTCTAAGTTGTGGCTTCGTCCGCCCGTTCCTTCCCGCGGCGCCAGAGTAACCTTTGCATTCTCCAATGGTTTATTACGGTGATCAAACACCGTTACTTGAACTAGATTCGTTTGTTCAGCTGGCATAACCTCTCCCTATTGTGGTTATTTGATGTTAAGTGTGAATGTAACTGGTTCTCCGGTAAAAAAACCGAGCACCTACTTATCAGGCGTGACATTTCGCATCACACTGTGAATTTTTGCGTCACAACCGGGGGTTCTCTGCTCGCGCTAATGTTTTGCTATGCAGAGGACTGCGAGATGATTTCGCAGTTTTGACGGTGCAGAAAGAGCAGATCGCCAGTTCTTTGCTCACGCGCGGCGAGCGCCGACAAATTCTGGTCCAATTGCTGCGGTCATAAACTGTGGCAGCAACAGCTAAAGAGCCCAGTTTGCGTAACTGTGCAATTCCAGGCTGGTTTGACTCGATCGGACGGTTTGACACTTCTTTTCCTTTCTGTTTTCCCCCGGTCTCCAGCTTCAACCAGGGGAGTTTGCTGAAAGCAAAACGGCGGGGGATATACCGAGGCAGCTTAACGTCGCTGATGCAACATTTTTCTTGACACTACAAGGTCCACCTGAAACACTCGGCCAATCATGGGGGCGACTGGAAAATGGGTCGGTATGATTTATGGCTATGCGTACCATGGAGAACGGGAGGGCACCGTCGAGATGAACTTCCCACCGCAACCAGTCTTTGCGTCGGTGTGGCTTTCTCAGACGATTGACGATGGTCGATCCGCGCTCGGCATTCGCAGTTTAGAGTATCTCGAGACACGGGACGGCCCGGGCGTAAAATTGGACTTCGGGCCATTCTTTGATTGGCCACCCACGTGGTACCATCCTTTAATGACCAGAGTCACGTTCGGGGTCAGTGTCTACGGGAGTACGTGTCGTGGTGGACTTGCACTAGACTTTTGGAGTTGAGCAAATGTTAACTTTTATGGCCGGCGTTGAAGTGCAAGCAGACCAGGTGTGCGCGGTCTATGATGAAAAGACGGGTCGTATCCACCACGTCCATCGAGTTATCACTCTCAAGGGCGGATCACATCCGAGTCGAAAGGAGATTGAATCGCGAGCGATAGAACATGCGAAGCGAGAAGGAAAGACGAGCTCAAACTTAAAGACCGTCCACTTATCTCCAGATCAACTGCATCCGGGAGCCACTCACAAGATTAATCCGAAAACGGGTTTGCTTGTCTCCAAACCGATCAAGCGCAAAAAGTAAATCGTCGTTGCGACGGACGTCAGCGCGCTAACATCCGCGACTTCGGTGTACCACAACCGACCGAATGGCAGCACATCGGAGATTAGATCAACGCCGCGATGATCTTTGCGCGATCGCACTTCGTAAACATGGTGTGAGCTAGTCATCGCGACGGCCAGCGGGTTGGCTGCATCGCATTATAGGTTAACCAGAGTTGTTCATGATCTGCGAAAGGGAGCACGGCACAGGCTTCTTCATCAGGATCGACAGATTGTGAACAACTCTGCCGTGACCAAAACCTTGAGCGTTGATAAGTCAGCATCTTTGATTTCTCTGCAACCGGGGAACACGCACCGGCCCGCCACGAATATGCATCGCAAGCGGTCTATCAACCACTTTAACCAGAGCTTCGGACGGGTCCCGGTGCGCTCCCGTTCGACAAACGAATTCTCATTTGCCGACGCGTGTTTTCAACGCCTCGACTATAAGGCTTTCGCAGAACGGGAGCAACGCGTGTTTGGCCCAAAAAAAACGCAAGATCAACTCAAAAACCAAACCACTTAAGGAACAATTCCCATGAATCAAGACAACCAATCCTTCGCCGCCTTCATTGGCCTGGATAAATCGGACAAAAAAATCAACGTCACACTGCAGCGATGCAGCACTGCCAGGAGCGAGCGCAGTATCATTCAAGGCAGCGCCCAAGCGCTTCACGCCTGGGTGGCCGCGCTATGTGCACGTTTCCCTCACCAGCGAGTGGCCATTTGTGTGGAGCAGCCGGCAGCCGGGCTCATCCATGCCCTGATGGGGTACGATTTTATTGTGCTCTTTCCCGATCAATCCGGTGACCTTAGCGCGTTATCGCGAGGCGTTCACTCCCAGCCGGGCCAAGGATGATCCTACTGATGCCGATTTGCTTTGCGAGCTGGTGGCGCAGCATCGCGAGCAACTCAAAGTGTGGCAGCCCGATGACATCTGCACCCGCAAGCTGCGTCACTTAACCCAAGCCCGGCGCAGCAGCGTTAACATGCGCACTGGGCTCTCTAATCAGCTCAAGGCATTGCTCAAAGGCTATTTTCCCCAGGCGTTGGAACTCTGTGGCGACGATCTCACTACCCCCTTGGCCTGCGCTTTTTTACAAAAGTGGTCCTCTCTCCAGCAACTCAAGAAAGCGCGCCCAGAGACCATCCGGCGTTTTTACTATGCCCAGAATGCCCGGCGCGGCGATGTGATTGAAAAACGTCTCACCCTCATTGCTCAGGCAGTTGCTCTTACCAACGATCCCGCTCTGATCGAGAGTTCCATCATCACCGTGCAAGCGCTCACACTCGGATTGCGCGCCGTCCATACTGCCATCGCCCGCTTCGATCGCGAGATCGCCCGCACCTTCACCCAGCACCCCGATGCCTCTCTCTTTGCCGCGTTGCCCGGTAGCGGCACAGTTTATAGCGCCCGGCTGCTGGCCGCCTTCGGTTCTCGTCGCGAACGCTTTGAAAGCGCAGAAGCCCTGCTCAACTTCAGCGGCATTGCTCCCGTTCTTAAACGCAGCGGACAGACCACCATTGTTCATCGCCGCTACGCCCGGCCGATCTTCCTTCACCAGAGTTTTATCGAATACGCCAATGAATCGATCCGCCACAGCCTCTGGGCCCGCGCCTT